>Ga0116158_10004691_pt1 | contig 11651 bp, 3 predicted proteins | sample AD_UKC052_MetaG_FD_89883 | JGI IMG/M metagenome (GOLD analysis project Ga0116158, IMG submission 89883) | Active sludge microbial communities of municipal wastewater-treating anaerobic digesters from USA - AD_UKC052_MetaG | ecosystem: Engineered > Bioreactor > Anaerobic > Digestate | place: USA... | reverse complement strand
TCTGGCCGTCGTACGACCAGCGAATCGGCGCCGGCACGTCGATCGCGGGCGACAGGTCCGCGGTCGGACCCTGCGCCAGCGCAGCCTCGGCGGCATCGTACTCGCCAGCTGCGAGCGTGCAACGGACGGACGCCCGCCAGCCCTCGAACGCATCCTCGGTCATCTCGGGGGTCCGAGGGGTCGCGTCGAGGCGCGCCGCGAAGGCCCGCAGACGTTCATCCTCGGCTTGCGCGACGGTGCGTTCGACGTCCGCGAGGGCCCGGCGGGCCTCGGCCCGCTGGCGATACGCGGCTCCGCGGATCGCCGCCGCGTCAATGCGTACGCCGAGGACGCTCGTGCGGGCCAGCAAGAACTCGAGATCGGCCTCGACCTCATGGAGCGTCGCAGACTGGACGCGGACCACCTCGGCCTCGAGCGCTGCCAGCGCCGTGGGGCCGACGGACTCGACGAATCGATCGTCGAGCAGCAGAAGCTCGGCCAGCTCAAACTCGCCGTCGGCGAGCAGCGCCGCGACGACAACGCTGGGCTCCTGCGGGGCCGCGAGCGCGGCGCCGCAAACGCGGACGAGGCCCTGTGGGTCCTCGGCGAACGCGACGCCCCACACCTCGGGTCGCCGCCGCGTTGTGTCCCACGCCTGTAACAGATCGCCGGGCTTCATCCCTTCTCCGCTTCGAACAGGGGTTGCAAGCGCATGCACAGGTACTTGCGGACAGGTTCGGCGTGCGCGTCCAGCGAGGCACTCGGCAGCTCGGCGAGGCAGTCCCGGAGCCGCCAGCAGGCACTTAGACGGTGGCTTTCCGCTGCGGTCGACGGCGCGCCAGCCTGCTCGACCCACCGTCGAGCGGCCGCCACCGCGACCACCAGGCGCTTCAGACAGACGCCGCGCTTGGGCGGCTCGATGCGGTTGTTGTGCGCGTCGCGGGCGGCCAGGCTCGCAGCGTCCATAAGCGCCTCCGCGGTCCGCCCCTCGCCATCGAGGCCGGCGAAGTACCGAGCCAACGCGCTCGGATCGTCGGCGTCGTGGGCGGCCCGCAGCTCGCCGAGGAGGTGGCCCGGGGTCCGCAAACGGTCCCAGGTGTGTTGTCCGAGTGGGAAGCGGAAACCGACCTGCTCGGCCCGCGCGAGCCCCTCCCCGAACCGTTCTCGTGCCTCGCGGATCGCCTGCTGCGCCCGCGACGCGCTCACCCGCCGCGAGAGCAGCGACAACGGCAGCGGCTCGCTCGTCGCGGCGTGGTACTCGCGCGCCCCGGCGATCCAGCGCTGCAGCAGGCGCGGCAGATCGCGGATGTCGAGCTCCGGCGGGTTGCGTCCGTGTACCAGCGTATCCGTGAGGACCACAAGGACTGCCCCCGGGTGTCGCGGGTCGAGCGACGCGGGTTCGATCGGAAGCCCTGCCTGGACCGCCGCCCCGGCCGTGGCCAGCCAGGGTGGGAGCTCCTGCGCGCCGAAGGCGCCCGGCGGCATGAGCAATGCGCAGCCGATGAAGTCGCCGGCGCGCCAGCGCTGCTCGGCGAGCCAGCGTTGCCAGCCGAGCGCGGCTTCGTCCGCGATGGACGTGGCGCCCGCGAGGGCGGCCCCAACGGCCTGAGCCAGCAATGGCTCGGGGACGCCAACATCGCGCATCGCCACGAGGTCCGGCCACGGCGCGTCGCGCCCGGCGAACCACTTCAGTAGCTCGGGCCCGCGGTCATCGACCCGCTGCAGCGCGCCGAACAGCGGCTGCAACCCGGGCGGGCCGGGACTTAGGAGCTGTAGCGGTTCGGTCGCGCCGCGCCGCGCGAGCAGCGGCGCGAATGCCCGTGGCCAGCGCTCGGCGAGGGCGGCGAGGATGTCCTGCACGACCGCAGGGTCGTCGATACGGACGCTTAGCTCACTGCGCTCGCCGCGGGCGCTCGGCGCGTAGTCGCCACCGAACGAGAGGAAGTTGAAGCTTCCGATCACGATGGAGTCGTCGGCGACCAGCAGCTTCGCGTGGCTGTCGTCGTGGGTCAGCGAGAGGTTTTCGAACTCACCGACGAGCTGCTCGACGCGAACCTCCGGGCCGTCCCGGTTGTCGCTGGCACCCTGGCGGCGGAACATCAGAGCAGCGGCAACGCCGCGCCCGAGCAGCCGCCGCAGGTCCGCGACGAATCGGTCGTTCACCACGTCGATACTGAGACGATCCGAGAAGATGACCATGCGCCGCTCGGCCTGGCGGAGCGCCAGCGCGAGCGCCTCGCGGTGCTCCCCGTCGACGAGCAGGCGAACGCCGCGGCGGAGCCCATGGTACCGCGCCTGCAAGCCGCTCAGGGTCTCCTGCCAGGCCCGTGCCCAGTGGCGGAGCGCGGGCCCGCGGAGCTCCGGCTCGCCCTGCACGTTGGGCAGGGCCGGCGCCGGCACCCATGGAGCCGCGGGCTCCTTGGCCCCGAGCTCCCCGGCGAGCACGAGGATCCGTCGGCCGAGTTGGTAGTCCGGGAACGCGTCGCGCGCCCACCGCAGCAGCTCGAGGATCGCCGCCGTGGTCCGCCCGGACTCCTTCCCCACGAGCCTGACGCCGATCTCGAGGCTCTCTGCGCGCGCGGGCTTGAAGAAATTGAAGCTGGTCAGCAGCGCCTCGTCGGCGTCGCGAACTGCGAACTTCGCGTGTAGCACGGCCGGGCGGGCCGACCACACCAGCCGCTGTTGGTGACGCTCGCGGAGCTGGGACAGCGCATTGCGGACCGGCGCCGGCAGCGTGGCGTCGGTCGAGATGCCCCAGAACAGCACGACCTGCACGCCGCGGGCCAGCGCTCGCTCGAGATGGTCGAACCAGCTCACCCCGTCCGCCCTCGGCTCGACCAAGGCGTTGAGGTCGACCCAGGGGCAGCCGAGGACAACCTGGCGCTGCGCCGCCGCCAAGAGTTCGCGGAGCGCTGTATCGTGCTCGGCGTACCCACGGATCATCCGGATTTCGGCCTGCGCTGCGGCGAGCTCCGCCAGCTCGTTGCATGCGTCCGCATGATGCCTCACCAGCACCCCGTGCCGCTGTTCGACCAGCCCTGGGTCAACCCCGTCGAGCTCGCGGGCGGCATGGGCCAGTCGGCGCAGCCCCTCCGCCGCGTCATGCGGCTCGGCCGGCTCGTCGCCGTCCAGTCCCTGGCGCAGTCGCTTGAAGAACAGGTGGTCCGGGAACCGCCGCGCGAGCGCGGTCAGCTGCCGCTCGATGCGTCTACGGATTACCGCCGGGATGCCGGGCGCGTCGACCAACTCGAACTTAAGCTCGCCGCTCGCCGGCTCTTGGACGACCTCGGCCAGCAGCGCCAGGAAGCGGCGCGTCTGCCCGTGCCGCCGCACCTCACCGAGGATCTGCTCCGGGTCGATCCACGCCTCGCGGACCGAGAGCGCCCGGCCGGACTGTCGTGAGGTCCGCTCGACCGCGTCGCCGAGCGCCGTCAGGATCGCCTGGCTGTCGATCACGTCGAGCTCCAGCCCGCCCATGATCGTCGGTACCAGCGCACTCTCGGGGCCGAGCGGCGCCTTCCGGCCGATGTCCGGGAGGACCGAGCCCGCGACCAGCTCCTGTAGCAGGGAGACCTTCTCGATGTTGTTCTCCGCGGTCGAGAGCGCCGTCCAGTCTCCGTTCCGGGCTGCATACTCGGCCTCGCCGGCCAGTCGCACGCGCGAGGTGTCGTGGTCGATCACCACGTACCCCTTCAGCCAGAAGTCGTAGATTAGGTCGAGCAACAGCCGCTGGTTGAGCGCGAGGGCCCCGGACAAGTCGGCGACGCTGTCGAGCCCGGCGTCGATCGCCTTGAGAGTGATGCGCTCGACGGGGGTCAGCTCGTCGCTCTCGCCGAGGCGCACGCGCACGTCGAACGCCACGCACGGGATCGTGATCGCCTGGGCCCGCAGCCTCAGCACTCGCACTCCTCCGCGCCGAGCAGCCGGGTCGCATCGACAACGCTATCTTGTCGCCGGAATTCGTCGACGACAGTCCCCCAGAACCGGAGGTCCTCGCGGTTCGGATCGAGGTTCGCCTGGCGTTCGAAGTGATCGATGCGCCCGACCACGATGAGCAACTTGCGTGCCCGTGAGAGCAGCACGTTGACCCGGTTCGGCGAGACGAGGTGGCCGATATTCGCCTCGGGCCGCGACGCATCGCGCTGGACCGACCGCACCAACGAGACGACCACGATGTCGGCCTCGCGGCCCTGGAACCCGTCGGTCGTGTAGATCCGCGGGCCGACCCAGTCCGGCAGGTTGGCCAGTCGCAGCTCCTCGATCTGCGCGTTGTACGGGGTCAACAATGCGAACCGCTCGTCGCCCTGAGGCGGCACCGGGTCCATCGCTTCGAGAAGGCGGCGGATCGCCGCAGCCTCGCCCGGATTGCGCCAGGCCCGAATGTCGTCGCTGTTCGGCACCTGCTGCGTGTCGAGCCAGACCACCGCCCGACCCCGCAGCCACCGCGGGTGGAGCAGCGTGTGGGCCCGGCGCGCCGACTCGTGCGTCGTCAGCCAACCATCCTCGTAATACGCCAGCTTGCCAGTGTCCGGATGCACTCGCTCGCGGTAGAATGCCCGCGCGACGATCCGGCAGATGTCCGGGTGCATGCGAAACTGGAGGTCGAGCTCGTCGAGCGGCTCGCTGAGACGCGCCGTACTCTGCGTCTCCCTCCGCCGTGCCGCCCGCCCGTCGAAAAGGCTGCCGAAAAGCCGGAACACCGCGCGGTAAGCGTCGGCCCGCGCGCCGTGTGCCTGCAGCTCCTCGTCGTCACTACCCGCGCACCGCTCGAGGAACCGCTCGACCGCGATCTCGTCGAATGCGGGGAGCTGATAGTGGTCGCCGATCAGGGTCCAGCGAAGTCCGCGGACCAGCGGCTGCGCCAGCTCCGTCGGCCACGCGCGCGCAGCCTCCTCGACGATCACCCAGTCGTAGGTTCCGTTGGCGCTGGCGGCCCCAACGCTCCGCTCTGAGCAGGTCCCCGTCGTCGCAAACACGAGGTTGGCGCCGCGCCGGATGCGGTCGCGAAGTTCGAGCTCCACGCGCGGCACCTGCTCGGCCCACTCGCACAGCAGCTCGCGCAGCCGGTCGTCCAGCGGCCGCCCGTCGGGCAGTGCGCCGTCCTCCTGAGCGCGTGCGCAGGTCTGGAGCACTCGCCGCACGAGCACGCTGGCCTGGTTCTCCGCCAGCAACGCCTGCATCCTCGGGTGGATCTTCTCGTCCGCGAGCGCCGCTTGCGAGGCGACACGGACCGCCATGACGTCCGGCCCGCACTGCGCCAACATGCGGACCCCGAGGTTGTCGAGGGCGTTGTGCGACTGCGCGCTGACCAGCACCCGCTGACCCGGGTCGAGCCGCAAATAGGCGGCCACCGCCGTACTCGCCACCGTGGTCTTGCCAGATCCCGGCGGCCCGTGGAGTGCGTAGAACGGCTCGCAGCTGAGCATGTCCTTGACCACCTGGGCGCCTCGCCCCGCCAGACCCGCGCCGACATCGCGCCAGCGAGCCCGAAACCCGCGGACCGCCGCCGGGTGGTGGAGCTGGTGGAGCAGCGTGCGCGCCTGCAACAGCTGCTGCACCGCGTCGGCCTGTCGCTGGAGCTGGACGAAGCTACCGTGGTCGTCATCGGGACGGATCCAGCCCGAGTCGGGCAGCTCGCGGGTGCCGCGCGGGTTGTACATACGGACGGTTTCGTCGTCGAGCCGCCTGTCAAAGAACAGATAGCCGGCCGCGCCAGCCTGAAAATCCGGGCGCCCACGCCGGTCGGAGAACACCGCGAAGCGCACTGCCCCCTCGCCGTCGAGCCCTTCGAACAGGCGGCCCATTGCCAGTCGGAACTCGGCGAAAAACAGCGAGCGCAGCTTGTCCGTGAACTGGTACTTGCGGTCGCGCGGGACGTCGAGCGCTAGCTCCACCGTGGCCCCCCCAGTCGCCTCCGCAATCGTATACGGGAACGTCCGGGCCTCGAGCTCGGCGCGGCGGAATGCTAGGAGGAAGCTCAGCGCCGACTCCATATCCTGCAGCCACGTCGGAGTGGACTGCTCGTGGCGCACGGAGTCGAGCAGAGGGACCCAACTCTGCCCGTGGCTGGCGATCGCGTTCATGTCGATCGGGCGATCGGCCCAGACCGGAATTAGCCGCAGGTCCCCGGGGATCGACCGGCGCAGCGGCGTCGCCTCCAGACGCCACGCGCGGTGGTGATGGACCACGTATTTGATCAGCAGGATCTGCTCGACGATCCGGTCACGCCCCCCGGCGAAGGACGGCTCGCGGTGGCGGTAGAGATCGCAGAACCAGTACGCCTGCCGTCCGACCAGCACGTAGCGGGCCTTCTCCATCGCCTCACGCTCGCGTTTGCTCCGCGCGCCGCGGTAGGCGACAAACCCGTCCGCGCAGTACAGCAGGTCCGAGTCGCGGAGTTCCTGCGCGAGGAAGCCGCGCAGTTGCTCGAGACCGACCTCCGTCCGCGGGTCCTGATCGACCCAACCCCAGCGGTAGATCGTTTTCTCGCTCTCGATGGGCATGAAGCCGACGTACCAGACCCCCATCTCGGGCGCCGGCGCCAGGCCGGCGACGATCCGCCCGTAGTCCTGCGCCAGGGCGTCGAGCACGTCGAAGATCGATGGCCGCTCGTGCGGCTCCGGCGCGAGCATCCGAGCCAGCAGCTCCCGCAGCCGCGGCGGCACGTCCGCGCGGGTCTCCTCCAGGCCCTGCCGCATCTGACGGTTGAGCTGCTGCATCCCCGCCAGGCTCCGTTCGGGGGTCAACCACGCCCGGGTCTCTTCCGAACGACGGACCAGCCAAAACCACGCGAATACACCGAGCGAGTACACGTCCGCTCGGTCGCTCTCGGGCTGCGCGACCTCTCCGCCGAACAGCCAGCGCGCCCGCTCGGGCGGGCAGAACGCCAGCGACGCCGCGCCGTCGTCGACAGTGAGGTAGAGCCGGCGGAGCTGCTCGCCTTGCAGCCGGTCGTGCGCTGCTTGGTGGCGCGCGAGGTTGTTGATCATCGCGCTCATCTCGAAGCGGGCGATACGTAGACCATAGCGCTCCGGTTCGTCACCGGGGATGTACTCGACGGCGCCAGGGTGGAGGTTGCGGTGGATGATGCCTTGCTCGTGCAGCACCGCCAGGCCCTGGGCGAGCAGCACCAATTGGCGGAGCGCCTCGCTGCGGTCGCGGGCGATGAGCGCGTTGGCGGCCTCTGACAGGCGAAACGGCGCGGCCGTCGTGATCACGAAGGCGAGATCGTGCTCAACGATGTAGGCGCCGCCGAGGATCGTCGGCAGGGCGGGATGCTGCCGCCACGAAATCCGCGTCAGCACGCGGACCTCCCGCGTCCACAGAGCCCCGCCGATCGATGCCATGCCGTGATAGAGCTGGAGACTGACGCGTTGTTGATTCGCGTCGACGAGCACGAATCGGTACAAGGTTCCCGCGACCACCGCCTCGGGCGGCTCCTCGGGCAACGTATACGGCCCGTACGGAGCTGCCTCGCCGCAGAACAGCGCGCGCACCAGGGCGATCAGCGCCTCTGGCACCTTGGGCTCTGACGACGTCGGTGCGGGTGCGCTCTCCGGCGGGTCCGACGCGCGTACGACCGGGTGGTCGTCCGTCCTCAAGCGGATCAACGCTAACGACCCGTCGCCGCCGAACACCTGGCGGTAGATGTCGTTGCGGTACGGCGCCTCGCCCGACAGGCCGGCGATCCGCAACGATTGCACCACGCCCGGATCGATCGCTCGCCCCGCGAGCCACGCGCGCAGTCCATCGAGCACCGGCCGGCGATCCGCAAGGCGATTGTAGATGTTCTGAAAGTGGATCTCCGCCGGCGCCCGCGCGACCACCTGCACTGCCGTCGCGTCGACGTCGGCCCCGCCGATCCGCCGTCCCGGCCCGCCGAGGTCCCAGAGGCTCTCGAGGATGGCTTGCTCGAGGTACACTGATCCGCCGGTCCAGCGGTGTATGCGCGCTGCGACCTCCGCATCGACCGTCGCCCCACTCCACTCGAGGAACGCCACCAGCTCGGCCGTTCGTGCCAGGTTCAGGTCGTCGAGGCGGATCTCGACGCCGACGTTGAACGGCGAACGCATCGGATCCTCGATCAACTGGCTCGGCGAGGCCGCGCCCGCGAGCACCAAGATCAGCCGCTCGAACTCTCGCGCCTGTGCCCGCAGATTGAACAGCCCGCGCAGCTCGCTAAACAGCTGATCACGAAACGGCACGTGGACCAGCGCGTCGACCTCATCGAGGCACACCACCAGCCGCCCCGGAAGAGCCCCCAGCCACCCGCGCAGCGTATCCTCCGGGAACTCGGCGTCAATGCCCTCCCGCGGCAGGTCTGCCGCGCGTGCGACCTCGACGAGCAGCCCCTCCCAGCACCGGTCGTGCTCAGTGAGATCGAGTTGCGAGACGTCGACGTATGCGCAGCGGTACCGCGTCGAATCCAAGGTCCCCAAGGTGCGCAACAGCAGACTCGACTTGCCGCTCTGCCGCGGCGCGACGATGTACGGCACCCGGTCGTTGCGCTCGATCGACGCCCGGAGCAGCGCGTCGGCCTCGCGCTCGACGTACGCCGGCCCGGCGAAGGTCCCTGCGGCGCGGTACGGCGAGTCAACCGTCATGGTCCTCCCACGCGGTGATAAGCGCCTGCAGCTCGGCGTCCGACTTGCCGGCCACCTCGGCCTCGTAGAGCTCGCTGCACAGCCGCTGGACCTTCACTGGGACTGCCGAGGTCCGCCGGAGGATCGCCTCCGCGAGCGTCCGCGCGAGCTCCCGGGCCCGCGGCGGCAACAATTCCAGCAGGCGCTCGACCTCGGCCGGGGAAAACCGCGGCACCTCGATCCGCCGCCAGCACCCACGGTGCTTCGGGTTGACCACCCCCCCGTCCGCGAGAAACCCTTGGATCGTCCGCCCACTCGCCACCGGCAGGCAGACGACCACGCAGGCCGGCGGGTTCGCCTCGACGAAGTGGATCAGTGGCGGGATCAGCGACGGCAGGACATCCCGCGTCAGCGATCCGAACTCGTCGAACACCAGCGCGACCGGCAGTTCCCCCGGCACCGCGAGGTCTGACCAGTCCTCCACGGTCCGCCCGAGGAGACGGCTCAATTTCTTGAACAGCCGCGACATGAACACCCTGATGTCGTCGCTGCGGAAGGCCAGGTGGACATGCAGCACCCGATGCGTCGCCATCAGCCCGGCGCCAACGCGCATCACCAGGCTCGACTTCCCGACCCCAAAGTCCCCCTCCACCGCGCACAGCCGCTGCGCTCCCAACCCGACCGCGAGCGCCTCGTCGCAGCCACGGGCGATGTAGCTCGGGTGGTCCGCCGGCAGCGTCCCCCCAGTTTTGAACGGATTGCCCGCGATCTCCGGCGCCGGCCTGCGTTCCGAGCTCGCAACTGAATCGTGCCGTGGGAGCGCGCCGATAGCCAGTAGCGCCCGCATCAGCCGCACCGCATTGCGCATCGCTAGCCGGCGCAGGACACCCTCGGCGATCGCGTCGCTCTCCGCCTTGGGCACGTCGACGTGATCGGAGATCCCGCGAAGGACCAGCGCTGGCGTCGGTGTCGCTCGCTTCACGGCCGAGATCAGCATCCCGGCGGCCTCCATCTCGAGCGCCTTGATGTCGGCATTTTTCGCCCGCAACCACCGTGCGAACGCGGGCGCCGCCCCGACGAAGTTGCCCGACCCGAGGTAGACGATGCTGACCTCCGGCCGGGTTCGCAGGGCCTTGACGTCCCTCCTCGCCTCGATCAGGGCGATCGCGGCGGCGTTGTCGTGGCGGATCGCTGCGAACTCGCGTTCTCCGGCTGTTTGCCACGCATCATGGCGCTCCGGCTCCGCCGTGACCAGTTCCCGTGCGGCCTCCACGAGCGCGTGCGTTGCTCGGAACGCATCCCCCCGGGGCTCCCAGTCCCACGTCTCGGTCTCACCAGCTTGGACCGCGACAGCCTTGGCTGTCTTGTCGTACGCGTAGACCATGTCGGGCACGACCACGTCCCCGATCCGCACATCACCGTGCAACGATGCCGCAATCCCAACGTTCACCAGCGCCGCGGGCCGCAGCCGCAACAACCTTTCAGCGAGCCGCAACGATTCGTCTGGCCCCATCCGTCCTGAAGAAGCTGCGACGCAGCGATAACCGCTGTCGGGGTCGATCCAGAAGTACAGATGTCCGCCGTACTCAGGGTCCTGTCGAGGACACCACTGCGTCCCGAGTCCCTCGCGCAGCACTAGGAACTCCTCCGGTAACGCGACCAGCACAGCGACGTCGGGCGCCTGCCTGTCGAGGTCCCACGGGGGGGTCGCCGCCACGCACGAGCCTTACCAGATTCGCGTAGCGAATCCCACGGGCACCTCGCACTGCTCGGGCAACACGGTTCGCTGGGCCGGAGCTTGTGGCTTGTCGCGCCGGTCCGTCGACGGCCGGGTCCCCGAGGGCGCAGCTTCTGTCGCCTGCGAGGTGATTGACAAGCGGCGACAGTCGTGGTGCCTGCACTGCGACCCTCGAGAGGCCGGGACCCCGCAGTACGCAGCACCAGCCCCTCCAGCATCGTGACAAGCGCCCGCGGATGGGCCTGCGGCGTCGGCAGCGGGTGAAGGTGCGGCTGCGGCCGGTGCGACTGGAGCTGACGGTGACGGCCCTCGAGCGGGACCTGCGAGCATCCCACGGCTCGACCGGTCGTGACGTGGGCGGCGAAGCACGCCGGTCCCGGACCACGGCCCCCATGCCCTGCGGCACGGGCCTCGGCCCCCCGACGCAGCCTCTCATCGAGCTCGATCGGCTCGAGTCGCACCTCTGGGAGGCCGCCAACATCCTCCGCGGCAGCCCCGTCGACCGCACCGACTGGAAGTCGGACATCCTGCCGAGGCCGGGGCCGATCGCGCCCCGGCGCGTGCGAGCGGCCGGTGCACGCTCAGCCGGCCTTCTTCGGGTCCGTCGGCTTCACGTCGCCGACCTTCGCGTCTGCGGGCTTGTCGCCCGGCTTGGCGGGCTTGACGTCGCCCGTGGGAGTCGAGCCCGTGCCAGGTGTGGTGCCCGTCGGCGTCGTGGAGCCGGGCGTCGCGCTGCTCCCTGGCTTGACGGCGCCTGGCTTGCAGTCCTCGCCCTTGCATTCACCGGCGGTGGGGGCGGGGGCGGTGGGACGAATGCCGCCGGGCGGAGTCTCGGTCGGGGCCACGGCCGGCTTCACGGCCATCAGCTCGACGGTGAAGGTGAGGTCCGCGTTGGCGGGGATCTTGCCGCGGGCGCGCTCGCCATAGGCGAGCTCGGCGGGGATGATCAGCTTGCGGAGGCCGCCGACCTTCATGCCGGCGATGCCGGTGTCCCAGCCCTTGATCACGCGGCCCTGGCCGAGCGGGAACACCAGCGGACGCGGGCGTGCCAGCGAGGAGTCGAACTCGGTGCCGTCCTTGAGGGTGCCGCGGTAGTGCACCGATACGGTGTCGCCCGCCTTGGCCTCGGGGCCCTCGCCGAGCTTGTAGTCGGCGACGACGAGGCCCTTGTCGAGCTTCTTGGTCGCGACCGGCTTGCCCTCGAAGGCGGTCAGCGGCTGCGGGGGCGGCAGCGGCGGGGTGAAGCTCAGCAGCTCGATGGTGAAGATGAGCGTCGAGTTCGGCGGGATCTTGCCGGCCCGGCGCTCGCCGTAGCCGAGCGCCGCGGGGATGACGAGCTTGCGCTTGCCGCC
>Ga0116158_10004689_pt1 | contig 11653 bp, 12 predicted proteins | sample AD_UKC052_MetaG_FD_89883 | JGI IMG/M metagenome (GOLD analysis project Ga0116158, IMG submission 89883) | Active sludge microbial communities of municipal wastewater-treating anaerobic digesters from USA - AD_UKC052_MetaG | ecosystem: Engineered > Bioreactor > Anaerobic > Digestate | place: USA... | reverse complement strand
AATGGGCCGTCTGCCCGTTAAAATATACAATGTCGTGTGCACAAGATACTACCATCACGTCACCACCAGGTCAAACATTCCTCAGATTTGCGCCTGAGGACTCGCACAGAGGAGCAGAGCCACAAAGAAGAAGCGAAGAAAAACGCATCCGCAAATGTCGCAGGTTTTGAGAGAAAAGAAAAAAAGAAAAACGAAAAAAAGAGAAGAGAAGAAGAAAATACATCCGCAGATTACGCAGATGGCGCAGATTCTGAAAGAAAAGTAGAAGAGAAGATGAATAAGATAAAGAGAAGAACGAGAACGATTACGAGAACGAGAATGAGAACGCACCTTGAATTGCTGATACAATTTTTGAATCGCTGTTGACACTTCTTGTGTACGGGCGTAGAATTTGTTTATCTCAAGCGAGTATTTTGAGTAGATAAGTTGTTTTTACCAGTCAGGTTGCCTTACAAGGAGATAAGAGTATGAGGCGATTTCTCACCACCGTTTTTTGTTGTATATCGTTGCTTTCTTTTGGCACAGCCCAGGCTGAAGCGGCCAAATGCCTCGCCAAAGTGTCGAAGCTGAGCAATAAACAGATTTTTTCTCTCGCCTCACAGGGCTACGATATTGCCCGCCGCGGTGTTGATTTTGTCGAAGTTGTAATTGAAAAAGAAGAAATCAACTCATTCGTTTCGAAGGGACATCCGGTCAAAGTCATTATTGAAGACCTCGACCAGTATGTTAAAAAGGTTAAGGCTGCCCAGAATAAAATCGATGCATATTACACCTATGCAACCATGGAAAAGCAGCTCAAGGAATGGGCGACCAAATACTCAGACATCTGCATGATCGAGTCGATTGGCAAAAGTCACGAAAATCGCGACATCTGGGCGCTCAAAATCAGTGATAACCCGAATAAGAACGAAGCCGAACCGGCAGCTCTCATAATGGGTGCTCACCATGCCCGCGAATGGCCTTCATTCGAAGTTCCGATGGCCGCTGCCAAACTTCTGCTGAACGAATATGCCAGCAACGAAGAGATCAAAAAGCTGGTCGATAACCGTGAAATATGGATCGTGCCGATGGTCAATCCCGACGGCGTAGTGTATTCTATGGAAAAGAGTCGCTACTGGCGCAAGAACCGCCGTGATAACGGAGGCTCATACGGCGTCGATCTCAATCGCAACTATGGCTACCAGTGGGGTGTGTCTGGATCGAGCAGTTCGCCGAGCTCAGATACTTATAAAGGCAGCGCACCGTTCAGTGAGCCAGAAACAACTGCTGTAAAAGAATTTGTCAAACGCGAAAAATTCCAGGGCAGCATTTCGTTCCATACCTATTCAGAACTTATTCTTTACCCGTTCAGCTATGCCTACAATGTTGACAATCCTGATCGCAAAGTGTTTGTGCAAATGGCCAACGATATGGCCCGGTTCAACAAGTATACGGTAAAGAACAGCGCCGATCTTTACCCGGCCGCCGGTGAGTGTGACGACTTCATGTATGGTGAGAACAAAATGCTGTCGTTCACCTTTGAACTGTGCTCAACCTTCATTCCGGCTGCTAATCAGATTCCGACTTTCAATGAACTCAACGTTCCGGCGGTTATCTATCTGATCGACAAGGTCGGCACTTACGGCCTGGTAACTCCCGCCGGCCGCGACGAACTTATCGAAGCTCTCAATCTCGAATCAGCACGTCGCGCCATCATCGACAACGTCGACCTGTTCGCCGGCGAAGGCAATGTGACGATGCGTAACGAAGCGCTCAAACAGCTCGAAAAGATCAGTCAGCGTACAGCAGCACTGGTCTGCGAAGATCTGCGCAAGGGCGACAGCAGCAGCTGGCAGAGCATAAAAAACACACCGCAGGCACGGCTGGCCGTTTCCTTCATCCGCAATCGCGTGCTTTTCGAAAATGCCCATCAGAGAGGTATTTACCGCGAAGATCTGATCGAGGAAATAAAAAACAGCTGATTTCTTTTACTAATCTCCAAGGCATGTTATAATGAGTTACCCTTCGGGGTAACTCATTTTTTATGGCACAAACCACCAAATTAAGCGATGTAACGATATTTACCGGCTACAGCTATATCGGCTCGTGCAAAGAATTCGTCTGGATTCAGGGCGACCGTATCGGCAACAAGCAGATGCCGTCGCGCTTCATTTTCCGCGGGCTGGTCTGCGAATATGACGTCGAGGCGCTGATGATCCGCAAAGATCTTTATTTGCGTACCAAAGACAGCAAAGAATACATTGTCAGCGATTTTCAGATAACTGATATCAGTGACGCCGAGAATGTCGGTGGTATCGCGCGAAATTTCGATCTGCTGTTCGAAAAATTTCCTGAGCTCAAGTCGATCACCACCGGCGAAAAAGTCATCATAACCAAGAAGACTCAGGTCCAGGCCTTCAAATCGGTCAGCGACGTCATTCACCAGGTCAAAGCCGGGCATGGCATAGATGCGAAGCAGACGACCGAGGTTTCGAAAAAACTCGTCGATGAAGTGCTGCAGCAGCCTGATGCGATCATGAACCTCATGGATATCAAGTCGTTCGACGACTACACTTTTACGCACAACATCAATGTCGCCACAATTTCGTTGCTGATCGGGCTCGCGCTCAATCTGACACGCGAAGAAATGGATGATCTCGGTATCGGAGCTCTGCTGCACGATGTCGGCAAGCTGAAAATTCCGTTGAGCATTCTTAATAAAGATGGCAAGCTGACCGACCAGGAATTCATGGAAATGAAGTCGCACCCGACTTATGGCTATGAAATCCTGGCAAAATCGAAGGGCATCTCGGAAAGGGCGCGCATGGTGGCTTTGCAGCACCACGAAAAATTTCAGGGCGGCGGTTACCCGCGTCGTCTCAAAGGCATAGAGATCGGTCTGTTCAGCCGCATTTGCGCAGTTGCCGATGTCTATGATGCTCTGACCACCGACCGGCCGTACCGCGTTGCGATGACGCCTTACGAAGCCATGAAGATTCTAACTTCGGGCATGGATAATCATTTCGACCCGAAAATTCTCGGGGCCTTCATTCGCAAGTTCTCGCTGTATCCAGCCGGAAGCCTGGTCGCGCTGAACGACGGCTCTGTAGCTCTGGTGCTCAAAAACAATCCCTCTTCGGTCATTCGGCCTGTCATAAAAATCGTCGCAGATTCCGCTGGCCGCCGCATGAAGGATAGAGTCGAAGTCAATCTGCTCGAATACAAGGATCTCTTTATCACCGGCCCGGCTGATCCGAGTAAGATGAACATCACGGCTTCAGATAAATAGGCGTGAGGGTGTTCGAATGACCCGCCGCATAGCAGCAAAAAATCGTGTTTTGAATGTTTTGCTGTTTGTCGTGTCGTTTCTCTCCGGATCAGCTGTCTGTCTGGCTCAGGATTTCAATGACCTTGCCGAGCCAGAAATGCCAGTTGTCGAAACCGCCACTCCGTCAGTTGCCAGTCTGTCTTCAGAAGGACTTCCAGAGCCGGTACGCGGCGAAGGAAAGCTTTCCATCTCGATAGAAAGTTTTGAAGGCGGTAACCCCAAACGTATTTCACGACTGGCAGATCGTGTTGAAGTCTGGTTGGGTGATCATCGTCTCGCGTCGCTCAATTACACCGACCCCGAGGTCGTCAGAGAAAAAAACCGAAGAATTTTTCTGTTTCCCGAACTGCGTTTTGCCAACGGTTACTATTTTATCACCGTCAGACTTTACAGCAGCGCGGCGTTCTATGGTCGTGACAAATGGCATGGTGAAACTTTTCAGGTAGGTATACACCCGGGCCGAACGTCGCGGGTGTACAAAAAAGTAGCATTTTTTCACTTTTGACCGTAAAAAAACTGGAACCTTGCAGATGACACCAGAGTCTAAACAGATTGAACAGCAGGACGAACTCGAACTGATCGGGCGTCTTCAGCGTGGCGACCAGAAAGCCTTTGCCAGACTGGTATCGCTTTACGAAAAGAATGTCTATCGTATCTGCTGGCGCTTCTTCATGAACGAAGAAGATGCTCTCGATGCCGTTCAGGAGGTTTTTATCAAAGTGTACCGGGCGATTGGCAGGTTTGAGGGACGGGCTTCGCTCAAAACCTGGATATACCGCATCGCTTCGAATACCTGTATCAGTATTGCCGAAAAGAAAAAACGTGAAAAGGAAGGGTTGCTGCAGACTTTTATGACCTGGTGGGCAGGTGAGTCGCAGGATACCCCGGAAGAAGAAGTTCTTGATCGCGAGATCCGTGATTTGAACCAGAAAATTGTGGCCGAGAAGGTGGCGTCGTTGCCAGAGGCGTATCGCATGCCGGTTATCCTCAAAGACATGGAAGGCATGCCACTCGAAAAAATCGCCGAAATTCTCGATGTTCCACTCGGCACGGTTAAATCCAGGATCAATCGTGGACGCAGGATTCTGCAGGAATCCTTGCAGGCTTATGTGCAGGGGAGACTTGAATGAAAAAGTGCTGCATATACCTCGATGCCCTTGAAAGCGGGACCTCGGAAGACGCCGCGGCCTGGCAGGATGTGCTGATGCACGCCAGCAGGTGTCCTGATTGCGCTACCGACATGAAGAAGCGCAGCGAAATTCTCGAAATGCTGGCCGAAATGCCTGAACCCGATTACCCGACGGTTCTGCATTCTGCCATTATGTCAGCGATCACTGATCCTGATGGCACATCTGAAACCGAAGGCGAGCCCGGTCTGCTGTCGCGCATATTCGACCGACTGCTGCAACCGGTAGAGCTTGCTGTATCGGTGGCATGTCTGGTCATGTTCGTTTTTCTGATGCAGGTTGACCATTCGTCGTCGTTTGAGATGCGGTCATCGCGCCCTTCTGTCGGCAGGCAGATGGCTGCCCGGGGCAATCCTCAGCCGGCAGTTTCGAGCCAGACGCTCGAAACCGTATCTGCCGCAGAGGTAGACCAGTTCCTGCGTCAGCTCGAAGAATTCAATCGCACCCACCAGGGTCAGCGTCACCCGCAGATCGACTATACGCCTGAAATGAGGCTGGTCAACGACCTGGCGAACAGGAGATGACAATGAAAAACATTCTTACAGTCGTTGTTCTACTTGTGCTTTTTGTAGCTTTACAGTCACCGTCTCATGCCGCTGCGCCAGAACTTTTCGGAACTACCCTGATCGCTGATATCGCTGAGCGAGTCAGCCCGGCTGTAGTCGCCATCGAATCGGTACATTACGTTCGTGCGCGCCGACGCAGTGGCTTTGGAGACCCAATGCTCGATCGGTTCTTCGGGCATCTTTTCGAAGACGATTTCATGGGCTTCAATAATGTCATTCCACAGCGTGGCAACGGCTCTGGTGTATTGATCAGCCCCGAAGGGCATCTGCTGACCAATGAACACGTCATCGCCGGAGCTGATGAGATTCTGGTAAAGTTGGGTTCCGGAAAAGATTACAAAGCCCGGGTGATCGGCAAGGATATGCGTACCGACCTCGCCGTGCTCAAGGTCGACGCCGACGAAGTGCTGCCGTATGTGCCGATCGGCGATTCATCAGCTCTACGGGTAGGCGAGTGGGTCGTGGCCATTGGTAATCCCTTCGGCCTCGGTATCACTGTCACTACCGGCGTGGTTTCGGCGGTGAACCGCGACCTGTCGGTCGATCGTGAGCGCAGTTACAAAGATCTGATTCAGACCGATGCTTCGATCAACCCTGGTAATTCAGGCGGGGCGCTGCTCAACACCAGCGGTGAACTGATCGGTATCAATACCGCGATCATTCCCTATGGGCAGGGAATAGGTTTCGCAATTCCCGTCAATCTGGCCAAGCGCATCGTTGGCGACCTGCTCGCCTACGGACGTGTCAAAAAGGCCTTTCTCGGGGTAACCGTGCAGGCGATAACGCCAGAACTCGCGAAATATTTCGAGATTCCGCTCGAAGGCGTGCTGGTCACCGATGTTATTAAAGATTCGACCGCATATCGAGCCGGCGTCGTGCCTGGTGATGTCATTGTGGAGATTCATGGTCGGACAATCAAGGGGCTCGATGGTTTTCATTCGGTTCTCGATGAGCAGAGGGTTGGCGAAAAGGCTCAGATCAAGATTTTTCGCAAAGGCAAGACTGGCACCTTCGATGTCGAATTCTGGGAAAACCCGGCGAGCAAAAGTCCGCTTGGGGTGACCGTAAAAAAAGTCGATAGCGCTCTGGCGCGGAACTATTCTCTCTATGTTGATCAGGGCTGCGTAATCACAATGGTTTCGTCTGATTCTCCTGCCGGCAAAGCCGGTCTCAGAGCCGGTGACGTCATTCAGCAGATAAACCGCACCCCGGTTCTCAATGAACAGGATTTCGAGCAGGTCGCGGCACAGCTTAAACCTGGGTCTCAGGCGGTTTTGCGGGTCGTTCGCGGCCAGACCGTCAACCTGCTGCTGGTCAACCTCGAATGACGTCTGCTCAAAACATTTTTTGCAAACGCTGCAAAAATTATTGCATTCCTGAATTCCTGTTCGTATAATCACATCATAAACCTCATCTACCCGGAGGGTAAAACAATGCAATTGGTTGACGTACTGAAGGAAGACCTGGTTTTCCTCAATTTCGAAGCAGAAAACAAAGATCAGGCTATCGAAAAGTTCATTTCCTCACTCGAAAAAACAGGTGCTATCAAGGAGCCAGCCGCTCTCAAAGACGCGCTTTTCGAAAGAGAAAAGTTGGGAACTACCGGCGTAGGTGGTGGCATTGCAATGCCGCACGCCCGCTCGAGTGCCATCAAAGATTTAACTGTGGCATTTTTCAGATCAGAAGAAGGTATCGATTTTAAAGCGATCGACAACTCGCCGGTCAATCTCATTTTCATGCTGCTTGCTCCGGTTTCTTCCGGTGGGCCGTATCTCAAGCTTCTCGCCAAGATTTCACGTCTGCTGCGCAGCGATGATTTCAAGAACTCATTGCTGGAAGCCAAAGACCCGGCGGCTGTCATGCAGATAATTCAGGAAAATGACTGACCGAAAAAGGTATTTTACGATAGCCCTGTTCGCCATTATCGGCGCAGGGTTTTCTGGTTTAGACGTGGTTTCGCTTGATCCGGCGCGGCGGGTATTTGCTCAGGAAAGCCGCAAAAAAGAGACGACGCCGCGCGATAAGCTCAAGGTACGCGCCAAGAAGAGCAACAAAGATGAGTCTGCAGAAGTTAAAAAAGAAGAACCGATGTTTCTGCAGGAATCTGACCAGACTGCATCTTTTATGCCCGATATCTATCGTTGCCCTGAATGTGGCTACGAACAGGATGAAGAAGGCAACTGCCCCGATCACACAGCCATAACCCTGGTCAAGGTGCTCTCGGCCGGCAGAGACCCGCTTGCGCCTGCCGAGCTCGATGGCAACGAAGACATCATCGTCGATGTTCCCCTCAAGAATATCGAATTTCGAAAAGAGGCCGTGACCACCCCGGCGACTGACAGCAAGCAGTTGTGACGAGGCAGCCCGACCGCCATGCTTGAACCGCAAAACTGAAATTAGTGACTCAGACCCCCTTTTCTGCGAGCAGAAAAGGGAGTTGCTTTAGAAGCGAACAAAAAGATTGAAGCCAAGGAGAAGGAAATGTCGTTAAATCTGACGAGAAAGATCATCAAGGCCCACCTGACCAGCGGCGAAATGACCGCCAAAAGTCCGATCACCATCAAAATGGATCAGACGCTCACCCAGGATGCCACCGGCACCATGGCCTACCTGCAGTTCGAAGCTCTCGGCGTGCCGCGCGTGCGCACCGAACTTTCAGTGAGTTATGTCGACCACAACACCGTGCAGATGGATTTCAAAAATCCCGATGACCACATTTTTCTGCAGACGATCGCAGACAAGTTCGGCATCGTTTTTTCGCGCCCCGGCAACGGGATCTGCCATCAGCTGCATCTCGAGCGTTTTGCCAAGCCAGGCAAGACTCTTATCGGCTCAGACAGCCACACTCCGACTGCCGGTGGCATAGGTTCGCTGGCTATAGGTGCTGGCGGTCTCGACGTCGCGATGTCGATGGCCGGACATGCTTTCAACCTCAAGATGCCGATGGTGGTAAAGGTAAACCTTACTGGTAAACTGCAGCCCTGGGTTGCTGCCAAAGACGTCATTCTCGAAATCCTGCGCCGCGAAACGGTGAAGGGTGGGGTGGGTTACGTTTATGAATACGCCGGCCCAGGCGTCGCGACGCTGACCGTGCCCGAGCGAGCTACTATCACCAATATGGGCGCCGAACTTGGCGCTACTACTTCGATTTTCCCGAGCGATGACGAAACCCGGCGCTTTTTGAAGGCGCAGGGTCGTGAAGCTGACTGGGTCGAGCTCAAGGCCGATCCCGATGCGACTTACGATCGTGTTATCGACATCGATCTGGCTCAGGTCGTGCCTCTGGCCGCCTGTCCGCATATGCCCGATGTGGTCAAACCGATCAGCGAACTCGAACACCTCGATGTCGATCAGGTAATGATCGGCAGTTGCACGAATTCGAGCTATACTGACCTGACCCGCGCAGCTCAGATAATCAAGGGCAAAACTGTAAATCCGCGTCTGTCACTTGGTATCGCCCCGGGTTCGCGCCAGGTGTTACGCATGCTGGCCGACGAAGGTTCATTGTCCGCTCTCATCGGTGCCGGCGCCCGCCTGCTCGAAAGTGCCTGCGGCCCCTGTATTGGTATGGGTTTTGCACCCAAGTCGAATGCTGTTGCACTGCGCACTTCTAACCGCAACTTTGAAAAGCGCTCAGGCACTGATTCGGCTCAGGTCTATCTGGTGAGTCCGGAAGTGGCGGCCGTTGCCGCTGTCGAGGGCAAGTTCACCGACCCGCGCAAGTGGGGCAAATGCCCGGAAGTCAAAATGCCTGAAAAATTCAGCATCGACGATACGATGTTCATATTCCCGCGCGCTGATGGCTCGAAGGTTGAGATAGTCAGAGGCCCGAATATCGCCGCTCTGCCGGTCAAGGAAGAAATGCCGGCTGCACTCAAAGGCAAGGCCCTGATCAAGGTTGGCGATAATATTACTACCGATCATATCATGCCGGCCGGCCAGTATCTGCCGCTGCGCTCGAATGTTCCGGAATATGCCAAACACGTTTTCGAAGGTGTTGACCGCGAATTCTACAAACGTGCCGTCGAAATGAAAAAAGGCATGATCATTGGCGGAGATAACTATGGCCAAGGCAGTTCACGCGAGCATGCCGCTCTCTGCCCGATGTATCTCGGCGTCGAAGCGGTAGTCTGCAAAAGCTTCGCCCGCATTCATCTCGCCAACCTGGTCAACTTTGGTATTCTGCCGGCAACCTTCAAGAACCCGGCAGACTATGACAAGATCGAAGTCGGCGATGAACTCAAGATCGATGTCAGCAATCTCGATGGCGATCTCGTGATCGAAAACATCACCAAAGGTGTTAAAATGCCGGTTACCCACACTCTCAGCGATGAAGACAAGGTGATTCTCAAGGCCGGTGGCCGCCTGTCGTTCGCCAAGAAGCAGTCGGCAGCCTGATAAGTTCTGTCATTGCGCAGAATTGACGGTCTTTTTGCACATCAGATCGCCGTTTCGGGCAATGAAATTTGATGAGAAATAAACGTCAGCCGCTGCAATCTGCAGCGGCTGCCTGTTTAAATGGGAGCAACCGCATGTATTATCGCAATCAGAAGGGCTGGCATTATTTTGCCGCTGATATCAGAGACTGGCGCGACACTGCCTCGGCCAGATTCGACGAGCGCGTAACCAGACACGCCAAAGACGGTACGCTTACCGAGCAATGCCCGACTGATGCTCTGTCGGCTTTTTCCGGCAGCAAGATCATCTGCGTCGGCCGTAATTATCGCAAACATGCCGAAGAACTCGGCAACGATGTGCCGACACGCCCGCTCTGGTTCAGTAAACCGCCGAGTGCCATCGTTGGCGGCGGTCAGCAGGTGATTCTGCCAAAGGGATATGGTCGCATCGATTACGAAGGCGAGCTGGCGCTTATTATCGGGCGTCAGGCCAGGAATGTGACTGTCGAACAGGCCGGTGATTACATTGGTGGTGTTACTGCCTGCTTTGATATGACAGCTCGTGAACTGCAGAAAAGCGACGGGCAATGGACAAGAGCCAAGGGTTTCGATACCTTTTTGCCGCTGGCATGTCTGGTTTCGCCATTTTCGCCAGAATGGAGCCGCGGTATGCTCGAAGTCTGGAAAAACAACGAGCTCGTTCAGAAAGACCGTTTTTCTTCGATGGTTTTCGGCTTTGCCGAACTTGTCGCCGATCTGTCGGCCTGCATGACACTCGAGCCGGGCGACCTGATTCTGACCGGCACCCCCGAAGGAGTCGGCCCGGTTGCTGCCGGTGATCGCCTCAAGATCACTATCAGCGGTCCCGCTATCATCAGTCTCTCGGTAACCTGCGCAGAATAGGGCATTGACAGCCTGAGGTGGGCAGGCTATAGTATAGCCCTATAAAAGTTGGAGGCACAAATGCTCAAAAAAACAGCAGCAGCAGTAATACTGGCTGCCCTGGTATTTTCTTCGGTTCCGTCTTATGCCCGCACCGGCGTGGTAAAGGGCAGTTATGTCAATCTGCGCAGTGAAGGCCGTTTCAATTCGCCAATCATCGGTAGAAAGATGCGTGGCGACGCCTATCGAATTCTGTTCGAAGACCGTAAATGGATCAAAGTTGCTTTCGATGATGGTACTGTAGGCTGGCTATACCAGACCAGCACCGAATTGAGCGACGACGCACCGGAACCTCCGGCCGCCGAAACAGCCAGTGCCGCTGTCGAACCGGCAAAAACTGAAGCCGAAAGCGCGAAGAAGCCCGAAAAAACCGATGACAAGGCCGCTGCTGAAACCACGGCCAAAAAGCCAGAGCCGACGAAAGCTGCGGCCACAGACAAGAAGGCCGACGACAAGAAGGCCGCCGACAAGAAGGCTGACGAAAAGAAGGCCGATGAAAAGAAAGCGGTTGACAAGAAAGCTGCTGAGAAGGTTGCCGACAAGAAAGCCGATGAAAAGAAGGCCGATGAAAAAAAGGCCGATGAAAAAAAGGTTGCTGCAGTAGCAAAGCCGATTCCGGCCAGTGTGGTAGAAGTATCCGGCAGTGCCGAAGAGCTTTATAACGAAGCGATACGGCTGTATGAAAAAAAGTAGTATACTCAGGCTCTCGACAAGAATATGCAGGCAATAAAAAAGGCGCCGCAGAACGCAGAAATCCTCAATAACATTGGCAACTGCCAGTTCAAACTTGGCAGAATCGATGAGGCGCTCACATCATGGAAAGATGCGCTCAAGATCTCGCCGCGCTCCGGCAAGATCAGCAACAATCTTGGCATAGCCTATTATCAGCTCGACAAGAACAAGGATGCTATCGAATATTACAAAAAAGCCATTCTGTTTGAGCCAGATTTTCCTGACCCCTATTATAATCTCGCCTCGGTCTATGGTTTCACCGGCAAGTTTGAGGATGCGATCATGAATTACCGCAAATTCCTCGAATTCTCGCCCGATGCGACCATGAAAAAGCTCGCAGATGAGCGTATAGCCTACTGCGAGCGTCAGTTAGCGAAAACCGGTAAAACCGATAAAGCCGAAAAGAAGAACTGACTTTTTGCCAACATTTCACTTGTTGTTTCGCTGTCATTGCGAAACAACAAGTGAAATGTTGGCAAAAAGTCAGTTCTTCTTTTCGGCTTTATCGGTTTTATCGGTTTT
>Ga0116158_10004682_pt1 | contig 11669 bp, 13 predicted proteins | sample AD_UKC052_MetaG_FD_89883 | JGI IMG/M metagenome (GOLD analysis project Ga0116158, IMG submission 89883) | Active sludge microbial communities of municipal wastewater-treating anaerobic digesters from USA - AD_UKC052_MetaG | ecosystem: Engineered > Bioreactor > Anaerobic > Digestate | place: USA... | reverse complement strand
GAGCTGATCGTTACGCGCCTGGGCGTGGAAAACAGGCTGGCGAAGCAGTACACGTTGCTGACTGCACCGGGGCAGACCACGAAGAGCTCAATACAGAATGCGATCCGAAGCATCGGCTACAATATCACGGACGGCGACACGTTCATCATGTCTTGCTCAGGGCATGGGTATCAGAACGGTGCAGCGACAACTGAGTACATCGTACCGAGCGACGCGAATCCGTCCGACTACCGCTCTATGATATCCGATCGGGAACTGAACAACTGGATCAACGAGTACATGCCCCCATACGCCCAAAAGATACTCATCCTTGACTCATGCAACTCAGGCGGCATGTACAAGAGCCTCGCGGCCCTGCCGTCAGGCTTCACATGGTCCACAGGCTTCGAGGTAATGGCCAGAAACATCGCTGGACCCTGCAAGATCGTGATGACGGCGTGCGACAAGAACGAGTTGTCGTACGAGACAAATGAGGACCCCATCGGAGGCCATGGAGTGTTCACGTGGGCCCTAACCGAGGGCATGAGGTACCCGTACCCGGCTGACGGTCAGCCACCCGGTCAGCCAAGGGACCGCGCAATCAACACAGAAGAAGCGTACTACTACGCCTCGTATTGGACAACCTACCACAAGCCGGCTCAACATCCGCAGATCTACAGGGGCGAAAGCGAATCCGAATGGTGGTATCTCTTCACCTACTAGCAGGGGGATAGAACGTGAACTGCGAATGGGGCAGCGGCCGGGCGATGAGACGCGATCCGGCTCTGCCCCTCGCTTGCTCCGGGCGGCGCGGATTCTGCGCACGCGAAGATGATCCGCCGCCAGACCCGCTAATTGCTTCGACTTCCGGACGATGATGATGAGCTCCTGCGCTGCGCTATCAGGTAATACTGGTATGTTGCGACGGCCACGAGCGCTGTCACCACGTTGGGAAGGTCTGCGGCCACGCTGAATGACACTGAGTGGCCTACCACGTCTCCTCCGAGGCGCCCAGTCATCTGCCCTTGCTCCACCTGGAGGTCTATATCGAAGCCAATGACGGGTCCACCGCACCTTCCGGTGATGCGGTCAGTTCCACGCAGTGCTATGTCCACTCCGTCAATGATGCCGCCCATGCGCCCATGGATGCTGCTGCCTGAGGAGTCCGCGAACTGCGCTTCTACGGATCTCCCGATGATCGTGCCGCCTACCCGCCCGGATACGCGCCCGGGAGGCGGCTCGATATCGAGATCCAGGTCGCCCCCGATGACAGCGCCGCCCACTCGGCCCGAAATGCTGGTAGGCGTGGTTATGCACGATACGCTATACCCACCGATTGCTCCGCCCACTCTGCCGTAAATCGTCGATGACACGCGGCAACACCTCCGTTCGACTGACTACTCGTATCGCAGCGCCTGCACAGGGTCCATCCGCGATGCCTGCAGCGCAGGGTATGTACCGAATATTAGCCCCACGGCTGTGGAGAAGGACACGGCAGCTACGACTGAACTCAAGTCTACCGATACCGGCCAGCCGGCGATACGGGCTATGCCTGCTCCGCCCAGCCACCCGAGGAGCATGCCTACAGTTCCGCCCAACATGCTCAGAACCAGGGCCTCCGACAGAAACTGCAGCAGAATGTCGCGATTGCAGGCCCCGAGCGATTTCCTGACCCCGATTTCGCGGGTACGCTCCGCGACCGAGGTGAGCAGGGTGTTCATAATCCCGATACCGCCCACTATCAGGCTGATGCCGGCGATGGTGCCCAGAAGCAGAGTCATTGTGGCCGTTACTTGCTTTATCGCGTCGATCAGGCTTGCCTGAGACGCCACGCTGAAGGCGTCGGGTGTTCCGGCAACGGAAGCCAGAAACCGCTCGACCTGCGCCACCGCCACATCCGCCGCCTGCGCGGATGAAGCCTGGCAGAAATAGGTGCTCACGCGCTTTATGGGGGACATCCTGTACAGCAGGGTGGTTACCGGGATGAAAGCCTGCGTATCGGCATTAGTCCAAAGCAATGCCCCTTTGGACTCAGTCACGCCCACTACGGTGAAGGGTGCTCGATGATCGCCCGACACCAGAGCCACGTGTCGCCCTATCGGGTCTTCCGAGCCGAACAGGTCGGTAGCCGCCTCTGCGCCGAGCACAATAGAGTGGGCGGCCGCGTCGATTTCCGACTGAATGAGGCTGCGGCCCAGCGCAATTCGGGTACTTACGATCCTTGTGTACGCAGGCGTGATGCCAGTTATCACCGCCGAGGCGCTGGAGCCGCCTGCGATGATGCGTCCCTCCATTTGCGCTACCGGAGAGACGGCGGATACCGCCGGCGCCGCGGCTTGTATCTGGTCTGCCAGCGACATGGTCAGCAGATGCTGATAGTTCCGTCCTTGCGTGCCTGGTTTCAGATTTGGGGTCACCATGATCATGTTGGAGCCAAGCGCAGAGATATCTGACGTGATCTGTTTCTGCGCGCTCGAACCTGCCGAGATCATGGTTATCACCGACGCTACGCCTATTACGATTCCCAGAACCGACAGTGCCGTGCGGAGCTTGTTGGCCCAGAGGTTCCTCAGAGCCACACCGATTGTTTCAGCTATGCCCACCGAACTCGGGCCCCCTTCCGGCGGATCGCCCTACGCCCAGGTCTTCGATGCGCTCGACTGCGCCGTCGCGCAACTGCACAATCCGGCGGGCGCGTTCGGCCACCGATCGGTCGTGTGTAACCAGCACTATTGTACACCCCTCAGCGTTCAGCTTGTCGAGGATCGCCAGTATCTCGCCGCCGGTCCTCGAGTCGAGATTGCCGGTGGGCTCATCTGCCAGGATGAGCGACGGGCTGTTGACCAGAGCCCTTGCGATGGCTACCCGCTGCTTTTGCCCTCCTGATATCTCCGCAGGACGATGATGCATCCGGTCGGCCAAGCCCACTCGGGCGAGGGCCGCAGCGGCGATTCGCCGTCTCTCTCTGCCGCCCAAGCCTGCATACATCAAAGGTATCTCCACGTTGCCCAGCACGGTCTCACGAGGCAGCAGGTTGAACTGCTGAAACACAAATCCTATTCGCTTGTTGCGCACGTGCGCAAGTTCAGTGTCGTCAAGCGTCGACACATCCTCGCCTTGAAGGCTGTATCTCCCTGAACTCGGACGGTCGAGGCAGCCGACTATGTGCATCAGCGTTGACTTGCCGGAACCCGACGGACCCATGATGGAAACGTAGTCGCCGTCTGAGATGTCAAACGACACGTCGTCAAGGGCACGCACTTCCACTGGGCCCATGGAATACACTTTGGTGATGTTTTGGAGGCTGATCATTGCGATGTTCCTCCGTGCTGCTCATCGGCATGTCTGATCCTGAATTGCATATCGCGATTCTGCCCAGTCAACCGACGCAACCGCTCCTGGGCCGCTACAGCGTCTTCCACTATCTCATCGCCTGGCACAAGCCCCGACAACACATGGGTGTAGTTGCCGTCAGACAACCCCAGTTCCACGGGGACCAGTTCTGGCGCTCCGCCCACGAACCTGATCGCCGATGGCTGCCCATCCATGTCGATCCAGGAGCGGACAGGAATCCTGACTACGTCGGGGATGCTCCGCGAAAGGATCCTCACGTTCGTCGTAAGCCCCGGCTTCAGCAGGTCATGCGATCCATCTATGGACACTCTGACGGGGATGACGACAGTGCCTGCACGGGGCAGGGCTGCGACGCCTATCGACTCTACCTTGCCGGGCAGCTCGACATCGGGAAGAGCGTCGAATGACACGACTGCCGCCATTCCCGGCGCCACTCTCGCCAGGTCGATCTCGTCGATCTCCGCACTGGCGAAGTATGAAGACGTGTCCATAATGGTGACCATCGGCTGGCCGGCGCCTACGTAACCGCCTGCCTGAACAGCGACTGACGAAACGATGCCGCCAAACGGCGCCGTCAACTTGGTGCTTTCACCTTGAGTTGAGAAGTCGAAAGCGGAAGCGCGTTGCACTTCGCATAGCGCCGTTCCGCGGGCGACGCGGGCGCCTTCTTCCACACACACCCTCGTGACCTTTCCGGACGCATCTGATGCCAGAACCTGCATACGATGGGGCATCACGCTCCCCGCACAGGATACGTACTCATGGACGTCTCCTTGGTCCACAGACGTGGTTGCCAGCCCGGCCGCAGCGGCGGGCAGGCGAGCTTCCACAAGCGACTTGTTCCTGCCTCTGGTAGCGCCCCATATGATCAGCGCCAGCACGGCCATGGCCACAAGTGCCAAGGCTGTGCGCCTGCGGCGATCCTTGCCAGTATTCGACAATCGCTACACCTCCCAGACTCGCTAGTTCATTATACCAGTAGTGCCGAGTGCAGGGGCATCACCCAATCGGGCGATCTTGCGCGGTCGGAGACCACAGCGCGTGGGCGCGACCCCGACGGCGCAACGACGCTACTACCACCAATGGCCCTGCCAACGGCGCGGGGCCACCCTTGATCATGTGAGCCGCTCATGTTATCATGTTCAACGAAAAAGCGCATAACGTGGCCTTCGGGGCAGGGTGCAATTCCCGACCGGTGGTGAAACCCCACGCACAGTACAAGGGGCGGGGGAAGTCCACGAACCGCAGCGATGCGGCCGATCTGGCGAAATTCCAGAACCGACGGTACAGTCCGGATACGAGAAGGTTAGGCGCTGCATTGCAGCGCTTCGACTATTAGCTCCCAGGCCGCGGTCTGGGGGCTTTTCAATTAAGTCGAGCGTGAGGAGGTCTTCGCATGAAACGGAATAGCAAATCACAGCTGAGACATCTGGCCACCATGGCTGTCTTGACAGCCACCTCGATCGTGTTGTTTCTGGTTTTTCGCACGCCGATTTTCCCCGCGGTTCCATTCCTGGTGTACGAAGCAGCAGACGTCGGGCTTTTGGTCGCCGGATTTGCGCTCGGACCATGGGCCGGGCTAGTGTGCACCGCGGTTGTCTGCTTGCTGCAAGCGCCTCTGCACCCAGAGGGCGGATGGTTCGGTGCAGTAATGCATTTCGTATCCTCGGGCGCCTTAGTCGGAGTGTCGTCCATCATCTACAGCAAGTTCAGGTCTAGAACAGGCGCCTATTGGGCTTTGTTAGCAGGCACAGCTGCCATGGTAGGGGTTATGATTCCCGCAAACCTTATTCTGACGCCACGGTTCTACCATATTCCCACCAGCGCTGTGGTCGGCCTTCTGGGATGGATAGTGGCGTTCAACGCAGTGAAGGCGGGGATTAACGCGGCTATCACTGCGGCCATATACAAGCCTCTGTCCAGGCTGATCAAAGGGACCTCCCGAGATAGCGTAGCCGCGCCCTCGCGCGCACGCTAGGCTGACTGCAGCAAGACGTCATGGGCGAACTGGAGCGTAGCCGCCACACCGTACTTCAGCGCCGACTCGTCTATGTCGAAACTGGGGCTGTGGTGGGGCGCTCCAGCGCCCACCCGATCGCAGGCTATCCCGAGCAGCGCCAATACGCCTGGGTATCTCGCGAGGTAGCAGCCCATGGTCTCTGACGCCATCCAGGGTTCGCAAGCGGCCAGATGCCCGGGACCCAGTGCTGCCTGCACTGACCCGGCTGCCAGCGCCGACAATGCGCCGTCGTTGATGACCGCAGGATGAGGCCCGTCTGTCGTTACGCTGGCCTCGCAACGGTGTGCAGCAGCAATGTGCGTCACGATTCGCTCTACTGACTCGATTATCCGCTCTCCCAGGCAGGGGTCGAAGAACCGCGCTGTACCGGCGAACGAGGCACTGTCTGGAATCACGTTTCCTGCCTCGCCCGCCCTGATCATCCCGATGGTCACAACGCCGGCATCTGTCGGCTTCACTTCCCTTGCGGGGATCGAACACAGATCGGTCACCGCCTGCGCAGCACAGAGAAGGGGGTCGATGGTCTGATCGGGACGGGAACCGTGGCCTCCGCTTCCTCTCAGTGTGACACTGAATGCAGTCATCCCCGACATGCGTGGGCCCGGTTCTACCGATATCGCGCCCGACGGCAGCTCCGAGTAGACATGAATGCCCCATACTGCCTTGGGATTTCGGGCCTCGAGAGCTAGCATCATGGGAGCAATTCCGCCTGCAGTCTCCTCGGCCTGTTCAAAGCAGAGCAGAACATCGCCCGGGAGCTCGTCTCGGGTATCGGCGAGACTCCGGGCTACGCCCAGCAGCATCGCGGTATGCGCATCGTGCCCGCACAAGTGGGCGCATCCGGGCATGCTCGATATGACCGCTTTGGGACCGGCTAGATTGCGGTCAGACTCCTGTATCGGAAGGGCATCCATGTCCGCTCGGAGCATGACGGTATTCCTTGTCGAACCACAACCTCGAAGCGTGGCAATGATTCCGCATTCGCCCACTACTTCGTATGGGATGCCCATAGATTCCAACTCCGCGATCACCCGAGACGACGTGCGCTTTTCCGCTCCGCTTGGTTCAGGATGCCTGTGGAACTCCCTTCGGAGGTCGATCACGTACCGTTCGTATCGCTCGCCAAGTAGTCTCGCGTTCATATCTCTACCTCGATTTCGCTGTACTTGATCTGGTCTGCCTATCCCGTTCTCCCGGCGTCCGACCCAAACAGATTCGCAGTTTGACATCGAGCCCGGAAATCCTCCAGCGCACCAGGTTCGGGAATCCCACGCGGCATTCAAGTCTTGTGCCCCCCTTGCGCGTTTCGCCGCACTTGCGTATACTAAGAGTGTGGCCGTAAGGCCTTGCGAGCGGATGTAGCCCAGTGGTAGGGCAACGGCTTCCCAAGCCGTGAGTCGCGGGTTCGAATCCCGTCATCCGCTCCATTTTTGTGTACTTCGTCGCTGTACCCTGGCGGTTGGGCATAGGGGTCCCCAAGACTTCATGCGTTACCGATCCAACGATTGCAGCGATTGAGGGTGGATTGACACACGCCGGCGGAGCTGATAACATAACACTTGCGCAAGTTTTGTGGGCCGGCGTAGCTCAGTTGGTAGAGCGGCGCACTCGTAATGCGCAGGTCGCGGGTTCGATTCCCTTCGCCGGCTCCATTCTCTTCACAGCTGGATGCCGCTACTGACGGCATGAGGCGGGATTCCCAGTTCTCAGGCACGCACGGAATTTGCACGGCGCAGCACGAACGCCCAGCCAGGGCGTTTTTTTGTTTGCCATCGCCCTGGTGTTCAGAGTCTTGTCGCGGCGGTCTGGCCCGCCTCAATCCATCTCTCCTGATCCACTCTGGACATACTACCATCACATTAAGTTGGTCGGAGCAAGGAGTGGATGTAGATGGCGAATGTGACGTTCAAAGCAGATGCGGCCTGGTCGGGCGATGGTCTGTACTGTGAAGGCAATGCGAGAGGATTCAAGGTCGCGGTGGACGAGCCGGAGGAACTGGGCGGCGCCGATAGGGCGATGAACCCTGTCGAGCTGCTGCTGTGCTCTCTGGGCGGATGCATGAGTATATGTGCCGCGGCCTTCGCGCGTGGGTGCGGTGTCGAACTGAAAGGGTTTCGCGTTGAGCTGGAGGGCGATCTCGATCCCGACGGCTTCCTGGGTAAGAAGAGGAACGTGCGTACCGGCTATCAGGAAATCAGGTACAGGATGATCATTGATTCGCCGTCTCCGCAGGCGAGTATCGAGAAGTTACGGGGTCTGATAGAGGAGCGGTGCCCTGTATCGAACACTCTGTGCGGGGTGAAAGTCTCCAAGATAGCACCTTGATGACAGCCGGTGACTCTGCGGTCAGTGACTCCCCGGTCATTGCCGCATCACGCCGTGTATGTTAGTATGGGCAATGAGAGCGATACGGGTAGGGGGTGTCGTCGCCGCAGGGCTCATAGTTCCTGAGGTGTAGCGCGTCACCCCTTTTCGTTTCATCGCTCTTCGTGTGACTTGTCGGGCGGTGCGATTATTATGCTACAGGTGGACCTTCACGGTATGAAGACAGCAGAAGCCATAGCTTGCTTCACAAGGGCATACGACAGCGTCCTTGGTTCAGCCGCGCGCCCCGGCGCATGCCTCAAGGTCATCCATGGCTACGGATCGGGGGGAGCGGGCGGCGATACGCGTCGCGCCGTGCGCTCGCTGCTTCACGCCAACCCTGCTTGTGCCGACTATACTCCGGGGGAAGACATCGACGGAAACCCAGGGTATACCATAGTCTATCCGCGACGGCGTCTGCCGTCCGGCGCAGAAAGGCTTTACCCGGGGATTGTAGAATACTGTTCGGCGCCCAGGACCAAGCTTGATGTTGTTCGCCGGTTTGTGCGAAGAAGCGCCGAAAGCGACATAGACCGTGCCCTACGTCAACTTGAAAGAGACGGCAGACTCCGGTCATTCATGAGGAACGGGCGGAAGCACTATGTGGACCCGCGTGCGCTCTAGATGCGGAATTGACGTATGCGGAGCTTTGTGAAAGTGGGAACAATCCATTGGATGAGGGGCTCGAGCTCAGGGCCGTATGGACTCGATCAGGCGACTACCCCTTCGCACGCCCGGACGGGCGGCCGTGGGCAGGCGATATGAGTCCGGTGCGGCGCCTTCTTGCATCAGTCATACAGAACTAGCCGACTATCGGGAGAGGAAGGGAGTGTGCGTTCGTGGCGGGTTCGAGCAAGCAGAGTGTGATCAACAGGCTCAAACGCATAGAAGGTCAGGTAAAGGGCGTACAACGCATGATTGAGCAGGGCCAGAGATGCTCCGACATCTTGGACCAGGTGGCCGCGGCACGGACCGCTCTCTACAACACTGGCGTGCTCATACTGGAAAAGCATGCCCGGGAGTGCATTCTAGGCGCTGACGAGTCGGAAACGACCGACGAGAGACTTGAGGAACTCGTGAAGGTCATCAGGAAGTTCGCCCGGTCGTGAGAATCGGCCCCAGGCGCATAACTGGAGCGAGCAGGTGCGTGAGAGAATCGTTCCCATGGCAACAACCGCAACGTCACGTCTTGTCCTGCTCGCCGTGGATAGTGTGTGCACTCCTTCGTCGGATATTCAGTGAGCCTGCCGGAGCGATGCAGGAATAATATGGGGCCCGCCATCGGATCGCGCGGCGGGGCCCCCAATCGACTATCATTCGAGCGACCGGTGCTAGCGGAGTTCCGGCTCTTCATCGGGGTACGCGGCAAGCTTCACGGATACGTACATCCTCTGGCCATCTCTCCAGATCCACAGGAGAACAGTGTCGCCAACTTTCATCTTGCTGATCTCGTCGGCTAGCGACAGCTCCTTCGTTATCGCTTTCCGGTTGACCTCGCGCACAACGTCGCCCTTCTGAAGCTTGGCCTTGTCTGCAGGGCTGTCTTTGTAGACGTCCGTAATCAGAATGCCGTTTGTGTCGGGCAACTGCAAGTAGCTGGCAAGATTCTCATCCAACTGCTGATACCAGATGCCGAGCCATGGTCTTGGCGCATCCGTGGACTTCTCGGTCACCTTGCGTGTCATCATCTCGTTCAGCACGTCTCTTACCGAGTTTATGGAGATCGCAAACCCCATGCCCTGCGCGTACTGGATGATAGCGGTGTTGATTCCGATCACTTCACCCTGCATGTTGATGAGGGGTCCACCGCTATTTCCCTTGTTGATCGCCGCGTCGGTCTGGATCAAGTCGCCTGTAGCCAGAGTGTTGCCTTCTCCATCGTCTATGCTTCTGCCCAGCGCGCTCACGATCCCGGCTGTCACCGTGTGGTCGAACCCATAGGGGTTGCCTATAGCGACGACCCAGTCACCCGGTCGAAGCTTGCTTGAATCGCCGAGCTGCGCCGTGGGGAGATTCTTGGCGTTGATCTTGATCACCGCCACGTCGGATTCCTTGCTTCCCCCGACTACCTGGGCACGGAGCTTTCGTCCGTCGGTCAGTGTGACTTCGATCTTCCGCGCCCCTTCGATCACATGGTAGTTCGTCACAATGTGCCCGTCAGGGCTGACAATGAAACCTGAACCGGTACCCGGCACTACTTGCTGGCCTTTGAACAGGCCGCGGAACATCCAGTCCATGCGAGGATCTCCTGTCGTGAATTGCTCCACGCGTTCAGTATCAACTCGGACTACCGCCGGTCCTACTGCCTCCGCTACATCAGCGAATGACGGGAGTACTATGGACTTGTAATCGACTTGCGACACCGGCACTGCGGTTCCCACAGCCGCAGCCAAATTGCCTCTGCGGTCTGGGAACACGTACGATACTACTACTACAGAGGTGACTATGCTGCTTATGATGGCCACTACTATCAGTGGAAGGTACTTGTTGAATCTGGATTCACTCATGCGTGCTCCCTCCAATCCATGTATAGGTCAAGCTCGAGTCCTGCATTTGCCTGAGCAGCAGGTCTAGCTGCCCCTCCGGCGAACTCGGATCTTCGCCGTCTTTGCTGTTGCAGCCAATCGGGGTGTCCAGGCCGAACAAGCCGGTCGACGATGACATGCTGGCTCTCTGCCCGGATGCCACCCCGCGCGCCGCCGGGTATCGAGCCGAACTCAATTCGCCTGACGCCGGCGCGGTTATCACGAGGCGCGGGGGAGTGGAGGACGCTAAGGGTTGTTGCCGCATGCCGGCCGGACCGAATACGCTCACTCCGAAGATCATGTGCACCAGCGGGATGGCGACCATTGTGCCTGCTACCGCCGCCGGGACGACTAGCCTCGCGAATGACCACACCGCCCTGGCCGCGCTCAGCCGCGGCGCGCGCTCCAGTTCAGTCTGAAAGGGCAGCGCCTCTATTCGGTCTCGGACACTCTCCCACAGGCACTCGGGGCATGGCGAAGGCGCCATTGAGCCGAGAGCCGTCTTGACCTTAAGAGTCATCTCGTACATGGCCATGCACTCTGCGCACAGGGCCAGATGCTGCCGCACTCTTGCCCTTTCATCCTCCGACAGCTCGCGATCGACGTAGGCCGATATCAGTCGCTGGGTCATGTTGCACGTCATGTCGGCCTCACCTCCCCTGACCGCGCCGGAAAGCAAGGCGCAATGCGCTCGCGCAGCCCTCGCCTTCCTCTGTGTATGCGCGATCTCACTGTTCCGATCGACGTGCCCATTATCTGAGCTATCTCCTCGTATGAAAACCCTTCGATATCACACAGTATAACCGCCATGCGAAACTCCGGCGGCAACTCGGCCAATGCACTTTGGATACACATGTCCAGGTGCTCGCGGTCGTACACCGTCTCCGGGCTGTGCGACAGGTCGGCGATCTCTCGGTCGACTTCATCGCCTCCAGACATTGTGATACGCTCATCCAGAGACTCGACGTACGGCTTACGTCTGCGCCTACGAACTTCGTCGATGTATAGGTTGGTTACGATTCTGTAGAGCCACTTGTCGAAGGAGGTGCCCCGCCGGTAGCTGTCGAACGACCTGTATGCCCTGACGAAAGCCTCCTGCGCAAGATCCTGGGCCTCGTCAGGGTTGCCCGACATACGGAGCGCGATGTTGTATACTGAGTTCTGATAGCGAAGCACGAGCGATTCGAACTCAGCTTCCTTCGATAGGTGCTGTGCAGTTGTGGCCAGTGCCTGCTGGTTGACCAAAAGCATCACCGCCCAGACGTGATATGCGCCCGACTATCCGCTTCAATTGGGTAACAACGTTGTGCGCAAGGCACGAGTTCCCGCTTCAATTATACCTTCCCACAGGCAGGGGGACGAGGGCTGCTTGGGCCCTGAATGGGAACTCGCTGGAAACCAACGGCATCAGCAAGGAGGTCTAGGCG
>Ga0116158_10004680_pt1 | contig 11669 bp, 7 predicted proteins | sample AD_UKC052_MetaG_FD_89883 | JGI IMG/M metagenome (GOLD analysis project Ga0116158, IMG submission 89883) | Active sludge microbial communities of municipal wastewater-treating anaerobic digesters from USA - AD_UKC052_MetaG | ecosystem: Engineered > Bioreactor > Anaerobic > Digestate | place: USA... | reverse complement strand
GACTGGTCAGAGGCCAAGGAGACAATGGCGGAGATACTGCGGGCGCTTGCCACAAACGTTGCCAAGTTGCAGGAGAATGCTAAGCCTGCTCCCTCACTGACAGAGAAGAGCTGAGCACTCAGCGACGGCTTCATTGCATCAAGACTTATTGTGGCCTTCGGGTTGTCCGGGTTTGCTTCCTTGCATTGGAGGATCTCAGGGGTAGCCTACTTTTGGTGCCGCGCAGACGTGAACTATGCGGACGGTTTCCACTACAGGTGCATGAGCGCGTGACAGCGCGCGGTAGGACCGTGGAAATTGCGCAAGGCGCACAGTCGCACCAGGGTCAGCTCAAGTCGAGACTGCCGCTCCCTCATCGGATCTGTCTTCGGGGCCGTAGACAACCGGGTAAGGACTTTCATCAGCACCTCGGATGGGGCGCGCAGCGCTTCGCGGCGCGGTAGCAGCGTCGATTGCGCTACCGTGCTGAAGTCCCAGGGATAGGGAACCTGCTTGGTTTCGAGATCGGTGTGCAGCTCGGTCAGCCAGGCCTGCACCCTGCTGTCGTCGGCGAGCCGCGGTGCTCCGAGAAGCAACTCGCGCAGGTTGGCATCGGTCTCGTAAGAGCGCGGGTAGCTCCACCGGACATAGAGTTTCACCAGCTCGGCCGCGATATCGAGCTGCTTGCGCAGTAGCTGAAAATCGGCGCTATTCCGGTATTCTTTTAGAAGCGAATCCAGACAATCGCGCTGTCGTCCAGAGAAATATTGATTATACAGCGGCATTAATTTATCTTTAGCCACTAAAGAACTAATGCCAGATTGCACCAATGGTCTCAATTTTACGCGCGCATCTAAATTTTCAGTTAGGTTCATTTTGTGCAAATCATTGAACTTCATGACAGCCACAGAATCTTGATATGCCGTTAGAAACTGCTCCTCCGTCATCGTCATCTTTGACTGGTTCTGTGGAGGCGTCCATAAGAATTCATCGAGGCGGAAAGTCTGGTCGTAGATGATTTGCAACAGCTGTCCGCTCGGCTCATAAGCCCGCACGATGAATTGCGGAAGTGAAATCGGCATCTGATAGCCGATGAAGGTCTTCCCAGGCGTGCCATTCGGAACGCTGCGCATCCCCCTTATGAGCGGCAGAAGCGGCACGCCCGCGGGGCGGGGAACATAACAGGGCTCGATTCGAATCAGCCCCGCCGCGGCCAGTTCGATCATGAAGTCAGGCAGCACGCCGGATGCAGGAATCGCGATCTTCGAAGGGTCGCGCTGGCGCAAAGCAGGGTCGTCTATCGTGCAATCAAGGAACACAAGAGAATCTAGCTTTTTGATGCTGGCAGGCTGCTTGGTGTGCAAAAATCCATAACCGGTGGTGCGATCAGTGCAACTGTAATTTTTGGCCCGCTTCACTTCGAGCTCAATGCCATTTATTAAATTATCATAGGCCAGCTGATATTCTGCAATGACCTGCGCCAATGGGCCTTCCGCGCTCAACTTTTCTTGCGCACTTCGCAGCTCGAAGCCGACATCCAGCATCCTGTCAGCACTTAAAGAACCCATGCGATCATAGTGATTTGGCCAATCATTGGCAAGCCTAATGAATGTATTGGCCGCTAAACTCCAGTAATATACATTAATATAGTTCTGCGTCGATAGCTGCGTGATATTCGCATTTACAGGGGCGCCTAGCGTGGATGGATTGGCAAGGATTCCCAGCAGCAGATTGAAGGCGCTGTCCGGATCGCGAAGCTGCTCGGCGGTAATCTGTCCAGTATAAAGCGGCGCGAAGAGTTCTTGCTTGGAGCGCTCGGCGGCCCAATAGCGCAGCGCGTCAGCTTGATCGCGAAACATCTGGAAATCCAGGTTGACGTCGGTCTTGTAAGCGGGCTTGGCTGAATAGACGCGCTCGACCAGTTCGAGCAGGGCATCCGCTTTCTGAGCGCGAAACTGCTTGCTTATATCATTTCGAATATTAGAAATGTCGATTGCAATATTGGTCAATACCGCACGCGCTGAACCGATTTCATAATTAGCTTTTTCGATTTCTGCCTGAATCGTATCGAGGTGCGCTGACAGGTTCCTGTAAACGACGTTGAGCTTCAGGTCGAGCTTATCGAAACGGCAGTGCAGTCCCTCGGCGATCTGGCGAACGTCTTTGCGCAGAGCGGAGACCTCGTCGAGGATGATCTGCTCCGGGGGCGGCTGGCCGTCATCACCAAAGAGCAGCGGCAGCACCGCGAAGACTGCTGAGGCGATGTTTCCCGTGAGCAGCGCGGCCGAGAACTTCTCCGTGCCGTAGTCGGCCAGCGACTTGGCGATGTTCAGGGCCGAGCCGCCGACGATACTGATGTCGCGCCCGAGCTTCTTTTCGCCGATCAGGTTTGCAAAGCCCGAGGCGATGATGAAGGTCGTGTTCAGCACTTCCAGATGCTCTTGGATCTGGCGCTCGCGGGCCAGACTCTCATCGGCGGTTTTGTTTCGGGCTTCGAGATCTTTGATCGCCTGCACCGATTCGCCGATCGCTTCGTGCACCTCGGCGAAGGCATCCTTCATATAGCGACGAAGCTCATCGGCGCTAAGCTGGCCATTTTTTCCGATCTTGGTGAGCATGTCCTGAACAGCCTTGGCCTGCTTGAGGGCGGGGTTGCTGTTCATGATGTCGGCAGCCTTGGCGTTGCTATTGACGCCAAAATAATCGGCAAACCCCAGATCGAGGACTTCTCGCATAACTTCATTTTTCTGCGCCATATCGTAGGCTTGACTCAATATGGGGTCCTTTGCTTTCTGTAATGAAAAATTCTTATAGCGAGCCTCCATCGATTCGACCGCCATGTTTCGATTTTTGTAAATGTCATAGAGATCCTCACCAATCTCGATAGCGTCGCCCACAAGTCGGACTTTCTTGGCAAATTTCGCCAGCCTGGAGCCCTTCTTGACCAGCTCCTCAGCGATGGTCGCTCCCTTGGTGAAGGTCTCGATCGGGTTGGCATTACGATCGGGCGGGCCGAGCGCCTTGCGATAGTCCGCGAGCATCGCGGCAGCGTCGGCCTTAGGGGTCTTTGGATTTACCTTGTAAAGGTTGACTAGCAGGTTAAGCTCCGCTAGACGATCATAACCCTTTGTATACTCTATCCTGTAATCTGCATTGGTGATCCACATCTGTTTATTGGTATTGTAAGGTGTAATTCTTGGACTGGCATTCGCCAGCGAACAGAGGGTCAGGACATAAAGCCCTACTAGCCCATTGAACGGAAGTCGGGTCCGCTTCATATTCGTCGTCTCCATGGTCCATAGCTCTCAGCACATGTCATGCCAGCGGAGGCCCCGCGGCTCCCAACAGACAGCGTGGGGCTGCCGCGAGCGCGGGATCGAGAGGACCGCAGGTTTTTCGCGCCAATTAACTACCGCGGAAAAAATTGCGCGCGTCTGCCTGGACGGCCCCGGCAGCGCACACAGCGCGACTGGATGCGCAGTAGGGCAGAGCCCGGCGCAGTCACGTCATCACATAGCACTGTCTAATGGCCATGGGGCCTCTGAATGGCCCACAGTTGGCCTGCACCGCACACAAGGGCGCGATCGCTGCCAAGCCAAGCCATGCCAAGGTTACGCACCGCACCATTGCTAGAGCGCAGAACCTACGCACGCCGGAGATATGAAGCGCTAAATCAGCCGCGCGTGGACAGTCTGCGGCTATCAACGGCACTTGGAATCACAAGCTGCTTAGCGTCTATCCATGACGGAAGCGCCACACCGGCACCCCGAGTCCAACGGCATCGTGGAGCGCTGGAACGGCACCGTGCGACGCGAGCGCGAGGATAACTACGGAGACAACTACCTCGCCGCCCAGCGCAAAGTGCAGCAGCTGGTAGACGAGTACAACAACGTCCGCCTGCACGCCGAACTCGGCTACTTCGAGCCACGAGAACTCCACTTCGGAAACCCAAACCAGCGACGAGAGAACCGCGCTCACAAGCTACAATCCGCACGACATCTACGAAGAGTCTACAACCGCAGCCAGATGGCCGCTTAACCGGGCTTAACCCTTATAATTCTCAGAGCTGCAGGGAGTCTGGGGTGACGTGAAGCGCAACACGACCCCATCGGAGCTAAGGGCCGTCTCTACCGCGACCACATTGCCTGCTCTAGACAGCTCGTCCCAACACCTAAGGGCCGCGACTTGCCCTCACTCGCACTCTCTACAAGCGCAGACGCAGGACGTGTTCGGCGAAGAGCTGACCGTCGGGGAGGTTATCCGTATCTGGACGAAACGCCTTATTCTTGCCAGACCAGCGTCTCGGCCATAGGCGTAGCCGAAGCTCGCCTTTCGGTCCACGAATGACGGCCGCGACGTTGTAGCCATGCGCTTCAGGCGCATCCTGCTCGCCGTGAGCTGCGCCAGCGGCGACCCGCACGAAAGCCCCGCCTGCACCGCTACGGGCCTCTTCGGAGTCAGCTTCATGCACATGTCCGAAGAGATGTAGATGGGCATGACTGCGAACCCATGCGTCGATTTCTTTCTCGTCCCTTAGCCAGCCACCCTGAAACGGATGATGGCTGAGTACCACGACTAGTTCGTCCGGTTCAGTTGGAGGCGCGGTCAGTACCTCAGCCAGAGGCGCTTTTCCCAGCGCCAGCCTGCCTTGGTCCTGCTCATCAGCCGCCAGGAGTGCGGTGTTCAGCCCGATGAGACGGAGCTTCAAGCCGCTACTCGCTTGTTCTCGGTGCCACCACCAGAGTCGCTGTTCAGGAGCTGCGCCGCCGCCCGCATCTAGACAGGCGGGGGCGAAACTGGCGGAGAACGCGAGGTAGTTAGCCTGGCGTTGGGCGAGTAGGTTGCGGTCCTCAACATGAGCTAGCGCTACATCAAGCGGTTCCTTGCCCTCACGGAGTTCGTCACGCAGACGCCTGATATTGCGAACCTTATCAGCGGGACGCTGAACATCGTGGTTGCCAGGGACAACAAAGATACGCCGAGCGTCGAGCCCCACAACCTGCCCGAGAGATAGGAGAAAGCGCTGGGCATCGGGGTACTCTTGGCTGGGCTGGTCCCCTGGACGCAGACGAGTGTGGCCGCTGAACGCGATATCGCCAGTAATCAGGATGGCGCTTGGTGCAGGCGCACCCTGCCCTAAGACGGTAGCAATGTCCCTGCGCAGGTCAGTGGTAACAAGTACCTGGTCGGAGCTGTGGGCGGCATCGCCATGGCCGAAGTGGAGGTCAGAGATGTGTAGCCAGGCGAACAGCACGCCCTGTGATGAGCGCGCGCTCGGTAGAGCATCCGGGACACGGCCTTCAATCCGTACCGGGACAGCAGATCGTTCCACTTTGATCGCGTAGAGGCGCTTGCCCTCGTAGACGACGTAGTCATGCTGCACGAGCGGCTTTGGCGAGAGCAGTTCGATTGCTTTTCTAACTATTGCACTCGTCTGAAAATCTTCACTCAGTCCGCTGATGAAGAGCCCGTTGTCATTTTCCACGACCCCGAGCACCAGGAACCCCCCTCGTGTATTCGCGAGAGAACAAATAATCTGTCCAATCTCGCGTGCAGATGGCAGCACCGCTCTATACATCAAGCCTTCATCCTGAGGCCGACCAATCAGCTTGGTTACGTCGTCTGCGATGCCCATGTTAAGTTCCGTATGACACGCCGTTTAGACTTCTGCTACACAGGAAATTTTTTTATTTCTGCTGTTCTGAGGATGTGCCCAAGAGTGATACGTCGAATTTTATCGCCTTCGTCGATCCACAGTTCTGATGTTTCATAATCTAAAACATCAAGCTCAGAACCGTAGTAGATAATCACCTGTCCTCCGTATGCTGGTCTGATAGCAATATAGATGCTCTGATTATTCTTGAGAACCCCGGCCAGCACCGTTGGAGCCGTTTCATCCATTTGAGACAGGTCGTATTGAGGGAGGGTCTGTAAGTGGGCTATTACTCTTTGTTTGGCCTGACTTATCAAGCTTTGCGCATAAACAAACATATCTGGCGTCGGTGTAGATTGGTGCGAGAATAGAGCGGCCAAATTTTTGTCTTTGAGAGCATCCAGCCATTCATCAAGAGAGGTAATGCCCATGCTGACGAGGATTTCCTGCGTTACAGGTAGAAGACTCTTTTTGGGATCGACTCCTCGGGCGATGAGGTTGCGAAGCTCGACTACATCTATGACCCTGAACTCTGTTAGGAGATCAGCTAACTGTTCAGCTTTATTAACATTGTCGAGTATTTCTTCATCATTGTAAAGATGATGTTTGTTTTGGTAGAGAACGGGGAACAGTGCCTTAGCCTGCTCTGATTCCCTGCGGAAGTAGAGCAATAGCTTCTTAAAGGCCGTAGTGTAACTCTTCGCGACTTCGCGATCATTGGCCTTCTCGTTAATTTCGGCTGTTATAAGTTTTACTATAAAATTCCGATCTAGCTTCTTAGTAGCTTCAAATTCATCGTGCACTCCATCCGCAACTAATTCGGCTCGGATATCCCTTCCCAAGTGTAGGAGGATGTCTTTGAACTCTTCAATTATATCACCAGCATCTCTATTTAACTCACCCTTCTTGCGGAGAGCTCCGTTTTGATCGGGAAAAATTAGTCTTCTGTTAATTATTGAATCATATTCCTTCTCATCGGATCGAAGCAATGCGTAAAACTCGTTCAACCAATCAAATACGTTTCTTCCTAGCTTTAATACCGCAGCCAGATCCGCCAAGGTCTTCTTGCTCTCCACAAAACTTGCAAGCTGGGCTATAGTTAACTTCCCATATTCAGTCCATGAGAGCTTATACCATAGCTCGATGTCAAACTGCCTGGGCAGACGATGAGGAAACCACTGCTGAGCGGCAGCCCATATTCTTTCTCGCAGTTCTCTGGTACCACCATAAGGGAACCAAAGGCAGATACTCCCATCGTTCGAGAGCATCGAGGCTAAATCTCCGCTGGCAGTGTTAACGATTTTGGCTTGCAGCAATTGCTTGCGGATAGGATCTGAGACATCACGTTTAAGCCACTTTTGATCAAGTACCTCTGAGATGCTACTGCCGGGAGGAATCTGAGCGAGCAAATGCAAATTTTCCCATTTATTATTTGTTGCATACCTAAGGAGCTGAAAGTACAGCTCCACAGCTTCTCGCATGAACACTTTATTTTCTTCGCTTGGCTGATGCACCCGTGGGGGGCTAGTCAGGAAGATGCCATCACGTGGATCAGTTGGATTAAAGTTAGGATTATTGACAATTACGGGAAAAGGAAATCTCTCAGTGCCAATGAGAGGGAAGTCGCAGAACAGCCGAGGAACATCTTCTCCGATAGGAAGCAGAGTTATCGAGGCGCCTTCGACATTTATTGGGACAATAATACTAGTAAGTCCCTTGGTGAGTTTGGCGACAGTAAAGGAACTACTTTTACCTCTTTCATCTATTACTACTGTAGCAAGAGTAATTCCATCACTTAGTGCGACTTCAAAATTGGACTTCCGGGAGAAAGATTTTACAGAGACGATCTCTACGTTTTCGAGTTCAGGAACAAATATCAAAGAGTAAGGAAGACAGTTGCTAAGATCCTTGAGGCCGGCCTTTGCAACATCTAGACTTGACTGGTCTTCTAGGAGATAACGGAACGCAGTATTAAGCCGCCCTTCTTTATATCCTGAATACGCAGGCCGTGTATCGAGGTTCTCTATGGACTGTTTTGCTTTTTGGACTGCCGCAGTTATGCCATCTAGATCATTACTACTCCGGTCTAGAGTGAGCTCAAATTTTACGTAGTTTAGGTCCGGCTCCTTGGCAACGCCCGTGACTCTGACGGTTTCTGACAAAAGATGAGTTGTAAGAAATCCAGTGCCAAATTTTCCTGTTGTCTTTCGCTTCCCTTCGTCGTCCTTAGCACGATCTTTCGTGGATATTTGTTCTATAAGGAAACGAATATCGTTCGCAGTAAATGGCTTTCCATTATGTTTGAAAGTTATATGTGGTTCTTTCGCGTCCGGCACGACCTCAACGCACACTTTTACTCCACCCTCTGGATGTACGTCTTTGGCATTTTGAATCAGTTCCCATATCCAGCGGCGTGGAGCATTAGGGGAATTTCCGAGCTTTGAGCGAAGCTCATCCATCTCCCTCAATATTTTTGTGGCTATGACCTGAGAGTGGGCAAGGTCTTGTGATTCCTTGAACTTGTCTTTATAGGAACTCACTGGCTATCCTCCAGTTCTGGCTCAGGGTTGATGTGTGCTATGTAAGGTTCTGTATGGAAGCTGCTGGCGATGCCTAGGAACTAGAGCAGTATATTGCTGAAAGTACCAGCCGGAGTCTATTGCATCTCACCGAGGACCTATCTCCACATGCCGAGTAGGACGACAGGGTGTTTTGCACCAGCCGAATCCCACCAAGGGCATTCCTGTGTTAATGACACAGTTAGGAGTGTCCTGTGAGCAAAGATCGAAGCAAGCGGATGCGACAGTATCGGGCTCCATCGCAGAAGGCGGAGCTGCTCAGGCAGCATCATCAGGATCGGATTCCTATCAGTGATTTGTGCGACCGGAATCAGCTGCAGCCGAGTGCTTTTTATCACTGGCAGCTGTTGCGCTTCAGACTGAATCGAGCAGCCTTTACATCCCGATAAATCAGGCAAGCGATTAGAACCAAAAGTAATCTATTGACAGTCGCAGCCAAAAGTAGGATCTCTGCTGCGTTCTTCCACCTGCAAATTTAGTGCGTGGATTGCGACGGGAAAATTTCCTGCATTAACAGGTCGACCAGTGCTGCGATGCCACTCCTGTCCCTTTAGCCCCAAAGCCTAACGAGAGTTAAGATAACCGGTGATATGCTGACAGGATGAAGCACATCATCCTGTCAGCTCTAGTTTTTGCATCATCTGGCTGCCTTAGACCTGACCTAACACTCGTCAAAATCTGCGACCAAGCGTGCGAAGGTGAGGTTGATCTGGCTGCGGAGCTTGATCTCACAGCACCAGCGGATGCGTCATCCCCACCGGACCTATCCGATGTTGCTGGCTGCGCCAATCAAGTCCCTGGCTCTACAGTTCTAGGTGCGCGTGCTGCTGCTTGCGCTGGCAAGTTCGTCGCTGGTGGAGCAGCAGCACGTTGTGCGGCAGGTTGGTCGCTTTGTACTAGCTATGCCCTGGTTGACCAAACCATAACGGTCAAAGGCGGCTTCTTCGCCGCTGAGGCACCGGCCTATTGGCAAGGCACCATGGCAACCGAGATGTGCAACACTTCGGTAACTAACCAATTGCTTTACGGCATAGCTGGTCCTGGCTTTGGCCGACCCGGCGTTAAGAAGTGTGGAGGCTTCCCGTCCGTGCTCGACCTGTTCCCGAGCTGGACGAGCGCGAACGGCACATTGGCGCAGGCTGCGAACCCAAATGAAAATTCCGGTGTCCTGTGCTGTCGCTAGTTGCCGTTCTCGCTCTAGCGCTGGCTGGCGACGCCGCGCCACCACCGACGCCGGATGACTTGAAAGTGTCCGAAGGACACTTCAACCAAGGTGAAGCCTACTACCGCGCCGGGGAGTGGTCCAAAGCGCGGACTGAATTCCAAGCGTCGTATGAAATATCCCACCTGGATCTGTTGCTGTTTAACATCGCGCAAACTTATATCAAGGAGGGAGACACCGTTAAAGGTATCGCCGCGTTAAAGGCGTATCTGAAGACCACCCCAGGCGATGCCGATGCCCAGGCGAAGCTAGCGTCGCTAGAGGCTGCGCTGCCACAGAGCGCGCAAGCCCCACCCACCCAAACACCAGCCCCGCCCACCCAAACACAGGCCCCACTTCCCAGCCAAACACCACGCCCCACAAGGAAGCTGCTGCTGCTGCCGTTGGCGATAGGTGCCGCAACAACAGGGGCTGGACTTGTGTTGCTCGGCGTAACTGCGAGTGCCGCTAGGGACATTGAGACTCAACCTCGGACGCAGCTTGATCTAGATGCTGCGCTAGCACGTCGGGACAAGCTCGAACTAGGGGCGATTTTGACGGTGGCTTCTGGCGCGCTGGTGCTTGGTGGGACGGCGCTAGCTTACGGGTTCTGGAAGCAACGCTAAGTTGGTTATGGTGTGCAGAATTCTAATCGTCAAAGGTGAAGCAATGCGACCAAATGGAAATCATGTAAATCTTGCAACGATGCTACTAGCCATTGCCATAGCGGTTGATGGACCGCCGGATTGTGAAGAAAGGACAGGGCAATCGAATGAGTTTCAGACTATTCAGCGTGCGAGACTTGCTGAGCCATTGCAACCTGGAAAATTGGCCAAATTGAGCGCGAAGAAGAGTAAAGACCCACTCAACGAAAAAGGCTCAACGGCTCTAGGAGGAGCAGATTCGCCAGAACCAAAGGCTGAGCCGAAACAACTCATTTGTGTATCACTGGATAATGATGGTCCTCCTGTATGCAATTATCAATGAGTTTAGGCTGTTAGACTTGTTTCCGCTGCAAAGAAGACGCCACTGGCTCAATCTGATAGCCAATAAAAAATCATTTGCACCTCAGAGAAAATTTGAGAACGTCTCTTGCCACTTTTATCATTAAATTCATACTGAGGATACCATGCCAGACAATACGTTCCATTTAAGGCCGCTTCCGGTAAAAGAAGCGTTTGAGAAGTGGCTCGACACTGCATCGAAACTGTTTAAGTCTCAGCAAGTAAGGGTGTCGTTCTCAACAAGTTTTGCTGCTCTGAAAATTGATGAAATTACGGACTTCGCTCAAAACATAAATCAACGTCAAGATGTTCAAAACTTCCGATTGATACTAACAGACAGATCATTCAGTATCGACTGCGAGAGATTCACTTTAAGTCAAACCAATTCGAATTTCAGCATCACATATTGGATCAACTCAGACAAAATAACCGCATCTATTCAAGTAGGCGGCATCGACAACGCTGATACAGCAGTTCGCGTCCTTGGGACGCTCACTGAAATTTTCACAATCGTACCTATGGCTGAACTAATCACTGGCCATCTTCCAGTAGTGCAGCAGCAAATAGCAAAATCGCACAGTACTGTACTAGGACAACTGCAAGCAGAAACAGCCAAAATTGCGCAATTCAACCTAGATCAAGTAGAAGCGCACTCTGAATTCTTACGAAATGAAAAGGTTTTGCTTACTGATCGACAAAGGCAAGTCGAAGCCGAACTTGAGCAGAAGCGAAAGCAAGACGAAGAGAAGCTTGCAGCAGAAAAGAAAGTAAGCGAGGAACAAATTAAAGCAGAAAGGGCCGAGCTGGAAAAGCGTGAAGCAGAGCTCAAGCGCAAACGGGACGAAATGGATGTCCGCGATAATATGTCTGCCCGACGGGGGCTTCAAAAAGACATAACCGCCTTTATAACTGAGCAAAAAGAATTTAAATTGTCCGCCAGCGTCGATCAGAAGCGAAAATCTGTTGAGCGGACGTGCTTAGGGTTCATCGGTGGTTCCGGTGTCTACCTTTTACTTGTCATAGCATTTTGGGTCTACACTTTACGCGGGGGAGGCGAACTAAAATGGTACCAATACGCCCTTTTATGGGTCGGCCTTATTTCTCTACTTTCGTCTGCAGTCTATCTTCTCAAATGGAGTGACCAGTGGGCAAGAGAGCATGCTCAAGCAGAACTTAGAAGCAAGAAACTGAACGCTGATATTCTCCGTGCTAGCTGGCTCGCAGAAATGTTCTTTGAGGGTAAAGACAAAGAG
>Ga0116158_10004668_pt1 | contig 11684 bp, 10 predicted proteins | sample AD_UKC052_MetaG_FD_89883 | JGI IMG/M metagenome (GOLD analysis project Ga0116158, IMG submission 89883) | Active sludge microbial communities of municipal wastewater-treating anaerobic digesters from USA - AD_UKC052_MetaG | ecosystem: Engineered > Bioreactor > Anaerobic > Digestate | place: USA... | reverse complement strand
GCCCGCTGCCTTTAGAAGCCCGTTTTTTATAGCCTTAGCCTTCATCACCCCTCCTTGCAAGCGCGCCGAGCGCACGGTTGGTGAACCTTTCATCAAGTTAGATTGACTATAGCTTCTTTCTGATTGATTGATAATCCACAATTGCGCAAAATAATTTGCACTTATGCGACATGGCCGCATGGACGGAGCGTCAGGACAAACGCCACGAACGGCCCTCTTGTAATCGGTTTCACAGCGTGTTAACGTGTAACAAAAGGCACCGGAAAAGTGTCTTAAGAAATTCCGACTATGAAATCACGCATTCCGCAAGTTGCCGTGTTGCTGCCGCTGCTCCTTAAAGGGCAACAGGACTCCCTGCGCGGCATCCTGCAGTATGTGAAGCTTCACGGTCCTTGGCGGCTCTACCGCATGGAGGGTCGGCCCGGCGAGCAGCGTCTGCTGGACTTGAAGCGCTGGGGCTGCACCGGCATCATCGCCGCGCAGTGCGACGTGCGGGAGGCGCGGCTGATCGCGCGTATCGGTGTGCCGGTGGTGGTCTGCGAGCCATCGCCGTCCATGCGCGGCGAGTCCCACCCTTTTGCCAAATACGCCTGCACCCGCTTTGATTCACATGCCTGCGGCCGGATGGCCGCCGAGTATTTCATCAACCGGCACTACAGCCACTTCGCCTTTGTGGGAGAACCGCACGGGCTTTACTGGTCTCGGGAAAGGGGGCAGGGGTTTCGTGACGCCGTCCTGGAGGCCGGTAAATCCTGTTGCGTGTACGGTGACCTATCTGAAGCCGAACAACGGGACTGGGCCGTTGAGCAGCCGCGCCTGCAAGCGTGGCTGAAGGCGCTGCCGAAACCGGTTGCGGTTTTCGCGGCCATGGACGGACGCGGCCGCCAGGTGCTGGACGCCTGCATGGGCGCGAACCTGACCGTGCCGGATGAGGTGGCGGTGCTGGGTGTCGATAACGACGATCTGATCTGCGACGCCACCTTCCCGACCATGTCCAGTATCCAGACCAACAGCCAGCAGACCGGATTTTTGCTGGCCGAGCACTTGGACGCGCTCATGAGCGGCAAACGCCTGTCCCGGCGCGTCTTCCCGACGATGCCCACGCGCGTGGTCACCCGGCGGTCCACCGACGCCACGGTGATCCGCGACCCGCAGGTCGCGCGCGCCTTGGAATTCATCTGGCGCAACGCCGGCCACCAGCCGATCAGCGTGGCGGATGTGGTCGCCCAGATCGGCGCGTCGCGCCGTTTCGCCGAACGGCATTTCAAAAGTGTCACCGGACGCACGATTCTTGACGAGATCCGGCGCGTGCGGCTCGAGCGCGTCTGCACGCTGCTGGCGGAATCCAATCTGCCGATCAGTGAAATCACCCGGGAGTGCGGGTTCGAGCGGGAAAGCTACTTGTCGCGCCTGTTCCGGCAGCGCTTTGATCAGACCATGAGCGCGTATCGCACGGCGGCACGCACCCGGTGACCGGCCGGAATGCGCATTAAGGGTTTGACCGCCACTTGCTCCGGCGCAGCGGCGATAGAGCGCTGCGATACCGTCCTGGGTCTACCTGTCAAGCGCCCGCAGTCACCCGATGAAGCCTTCTTTGCGTAACGCTTCGGTCAAGCGTTGATCCAGGCAGACGACCTCCAACATTGATGGCTCATTATCGGACGCTATCAGAGCCGCCGCCAGTTGCTGCGCGTCGGCCGTGCGCAAGGGATGTACCCGAAGCATGCGCTCGGCCGCTCGACGGCAGGCTTCGGTCGGCAAAACCTCGTTCCATCCTTTGCGCAACTCGCGAAGCCGCCGTTCTGCGGCCTGCGCACCTGAGCTGTTCAACCGGCCTTCCCTGACCAGCCGCATCAGAGCCGAGAAACATTCGATCGACGTGCCCCACCACGTCACGATGTCCGGATCCTGCTCGATCAGCTTCTCCATCTCCCGCGAGTGACTTTGCTCCACAAGTAGAGGCACGATCCCGGAGGCGTCCCAATATCTCATCGGCCTTCCTCCCGATCCGCAAGCAGGGACTCCAGGATGTCCCCCTGCTCTTCAGGTCGCGGGCGGGGCCATGCGCGTAACGCGCGTAAGTCGATGCGGTTACGGGCGGGGCGGACCAGACCGCGACGTGCCAAGTCATCCAGCCGGCACGGGTTCTCGCCTCCCGCATCGGACACGGGCTCCAAGCGGGCAATGGGGTTTTGGCGATCCACGATCAGGATCGATTCGCCCTCGCGCACCCGGGCGATCATCTCGCTGAAGTGATTGCGCGTATAGGATATATTGGCTCTATTCATAACGCCAATATAGCCATATCGAGATGGCGGTATCAACCCGTTTTGTGCACACAGCCCCTTTCCGCCGACCAGCGGCGGGTCTACAGCTCTTCGCGCATCCCCTTCGAGGGATTCCCGCGTCCCATTCGCAGGACCTGTAGTTCCGGTGTTGTGTCGCTGTAGTTCCGGCGCTGTGCCGCCGGAGACCCGCAACGTATCACCCCCGGTTCACCGTCGGTCAAGACTCGTCCCAGTCCTCGTAATCCGGCCATATCGCCGCCACCGCCGGGCTGTCGGGCGAGAGGTCATGGGCCGAGCGGATACAGCGGAAAGCCTCTTCATCGCGCTCCCCCGCCTCGTGATACAAGGTTTGGGCCACCATCCAGGCGACCATGGCATCCGGATGCGTTTCCTGCGGCATATCCGCCGACTGAAACAATGCGTCGGCCTCTTCCATGCGGTCGTCGCCGACCAAGATTTGCAGCAGCGTGGCCCGGGCGAACAGATATTCGGGATGCTCCGCCACCAATCCGCGTAGAACCGTCTTCGCCTCGTCCCTACGATTGCGGTGGATCAGGCTAATCGCGAAGTTGTACCGCGCGGGGTAATAGTCAGGCTCTTCCTTAATGATCCGGAGATAGGTCTCCCCGATCGCCGACCAGTCCGGTCTTTTCTTGTATCCGGCTCTGACGGCTTTCTCGTAGCATTTCTGTAGTTTCTCCGGCAGATATTTTCCGAACCGGAACTCTGGGTTCAGCCGGGTGCCCTTATAGGCCACATGGCGGCGTTCGCCGTTCAAGAACAGATTGAGTTCCTGCCCCGGGCCCAATTCGCCGCGTGTATCCAACTCCTGCAAGGCCTCCATGCGGAGGCTGTCGGGGCCGAAGGTGCCTTTTACGATCAGCCAAAGCAGCGCGACGGCTTCCGGATGTTTGGCATGGATGAGCATCCGGAAGGCGTTCTCCGGTTCGGCGGCCGATTCGTTCAGGATCGCCTCGCAGAAATCCACGACCACGCGGCGGGAGAGCCAGCCCGTTTCGTCGTGTCCGATTCCCTTCTGGATGAGATCAACCGGGCAGATCTCATACGAGAACAGGTACGGCCAGTCGCCTCTGACCGTATGCGGAGACGCCTTCTCTTTCAGGAGATCCAGATAACGGCGGGCCATCTCCGCCTTGTAATAGCCGAGCGGTATCCGGCGCAAATCGCGCAGCGCACGCGGGCGGTCATTGAGATTCGCAGCCGCCACGCCGGTAAAAAAACTGACGCCGGGCTCGTCGCCATACTCGCCCTTGTCGACGAGGTCAAGGATCTCACGATGGCGCTTGAACCGCGACAGAACCTCGCACAGCTTCAGACAGGCATCCGCGCTCGGGAGTGTGCACGTAAGCGCCTCTTCCAGATGATGCTGAGCGGCCTCCTCCTCGCCATTGACCATGTAAAACGTCGCCAGGTTCGCCAAGCCGAACGGATTGGGAAAGGGCGCGGCTTTCAGACTCTCGGCTTGCGTACGGATCGCCTCGTCGAGGCGCCCGGTAGCGAACAGACAGATCGCCAAATTGTTGGCCGCTGTATAGACGAAGGGCGCGGCCGCACTGGACTGACGAAACAGCGGGATAGCCTGCTCAACATTTCCCCCAGCCATCAGCCGTAACCCTCTATCACACAAACGACGCCCTTCCGCCATGTCTCCGACGGGCACCCCCTCGGGAATATCCTCGTCCCTGTTATCTGGCGAGGCAGGCAAGAAGAACGACGGCCCTTTGGCCGCTTCACGTTCGAGCCTTTTCTGATAGCAACAGAATTTATACTTCTTTCCGCTGCCACACGGACAGGGGTTATACGGGTCTATTCTGGTCGTCTCGCTCATGCCCATCATCTTCTCAAACCGATCCGCCGATGGCAATCGTCTTCTCTCTGTCTTTCGATGAACGCTACCGCACGGCGGCACGCACCCGGTGACCGGCAAGCGGCCGGCTACATTCCCCAGTAAAGCACCAGCCACAATGCGGGGGCGGAGAGCAGCGTGCTGAGCAGAATCACATTGCCGGCGAATTCAGGGTCGCCGTGCAGTTGCCGGGCATAAATGTAGGCCGAAGAGGCCGTCGGGCACGCGAGGAAGATCAGTGTCAGCAGGGTCTCTTCCGGAGAGAGCCCGCCCATCCGGCAGAGCAGGCCGCCCGCCAGCGGCAGGACCGCCACATTGAAGGCCGCGGCCAGCATCGCCGCCCCCAGCCCGTCGCGGATGTTGCGCATGCTCAGCCCGGCCCCGATGCTCAGCAGCGCCAGCGGCAGCGCCATCCCGCCCAATGAGCCCAGGCTGCGCGACAGCGCCACCGGCAGCCGGATGCCTGCGAATGAGACGGCCAACCCCGCCGAGCAGGAGAGCACCTGCGGATTCGTCACGATTTTTTTAAGCACGGCGACCATCAGGTCTCTCCCGCTTGCGCCGCCTGCGCCGCCGGTGTCGCGCATGACGATCACCGACATGATGTTGAAGACCGGGATCATGGGCGCGACGGCCATGCTGGCCATCTCGACGAGTTTCTGTCCCTGCGGATGCGACCCGAGCGCATAGAGGATCACGGGCAAGCCGACGAAGGCGGTGTTGCAGTGAAAGCTGGTGTGGATGAAGGTTTTGCGGCGGGGCAACGGCAGCCTCAGGCAACGGGCCGCTCCCGCTCCCAGCAGCGCGACGGCCAGAGAGGCGACGGACATCACGGCAAATATCCGCCAGGCATCCGTCAGCGAAAGACGGGCCTCGGAGATGTTCTTGAACAGCAGGCAGGGGAGGCCGATCCAGTAGGCGAATTTCGCGGCGGTGTGGAAAAACCGGTCATCCGCGAAACGGACGCGCAACAGCAGGAAGCCCAACAGCACAAGCACAAAGACCGGCGCCAGCGCGCTGATTACATGCATGCCGGTTGCCCTCCCCAGTCGACCCACTCCAACGGCTTCGGTATCCGTACCTCCGCCGTCCAACCGATCTCCCGCATCTCGCGTTCAAACGTCGAAAGGCTGACCCGTTCGCCTGCCGCCTCCAGCGGCGTATCGAAGAAATCAAAGTGCGTCGGGACCACGACGCCGACCGTCACGCAGCGCATCAATTTCGGCAAAAAATCGGGAGCGCGTCCTGAAATGCCCAGCAGCAGATAGTCACAGACGACTCCCGCCAGCGCGTCGGGCAAAAAGTTCGCGCTGCCGAGGTTCAACACGCGAAGTCCCCCGAAATCGAACAGCAGCGCGAACGTTCCACCTTCCAGAAAGTCGGACACGCGCGACATCGCCTTGGGTACCGTCTCGTAGGTTCCAGGGTACAGCATCGGCTGTTTATGGCACGACGTCAGAAAGGTCGCCTGAAACCCGGTCTCCTGCAACGTCTCTCCAGCTTTCACCTCTTTTAGCTGCGACGCGGGAACACCCATCGCCAAGCAGATGTTGCGCGTCGTCCGCGAGCCGATCACGCGCGCACCGAAGCGCCGGGCGATTTCCGGCACGTCCGCGAGATGGTCCCAGTGCGAGTGCCCCACAAAGACGATATCGGCATGCTCGAGGTGCGCAGCCACACGGTCAGGCACACAGATTTCATTCAGGCTGCGCGTGAGATAAGGATCCAGCAACACCGACTGTCCCTTGTAGACGAACTCAAACCCGTTCGTTCCTAACCACCGCATCTTCATCGCGCTCCTATTGACTACCACAAGAGAGCGACCAGTCCCATAACAAGGGCAACGAAAATCGCCCACCAGACGGTCACGTTGCGCCAGCCTTTGCCCAGATCGTTGAAGATGTTGATCTTGCGCCAGTTGATGGTCAGTTCATCGGTCACCTGTTCCGGCGCGGGCGGAGCCGTCATCAAACTGACAACGACACAGGTCACGGCGCAGACAAACCAGTTGAGGATCGCCTGATTCGAATATGGCTCCAGCCAGCGCGGATGCGCCGGACAGAATTGGATGAACAGCTTCATCGCGATGCCGAAGGTGAAGCCGAGAAACACCGCCGTGGCCGCTCCCTTGCCGTTGATGCGCTTGAAGAGAATGCCCAGCAGGAACACCGCCGCGAACGGCGGCGCGAAAAAGGCGTACAGGGTCTGGATATAGACGAACAGGCTGCCCCCCAGCCGCTCGATGAACATCGCGATCACCATCGCGATCAGCAGAATCACCACCGTCGAGACGCGCCCGACAAAGATCAACTGCTTGTCCGTGGCGTTCTTTTTCAACTGCCGCTTGAAAATGTCCATCGTGAACACGGTGGACGTCGAGTTCAGCACCGCGTTGACCGTAGACTGGATCGCGCCGAACAAGGCCGCCAGAAAGATGCCGCGGATGCCGGCCGGCAGCAGGGTTTGCAGCATCAGGATATAGCCCTTGTCCGCCTCGGGACGGATCTCCGCCCACGGCAGCTTCATGACCTCGGGGTGCGCGGCGAACAGGATCAGGCCCGGGACAACCACGATCACCGGCAGAAAGACCTTCATGTAGCCTGCGAACACGATGCCCATGCGCGCGTGCCACGCACTCTTGGCACCCAGCACGCGCTGAATCATGAACTGATTGATGACGTTGTACCAGATGCTTACCGAAAGAAATCCGATCACCAGTCCGCTCCATGGCGTGGTCTGATGGGTCAGCGGCTGGATCACCGCGAGCCGTCGGTATTCGCTCATGCCGACGATGTTTGGCGCGTTCTGCGCGACCACCTCCCGCCAGACCCCCGCGTGGGCCTGGTTGCGCTCGATCATGACCCTGAAGCCGTCGACCAGCGAGCCGGAGTCACCGGCCAGCATCTGCAGGCCGAAGATCGTCACCAGCGAACCGCCAATCAGCATGACCGCCACCGTGAAGAGGTCGGTCCATGCCACAGAAACCAGCCCGCCATAGACCACCCAGCTCCCGGCCAGCAGCCCCAGCACAATGATCGACAGCCAGAGGTTCCAGCCGAACAGCTTCTGGATCGCCAAGCCGCCGCCGTACAATACGGCCGCCAGAAACGCCACCACATTGCTGATGATCGTGACGGCCGCGAAAAACTGGCGCAAGACGGAGTTGAAGCGCTTTTCCATGAATTCAGGCGTGGTGAAAACCCGCGCCGAAAGCAGGAACGGAATGAACAGCCAAATCAGAAAGGAAAAGCTGATGATATTGCCCCATTCCGCCATCGCCACGCAGATTCCGTACACGAAGGCCGCGCCGATCATGCCGATGAAGTGCTCGGTACTGATATTGGAGGCGATGAACGACCCCCCCACCACATACCACGGCAGGCTGCGGCTGGCCAGAAAGTAGTCGGCTGACTCCTTTTTCTTTTTGCGTCCGACCCAGAAGCCGATGAAACACAGAATCAGAAGGTAACCGGCAAACGCGGCCAAGTCCCAGACATTCAACGAGAAATTCTGACTGACGGTCATTTTAAATCTCCTGGGTTTGAAGTCCGATCATGCGCCCGAACGCTCGAATCGACTCGAGATGCTCCCCGAGCACCAAGGCGCTGTGGTGTGTGCCGCCCGCGCGTGAATAAGCCTCCAGAAACGGCACCACGCCACCGCGCGGGCGCACCCAAATGCGGATGGCGTCGCGCATCGCCGGATCAAGGCCGTCACCTTCGGCCAGCACCTCGACCGGCGCGACGATCAGCGTGAAGGAGTCGTCCGGCCCTGGCGCGAGATTCACAAACACGGCCGGTCCCGGACGGGCCGCGCAGGTCAACACGGCCGGATCGCACGCGCCGCCGAGAAAGAAGGGTTTCGAGATGACGCGGGGCTTCTCGCCGGCGACCGCCGGATTGATTTCGCCCATGTGCGACAGGAACAGGCTGTCGCCCGCCCAGTCGGCGCAGAAGATTTCGGTGAACGTCACGGCGCCGAAAGTGCGCGCCAACGCACCCACCAATGAGGCGGTCAGGACATCCCCCTCGCCGCCGTATCCAACCCCGCGCGACATGGCTTTTGAAATCTCCAGAAACGGCATGGTGTCCGCTGGACGCTCACAGGTCGTGAAGGCCTGGAAGTTGACGCTGAGCGCCTTGAAGTTGCCTTCGTCCAGAATCTTCCGCAAGCCCAGACCGACACGCACGGAACGCGCGTGCTCGTCATCGGGCAGTTCGCAACGGAAACGCTCGCGGTCTTCCGCGACCTCCCGTGTCACGTCGTCAGACGCGACCTGCAGCACGGCCGCATCCAACGCGTCCAGCCCGATCTGCGTCACCTCAACGCCGAGTTTTTCTGCCAGCACCTCTTCCGCCACGGAAAAATCGCCCATGCCCTTAAACGTGTGCCCGACCCGCAAGGCCCGGGTGTCGCGCAGCGAGCCGGCCGCCACCGCGGCCCGCGCGAGTTCCGCCGCCCGGTCGAGCAGACACGGATCGGTGTCATGCCCGGCCACGATTTCAAACGCGCGTCTGCGGCGGCGCAGCATCGAGGCGAAATCCATCACGCCGTGCACGCCGTGGTTGTACATGATGCGCGAAGGCGACACAGACAACCCGAAGTCGGCATCCATGGTGGTGTCGAGAATGATGATCGGCAAACGGGTCTCGCAGAAGGCATCCAGCGCTTCCAGCGAAGGCGAATACGCCAGATGCAGCGTGATGATGCAGTCCGCGCCCTGCCGCTCGAACGCTTGGATAGCCGGGCCGAATTCGTCGGCCACCCGGCAGACCGGAGCGGGGAGGACCTCAATGCCCCGCGCCTCCAGCGCCTGCGTGATGCGTTGCAGGAATTCGGTGAATCCGTTGCGGCGTTCGGGCTGGTGGTCGTCGTAAAGCTTCAGGTAGAAAGGGAGCAACCCCGCGACCGGTTTTTTTGTGCAGGACATGATTTAATTTTTTCCGTAGTTGCGTTCCGCGACACTGCGGAACAGGTGAAAGGCCGTGTTGAAAAAGAGGTTTTCGATCTCTTGCCGCGACAGACCGGCGCGCTCCGCAGCGGTGCGGATGCCCCTGAGCTGTTCGTAGTAGAAAAAGGTGAAGCGCACCGCATGGGCGGCATCGTAAATGGCGGAGCCGATGGCGTAGTCTTCGCCCATCAGGTAGGCGTACTGGTTGTTGATCTCCACGGATTTGCCGCGCAGAAACGCGATGGGCGCGTCTGAACCGAAGAGGATGCGCTCGCGCGGGAAATGGCGAAACGCATATTCCAGCACGCCTTCGTGATTGACCATCGCAGTGTCGATATAGGCGTTGCCGCAGGCGGCGATGCCGTCCAGAAAACCGGTCACGTTGCTCATGTAGTACGCACGCCCGATGTGCGCGAAGATGATCGTGGCGTTGGGGTAGCGTCGGCAAATCTCAACCATCTGCCGCTGGTTAACCGGATCGGCCAGCCGTCCTTCCCGAGGGATATGCAGGGTGATCGCGAGCCCGCGCTCATCCGCCGCCGCCATCTGCGCCTCCGGCAGCATGTCGAAAATCGTGATGTCGCTCTTCGGTTTCCCCTGCACGAAGTTCAGGTAGGGCTTGTAGCCGATCAGGCGGTTGCGCGTCACGCGGTCGACGACTGTTTCAACCGCGTCAGACGGCGCGACCAGAGCCATGCCGAAACAGCGCCGGTTGTCGGCGATCCGGCCGCAATAGTCCGCAGCGCGTTCGAGATCGGTGTCGAAGGAGGGCTGCCCAAAGGCGTTCACGGCAAACGTCTGGTCCGGCAGCAGGGCGGCGGCCCACGCCAGCATCTGTTCGTAGGGGAACAAGCCGCCAAACTTCCGGTACACGCTTTTTTCCGAGAAGCGCGCGTCGGGCACCAGGCAGGTCGCGTCGAACAGATGCGCGTGCGCGTCGAGCACCTTCTCCGGCAGGAACCCGCGCAGTTCCGTTTCGTAAATGTGTCGGTCCGCTTCGGCCACGTCCGTGTTCATCATTCTGTCCTCCACGCGGCCAACGCCGCCCGTTCATCCGCATACACGCCCGCGCCGATGCCCGCCAGCATCGCCGCGCCGCGCGCGCCGGCCGCCCGCCCGCCGACCGTGACGTCCAGGCCCGTCAGCGCTGCGACGATGGCCGGCCACACCGGACTGCGCGACGGGCCGCCCACCATGACCGCGCGCCGATGCGCGAAGCCGGCGGCCCGCAGGCTGTCGAGCCGCTCTGCGAGCAGCCGCGCCGCGCTTTCCATGACCGCGCGGCTGACGTCCGACGCATCCGCCGCGACGGGCGGCCGCAAGGGTTCGCGCAGGTCAATGGTCACGCCGCGCGCGCCGGGAGGAGATGCGGCCGCCAACTCGTCAAACACCCGCAGTCGCTGAGCCGGCGGGATGTCCGGCGCGATGACCTGATCGATATAGGCCGTCACCGTCAGTCCGATGCGCGGCACCGAGAACATGCCGGCCCACGGGCCGCCCGTATCCGACAAGAACGGATCGCACAGCATCCGCGCGTCAAGCGCCGCCTCGCGCGTCTCACATGGGACGAACCCCACCCACGAGGTGCCGCAGGAGAGCATCAGCATGCCCGGCTCGATCACGCCGGCCGCCCGCGCCGCCGCCGGATGATCGAAGCAGCCGGTCACTAGCAAGGTGTTTTCCGAAAGCCCGGTCCGACGGGCCAGCTCCGGGCGCAGGGTTCCGACAGGGTGTCCCGATTGAACCAATTCAGAGAGTGTTTCGCGCCGGATGCCCAGCCGGTCGAGAAACGGCGGGTGATAATCACCCGTGCATTGATCCTGCAGATGAAACGTCGTGGCGGTCGAGTGATCCATGCACCAGCGACCGGTCAACTGATACAGCAGCCAGTCCGTGTCCATGCCGACATGCCCGGCACGCCGCACGAGTTCCGGGCGGTTCTCCTGCAGCCAAGCCAGGTGTGCCAGCGGGAACGAATTGACGCACGGCCAGCCCGTGATACGTCGAACCGCTTCGGTCTCCAGGCCCGACAAGACGGTAGGGGCGTGCGCCGCAGTCCGCTCATCCATCCAACTGATGATGGGGCCGAGAGGTTCGCCCGCCGCCGTTGTCAGCACGGTGTTGCCGGATGCGGCTGCCATGGCAACGGCCAAGACCCCGTCCGGCGCCGCATCAGACAGTTCTCGCAAAATCCCGCACACGTTTTCCAGGTGTGCGGCGGGATCAAGCTCGACCCATCCGGCCTGCGGCGTCAGCAGGCGGTTCTCCCCGCTGACCTCGGCCAGCAGGTTGCCGGACAGGTCGAGCAGCACGCCTTTGACCGAACTGGAACCGAGATCCAGCCCGATCAAACAGCCTCCCTGACTCTTTGACTGCGTCTCCACTCTCAACGTCCGTTCCCCTTTTCCAGTTTCCATTACCCCACCGTTACCACGCTCCGCTCACGCTGCGACTGCAGCGCCGCTGTGAACAGTCGATGGCTGAGTGCGGCCTCGTCCACGGTGACGCATCCGGCAAAGCGGTTCGCCGGCCGGCCGTGATGCAGCTCATGCAGGAACGCCGCCCACATCTGGAGAAT
>Ga0116158_10004667_pt1 | contig 11687 bp, 12 predicted proteins | sample AD_UKC052_MetaG_FD_89883 | JGI IMG/M metagenome (GOLD analysis project Ga0116158, IMG submission 89883) | Active sludge microbial communities of municipal wastewater-treating anaerobic digesters from USA - AD_UKC052_MetaG | ecosystem: Engineered > Bioreactor > Anaerobic > Digestate | place: USA... | reverse complement strand
GGGCGCCGCTTCGGCCTGAACTGCTGCGCCCAGTTGGCCAGGCTCCATGCCAGCGATTGGCCCTTGTGTGCGCAGGCGCACAGAAGGCAAAGCCATGTTTCCCTACGATTCGAAGGTTGGCGAAACTTTGCTTCCATGCGGCGCCACACCATCCACCAAGGAAAACCACCATGAACAAAGACCAGATTCAGGGCATCGCCAGGAACATTGTCGGTCTCGCACAGGAGAGAACGGGAAAGTTGCTGGGCAGTCGGGAGCAGGAAATCAGGGGCATTCGCAAACAAGTGACCGGCAGGGCAGATCGCCTGGTCGGTGACACCAGAGAAATCACCAGGAACACCCGCCACCTCATCAGGACGGCAACGGCCTGAACCCCCTTATCAACAAGAGAATATCAACATGTCAAACCGCGACGATTACATTGCCAAACTGAAACTTCAACTCGATGCGTTGAACGGCCAGATCGACACCCTGGAAACCAAGGTGAGTGAGGCCAAACAAGACGTACAAAAGGGCTACCACGAGGAAATGCGCAAGCTGCGCCATGAAGCGAAACTGGCGGATGCCAAGTTGGACGAGCTGAAAGCGGCCACGGCAGAAACCTGGGAGTCGTTGGTTGCCGAGACGGAGAAAGTGCGCGATGCCTTCGTCCATTCGTTCAACTATTTCAAGTCACAACTGTGAATTGAATGCCCCCTGCCTTGGCCAGAGGGCATGGGGGCAACCCGTGTTATTTGGTGACTTCGTGGCCAATGACGCCACCGACGGCCGCACCGGCTGCGGTACCCAGGATGCCGCCACCCACGACATTGCCTGCCACGCCGCCAATGACGGCCCCGGTGGCAGTCCCTTTTTCCTGGCGGCTCATGCCAGCGCAGCCGCCCAGACTCAGGCTGGCCACCAGCACCACAGCGGACCAGCACGTGGCCATGCGAATTGATTTTTTCATGACAGATTCCATCAAATGAGGAGAGGTGAACACAGCGGGCCGACGCAGACCGAAAGTCCACCGTTCAACGGCCATTGTTCGCGCGCTCGAACCCTATGTCTGTGCGCTGGCACACCTTGTGCGCCAGCGCACAGACCCTGCAGACATTGCGCCCTACGCTGGCGCTGTACCAAACAACTGACGGGAACCTTCCATGCAAATCATCTTGAAACAAGTACTGGGCCTGATGGCCCTGAGCCTCGCGGGCCACGCCTGTGCCCAGGCGCAGATCACTCTCTATGAAGGCAATGAATTCCAGGGGCGCGCTTACACCACACAGAAGCCTCAGGACAAGTTGAAGCGCAATCAAACCAATGACCGTGCGTCGTCGATGGTGGTGTGGGGCGAACGCTGGGAGGTGTGTGAGGACAACCGCTTCAGGGGACGTTGCGTGGTGCTGCTGCCGGGCCGCTACGCAACGCTGGAGCACATGGGCCTGAACAACCAAATCTCGTCCTTGCGCCCGATTGCCTGGAGCACCCGTGTGCAGGATGATCGCCTTGCGCCTGCGCCGGAGCAGGTGTATGACAACCGCCGCCGCAACCGCGAGCAGCTGTTCGAAGCCGATATCGATTCAGTGCGTGCTGTATCGGCAGTGGCCGGCCAGCGGTGCTGGATGGAACAAGCGCCACCAGTACCCGAGCCTTCGCGCTCGAATGTGGGCGGGGCGATCATTGGGGGTGTGATTGGCGGCATCCTTGGACATCAGGTGGGTGGTGGAAGGGGCAAAGACCTGGCCACTGTAGGCGGCGTCGTTGCTGGCGCTGCAATCGGCTCGCAAGTGGGCCGCCCCAGCGCCACGGAGGCGCAGGACATTCAACGCTGCGCCCATGCGCCCGAGAAGGACAAACCCGCCTATTGGGATGTGAGCTACCGTTTCCGTGGGCTGGACCACCGCGTGCAGATGACCACGGCACCCGGCCACCGCATCAAGGTCAATGCGCAAGGTGAGCCGCGCAGCTGAGCGTTACAGGATACGATGGTCCATGTTTGCACTGACTCCCTCACTTTCCGCACGCAGGTCTTGTGCTTGACCTGACCACTGCACCCGGCGTGCTGACTCTGTTGCTCGCCGCGGTCGTCGTGTTCCTCGTGTACCGGCGATCACAAGAGATCCGGGGCAAGCTGCAGCGTGCCAATGCCGATCTGGTGGAGGGCCATGCCAGGCTGTCCACCATGTTGCGGTCCATGGGCGATGCAGTCATCGCCACAGACGCGCAGGCGCGAGTCACTTTGCTTAACCCGGTGGCAGAGCTGATGACCGGATGGACACAGGCGCAGGCCATGGGACAGCCGGTGGACTCCGTCTTTTGCATTGTCAACAAACAGACGCGCGCCGCCGAGGTTATTCCGGTGGGCGCGGCGCTCGCGAAAGGGACGATCCAGGGGCTGACCAACCACATGGTATTGATCGCGCGGGACAGACGGGAATTTGAGATTTCTGACAGCTGTGCGCCGATCCGGGACGCCAACCAGAACGTCATTGGCGCCATTCTGGTGTTCCGCGACGTGACCCGCGACTATGCGGTACAGCAGGCACTGAAGGCGCAACAGATTCAGCTGGCACAGCAGAACGACGAACTGCGTCGTTCCCAGGAGGCGTTGGTGCAGGCCAGCGCGCTGCAGAACGCCATTTTCAACAGCGCCAATTTTTCCAGCATTGCTACTGACGCCCAAGGGGTGATCCAGATCTTCAACGTGGGTGCCCAGCGCATGCTGGGCTATGCAGCTGTCGACGTGCTCAACAAGAGCACCCCGGCCGACATTTCCGACCCGCAAGAGGTCATTGCCCGCGCGCTGACGCTGAGCACCGAGCTGGCGACCACCATTGCGCCAGGCTTTGAGGCACTGGTGTTCAAGGCTTCACGGGGAATTGAGGACATCTATGAGCTGACCTATATCCGCAAGGATGGCAGCCGCTTCCCGGCGGTGGTGTCTGTGACTGCGCTGCGCGATGAACATGACGCCATCATTGGCTATTTGCTGATTGGCACCGATAACACCGCACGCAAGCGCGTGGATGCCGAACGGGGACAGGTGGAGCAGGCCCTGCAGGACAAAAACGTGGAGCTCGAAGCGGCCCGTGCCCTGGCGGAAAAAGCCAACCTGGCCAAGTCCGACTTCCTGTCCAGCATGAGCCACGAATTGCGCACGCCGCTTGGCGCCATCCTCGGGTTTGCCCAACTGATCGAATCGGGAAACCCCGCGCCCACAGTGGCGCAAAAGCGCAGCATTGACCAGATCCTCAAGGCGGGCTGGTACCTGCTGGACCTGATCAATGAGATCCTGGATCTGGCGCTGATTGAATCGGGGCGGTTGTCGCTCTCGCTGGAGCCGGTGTCGCTGGCCGAAGTGCTCAGCGAGTGCGAAGCCATGATCGAGCCGCAGGCGCGGCAGCGCGGCATTCAGTTGCAGTTTGTCCGCCTGGCGACTTCTCACCAGGTGCTGGCCGACCGGATTCGGGTGAAGCAGGTGCTGATCAACCTGCTGTCCAACGCCATCAAGTACAACAAACTCGGCGGCTCGGTGACGGTGGAGTGCACGCCGCGCGGCCCGAGCGTGATTCGCGTCAGCGTGCGGGACACGGGCGCCGGTCTGGCGCCCGAGATGGTGGCCCAACTGTTCCAGCCCTTCAATCGGCTGGGTCAGACGGTCAACCCCGAGGAGGGCACCGGCATTGGCCTGGTGGTGTCCAAGCGCCTGGTCGAACTGATGCAGGGGCACATTGGGGTGGGTAGCACAATAGACCACGGCAGCGTGTTCTGGTTTGAGTTGCGATTGACGCGACGCGCGGTGGTCCAGGCCGCGGCCGATGCGCTGCCATATTCCCTGGCCCGCCAAACGTCCGCAGACATTGACCAGCGCACGCTGCTGTATGTGGAGGACAACCCGGCCAACCTGATCCTGGTGGAGGACTTGATTGCTCGCCGACCCGATATGCGCCTGCTCAGCGCTATGGATGGCAATGTCGGGGTAGAGTTGGCGCGCACCACCTTGCCCGACGTCATCCTGATGGACATCAATCTGCCGGGTATCAGTGGTCTGGAGGCCCTCAGCATTCTTGCGCGGGACCCGCACACCGCCCACATTCCGGTGATGGCGCTGAGTGCCAATGCAATGCCACGCGACATCGAAAAAGGGCTGGAGGCCGGATTTTTCCGCTACCTGACCAAGCCAATCAAGATCAATGAGTTCATGGACGCACTGGACCAGGCGCTCCAGCTGGCCCAGAACCACTCTCCCGGTACCCCCGAAAAAGGAACCAACCCGTGATTAACGAAGCCGCCATTCTGGGTGCCAACATCCTGATCGTGGACGACCAGGAGGCCAATGTGATGCTGCTTGAGCAGTTGCTGGCCGATGCAGGTTACACGCATGTCACCTCGACCCAGAACCCGCAGGAGGTCTGCGCCCTGCATCGCAAGAACGCGTATGACCTGATCCTGCTGGACTTGCAGATGCCGGGCATGGACGGCTTTGCCGTCATGGCGGGCCTCAAGACAAATATCGAAGACAGTTACCTGCCGGTCATCGTGCTGACAGCCCAGCCCGGCCACAAGTTGCGTGCCCTGCAGAGTGGCGCCAAGGATTTCATCAGCAAGCCCTTTGATCTGGTGGAGGTCAAGACGCGCATTCGCAACATGCTGGAAGTGCGCTTGCTGTACAAAAAAATGGGTGACTATGCCCGGCTGCTGGAGCTGGCCGTGCAAGAGCGCACGGCCGAGCTGCGCGAGAGCGAGGCGCGTTTTCGCAGCCTGACCCAGTTGGCGACTGACTGGTATTGGGAGCAGGACGAAAATGGGCACTTCACCAAGGTGTCCGGCCCGGTGCTGGACATGCTGGGCATGCAGGTCGAGACGCTGGCCGATGAGGCCGAACCACGGCCTGCGGCCGGTTGGAACGCCGTTGAGCGCGATGCCCTGCGGACCATCATTGCGCAGCGCCAGCCGTTTCTGGACTATCTGCTGCACCGTGCGTTGGCTAATGGCTCGCAACAGCAGTTCCGCGTCAGCGGCGAGCCCATGTTCACCCAGTCGGGCCGTTTTCGCGGCTACCGGGGCGTGGGCGTCGAAGTGGGCGCAAAGCGCTAGGCCCCCGCCATGCCATTCACCGCACCACCCTTACCACGCGCACCGCTCATACAGCCCAACCCGAGTCAGAACCACCTGCTGGCGGCGCTGCCGGGGCCAGAGTTTGACGCCCTTTCAGCCCATTTGGAACGGGTGCCTTTGGCCTTGGGCCAAATGCTGTACGAACCCGGAACCCTGTTGCGACATGCCTACTTTCCAGTCACAGCCATTGTGTCGCTGCACTATGTCACCGAGTCAGGCGCTTCTGCCGAAACCGCCGGCGTGGGCAACGAGGGGGTGGTGGGCGTGTCGCTGTTCATGGGCGGTGACACCACGTCCAGCTCGGCCGTGGTGCAGACGGCGGGGATGGCCTACCGGCTGGACCGCGATGTGATGAAAGTCGAGTTTGAACGCGCGGGCCTGTTCCAGCACTTGCTGCTGCGCTACACACAGGCGCTGATGACGCAGATGGCCCAGGCGGCCGCCTGCAACCGGCACCACACGGTGGAGCAGCAACTGTGTCGCTGGCTGCTGCTGACGCTCGACCGGCTGCCGGATGGCGAGCTGGTCATGACGCAGGAGCTGGTGGCCAGCATGCTGGGCGTGCGCCGCGAAAGCGTGACCGAAGCTGCGGGTAACCTGCAAAACGCGGGCTATATCCGCTACCGGCGTGGCCACATCGGGGTGCTGGACCGCAAGGGCCTGGAGAAGCGGGCCTGCGAGTGCTATGGCGTGGTGCGGACCGAAATCACGCGCCTGCTCAACGATGTGCGCTACCGCCAGGACGGCCCGCCGGTTGGGTAGGCTGCGGGTATCAGCGTGCGATGGTTTTTCCGGACTCATCGGACAACACAATCTCGACCCGGCGGTTGAGCTGGCGGTTGCCCTGGGTGTCGTTGGCGGCGACGGGAAAAGACTCGCCATAGCCCCGCATCGCGACGCGTTCACCTGCCACGCCACTCTCTAGCAGCGCAGTGCGAACCGCATTGGCGCGGCGTTCCGATAACTGCTGGTTGTGCGCTTCGCTGCCGGTGCTGTCGGTAAAGCCTTCCACGAGCACGTTGCGCTCCGGGTTTTCCTGCAGGACCTTGGCCAGTCGTTGCGCGCTTCGCATGCCTTCGGCGGTCAGGCGTGCCAAGTCGGTGCCAAAGAGCACGTCACCCAGGGTAATGACCACACCGCGCGCCGTCTTCTTGGCCGCCAGGGCTTTCAGTTCGACCTCCAGCAGGGCAGCACGGTTCTGGGCCTCCTGCGTCTTGAGTTGTGCTTGCGCTGCATTGGCCTGGGCAGTTTGTGCCGCCAGCTGGGCTTGTGCCGCATTCGCATTGGATGCTTGTGCGCTGGCTGTGGCCACTTGCGCATTGGCCTGAGCCGCCTGGGCGTTTGCCTTCGCCACGGCGGCTTCCTGGGTCCGCTGGTCCAGGCGCATCTGGTCGCGTTGCTTGCCGCTTTGGGTCACTTCGGCTTCGGCGATTCTTTGCTTCGTGACCTCCTGGGTCAGGGCCAGCTTTTGCTTGGTAACGTAGGCTAGGCTGTTGATGTGCTCCAGGCTCTCGTGGCTGTTGGCTGCTGCATCGGCTTGCGCCATCGCGTCGCCGGCGTTCTTGAGCTCAAGTTGCGCGTACCGGGCAACATCCGGGCTGGCCTGGGCGCTGGCATAGTCCGCACGCGCCTGGGTCAGCAGCGAGGTCGTTGTGGGCACCGAGCTGCAGGCGCCAAGCAAGAGCGCGAAAGCCAGCATGATAGGAGTGCGTTGAAAAGTGGTCATGACAATGTCCTTTGTGCAGTGAATCGGAGGGTAATCAGCGGACACGAGCCAGCTCATCGCGCAGGACGCGGATGTCTTCCCGCAGCGCATCGGCCGCCGCTTGGGCTTTGGTTGAATTGGCCTTGGCTTGTGCCAGTTGGGCATCGGCCTGGGCTTGCGCCGCCAGGTCTGATGCGAGCTGGTAATCCTTGTCGGCCATTGCTTTGATCGCCAATGCCTGCTTGTCGCGCGCCGAGCTCATGTCTGCGGGCGCAAACTGCGCGCCGCCACCGGCGGCGGCGTTGTCCACAGCGGCTTGGGATACCGCCAGGTCGACCGTTGTCGGCGTTTTCATGCTGCTGCAGCCTGCAGCGAGGGCAATTACCACGCCACCCGCAATGGTCAGGGATGTTTTTAAAGTGAGGTTCATCGATGTTCTCCAGTGAGTTGTGAGGGGGTCAGGGGGCAGTCAGTCGCGCAGCGTCCAGGGTGATCGCGGTTTGCGCCATCAGCCGACCCGTCACCACCGCACCGGTGCCCAGCGAGATCAAGGTCTGGCTCATCAGGTTGCCCTTGAAGTTCGCGGCCGTGCCCAGCGTGGCTTTGCCAGACACTTGCCAGAACACGTTTTTGGCTTGGGCGCCGCCAGCCAAAGTCACCATGGCGCTGTTGCTGATGGTCAGGTCTTGCGCCACCTGGAAGATCCACACGTCATTGGGGCCACCGGACAGCGTCACGCCAGCACCGGTCACCAGCACGCCTGTGCCCCACTTGTAGAGGCCGGGGGCCAAAGTCAGCCCGCTGATGTTGCCCGCACCCAACTCGGTGAAGTCGGGCAGGGTGCGACCGGACGCATCGGTGAACGCGGTTTGCATGTCCGCAATGGCCGTGGTCATGTTGCTGGGGGACGGGACGGCGTAGTTGGATGCGTAGACCTTGCCGGTGACCAGCGACGATGACGAAAAGACGTTGGACGCATCGGCAATCAGGGCAAAACCGGTGATGAAGCTGGCTGCAGCAGGGCTGACGCCGATGTCGCCCACGATGGCCGTGAGCCCCGTGGTTGAGATGCCGGTTTTGGCCAGGGCCACAAAGTTGCCTGCCGAGCCCAGATTGACGGCTGCACGGCCCGCTGCGGCGGACACGGTGAGCGTGGCCGAGGCGGACTTTCCATTGGCCGTGGCGGTAATGACGGTCGAGCTGGCGGCCAGACCCGTGGCCACCCCGGTGTTGGCCACCACGGTGGCCACAGCGGGGCTACCCGATGCCCAGGCGGCGCTGCTGCTGAGGTTGGCGGTGGAGCCGTCAGAGAAGTTGCCAGTGGCCACAAAGGCACGGAGGTCACCGGCCTGCAGCGTCACCGAAGCGGGTGTGACATTGATTGACAGCAGCGTCAGCGCCGGAACCGTCACGCCGGCGGTTGCCGACTTGCCGGCATAGGCTGCGGTCACCACGGCGGCACCTACAGCCACGCCGGTCACCACGCCGGGTTGGGCGGTCATGCGGGCTGCCAGGGGCGTGTTGGACGTCCACACGGCGATCGCAGTCACGTCCACCACCGTGCCGTCAGAGAACGTGGCCTTGGCCAGCAGGGCCTGCGTGGCGCCGATATGCACCACAGCTGTATTTGGGGTGACGGTCAAAGACGTCAGTGCTGTGGCGCCCACCATGATGGGGGTGCTGCTCGTCTTGCCAAGGAAGCTGGCGGTCACCACAGAGGCGCCTGTGGCCACACCGGTCACCACACCGGTGGCCGCCACCACGGTGGCCACGCCGGGCGTGGCCGATGCCCAAGCGGAATACGGGGTCACGTTGCGGGTGCTGCCGTCGCTGTAGGTGGCTGTTGCCACCAGAACCTGAAGGCCGCTGATGGGCACAGGGCCAGCGGCGGGCACTATGGCGACGCTGACCAGGCTGACGGTCGTCACGGTCACTGCGGCAGAGGCAGTTTTCCCCCCGATGCTGCCGGTGATCACCGCCACGCCACTGGCCAGGCTGGTCAGGACACCCGTTGTGGGGGCGACCGCGCCGACGGCCACATTGCTTGAGCTCCAGACCGTGAGGGCGGTCACGTCGAGCGTCGAGCCATCGCTGTAGGTTGCCGTGGCGACCAGGGGCTGAACCGCGCTCATCGGCAGGGTGGCTGTGGCGGGGGTTATGGCGACGGAGGCCAAAATTGCCGTGCCATTGCGTTCACCTGGCACTTCAGGCGTTTCGCCATCACCGCAGGCGGCAATCGATGCGCCCAGCAGCAGGGCCATGAACCACGGCAATACCTTGCCGTATTTGCTAAACGTTTGCATTTTTCAATCCTCGGGTTTCAAGCCAATGAACACCGCTATGGCGGATGAGTCCGAGGGGGCGACCGGAGTCGGCTCTGAACAGGCTCACCCGCGTGCAGCACTTGGGTGAGGGCAGTGTTCAGCAAAGCACGATCGGCGTCTGTGCGGCAGCGAACGTAGGCGCTGCGAGGTTGGGCGTGTGGACGGTTTGGGGGGCCGCCCCGGCGTCAGGGGGCCTGTCTGTCGCGGTGGCGCATTCGACGTGCCCGCCGAATCACTGGTGACAAAAAGAAGATCTGCACGATCGCATAGGCATTGAGGGCGAGCACGCTGGCCAACACGGGCAAGCCCGCGAGGAGTGGCCAGCCTAAAGCCCTCATCCATGCACCCAGCTCTGTCGCCCAAGCGCCCATGCCCCCCTGCGGCGCAATGAAGGGCGGCATGATGTGCTGCCCTGGCAATAGAAACGTGCCGATCTGGTACGCGAGCCAATACAAAGGGACGATGGTCAATGGATTGGTGTAGACCGTTGCAATGGCTGCGGCGATGACGTTGCCTCTCAGCCATGCGCACAGGCCCAAGGAGCCAAGAATCTGCAAAGGCCCTGGGATGAGGCCGCAAAAAAAGCCAAGGGCAACGCCTCGGGCCAGCGGCTCTCGGGTAAAGCTAAACACATCGTGTCGGTCTAGCCAAGGTCGCAGCCTGGCCAGCCAGCGATTGTTCAGACTGTCCAGAACTCTGGGCTCCAGATGCCGCAACCATGACCGGAATCGACGTGTTTGATTCATAGGCTTAAGACTGTGCAGTGGCCAATAGGCCCTCTGCGGCGGCAAAGTGGCGGGGGGCCGAGCTGGGCATTAGGCGATGCGCCAGGCCAACGATTTGTCTTGCGTGTCCTGGCGGCGGAAGTCGCGCGGAGCCAAGCCCACCGTCCGCTTGAACACCTTGGAAAAACTGAACGCATCGGTGTAGCCCACTTCTTGCGCAATTTGCTCCAGTGATCGCTCAGACTCGCTCAGCGCCGACATGGCCTTTTGCATGCGCACCGTGCGCAAATAGGTGAGTGGCGTATTGCCCATCGATTCGCGAAAGCGTTCTGCCAGGCTGGTGCGCGACAGCCCTGCATGGCGTGCCAGACTGTCTAGAGTCCATGCGCGGGTGCAGTCGTCATGCATGGCTTGTACGGCCTTCATCACCAAGGGGTCCTGGATGCCGTGGCTCCAGCACGATGCGCGCTCACCCTGGCGCTGCAGCATTTCCCGCATCAACAAGACAAAAATCACGTCCAGCAGCCCATACACCAGGGTTTCACTGCCTTGCTCCCGCAGAGCCAATTCTTGCTGCAGCAACTCCATGCTGTGCGCCATGGCCCGGGGGTAGGGGCCATCCTGTGCGCGCAACACCAGCCAGTCGGGCATTTCCGCAAAGAAGGGGTGTACCGGGGCATGCCAAAACTGGTAGGCACCGCTGATGAGTGTGTTGGGCGGCGCTTGGTCGGGCGCGCCAGCCTCTTGCAATGGCCACGCTGCGTCGAGTGAAGCCGTTCGCACTGTGCCCATGTCTTCGTGGGTGCTGATGGTGTGCACGCAGCCACGCGCCATGATCGCCACGTCGCCGACTTGCAGACGCAGGGGTTGCGGTAGCGATGGGGCATGCAAATACACCTGTCCCGTCACGACGATGTGCAAGCCCATGCTGCGATCACAGGGGAACTGCAGGGCAGTTGCATCGCGCAGTTGGCGCTGGTCCAAAAGGCGGCGACGCAGCCCTGCTTGGCGGAAGATGTCAGTCAATAGGTCCATAGATGTCCCCGTCTTTTGGGGGGGGAGAAATGCAGCGATGATCCCGTACGATTGGACATGAAAAATGGTTTTTTGTCTATTCTTCGTACGGGATTTGAGGCGGATCATCCACCCATCAACCACTCTTCAAGGAAATGAATATGTCCCGCACACTCGTCATCGGTGCCAACGGCACGGTCGGTTCTGAACTCGTGCGCGTGTTGCGCGCGGCAGGGCACAACGTACTCAAAGCCACCAGCCGCCCGGTCACCGATCCCGCCACTGAGGTGCTCCTGAACCTGGTCACCCAAGCGGGCCTGGATACGGCGTTGCGTGATGTTGGCAAAGTTTTCATGCTGTCCCCGCCCGGTTACACCAACCAGCACGAACTGCTCAATCCGGTGGTGGACACAGCAAAAGCCCAGGGTGTACAAAAGATCGTTTTAATGACCGCCATGGGGGCCAATGCAGACGAAAACGCGCCCATGCGCAAAGCCGAGGTGCATCTGGAAAACTCGGGGTTGGCCTACAACATCATCCGGCCCAACTGGTTCATGCAGAACTTCAATACGTTCTGGATTCAAGGCATCCTCGAACACGGAAAGATCTTCCTGCCGGTGGGCGCCGCCAAAGGCAGCTTTATTGATGCGCGCGATATTTCTGCGGTGGCTGCGCGCCTGTTGAGCACAGACGAATTCAATCAGCGTGACTTTGACCTGACCGGTAGCGTAGCCATGGACCATGACGCCGTGGCCGCCATTCTGACCAAGGTGACCGGCCAGACGATCACCTACCAGGACATCCCGGAGGGTGACATGC
>Ga0116158_10004665_pt1 | contig 11690 bp, 8 predicted proteins | sample AD_UKC052_MetaG_FD_89883 | JGI IMG/M metagenome (GOLD analysis project Ga0116158, IMG submission 89883) | Active sludge microbial communities of municipal wastewater-treating anaerobic digesters from USA - AD_UKC052_MetaG | ecosystem: Engineered > Bioreactor > Anaerobic > Digestate | place: USA... | reverse complement strand
AATGACGCTACGCTCAAACTCGCATGGGAAAGCAACGACCAGCTTCTGCTCGTCGGATTCGACAACGATAATACTTATAAAGGACATTCTACTTTTACCTGGACAGGAACAGGCAACAGTTTTAACGGAGATATCGTAACTGATGCCACCAAATATAAAGCCTATTATCCTGCCAATGCAGTCAAACTGGATGAGTATGGTGAGGTCATACTGGATGCAAACGGTAACGTGCCGGTTCCAGGCTATGAATTTTGGGAACAAACACAGGTAGGAGATAACAGTACAACACATATCAATCAACACCTCTTTATGAGTGACGAGGTGGCCAATGCCCTAACTACCACCTTTAACTTGCTTCCAAAGAGCAGCATCATCAAATTTGTATTCAGCGGCATACCTGGCAATTTTTGCCTGACAAAAATATTGTGGAAAACCGAGGAATCACTGAACGGATATACCCATTGGGCGGCCCTTAACGTCTCAGGTGTAACTTTCGCTGCCGGTACCAGCAACAATAGTTTGACCGCCTATCTCGCTTTTAACCCTGACGACATGATAATTGGAGTAACCGGAAGGTCGAAGATAATGCTGGTTGGCTTGGAGAAGTCATACGAGTGGATAAGCGGCCAACGCACTACCGTCAAGACCTACGAGGCCGGTAAGCGCTACACAGGTACCGTGGACATGGGCTGGTCGGATGCGAGGAGTGAATTCACCTTTGCCATCAATCCAAACAAGAATACAACCTACGAGATCAAGTTGAAAAATGCTATAGACACCCTCCCTGCCAAGCTGACGATTTACTGGGGAGAAGGAAACCCGACAGAAATCCCGGCAGGTACCATCATTACAAATGGTATCCTTGCTACACATAAATACGACCTAAGTGGCGAACGTGTCATCACCATTTACTCCGACCAAATACAACCTACCGTTAAACAGATGCCGCAGCTCACATTCAACAGCAATATGTGGCTCACGGCTGTACTTACTCCATTCCCAAATTTTGGACCGAGAGCCAAAGATTTCAGTTGGTGCTTCTACAGCTGCCAAAACCTGGTATCCATTCCGGCCGGACTCTTCCACAACAATACGCTTATAAACAATTTCCAAGGATGTTGCTCTCACTGCACATATTTGTATATACAGCCCGGACTTTTCCCTCCTGCCAACTCCACCTTCTTTGCAAATAGGGGAAATATGGATTGGAGTTTTTGTTTTAACAGGACAGGGGAAAAATTGGCTAATGCAGGTACCGCCCCTCCGCTATGGACATATGGCAGAGGAGGTAATACATGGACATATGATGATTGTTTCAAAGGTGCCACAAGTTTAGTCAACTACAGCTCCATTCCGGCAAGTTGGGGAGGCGGATTGGCAGGACAATAGTCCCTCCCACCTTTGACAAAAAATCATTTCCACCGCAGGTGACACAAATCCCGAAAGCTACAACTTTCGGGATTTGTTTTTGGTATTAATCGTATTATAACTCTGAATAAGCAATTACGAGTAAGTTGCATAGGCTACAGTTATGAGTAAAGAGTTAAACTGTATCATTTCGTTATTTTGCTGAACTTTTGTCATAATTTTTCCTGATTTAAGTAAAACCCATTTCAGGAGATGACATTTTGATTAATTTTTTCTAAAAAAAGCAAAAATTGTTTGGTAATAATAAAAAGCTCCCTATTTTTGTGCCTATACTACGCAAATTTAATTGATTATAAACTTTGATTAACTATGAACACGAAAGAATTCAAATCGGCGGAACAATATACATCGCCCGACATCGAAGTTATAGAAATTGAACTAACCCAAAACATCCTTCAGCCAAGTCCCTACACGGGTAATGCACCTGCTAATTTTGGTGGTGAAGATTGGTAATGACACGTATTAAAGGGTAGAGATATGAGAAACAAATATTTTATATGGATAGTATCGGCGCTCCTCATTATTACAGGATGCACCTATAATGAGATTGATAACGAAAAGCCGACCCCTGAAGTTGAAGGAAGAACACTTGTTATAACGGCTTCTGCACCGGATGAATCACCGGAAACCCGTCTTAGCTTAGAGCCTGAAACAGGGACAAAGAACATTGTCGTTAAATGGAAAGCGGGAGATGTGCTATATTTGGTCTTCGACCAAACTATGACAGTTAAGGAGGGAACCCCTATAACGTTGACCCAACAGAATATTTCATCCAACGGAAAGGTTGCCACCTTTACCGTCGCTATTCCGCAAGGGATCGATGTCAATAAGAAATGTACTATTTACGCAGTACACGGAGCGACGTATCAATTAAATATGTATAGTTATGTAAACGTAAATGTCTCCCCTGTAGGTTTCAGTTTATTAAATTCGTTGAACAATGTACCTGTATCGGGCGTAATTACGGTCAATAATCTGTTATCCCCTATCACCATTAATTTCGGACATTTGGGACTATTGCAATGTCTCAACTTTAAGAATATTTCAACAACGGACTTTGTCATTACTCCCACCTTGGTAAATAATGGAGGAATAAGCTGGTATCACACCTACTCGGGTGGTACAACTGCTCCTCATTACAATTTATATAATTATCAGGTTTCAGATTTTACTGTAACTCCTTCAACTACCGCACCTGTAACCATTCCGGCCGGAGGCACGGTACAATTGGCACAATGGGTAATGCCTAAAAATGTCAATACTCCGGAAATCAAGTTGAATGCCGTAGGTCAAGGAGGAGTAACCTATACTTCCATTAACAGCAAGCCGGCGCGAGGTTCTGTAATGCAGAAAGGAAAGGCATATCATCTCTACGCTTTATGGGATGGAAGCAAGGTCTGTTTTACCGACAACACCTTTATACCTGCTCTCATTGGTGATGTTATGCATGCCGATGGCGGTAGCGATTTTATCGGTGTAGTTTACTCCAAAGGCGATGACAATGTCTATTACAACAGCACGCAAAATGGTACCACCTGGTCGGGTGAAACCTGGTTAGGAACAGGCACGGATGCGCGTATTGCAATAGATGGAAATAATCGCCCGCACGTGGTGTTTACTACGACTGACCATACAATTGCCTACCTTAAACATAATGGCACTGCGTGGAATGCGCCTGTTTACATTGAAAGCAATAACGTCGGGGCTATCGGAAAATGCTCAAAACCCGACATCGATGTGGATGGCAGCGGTTATGCTCATATTACCTATACAGACACGAAAGGAGGAGATCTAAATGCTGGATACCAGGCTGACCTGCCTAATATTATGTATGCAGAAAATCAAACCAATAGTGGTGGTGTGTTTGTAAAAACGATTGCGTTTGACGGATACGTCACTCAATGGGAAGAGTATCACTATATTAAAGGCTCACGTATTGCTGTGAACGCAGCCGGAACTTTTTACTACATTATAGCGCATAAATACTTCCGTTATATTAACCCGGAAAATCATACTTATAGCGTAGCAATAAAAACACCTACGACAATGTATGGTGCATCAGCAACATCACCAACTGACCAACACGATATATATGATTTAGAGTTTGACGGGACTAAGGCTGTTGCGCTTTATAAAGACACTAATGGAAACCAGACAGCCACTATTAAGGTTCAAGGGACACAGGCATCGTTCGTTGATCAGGCTAAGATTACCACGCCTGGCGCTGTTCCTCACACTCTATCACATAAGCTTGAAATTGCCGGACTTTCCGGTTCTAACTTGTTTGCCAAGTATTTCAATGCAGGACCTCTTACTGAGTATGTCTATACAGATATAACAGTAAGAAGCGGCACCAAAGTGGCAGCAGTCAATAAAGGCAACACAGCGAACAAAGTGTATGCAATATATACCAATGCCGATTCAGTTATTAAGGTGAAAGAAATTGCATCAACCCCGTAGCGTCAAAGAATAGACAAAACGCATTGGAACAAAACTCCCCGACTGTTGGCCGGGGAGTTTTGTTTTAAACTTTTGATACCCTCAAAATTGTTATTTATATAAACAAAATGCCTAACTTGTGGGTTAAAGAAAAAATTTTTTGATTATGAACAAAAAAGAATACAAATCGGCAGAACAATATACATCGCCCGACATCGAAGTTATAGAGATTGAACTGACCCAAAACATCCTTCAGCCAAGTCCTGACAAGGGTAATGCACCTGCTAATTTTGGTGGTGAAGATTGGTGAGAAAATGTGTAACTAAATCTGTACTTTGAAACAAATTATGCGCGTATTAAAGAACAAACATATGAGAAATAAATGTTTTCTATGGCTAGCATCAACACTCATTATTATTGCCGGATGCACCAAAAATGCGATCAATAATGAGAACCCAATGCCCGAGATGGGACAATATAAACTTGTAATAACGGCATCCGCACCGAACGAATCACCACAAACCCGTATCAACTTAGCTCCTGAGGCAAATACAAAGAATGTTATCGTTACATGGAAGGCGGGAGACATATTATATTTCTTCTTCCGGCAAGGCACTACGCTTGAGGAAGGAAATAGTGTAACATTGGCCCAGCAGGATATTTCCTCGAACGGAAAGGTTGCCACCTTTACCATCACTGTTCCGGCTGGGATTGACACGGGGAACCCTTTCAAGATTTACGCCCTGCACGGGGCACCATATATTTTAGACAATGGTAAGATAAACGTAAATGTCTCTCCTGTAGGCTTTAGTTTATTAACTGCATTGAACAATGTGCCTGTATCGGGCGAAGTTACGGTTACTCCTCCGGTAGGTTCAATCACCATTCCATTCAATCATTTGGGAGTATTGCAATGCCTCAATTTTAAAAACACTTCAACATCGGATTTTGTCATTACTCCTACTTTGGCAAATGCTTCAGGAACAGATTGGTATTACACCTACTCGGGTGGCACTACTGCTCCTCACTACGATTTGATCGGCAAGACGGTTGAAGATGCCACGGTCATGCCTTCAGCGGCAGGAAATGTAACTATCCCTAGTAATAGCACTGTGCAATTGGCACAATGGATAATGCCTACCGCTGATAATACTCCGGAAATCAAGTTAAGGGCCCAAAACGGAGGAACTACATATATTTCCAATAACTGCAAACCGGCGCGTAATTCCGCCATGCAACAAGGGAGTGCATATCATCTATACGCTATTTGGGATGGAAACGAACTCTACTTTACCAACAATGCTTTTACACCTAAGTCTTCTATTCAACCCAATCCGCTCAGTTATGTTGCCGAATATAACATCAAATCCGCAAGCGACGGATTTGTAACCGACCTAACAGCCTGCGATGAAAGTGGATACTTTAGATATGATACTGCCGTTAACCTATTCAGTAATATCACAATCGAGAATAAGCAGTATCACCTGCCGAGCATTGAAGAGTGGCGTTCTGTTATTCCGCAAAATAGTAATTGGGTCTCTTATGGTAGCAATAATCCTTACGACAATCAATCTGAGACTGTAACTATTGCGAATAGTAGTTACACCATGACGAGTGATTTCCGCAATAAATCCGCCACTAGAACCACATACGCTCTACGGTACAAGGGTACTGACCTGGTATCGGCTTGGAAGTACGGGTATAGAGGTTCGGGGAATAATACCCATTTGAAAATTACCAGCCGCAGCGTTTATGAGCAGACGGTATCTATTACTGATATTGAAGATGATACATTCTGGAGCAGCAACACAGAGAACGATATTGTTCGTTACTTTCCTGCAAGTGGCTGGAAATACACTGACTTTCTCAAATTCAGAGGCTCTAATGGTTTCTTCTGGTCGTCGTCGCCCCAAGGCAGCTATTCTTGGGGTACAGAATACTCCAGTAGTAGCGCGAACTCTAACTACTCAAGCACTTATGAACGTAGGTTAAGCATCCGCCTCTTCGCTACAAGTAATTAAGGAAGCAAAACCTACTCAATACTCAGAACTATAACAGCGACTCTTCGCGCAGCTTTGTTATGAACAGGTCAGTGTCTTTTTCGGCGATAGCCCTGTCAATGCCATACTTGTCCATGAGCAACTGCACCAGGTCATCTCTGCCATATTCCCCCTTTTGAATCTGTTCAAGGAGGAAAGTGGCAGAGCTGTTTAGTTTTATCATTTTCATCATGTTGAGATTCTCGCCGCTTCGTGGGATAATTACGCTGTCGTTCCCGACCTTTCTTACCACGCACCCCTCTTTTAATTTAAGTATCATATCGTTTTATCGTTTATTTGTTACTCTATAGCCTTGTTATTATGTTGCTTCATTATTCTTTAATGACTCGATTTCGCACTGCGCGGTTATTTATCGAAAAACCCTTCTCCAGACCGCCAATACCACTCGGCGTATCATGTAAGGTTGCACGCTTAGCAGACGAAACAGCTTCCATGCGAAACTTCCTTTGACGATCCTCTTCTTACCTCTGATCACCTCGACCGCCTCTGCGATGATATCCTCCACATTGCAGGTCTCCACGACACGAAGGTTGCCATCACCCTGTAGCGTCACGGTACTGATATTATACTTTTTAACTCTATGTAACACATAGTTCGCGTTTGATAGCTTTACAAGCAGCAGATTTCCTTTTTCTAATGAGAAATCATCGGTTTTCCGCAGTACTATTTTATCTAATCCTCCCCTTATCAGGGGAAACATACTGTTCCCCTTCCCCACAATTTCTACCCGGTGACCTGATGCTACCATCTCTGCCACCTCTTGAAACAACTCTCTGTTGCTGACCGCCGTCCGTATTACTTTGCTCATAAAATATTGGGATTTTCTGTCAAAAGAGACTCGGAGAGAGCTACTGCCTCGCGATCGGGCCTATTGCGAAGTCTGTAGACCGGCACTCTTTCAGCGATATCCATCACCGTGGATACCACCTTATGCTTGTGGCTCTCATCGGACTGCAACAGGGCGGACGATTGAAACAATGGGCCGTAGGCCTCCAGGCCCAATGGCCCCGTGAGTATATTTTCGCTATGCTGCTCCAAAAGTACGAGAGCAGCCGGTTTTGCAGAGACATTGCGATAGCAGGGTGTACCACCGCTCCAGGGGGCTCCAAAAACGAGTATCTCATCGTTATCCAGGATGCGTACGATAGGCTCATCGTCATTTACCAGTGAACATCCGGGCACGTGCTTAAGCCACAACCTGGTGTGCGTACTCTTGCCCGTACCGCTCTCACCCAGGAAAATTAAAGCTATACCCCCTTTCTCGATTACCGAGGCATGAAACTTCAGGGTTCGGTAGGGTGCCACAGCCAGCAAAAAGGCGATGCGCAGAAAGGCATTTGCGAAAAATTGCTCCTTCGGGTCGGTTAAAGATAGGTTGCTTTTATAGTTCCTTTTATCTGCCGACGCGTGCATTATATATTCCACTCCGCCGACCTCCATCTCAACCCATATTCTACCATCTTGGTGGTAAATGTTGAACATCACTCCATCGAGGCACACCTCTTCGGTCGGCTCGCAATCCGGTTTTTTCGGTTTTTCATTTCCTTTGAAAATCATCAGGGGTTGCAACCGGTCAGGTGAGATAGTTGAGGGGGCAACCTGAAACGGCTCGAAATTGGGTATCAATTGAATGGTATCCTCAGGTGAGGGGGTCTCTATGGCCAACAAGTGCCCGGCGATAGTATAATATAAACGATTCATCAATTATTAAAACTCTTTTTTAAGTCGGTAGATTAGCCTTGTTAAGGGGAGCACGGCACAATGTTGCGGTGAAATGGAACCAAATTTTATTGAGCGCTTTATCGTGCCGACATACGAGAACCACATACCCGCCAACTTCTCTTTGGGACGTTTTTTACCCGGCTTGTGAAACCCGAAGTTACCTCTCTCCATGATATCGTGCATTACCATTTCTGCATGGCGGTTGTTGGAAATCATCGGAAACGGGAATATCGACTCCGGTGCCTCCAAATTATCCACGGCAATACGAGCGAAGAGCTGCATAGGATAGAGTAAGGCGAAGTCCGTGGCGAGACGGGTGAACTCATCGCTATCTATTTCTGCCCTATGTTTATGCATAAACAACACCCAGTCGCAGATCTGCCGCACTCCCACTCCGAGGTTCACGAAATGAATGAATAGGTGCTGGAACAGAAAGAAAGCATTGAACGTCACGGGCAATACCGGTACCGAAAAATCTCTATCCAGCTCTACGGTAGCAAATTCCCCTTTTTTCAAAACATCCTTCTCAACCCTTTTAAACCTACGATTGTACCGCCAGTTGCTGAAATAGGTTGAGTGGCTATGATTTTCCACAGCAATACCATTGCGAATGTAAATATTGTGTACAGCCCCGCCATGTTCAATTTCCACACCCTTTTGGGTGAGCCATTCATTTGCACGCTCGTAATCGCCTTTAACATATAACAGCAGATCGATATCGCCAGGATTCCTCAGCAACGGCTCAGGATAGTTAACACCGTTGGCCAACCCTTTCAGCAAGAGAAAGGGGAAACCTTCCCGCATATATTCCACCTGCAGCTCTTTCAGCAGGTCTATCATTTTACGGTTCACTTGCTTTGTCTGCTCGACCACAGAAATAAACCGCAACGTGATATCACTCGGAGGGAGGCACTGCGCCGGAAGTGATAGCACCTTATCAGCGATAAGTGCTCTCACGCTCTGCTTATAGGCCATATTAGCTATCTCCTTCCAAACCGTCTTGTCAATCCCCTCGAAAACATGCGCTTCAAGCGTACGGTCCCAAATGGCCGCACTTAACAGGTGCAGGAAATAGGAGTTGGCGGTACGTTCCGTGGTCGACATTGTTATATTTTTTGTACAAATATAATTACAAAGATAAAGTCTTTTAGCGAATCATAAAAAAGTCCACTCACACATTTTTATTACCTTTGTAGTGTAATAGGCATTAATTCCTACGATATATGAAGACAACGCTCTCTTTTATCCGCTCCATTACCAGGGGTTTCCGGCTCCGAATAGCGCTTATTGTCCTGCTGGGATTATTAGGGGTCTTCTTTTCGCTCGCTTTTGTCTGGTGCTCCAAACAGCTAATCGATATTGCCACCAAGGCAAGAGAGGGAGAGCTAATGCATTACGCCCTGTTGCTTATTCTGTTTATGGCCCTTACCATACTCTTTCGCGCTATGGATATTCGGCTGAGGAGAATGACGGAGGTGAAACTGGGAAATGCTATCCGTTACAACCTCTTTTCACAATTACTTTACACCCGATGGCAGGAGCTCTCATTGCTGCATAGCGGGGATATGCTGACACGTTTTATCAAGGACAGCGACGATGTGGTGAGTGTGATGGTAACCTCGATTCCCCTCTGTATTGTTGCCGCCACACAATTTGCAGGTGCGCTGATAGTGCTATATATCTTAGACCCCATGCTGGCCATCATCTTGGGTGTCGCTCTACCGATAATCGCCATATTTGGTAGAAGTTATTATCGTTTAATGCACAAATATACACGAGAAATAAAGGAAAGTGAAAGTCAAATAACCTCCATGGTGGAGGAGAACCTGCAAAATCAACCGGTCATCCGTACCTTTGAACGGCAAGAGAGCGAGCTGGAACGACTGCAGGATTTACAATCGAGTCTGCACGGCAGCGTGGACAAACGTACCGGAGTTTCAGTGGTTGCCAATCTGATAATGGGTGTTGCCTTTAGCGGAGGGTACCTCACCGCCTTCTTGTGGGGCGCGTACGGCTTGGCAAAGGGCATTGTTACCTTTGGCATAATGACGGCCTATTTACAGCTGGTAGGAAGACTTCAGCGCCCTCTGTACGACTTGATGCGACTCTTTCCCACCCTTATCACCTCAAAAGCATCCATAGAGCGACTCATTTACCTCACCGGTTTCGCCAAGGAAGAGAGCGGGGAGTCTGTTCCCTTGCAGGGAAATGTTACTCTTCTCGTAGATAGGTTGACTTTTGGCTACAAGGGCAATACTAAACCGGTCTTGAATGAGTTTTCTATGACGGCTAAACCAGGTACGATGGTGGCCCTGACCGGAAAGACGGGCGCAGGCAAAACTACCTTTTTACGACTTTTGCTCGGACTGGTTAAGCCTGACAGCGGTACTATCCGCATCTCCGATGAGACACAATCACTGGATGTTTCGGAACAGACACGATCCAATTTCGTATATGTGCCTCAGGGTGGTTCGCTTTTCAGCGGCACGATACGCGAAAACCTGCTATTGGGCGACCCAAATGCCGATGATGCCATGTTGAACCGGGTACTCACGACGGCAGCAGCCGATTTTGTTTTCGATCTGCCGGAGGGAGTAGATACTGTTCTGGGACAAGATGGAGGCGGACTCTCGGAGGGACAGGCTCAACGTATCGCCATTGCCCGTGCGCTGCTGCGAAAAGGAAAAGTGCTCCTATTTGATGAAGCCACTTCGGCGCTCGATACCGAGACCGAAAAACGATTTCTGCACAACTTAAAAGAGGGACTTCAGGAGAGAATAGCTATTTTTATCACCCATAGCAAGGAAGTAGCCGACTTCTGCGACTACCGCCATCATTTGACATCTAAGTAAATTAGTTATTGCTACCGGCAAGAGATTTTTTGGTATCAGGCTTGTAAAGATGTGACATTATCGCACCTCTATCCGGTAGCCTCTCAGAACTCAGAGCTGAAAATATTTAATCAATCTGGTTTATCGTATGGAAATAATTACTAGATTTGCATACTGGTAGAAAAATCTCATTGATTAAGAACACAAAAGAATTCCAATCAGCGGAACGATATGTTGCGCCTGATATCGAAATTATCGATATCGCACTGACCCAAAACCTCTTAACAACCGGTAGTTTAAAAGATATGCCGGGCGAAAATTGGTAATTTACTCTTAAAACCTACAATTATGAAGACTAAATTATCAATTATTGCTGCGCTCTTCGCCCTAATTTTAACAGGCTGCGCTAAGGAAAATATAGAAATAGAGGTTGAACCTAAAATGGTTACAGTCTCGGTTACCATGACTTCTCCTGAGGATAACGCTGCTACCCGTATATCTCTTACGCCCGATTCCGGAACGCCTCATGGCTTAATCCTCAAATGGGAGACAACAGATAAACTGATGCTCTGCTTTGAATACAACGCTAATTATTATCACGTAGATGCCAATATTGACCCAAATAGCATAAGTACCAGTGGTAAAACTGCTAATTTTACTTTTTCTATTCCCACCCAAATTCCCCCCGATGCAACTTTCAACCTATATGTTGTTTATCAAAAAACAAATGGTAATAATAGCGATGGCGGTCGTTTTCGACCCGGCACGAAAATATACGATTTAGAAAAGACAGAAAAAGACTGTATCACATTAGATCAACTCAATCCTACCACTCAAAGAGGTATACCTCGCCCCATGCTCTATTTCCAAAAAACAAATATTGCCAATACAGCAACTCCTGACATAGGGCAAATCGACCTAATACACGCGGGGTGGATAATGGCATTACATTTTAAGAACAACACCGGTGCAGAAATGAATTTACCAGAAGGTATTGGTTTCGGAGTACCGTACTTTGCACAGGTTTGGGTCTTTAATGGAGACAGTTTTACAATTCTTACTACATCATTTGATTTTTCCAACCATACTTTCTCTTCTAGCCCTTCTACCCAACACCAGAGTGATTTATTTTTAAGTATAAACGAAGACGCTAGTAACCCTTTATACGGGCAACAATTGGCACCGGGTGCTTCTATTGTATTTTACCGTT
>Ga0116158_10004660_pt1 | contig 11694 bp, 10 predicted proteins | sample AD_UKC052_MetaG_FD_89883 | JGI IMG/M metagenome (GOLD analysis project Ga0116158, IMG submission 89883) | Active sludge microbial communities of municipal wastewater-treating anaerobic digesters from USA - AD_UKC052_MetaG | ecosystem: Engineered > Bioreactor > Anaerobic > Digestate | place: USA... | reverse complement strand
TATTGCTTTACTGAGCCACCCACCCGCCATCCATGTTCCACGCCACACCGCGGACGTTGTTCCCGGCGGGGGAGCAGAAGAACACGGCCAGTTCGCCCAGCTCGTCGGGGGTGGTGAACTGCATGGAGGGTTCTTTTTCGCCCAGCAGTTGTCTGGTGGCTGCTTCGTTGGTGATGCCTTGCGCAGTGGCTTTGGCGTCCACCTGTTTTTGCACCAGCGGGGTCAGAACCCAGCCGGGGCAGATGGCGTTGCAAGTCACGCCGGTGGTGGCGTTTTCCAGCGCGGTCACCTTGGTGAGGCCCACCACGCCGTGTTTGGCCGCCACGTAGGCTGATTTTTCTGGCGAGCCCACCAGGCCGTGAGCGGATGCTACGTTGATGATGCGGCCCCAGCCTTTGCCACCGTCTGCGGCTTTCATGGCGGGCAGCGCCAGGCGCGTGGCGTGGAAGGCGCTGGAGAGGTTGATGGCGATGATGGCGTCCCACTTTTCGATGGGGAAGTCTTCAATTTTGGCCACGTGCTGGATGCCGGCGTTGTTCACCAGAATGTCCACCCGCCCGAATGTTGCGGCGGCATAGGCCATCATGTCGGCGATTTCTGATGCCTTGCTCATGTCGGCGCCGTGGTAGCCCACCTTGACGCCGGGCGCGGCCACCGCGGCAATTTCGGCTTTGGGGCCTTCTACATCGCCAAAACCGTTCAAAACGATGTTGGCGCCTTGTTTGGCCAGGGCTTTGGCAATGCCCAGGCCAATGCCGCTGGTGGAGCCGGTGACGAGTGCAGTTTTTCCTTTGAGCATGGTGGTTTCCAGATGGTGGATTAAAAAAGAGGTTGGGGTATGAATTAGGATGCAGGGAGCATGACAATTCATTATCAAGCCTTTCATTTCACCACCCATGTCTGAACCTACGCTGAACGACGTATCCTGCCCCGACGCAAGCGGCGGGCACTGTATGGCCTATTGGGAGTGGGGAGACCCCACCAGTGGCCACGTGATCGTGTGTGTGCACGGCCTGAGCCGGCAGGGCCGCGACTTTGACGTGCTGGCCCAGGCGCTGTGCAAAAGGGCGGACCACCCCGTTCGCGTGGTGTGCCCGGATGTGGTGGGCCGGGGAAAAAGTGACTGGCTGAAAGACCCGACGGGTTACCAGGTGCCCAACTACGCGGGCGACATGCTGGCGCTGCTTGCCAAACTGGCCCCAACCCGGCTGGACTGGGTGGGCACCAGCATGGGTGGGCTGATTGGTATGGTGATTTGCGGTCAGCCCGATTTGCCGCTGCCCGTGCCGGTGAGCCGCCTGGTGCTGAACGATGTGGGCCCTGCTATCCAGTGGGAAGCCATACAGCGCATCGGTCAATACCTGGGCAAGAGCGGGCGTTTTGCGTCGGTGGAAGAAGCCGCGCAGGCCATGTGGGCCATTTCCAGCAGTTTTGGCCCCCACACACGCGAGCAGTGGTTGGCGCTGTCGCGGCCCATGCTCAAAGCCATGACGGACGCGCAGGGCGGTTATGCCCTACATTACGACCCCGCTATTGCCATTCCTTTTGGCGCTGCCACCCAGGAGTCCGCGGCGCAGGGTGAACAACTGCTCTGGAAGCTGTATGACAACATCAAGGCGTCCACGCTGCTCGTGCGTGGCGCACAATCTGATCTGCTGTCGCCCCAAACGGCGTTTGCCATGACACAGCGCGGCCCCAAAGCGAAACTGGTCGAGTTTGACGGTGTTGGCCATGCGCCCACGTTTATTGCGGACGATCAGGTGGAGGTGGTGGCGTCGTTTCTGCTGGCGCCCTGGCTGGGGCCGATTGTTTGAGCGTGCTGTCGTCCGGATGAAAAGCCTCACGCCAGAGCCGAACAGTGCGGCTCCCTTACCCCAATTGCTCGCAGCGACTGCGCAGAGTCTGCCTGCCGAGGTGAATGCGCTAGCCCGCGCCCGCGCGTTTGCCGAGCCGTTGCTGGTGGGCGAGACGCTGGACACGGGTGAAAACATCCTGGCCCATGCCGACGCGGTGGCGGCCATTCTCAAGTCCATTGGCGGCTCCGAGGCAATGCAAGCCGCCAGCTACCTGGTCTATGCGTGCGACCATCTGAACAAGCCGCAGGAGGTCATTGCCAAGGCCTTTGGCGACAACTTCGCCGCGCTGGCCATGGAGACCACCAAACTGGTCAAGGTGCAGCGCCAGGCGCGCATTGCGCAAGGGGCGGTCAACCGGGCTGCCACGCCCATTCCCATGGCGCAAACGGCTGCTGCACAAACCGAGAATGTGCGAAAGATGCTGCTTGCGTTTTCGCGCGACCTGCGCGTGGTGATGCTGCGTCTGGCGTCCCGGCTGCAAACGCTGCGGCACTTTGCCCAGACCAAGCTGCCCGTGCCGCCCACGCTGGCGGGTGAGTCGCTGCAGGTGTTTGCACCGCTGGCCAACCGGCTGGGAATCTGGGAAATCAAATGGGAGCTGGAGGATTTATCGTTCCGCTTTCTGGAGCCAGACATCTACAGACAGGTGGCCGGTCTGCTGGACCAGAAACGTGTGGAGCGCGAGGCGTATGTCGAGCGACTGCGCACGCAGTTGCAGCAGGAGCTGAAGAAGGAGGGCGTCAACGCAACCGTGCAGGGCCGCCCGAAACACATCTACAGCATCGTCAAAAAGATGCGTGGCAAGTCGCTGGGGTTTGAGCAGGTGTATGACATCCGTGCGCTACGCGTGGTGGTGGCATCCGTCCCGGACTGTTATGCGGCTTTGAGCTGGGTGCACAACCATTTCCTGCCCGTCACCGAAGAGTTTGACGACTACATCGCCAAGCCCAAGGCCAACGGCTACCAGTCGCTGCACACGATCGTGCGCGATGAATCCGGCCAGCCGATTGAGGTGCAAATCCGCACGCAGGCCATGCATGACCATGCCGAGCATGGCGTGGCAGCGCACTGGGCGTACAAGGAGGCGGGCGTCAAGGGTTATGCGGGCGTGACGGCTGCTGGCGAATACGATGCCAAGATCGCCGTGCTGCGCCAGCTGCTGGCGTGGGAGCGCGACCTGTCCGGCGAACACGGTGGCGTGTTTGACGACCAGATTTATGTACTGACGCCGGACGCCGCCATCGTGGAGCTGCCGCAAGGCGCGACGGCCGTGGACTTTGCCTACAGCGTGCACACCAACCTGGGCCACCGCTGTCGGGGCGCCCGGGTTGACGGCGTGATGGTGCCGCTAAATACGCCGCTCAAAAACGGTCAGACGGTGGAAGTGACGGTAGCCAAGGAAGGTGGCCCGTCGCGCGACTGGCTGAACCCCGAGCTGGGTTTTCTCACCAGCCACCGGGCAAAAGCCAAAGTGCGGGCGTGGTTCAACGCGCTGGCCAGCCATGAAACCGTGGCTCGGGGCCGTGAAGCGGTTGAAAAACTGCTGCAGCGCGAAGGCAAAACCGCGATCAATCTGGAAGACCTGGCCTCCAAACTGGGCTTCAATTCAGCCGACGATCTGTTTGCTGTCGTGGGCAAGGACGAGTTTTCGCTGCGCAACATCGAGATGGTGCTGCGCCCGCCTGAGCCCGTGCAACCGCAGGAAGACACGGTGTTGCTCAAGAAGCCGCGCGTGGCCGACAAGGGTGCGGGCGGCGGTGTGCTGGTGGTGGGGGTCGATTCATTGATGACCCAGCTGGCCAAGTGCTGCAAACCTGCACCGCCCGACGCCATCAGCGGTTTTGTGACCCGGGGCAAAGGCGTGAGCGTGCACCGCACCGACTGCTCCAACCTGGCCGAGCTGATTGCCCGCAATGGCGACCGCGTGATTGACGTGCAATGGGGGCAGGCCAAGGCGGATGCCAAAGGGGAAGGTTCCGCGGTGTACCCCGTGGACGTGGCCATTCAGGCGGCAGATCGGCAGGGTTTGCTGCGCGACATTTCCGAAATTTTCACAAAGGAAAAGATGAACGTGATTGGTGTTCAGACCCAATCTGTCAAGGGTACGGCCTGGATGACGTTCACGGTGGAGGTGACCGATTCCGGGCGGCTGAACAAGGTGCTGGGTACGGTGGCAGAGCTGGATGGCGTGCGGTCGGCCCGGCGTCGATAAAGGAACACTTCCATGGCAATCTGGTCTGAGCAGGTGCTAAACCCCGGCGTTAAAAAGCGCGAAGTGTTTGGCTGGGCGATGTACGACTTTGCCAACTCGGGCTACACCACGGTGGTGCTGACGGCAGTGTTCTCCGCTTATTTTGTGGGGGCAGTAGCGGGTAAGGCCGAGTGGGCCACGTTTGCCTGGACGCTCAGCCTCTCCATTTCGTATGCCATCGTGATGTTGACCATGCCATCCATCGGCGCGCTGGCTGACCTGCGCGCCGCAAAAAAGCGTTATTTGTTGCTGACCACAGCGGGGTGTGTCGCATCCACAGCGGCGCTGGCGTGGGTGGGGCCGGGACAGGTGGCGCTGGCAATGGTGTTGATCATTTTCTCCAATGCCTTTTACAGCTATGGCGAGTCGCTCTCAGCGGCTTTTTTGCCGGAACTGGCACGCAAGGACGCGTTGGGCACGGTGTCCGGGTGGGGCTGGAGCTTTGGCTACTTTGGCGGCATGCTGGCACTTGGTATTTGCCTGGCTTATGTGTTGTGGGCGCAAAAGCAGGGCATGAAAGCCGCTGAGTTTGTGCCGGTCACCATGGCGGTAACAGCGGCCATTTACGGGGCGGCCGCCTGGGTGACTTTTGTCCTGCTGAAGGAACGGGCCGTGCCACAGCCGCAGGCTCTGCGACAAAGTGGATTGAAGGCCTCGCTAAAGCAGTTGGCAGATACCCTGTCGCATGCGCGCAGTTACCGCGATTTCACATGGCTGCTGGTTTGCGCCGTGTTTTATCAGGGTGGCGTAGCGGTAGCCATCACACTGGCAGCCATTTATGCCGAGCAGGTGATTGGCTTCCAGCCTTCAGAGACCATGGTGCTGATCTTTGTGCTCAACCTCGCGGCGGCAGCCGGAGCGTTTGGCTTCGGGTTTTTTCAGGACCGCATCGGCCACAAGACAGCCCTGGCAATCACGCTGGTGGGCTGGATTGCAACCTGTGTGATTGCTGCGCTGAGTGTTACCAAGGGGCACTTCTGGTGGGCAGCGGCCGTTGCGGGGGCGTGTATGGGGTCATCGCAGTCGGCGGGCCGCGCGATGGTGGGCCTGTTTGCGCCGGAGAAACAACTCGCCGAGTTTTACGGGCTGTGGACCTTGGCCACCCGCCTGGCCAGCATCATCGGCCCGCTGACCTATGGCGCCATCACCTGGGCGACTGGCGGCAATCAAAGGGTGGCGATCTTGTCCACGGCAGTGTTATTCGTCTTCGGCCTGCTGGCACTGATTCCGGTGAACGTCGCCCGAGGCAGGGCCGCGGCTCACTGAGTCCCGAAAATCCGGTCGCCCGCGTCGCCCAAGCCCGGCAGGATGTAGCCGTGGTCGTTCAACTGCCGGTCAATCGCGGCAGTGTAGATGGGCACGTCTGGGTGGGCAGCCTTCATGGTGGCAATGCCTTCGGGGCAGGTCAGCAAACACACGAACTTGATGGATTTTGGTTTGAGGGTTTTGATGCGTGCAATCGCCGCAACCGCCGAATTGCCGGTGGCAAGCATGGGGTCCACAATGATCACGTCGCGCTCGGTCATCTCTTGAGGCATCTTGAAGTAGTACTCAACCGCCTGCAGCGTTTTGGGATCGCGGTACAGACCGATATGTCCCACGCGTGCGCCTGGCACCACGCTCAGCATGCCGTCCAGAATGCCGGTGCCGGCGCGCAGGATGGACACCAGAACCAGCTTTTTGCCATCAATCATCTTGGCCGTCATCTTTTCCAGCGGCGTCTCGATTTCAACGTCCTGCGTGGCCATGTCACGTGTGACCTCATAGGCCATCAACATGCTCAGCTCGTTGAGCAAGCGGCGAAAGCTGTTGGTGCTGGCGTCTTTTTTTCGCATCAGCGTGAGCTTGTGCTGCACCAGCGGGTGGTCCAGCAGGTGGACCTGGCTATCAGGAAGTCGGGATGTGTTTGTAGTATTGGTCATGGTGTTTCCGTTGCGTTGTTCAGTTCAGGCTGGATGGGCTTACCTGCGTCCGCCGAAGATGCCGCCCAGCACCCCGCGAATCACTTGTCTGCCGACTTCGCGCCCGATGGCGCTGGCAGCGCTTTTGAACATCTGTTCGCCTGCGCTGGCCCGGGTGCGGCGCGCGCCGCCACCCAACAGGCTGCCCAGGCTATCCAGAATGCCACCGCCAGCTTCAGTTTCCTTGTCTTTGGCCACTGTTTTGGACATCTTGTCCACGCTCTCTTTGGCAGTGGCTTCGTCTGCCATATGAGCCTGCGTACGTCCCTTGATGGCTTCGAAGGCCGATTCGCGATCAGCCACCTTTTCGTAAATGCCAGCGACGATCGAATCGGCAATCAGGACCTTTCGCTGCTCGGGCTTTATCGGGCCAATCTGGCTGCAGGGTGGCAGCACATAGACCCGCTCGGTGACGCCAGGGCGGCCTTTCTCGTCCAGAAAACTCACCAGCGCTTCGCCCACGGCCAGCTCGGTGATCGCCGTTTCGATGCTGAATTTCGGGTTTTGCCGCATCGTTTCAGCAGCCGACTTGACTGCTTTCTGGTCACGCGGCGTAAAGGCGCGCAGGGCATGCTGCACGCGGTTGCCTAGTTGCGCGAGCACCGAATCTGGTACATCCAGCGCGTTTTGCGTCACGAAATACACGCCCACGCCCTTGCTGCGCACCAAACGCACCACCAGTTCGATGCGTTCCAGCAGCGCCTTGGGCGCATCGGTGAACAGAAGGTGCGCTTCGTCAAAGAAAAAGACGATTTTGGGTTTGTCCAGATCACCCACCTCGGGCAGGTTCTCAAACAGCTCGCTCAGCATCCAAAGCAAAAACGTGGCGTACATGCGCGGCGAGTTCATCAGCTTGTCGGCGGCCAACACGTTGATGAGGCCACGCCCGCTGGCATCGGTCTGCATGAAGTCTTCAATGTTGAGCATGGGCTCACCAAAGAACTTGTCCCCGCCCTGAGCTTCGATCTGCATCAGCCCACGCTGAATAGCCCCAATGCTGGCGGCGCTGATGTTGCCGTATTCGGTGGTGAAATCTGACGCGTTGTCACCCACCAGCTGACACATGGCGCGCAGGTCTTTCATGTCCAGCAGCAAAAGGCCGTCGTCGTCGGCAATCTTGAAGACCAGTTGCAGCACACCCGCCTGGGTTTCGTTCAGGTTGAGCATGCGGGCCAGCAGCAGCGGACCCAGATCGCTGACGGTGGCGCGGACCGGATGGCCCTGCTCACCATAGACGTCCCATAAAGTCACGGGGAACGCTACAAACTCAGGAGCTGCCAGCGCACGTTCCTTGATGACTTTGCCCAGTTTTTCCGATAAAACCCCGGCTTGAGAGATGCCGGTGAGGTCGCCCTTGACGTCGGCCATGAACACCGGCACACCGATGCGAGAGAACCCCTCGGCCATGGTTTGCAGGGTGATGGTTTTGCCGGTGCCGGTGGCACCCGTGATCAATCCGTGCCGGTTGGCCTTGTCTGGCCGCAGAAAGCACTGGGTGGTGTCGTGTTGGGCAATCAGGATGGGGTCGGCCATAAGACTCTCGAAAAGTACAATCTAGCGATAGCGTAACGAATTTTTGAAGGATTTCGCGTGGCAGGACATAGCAAATGGGCCAATATTCAGCACCGCAAGGGGCGGCAGGACGAAAAGCGGGGCAAGATATGGACCCGCATCATCCGCGAAATCACCGTGGCAGCCCGTGCCGGTGGCGGTGACCTGAGCGCCAACCCGCGCCTGCGCCTGGCTGTGGACAAGGCCAAAGCGGCCAATATGCCCGCCGATCGGGTGAAATACAACATTGATAAGGCTACGGGTAACGCAGAAGGCGTGAATTACGAAGAAATCCGCTACGAAGGCTACGGCATTGGCGGCGCAGCAATCATGGTGGACACGATGACGGACAACCGGGTGCGTACCGTGGCCGATGTGCGGCACGCGTTCAGCAAACACGGAGGCAACATGGGCACCGAAGGTTCGGTAGCGTTTCAGTTCAAGCACTGCGGCCAGCTGGTATTTGCCCCTGGCACGAATGAAGATGCCCTGATGGATGCAGCTCTGGAAGCCGGTGCCGAGGACGTCATCACCGATGACGATGGCGCCATTGAGGTGCTGACTGATTACGCGGACTTTGAGAAGGTCAAGGCCGCGCTGGAGGTGGCCGGATTCAAACCCGAGATCGCTGAAGTGACAATGCGTGCTGAAAACACCATCGATCTGGAAGGCGACGATGCGGCCCGCATGCAGAAGCTGCTGGACGTTCTGGAAGACCTGGATGACGTCCAGGCGGTCTATCACAACGCTGCGCTATGAATATATTGGTTATCGGCGGCGGTGGCCGCGAACACGCACTGGCCTGGAAACTGGCCCAGTCGCCACGGGTGCAGATGGTTTATGTGGCGCCGGGTAACGGTGGCACGGCGCAGGATATACGCCTGAAGAACGTCAATGTGTCGGGTGTGGTGGAGCTGCGCACCTGGGCGCAGGCGAACAAGATTGAACTGACCGTGGTGGGGCCCGAAGCACCGTTGGCGGCTGGCGTGGTGGATGAATTCCGTGCACACGGTTTGCGGGTGTTTGGTCCGACTAAGGCGGCGGCCCAGCTTGAAAGCTCCAAAGCGTTTTCCAAGTCTTTCATGAAACGCCACGCCATTCCCACGGCGGAATACGAGGTGTTCTCGGATGCACAGGCTGCACACACCTACGTCACCCAAAAAGGTGCGCCGATTGTGGTGAAGGCCGACGGCCTGGCAGCGGGCAAGGGTGTGGTAGTGGCCATGACGGAGGCCGAGGCGCATGACGCCGTCGACTTCATGCTGGTGGACAACAAGCTGGGCGTTTCCCACAACGCCGGTGGTGCACGTGTAGTGATCGAGGAATTTCTGCAGGGCGAAGAAGCCAGCTTCATCGTCATGTGCGACGGAAAGAACGCGCTGGCGCTGGCTACCAGTCAGGATCACAAACGACTGCTGGACGGCGATGAAGGCCCCAACACCGGGGGCATGGGGGCCTATTCACCTGCGCCGGTGGTCACACCCGAGGTGCATGCCCGTGCGATGCGCGAAGTGATTTTGCCGACGATCAAGGGTATGGAGCAAGACGGCAACCCGTTCACCGGGTTTTTGTATGCGGGTCTGATGATTGATGCCCAAGGCCACATCAAGACGCTGGAGTTCAATTGCCGCATGGGTGACCCCGAGACGCAGCCGATTCTGATGCGCCTTAAAACCGATCTGGTTGATGTGTTGTGGGCCGCCACCGAAACGGGGCCACAGGGCCGACTGGACTCGGTGGAATTGAAGTGGGACCGGCGCACAGCGCTAGGTGTGGTTATGGCCGCCGCCGGGTATCCGGCCGCGCCTCGCTCGGGCGATGTGATCAACGGGCTGCCGAAGGAAGCTGACGATGCCATGGTGTTTCATGCAGGAACAGCGATGAAAGACGGCAAGATCGTTACCTCCGGCGGGCGAGTGTTGTGCGTTACGGCCCTTGCGGACAGTGTAAAGCAGGCGCAGCACCGGGCCTACGAATATGCGCAGGGCATTACATTTGACGGCATGCAGTTCCGCACCGACATCGGGTTTCGGGCAATCAAGAGCTGATGACGGATTTCGCGCGACCGTTTACGCTTCAGTTTCAGGGCAGCGCGCTGGCCCGATGGATTCTGGCGCTGTTCGGCTGGAAGGTGGAATTTGATGGTTTACCCGTTCCACAGGGCGTTCTGGTGGTGTATCCCCACACCAGCAACTGGGACTTCATCGTCATGATCCTGGCCAAATGGTCGCTGGGTGTTCAGGTGCAATTCTGGGGAAAATCCACCTTGTTCAAGATTCCGCTTTTCGGGCGCTGGCTGCGGTGGGTGGGTGGCGTTCCCGTAGACCGGTCTTCTCCAAATGGGGTGGTCGGGCAAATGGCGCAGTTGATGCGCGACAGGCGCGAAACTGGGCAGTACTTCTGGTTAGGCTTGGCGCCAGAGGGTTCCAGAAAGGCCAACCCGGGCTGGCGCAGCGGGTTCTATCATGCGGCGGTGCAGGCGGGTGTGCCGGTGGGTCTGGTTCGTCTGGACTATGGTCAGCGCAAGGTGGTGGTTCGGGACTTCATCAAGTTGTCGGGTGACCCGGCCATCGATTTCTTCCGTATTGCCCAGGCTTACGACGGCGTGGAAGGTCGAGTCCCCGGCAATACGTCACCTATTCGGCTACTGGATGCGTCAGTACCTCGTACAGAAACGATTGTGAAGAAGAAATGACCCTTACCGCCAGTCAGCAGACTCAACAGTCCCGCGTTCCGCTGGTCCGCGAATACCTTGTTGGTTTGCAAAGCCGCATCACGGCAGCGATTGCGCACGCTGATGGAACTGACTTTCGAGTAGATGCGTGGACCAAAGGCCCCGGCGAGGCCTTACAGGGCAACGGCATCACACTGATTCTGGAAGACGGCCCCGTATTTGAGCGGGCAGGGTGTGGCTTTTCGCATGTTACGGGCCCCAAGTTGCCCCCCTCGGCCACCCAGCACCGCCCAGAGCTTCAGGGAGCGCCGTTTGAGGCCATGGGTGTGTCGCTGGTGTTTCATCCCCGCAACCCGTACGTGCCGACCGTGCACATGAATGTGCGCATGCTGGCGGCAACCGACCAGCAGGGACGCGAGGTCTGCTGGTTTGGTGGTGGCATGGATCTCACCCCGTTTTATGGATTTGAAGACGACGCGAAGCATTTCCACGCCACCTGCAAGGCCGCGCTGGACCCATCGGGTGCTGACAAATACCCTCGTTTCAAAACCTGGTGTGACGAGTATTTCTACCTGAAGCATCGCCAGGAGCCGCGCGGCATTGGCGGTGTGTTCTTCGATGATTTTTCCGAGCTGGGTTTTGAAGGTGGTTTTGCGATGGTGCGCTCGGTCGGTGATGCCTTCCTGGACGCTTACCTGCCCATTCTGAATCGCAGAAGAGACACGGTTTACGGAGAGCGTGAGCGCAATTTCCAGCTGTACCGTCGCGGGCGCTACGTTGAATTCAACCTGGTGTGGGATCGTGGCACCCATTTCGGGCTTCAGTCAGGTGGGCGAACCGAATCCATCCTGCTCTCAATGCCACCGCTGGCAAGCTGGTCGTACCAGAACGTGCCAGACACCGGTTCACCTGAAGCTGAGCTGTACACCCGGTTCTTGCCGCGCCGGGATTGGGTGTGACTATCTCGGCAGCTCCTCGCCGGGTGGGCCTGTTCGGCGGCGCTTTTGATCCACCGCACGTTGCCCATGTGGCGCTGGTGAACGCCGCTGTAAGCCAACTGGCGCTGGACGAGCTGCGGGTACTGCCGACCGGCCATGCCTGGCACAAAACCCGCACGCTGAGCCCCGTTGAGCATCGGCTGGCCATGGCCAATCTGGCATTCGCTGGCCTGGAGCGTGTGGTGCTGGATACACGGGAAACCCGGCGCAACGGCCCGAGCTACACGGTGGACTCGCTGCGTGAGATTCACCTGGAACAACCCGGAGCAGAATTGTTCCTGGTGATCGGCGAAGATCAGGCTCGCGCATTGACCACTTGGCACGAATGGGAGGAGATCCCCAAACTTGCTATAATTTGTGTAGCTACTCGCACATATTCCGCTAGGGCTGAGGGCCAATTTAT
>Ga0116158_10004650_pt1 | contig 11705 bp, 8 predicted proteins | sample AD_UKC052_MetaG_FD_89883 | JGI IMG/M metagenome (GOLD analysis project Ga0116158, IMG submission 89883) | Active sludge microbial communities of municipal wastewater-treating anaerobic digesters from USA - AD_UKC052_MetaG | ecosystem: Engineered > Bioreactor > Anaerobic > Digestate | place: USA... | reverse complement strand
CGAGTACATGCACGTCACCGATCCGACCGAGAAGCGCTGGTGGCAGCAGCGCCTGGAATCGATCCGCTCGAAGCCGACGTTCTCGGCGGAGCAGAAGAAGCACATCCTGGAGGAGCTCACTGCCGCCGAAGGGCTGGAGCGATACCTCCACACCAAGTACGTCGGCCAGAAACGCTTCTCGCTCGAAGGTGGCGAAAGCTTCATCGCCTCGATGGACGAACTGGTGCAGCGTGCCGGCAGCAAGGGCGTGCAGGAAATCGTCATCGGCATGGCCCACCGCGGTCGCCTGAACGTGCTCGTCAACACATTGGGCAAGACGCCGGCCGAACTGTTCTCCGAGTTCGATCACACCGCGCCCGAGAACCTGCCCTCCGGCGACGTCAAGTACCACCAAGGCTTTTCCAGCGATGTGACCACGCCCGGCGGTCCGGTTCACCTCAGCCTGGCTTTCAACCCGTCTCACCTCGAGATCGTCAATCCGGTCGTCGAAGGTTCGGTCAAGGCCCGTCTCGATCGTCGCGGCGATGCTGCCGGCCGCTCGGTGCTGCCGATCATCGTGCACGGCGATGCGGCATTCGCTGGTCAGGGCGTCGTGATGGAAACGCTGGCTCTTGCGCAGACTCGCGGTTATTTCACCGGTGGAACGGTCCATCTGGTCATCAATAACCAGATCGGCTTCACCACCAGCGACCCGCGCGATACCCGATCGACGCTTTACTGCTCCGACGTGGTCAAGATGGTCGAGGCGCCTGTGCTGCACGTCAACGGCGATGATCCGGAAGCCGTGGTCCTGGCAACGCAGATGGCGCTCGATTACCGGCAGGAGTTCAGCAAGGACGTGGTGGTCGACATCGTGTGTTTCCGCAAGCTCGGCCACAACGAGCAGGACACGCCGGCGCTGACGCAGCCGTTGATGTACAAGAAGATCGGCCAGCATCCAGGCACGCGTCGTCTCTATGGCGACAAACTGGTCACCCAGGGTGTCCTGCCTGCAGACGGTCCCGATGGAATGGTCAAGACCTTCCGTGCAGCGATGGACGAAGGCAAGCACTCGTTCAGTCCGGTGCTGACCAACTACAAGAGCAAGTACGCGGTCGACTGGGCCCCCTTCCTCGGGAAGAAATGGACGGACGCAGCCGACACGGCGCTGCCGCTGTCGGAGATCAAGCGCCTGGCAGAACGCATCACGGCCCTGCCCAAGGACTTCAAGGTTCATCCGCTGGTCGAGAAGGTTCTGGCCGATCGGGCTTCCATGGGACGTGGCGAGATCAACGTCGACTGGGGCATGGGCGAGCACCTGGCCTTCGCGTCGCTGGTCGCCAGTGGCTATGCGGTGCGCCTGTCGGGTGAGGACTGCGGGCGTGGCACCTTCACCCACCGTCATTCGGTCCTGCACGATCAGAATCGAGAGAAGTGGGACGAAGGCACCTACACGCCGTTGAAGCATGTGGCCGAAGGGCAGGCACCCTACGTCGTGATCGACTCCCTGCTCTCCGAGGAAGCAGTGCTCGGATTCGAATATGGATACGCCTCTGCCGAGCCGAACACGCTGGTCATCTGGGAGGCCCAGTTCGGCGATTTCGCCAATGGCGCCCAGGTGGTGATTGACCAGTTCATCGCCTCCGGCGAGGTCAAGTGGGGCCGTGCGAACGGCCTCACGCTGATGCTGCCCCATGGCTACGAAGGTCAGGGTCCCGAGCACTCGTCCGCACGCCTCGAACGATTCATGCAGCTTGCCGCCGACAACAACATGCAGATCGTGCAGCCGACATCGGCCAGCCAGATCTTCCACGTGCTGCGTCGTCAGATGGTCCGCATGTTCCGCAAGCCGCTGGTGATCCTGACGCCGAAGTCTCTGCTGCGCGCCAAGGATGCGGCATCGCCGTTGAGCGAGTTCACGCGGGGTGAATTCCGCACGGTCATCGGCCCCAACCTCGCAGATGTCGAGGCCGACAAGGTCAAGCGGATCATCGCTTGTTCGGGCAAGGTGGCTTATGACCTGATGAAGCGCAGGGAAGCGAAGAAGCAGAACGACACGGCGATCGTGCTGGTCGAGCAGCTCTATCCTTTCCCCCACAAGGCATTTGCTTCCGAGCTGAAGAAGTTCCCCAATGCCACCGAGATCGTGTGGTGCCAGGACGAACCACAGAACCAGGGCGCCTGGTTCTTTGTCCAGCATTACATCCACGAGAACATGATCGAAGGCCAGAAGCTCGGTTACGCCGGTCGTCCGGCTTCCGCGTCTCCGGCCGTGGGTTATGCGCACCTGCACCAGGAGCAGCTGAAGTCGCTGCTCGATCAGGCCTTCGGCAAGCTCAAGGGATTCGTCCTCACCAAGTGAATCGCAACGTCAGCAGCGGCGTCACGACAGACGCCGTGTGCCGAAACCACGGCATGCCGTTCCCACCGTTCGTTGAACGGGCCCGCGCGGATCGGGACGGCAGCCGCTTGAACACCCAGAAAGAACATCATGTCCATCGTTGAAGTCAAGGTACCGCAACTGTCCGAGTCCGTGGCTGAAGCCACGCTGCTGCAGTGGAAGAAGAAGCCGGGCGAAGCCGTCGCCATCGACGAAATCCTGGTCGAGATCGAAACCGACAAGGTCGTGCTGGAGGTGCCTGCTCCAGCAGCCGGCGTCATGGCCCAGATCATCAAGAACGACGGCGAGAGCTGTGTGGCCGAGGAGGTCATTGCGCGTATCGATACCGCGGCATCGCCGCAGGTCAGCCCTCTGGCAGTCAAGGCGGTGGCACCCGATGCGGTCACCCCCCCACCCCCCGCGCCGGCCGGTTCGGCCGCAGGTGCAGCGATGCCAGCGGCAGCGAAGTTGATGGCCGACAACCAGCTCGAGCCAGGTTCGGTGGCCGGCACCGGCAAGGGTGGCCGCGTGACCAAAGGCGATGTGACCGAGGCACTGGCCGCGGGTGCGCAGGCTGCAGCGGTAGCGTCTGTTGCCGCGAAGGCGCCGGCTCCAGTTGCCGTGGCCCCGGCCGTGGCGCGTTCCCTTCCTAGCGTGTCGGTACCCGGCCCGGTGAATCTGGGCGACCGTCCCGAGCAGCGCGTGCCGATGTCGCGACTGCGTGCACGTGTGGCCGAGCGGCTGCTGCAGTCGCAGGCAACCAACGCCATCCTGACCACGTTCAACGAGGTCAACATGGCTCCGGTGATGGAGATGCGCAAGCGCTTCCAGGAGAAGTTCGAGAAAGAGCACGGCTGCAAGATCGGCTTCATGAGCTTCTTCGTGAAGGCGGCGGTTGCTGCGCTGAAGAAGTACCCGATCATCAATGCCAGCGTCGACGGCAACGACATCGTCTACCACGGCTATTTCGACATTGGCATCGCGGTGGGCTCGCCTCGCGGTCTGGTGGTGCCGATCCTGCGCAATGCCGACCAGATGAGCTTCGCCGACATCGAGAAGAAGATTTCCGAGTACGGCAAGAAAGCCGCTGAAGGAAAACTGGCTCTGGAAGAGCTGACTGGTGGCACGTTCTCGATCAGCAATGGAGGGACCTTCGGATCCATGCTGTCGACACCGATCATCAACCCGCCGCAATCGGCCATCCTGGGCGTTCATGCGACGAAGGACCGTGCGGTTGTCGAGAACGGGCAGATCGTCGTGCGTCCGATGAACTACCTCGCGATGTCGTACGACCACCGCATCATCGACGGCCGTGAAGCCGTCCTGGGGCTGGTGGCGATGAAGGAAGCGCTGGAAGATCCGGCACGTCTGCTGTTCGACATCTGATTCGAGATCCGAGGACCTTTCATGAGCAAGCAATTCGACGTGGTTGTCATTGGTGCCGGCCCTGGTGGCTATGTGGCGGCCATCCGTGCAGCGCAACTGGGCTTCAGTGTCGCCTGCATCGACGAGTGGAAAAACGACAAGGGCGGTCCCGCCCCGGGTGGAACCTGCACGAATGTCGGCTGCATTCCGTCAAAGGCCCTGCTGCAATCCAGCGAGTATTTCGAGCACGCCGAGCACAGCTTCGCAGACCACGGCATCGGCCTGTCGAACCTGAGCATCGACGTGCGCAAGATGCTGGGCCGCAAGGACGCGGTGGTGAAGCAGAACAACGACGGCATCCTCTACCTGTTCAAGAAGAACAAGGTGACGTTCTTCCATGGCCGCGGTGCTTTCGTGAAGGCCGGTGACGCCGGTTATGACATCAAGGTCAGCGGCGCTGCCGAAGAAGTGATCACGGGCAAGCACATCGTTGTCGCAACTGGCTCGAACGCGCGATCGCTCCCGGGGGCCGCCTTCGACGAGGACAAGATCCTCTCCAACGACGGCGCTTTGCGCATCAGCGAGGTGCCGGAGACACTGGGCGTCATCGGCTCGGGCGTCATCGGGCTGGAGATGGGCTCTGTGTGGCGTCGCCTCGGTGCCGAGGTGACGGTGCTCGAAGGTCTTCCCACATTCCTCGGTGCGATCGATCAGCAGATCGCCAAGGAGGCTCACAAGGCCTTCACCAAGCAGGGCTTGATGATCGAGCTTGGAGTCAAGATCGACAAGGTCACTTCAGGCAAGTCGAGTGTCACGATCACGTATACCAACGCCAAGGGAGCAGCCTGCAAGCTCGAGGTCGACAAACTGATCGTTTCGATCGGCCGAGGCCCCAACACTGTTGGCTTGAATGCCGAAGCAGTGGGCCTGAATCTCGATGAGCGTGGCGCGATCACGGTCGACGCAGAGTGCCGGACCAACCTCCCCAATGTCTGGGCGGTCGGTGACGTGGTGCGCGGACCGATGCTGGCGCACAAGGCGGAGGAGGAGGGCGTGGCCGTGGCCGAGCGTATCGCTGGACAACATCCGCACGTCGACTTCAACACCGTGCCTTGGGTGATCTACACATCGCCGGAGATTGCGTGGGTCGGCAAGAACGAGCAGCAGCTCAAGGCGGAGGGCCGCGAGTTCAAGGCGGGTACCTTCCCGTTCCTGGCCAATGGCCGCGCGCGTGCCATGGGTGACACCACCGGCATGGTCAAGATGATCGCCGACGCGAAGACGGACGAGATCCTCGGCGTGCACATCGTCGGCCCGTTCGCCTCCGAACTGATCGCCGAAGCAGTGGTGGCGATGGAATTCAAGGCGAGTGCCGAGGACATCGCGCGCATCTGCCATGCACACCCTTCGCTGAGCGAATCAACCAAGGAAGCCGCGCTGGCGGTAGACAAGCGAACCTTGAACTTCTGATCGAATCCGCAGCCCGCCCCGGGCTGCGCTATCGCCCGGGGCTGTCTCGGGTTGTCGTGCGATCAAATCTCTCGGTGACCCCTCATGTCCGTCCGGCAGCTCTACCAACAGACCCTCGCCGACCGGGGGTATTCAGCAGACCCCGCCCAGCTGGCAGCGGTCGCATCGCTTGAGCGATGCGAGAACGAGTGGATCGAGTACAAGTCCCGTCGGCGCAACGCGCTGACCAAGTTGCTGATCCGTCCCGAGATACCCCGCGGCGTCTACATGTACGGTGGCGTGGGTCGTGGCAAGAGCTTCCTGATGGACTGCTTCTTCAACTCCGTGCCACTCGAACGCAAGGCGCGCCTGCACTTTCATGAATTCATGCGCGAGGTGCATCGCGAACTGGCCGATCTGCACGGCACGGTCAATCCGCTCGAGGTGCTCGGCCAGCGCATGTCGCGTCGGTTCCGCCTGATCTGTTTCGACGAGTTCCACGTGGCGGATATCACCGATGCGATGATCCTGTACCGACTCCTCGAATCGTTGTTCAATCATCGGGTGAGCATCGTGACGACGTCCAACTTCCACCCGGACGGCCTTTATCCGAATGGCCTGCATCGAGAACGCATCCTGCCGGCCATTGCTCTGTTGAAGGATCGCCTGGAGATCATCAATGTCGATGCTGGAACCGATTACCGGCGCATGACGCTCGAACAGGTCGAGATGTATCAGACACCACTCGGAGAAGCCGCTGACGCCGCGATGACGGCTGCGTTCGAGCGCCTGGCGGAGACGAGGGACGAGAATCCGCGGCTGAACATCGAGCATCGGGTCTTGAAGGCGCGGCGCCGTGCAGGGGGAGTTGTCTGGTTCGATTTCCAGGAACTGTGCGGCGGCCCGCGTTCGCAGAACGACTACCTTGAGCTGGCGTCGCAGTTTCACACCGTCCTGGTGTCGGGCGTGGTTCAGATGTCGCCGCGCCTGGCCTCGGAGGCTCGACGTTTCACCTGGCTTGTCGACGTCATGTACGACCGACGAGTCAAACTCGTGCTTTCGGCCGAAGTGCCGGCAGAAGATCTGTACACGGAAGGCCCCCTGGCGCACGAGTTCCCGCGCACCGTGTCGCGACTTCATGAAATGAGATCCCCCGAATTCCTGGCTTTGGCCCGACGTGATGTGGAGACTGCGCTCACATGAACCAGAAAGGTCGCCCAGTGTTTCGCGGAATGCCTTGGCTGTTGAGCGCGCTGTTGGCTTTGAGTCCTCTGGCCTGGGCCGGCGATTACTCGAGCGAGAAGGCTCGTATCAACAAGGCCAGGGACGAAGCCGATGCCATCCTGGCCGCCAAGGAGGCGGAGTGCAGGCAGCGCTTCGTCGTGAACTCCTGTCTGATCGAAGCTCGGCAACAGCATCGTGCAGTGGTGCAGCCCTTGCGTGAAGAACTGATCCTGCTCGACGAGAAGCAGCGCAAGCAGCGAGCAGCAGATCGCCTCGATCGCATCCGTGCGAAATCCGACCCCGCGTCGAGCCGGTCCGATGCTGCTGCTTTACCGGCGGCCTCCGCCTCGGTGCCGTCGGCCGCGGCGTCCCGTTCTTCGCCACGCCCGCTGATTCGGCCCCGACTCCGGTCGTTTGGACCAGCGAGCGAATCTCCGCTTGCTGATATGCCGGCGGCATTGCCGGAGCCTTCGAGCACACCAGAGAGCGTCATGGAGATCCCGGCGGCAGATCCCGGGCACGCGCGCAAGCGCCTCACACCGATGCCCAATGCGAACGCTCTCAAGGACTCGACAGATCGAGCCCGGGAGATCGAGGAACGCCGTGACAGAGTGCTCAAGCGGAATGCAGAGAAGGCCGCCAGGAAGCCACCGGCTGCTCCGCTCCCCGTTCCAGCCGCTGCGTCGTCCGTGGCTGGCTGACCGTTTGCCTCGAAGGTCAGGCGGCGAGGGCGTCGACGCGCACGAGCGCGAGCGACAGGTTGTCGCCGCCGCCACGCGCCCGTTGGCGGGCCTTGTCGATCAGCATCTCGCTGGCTTCGCGTGGCGGTAGCGCATCGACGATGGCGCCAAGTTCTCGCGGCGTGAAGTAGTGCCACAGCCCGTCGCTGCAGGCGAGGACAGTGTCACCGCGCTCCATGCGCTCGATGCGGGTCACCGTCAGTGGAGGATCCTGAGTCGTTCCCAGGCAACCGGTGAGCAGGTTCGACTGAGGATGGCTGTTCGCTTCTTCTTCGGTCAGCTGCCCCTCGTTGACCAGTCTCTGCACGAAGGAGTGGTCGCTGGTGCGGCTGACCATCTCGGCGCCCCGGAAGAAGTAGACCCGGGAATCGCCAGCGTGCACGATGTGGCATTCGCGTGTCGGGCTGATCAGGAAGGCTGCCACCGTACTGTGCGGCTCTTCCTCGGATGTGATCGCCGTCAGCTTGATCATCAGGTGCGCTTCGAGCACAAGCTGCTTCAGAGTTTCGGCCGGGTCGTCCCGGCTGGGCGCGTAGCGCTCGAAAAGCTGCTGCGCTGTCAGGATGACCTGATCTGCTGCCTTTCGACCGCCGCTCTTGCCTCCCATGCCGTCAGCCAGCACGCCGAGCGCGCATCCCGGCACGCGTGCGTGGGGAATGATTTCGACCTGATCCTGCTGGTAGGCGCGGTCGCCCCGGTGTATTCCGGTGGCTGCGGACAGCCGGTGCCCCTGCGCGGTTGAAGTCATGCAAAAACTATAATCGGTTCTCCTGTTGGAATCTCGTGAAGAGTTCGCAGTGATCTCTTGATGAACACCAACCTGCACTCTTTGCCCCGACTCCTCATCGAACTCCGCATCGAGCATGCCGACCTCGATGGACTGATCGATCAGGCCACGCTCAGCCTGCCCGAGGACGAGTTGATGCTGCGGCGACTCAAGAAGCGGCGCCTGGCACTGAAGGATCAGATCTCCCGTCTCGAAGCCGAACTCGATCCGCCCCAGCCGGCATGACCCGCAGACCGGTCTCGGAGGGCGGTCCGTGAGCCCGCTGCGCGCGGCGGTCATGCAGGCGTTCTCGGCCAGCGGGGCCCTGTCGCGTGCCGACCCGGCCTACAGGGAGCGAGAAGTCCAGTTGCGCGTGGCCACCGCGGTGGCCGACGCTATCGACACGCGCGGCACCCTGGTGGCCGAAGCTGGAACAGGTGTCGGCAAGACGTTCGCCTACCTGGTGCCGACGCTCCTGTCCGGGGCACGTGCGCTGATCAGCACTGCAACGAAGAGTCTTCAGGATCAGCTCTTCCTGCGCGATCTGCCGCGGCTTCGCGAATCGCTCGCGCTGCCCACGACGATGGCGCTGCTGAAAGGCCGAGCCAGCTACCTGTGCACGCATCGCATGGGGCTGGCCCGCCATTCGACCGACCCCTCGGATCGCTGGGCTGCACGCACGCTGGCCAGGATCGAAGCCTGGTCGCAGGGCACGGCGACCGGCGACCTCGCCGAAATCGATGGCCTGGACGAGCGCAGCAGCGCGATCCCGCTGGTTACCTCGACGCGCGAGAACTGCCTGGGCAGCGAGTGCCCGGACTATCGCAGCTGCCACGTGATGAAGGCCCGCCGAGATGCCATGGCCGCCGACATCGTCGTGGTCAACCATCACCTGTTCTTCGCCGACATGGCTCTGCGTGACAGCGGCGTTGCCGAACTGCTGCCCAGTGTCGAAGTGGCCGTGTTCGACGAGGCGCACCAGTTGTCGGAGGCGGGCGTTGCGTTTCTTGGCGTCACCTTGTCCAGCGGCCAACTGCTCGATACCGCGCGCGACATGCTCGCCGTGGGTCTGCAGCAGGCGCGTGGCCTGGCGGCGTGGCAGGACCTGGCTGCCGCTTGCGACCGGTCTGCGCGGGAGTTGAGGCTGGCCTGCGTTGGCGTCACGCGGGCCACCGAAGGCCGTGGGGGCCATGCGCCGCGTGGTTCGATGAAGCTGCGGTGGGATGATCGTGCGTCTCGGCCGGCATTTGGCGTGGCCCTGGACCAGGCGGGGGCTGCCTGCGCCACCGCTCACGCGGCGCTCGACACGGTGTCCGAGCTGTCGCCGGACTTCGCGAAGCTCGCTGATCGGATGGCCCGGTTGCACGAACTCACCGAGCGCTTTGCCGAGTCCGCTCAGCCGGGTCAGGTTCGCTGGATTGAAGTGAGCGCGAATCAATGCCGGCTCGTCGAGTCTCCGCTCGACATCCGCGATGCGCTGCGCGAGCAGATGATGTCGGCCCCCAAGGCTTGGATATTCACCTCGGCCACGCTGGGCGAGGATGATCGACTGTCATGGTTTACCGAGCCAGCCGGTCTGACGGACGCTGCCACCTTGAGAGTCGGCAGCCCGTTCGATTACGCAGAGCATGCCCGGCTCTATGTGCCCGGGCAGTTCCCCAAGCCGAACGATCCCGATCACCCGACTTGCGTGGCTCGACTGGCCGCTCGTTGCGCGCGTACGCTGGGCGGACGTACCTTTGTCCTCACAACCACGTTGCGGGCGCTGCAGGCCATCGGAGACGGTCTGACGGCTGATTTCGAAGCCGGGGGTGACGACATTTCGGTGCTCGTCCAGGGGCAGTTGCCAAAGCGGCAATTGATGCAGATGTTCCTGGCTAATCCGCGATCGGTCCTGATCGGGTCGCAGACTTTCTGGGAAGGAATCGACGTCCCAGGCGATGCATTGCAGTGCGTCCTGATCGACAAGTTGCCGTTTCCGCCGCCGAGCGATCCGCTGGTCGAGGCACGCGTGAAACGCCTCGAGAACGAGGGGCGCAATGCGTTCACCGACTATTTCGTTGCCGAAGCGGCGGTGTCCCTGAAGCAGGGCGCCGGCCGCTTGATACGCAGCGAAACCGATCGAGGCTTGCTCGTGGTGTGCGATCCGCGCATGTCCTCGATGGGGTATGGAAAGCGCCTGAGGCTGGCGCTGCCTGCGATGCCTCGCCTCGAATCCGAGGACGATGCAATGGGCTGGCTTGCCGGGCTGGCAAGTGAACGATGAAATCGCTGCGGGGAAATGCGTCGGGTCAGCTGCTCACCACAACTGCCACCAGGGGCGAGTCGATGACTTGACACCTTCCCCACTGAGAAATGCACTGTTCGGGTAGTTCGTGCGCATCACGCGCTCGGCATCGTCTCGCAACTGGTCGAGACCGAGCCGGTCATAGCTGCGGATCAGGATCGACAGCGCCTCCTCCGTGGAAGGCGAGTATTGAAACTCCTGGATCGTCTGCTGTGCCCGATTGGCAGCGGCGACGTAGGCGCCTCTGCGGAAATAGTAGCGAGCCACGTGGACTTCGTACTCGGCCAGCGCATTCACGATGTAGGCCATCCGCTGACGCGCCTCCACGGAATACTTCGACTGCGGATACTGATCAACCAGCTGCTTGAAAGCCTGGAACGCATCGCGAGACGCCTGCTGGTCGCGCTCTGACAGGTTCTGTCGCGACAGGTTGCCCAGGAAACCCAGGTTGTCATTGAAGTTGATCAAGCCTTGCAGGTACATCGCATAGTCGATCGCGGGGCTGGTCGGGTGCAGCTTGATGAAGCGCTCGACGGTGGCCAGCGCCTGCGCCTTTTCGCCGGATCGGTACAGCAAGTAGGAACGCTCGAGCTGTGCCTGTTGAGCGAGGATGGTGCCGGCGCCGCGTCCTTCCAGCGACTCGTACATCTTCGCGGCCTTGTCGAAGTTTCCCGCGTCCTGTTCCTCGCGGGCCTCTGCGTACAATTTTTCCGGAGACCAGTCTGCCGTGGGATCCTTGGGGCCGGAGCTGCAACCTGCCAGTATCCAGACCAGAGCGAGCCCCAATCCCGTCAGCGTTGCTGGCCTCATGGCATGGCGTTCGGTGCAGCGCTTGAAATTCATGTTCGACTGTCCCGACGGCCCGCCGGAATCCCCTTAAAAATGACCGCCGAGTATACGGTTCACCCCATGCCCGTCCCGTCTGCCGCACCCCTCGAAGCTGGACTGGCGATGGATCCGGACGATCTCGGCGAGCCCGCAAACGACGAGCCTGTCGACGTCCCGGTGGAGCGGCGTCAGGCAAGGGTCACCTCCGCACTGCACGGCTCTAGACTCGACAGGACATTGGTCTCCATGGCCGGGGAGTTTTCCCGCAACCACCTACAGTCCCTGATCGAAGCCGGACATGTGTGGATCGACGGGCGCCCGCAGGCATCCGCCTCGCGCAAGGTGCTTGCGGGCCAGGTCGTGACCGTGGAGCTGACGCCGACCCAGGAGTGCCAGGCATTCCGGCCAGAGGCGATGTCGCTGGACATCGTCCACGAGGACGAACACCTGATGGTTGTGAACAAGCCGGCCGGTATGGTCGTTCACCCGGCTGCCGGCAACTGGTCGGGCACCTTGCTGAACGGCCTGCTTGCGCATCATGCCGGTGCCGCCACCTTGCCACGTGCCGGCATCGTGCACAGGCTGGACAAGGATACGTCCGGACTCATGGTGGTTGGCAAGACGCTTTCGGCGGTCACCGCACTCGTGCGACAGATCGCCGCACGCGATGTTCGCCGGATCTACCTG
>Ga0116158_10004630_pt1 | contig 11730 bp, 4 predicted proteins | sample AD_UKC052_MetaG_FD_89883 | JGI IMG/M metagenome (GOLD analysis project Ga0116158, IMG submission 89883) | Active sludge microbial communities of municipal wastewater-treating anaerobic digesters from USA - AD_UKC052_MetaG | ecosystem: Engineered > Bioreactor > Anaerobic > Digestate | place: USA... | reverse complement strand
CTTCGTCCACCACAGCGCCCGCAGCCCGCCCAGCCCCGCCAGCACCAGCCGCGGCAGCACCACGAACAGCGCCAGCGTGGCCGCCTGCAGGTGGATCCACGGCGCCGCGCTGTTGGCTGGCACCGGCGCAGGCAGCTCGCCGCCGACCATGTGCAGCGCCTCGAAGCCGGCCAGATCGGGCAGCGTGATCGGGTGGACCGCCTGCAGCACTTGCTGGGCCGGCCAATAAAGAGTCGTCAGCACCTGGTGGACCGTGGCCGTGTCGAGGAAGGTGCTCGCCCAGCCGGCCCGGTAGTCCAGCCCCAGCCCGCGCAGGTACAGCCCGCCGATCAGCCCGAGCGCCAGCCCAGCCGCGCCCAGGTGCATCAGCACGCCCGCCCGCGCCAGCGACAGCGGCGCGCTGGCCTGTACCCAGGTCTTGGCGACGCGGTCGAGCACCGGTTCCCGCTTGGCCCCCTTCAACAACCCGCGCAGGTCGAGCATGCGCCGCGACAGCCCGCGGCGCAGCCAGCCGTCCGGGAACGGCAGCACCAGCAGCGCATAGACCAGCACGTTCCAGGCGACCAGCCCCCAGACCGAGTAGCCGAGCAGGTTGATGCGGTGCCCCGACCCGATCGTGTCGGCGAGGAACCCCAGCACGACACCCAGCAGCAGCAGCGCCACCGCCCAGCGGCCGTGCCACAGGCGGTGCGTCAGCCACGCCGACACCTGCTGCTCGCGAGGTTTCAGGCGCTGGACGGCCGCTTCGGCGCGGGCGGCGATGAAGCGGTCAGGGCGTGTGGTGGGATCGGCCCCCTCCAGCGCCACGCGGGTCGCCCAGCGGCGGTCGTCGGCGGTCCAGAGCGGGTGGTCGGTCGCGGCGGTCTCGAACGCCTGGACCAGCAGCACTTGTCGGGCAGTCGGTTCATCCATCGGCGCACTGTAACGCGCTGGTTCACCGAGCCGTGTCCGTGATCTCCATCACGCGCTGCCCCGCCAGACAGACCGCCCAGCAGAACCACGCCGTCCACAGCGTGTGGCTCGGGTAGTGCGCCCCGCGCGCCAGTTGCGCCCCGCCGAACAGCGCGCCGAGCACCAGCACGCCCACCAGCCAGCCGCGCGCCAGCCCGGGCCGGTGCGACCGCAGCACGAAGAAGCCGCTCAGGAACGCGAACGCACCCGCCGCGTGGCCGGACGGGAAACAGTGCCCCGGCCCGTCGTCGCCGACGCCCCAGCGCCAGTGCGAGACGTACTGCGCCATGCCCCCGAACTCCGCCAGGTCCCACGGACAGCTCGTCAGGCTCACCCGCTTGATCGACGGCACCAGCAGCACCGCTGCCAGCGTGACCAGCACCCAGCCGACCCGCTCGCGTTTCGACAGCCTCGCGAACGCCGGCAGCGGTCGCCAGATCCCGACCACCAGCATCAGCAGCACCGCCCAGGCCAGCCGCCGCCCGCCCTCGTGCAGCAGGCCGCTCGTCCACCACGCCTCGCGCAGCGCAAAGCCGGTGGCCGAGCCGAACCACCGCGCGACCGCCAGGTCCGCCCCCGCCATGTCCCAGCCGACCAACAGCCCGAACCCAGCCACCAGCCAGACCAGATCCCGGCGCCACCCGCTGCCGCCATCGTTTTGGCGGTTCATGGCGCCCCTTTGCGGCAGTCGCGCAGCAGGTCCCACTCCGGCGCGTACAGCGCGGTGCGCACGTCGGCCAGGCCGAGCACGGTGTGGAACAGGTGGTCATGCGCGGCGGGCTGCGTGGCGCGGCGGCGTGTGCAGTCGAGGTCGATGCCGGCCGACTTCGTCAGGCCCTCGGAGAACCACATCACCATCGGCACCTGCTTCTGCACGTCCGGCGCGATCGCGTAGGGCAGGCCATGCAGGAACAGGTTCGATTCGCCCAGCGACTCGCCGTGGTCGGAGACGTAGACCACGGCACTGTCCACCGTCGCGGCCCGCGCCTGCAGCCGCTCGATCAGCGTGGCCAGCACGTGGTCGGTGTAGAGCAGCGCGTTGTCGTAGGCGTTGACGATCTCGGCCGGCGAGCACTGGCGCAGGTCGTCCTTCATGCAGGCGGGCTGGAATTTGGCGTAGGCGTCCGGGTAGCGGCGGAAGTAGGACGGGCCGTGGTTGCCGAGCTGGTGCAGCACGAGCACCTGTGTCCCCTTGGCCTGCGCGAGACGCTCGTCGAGGCCCTGCAGCAACGCTTCGTCCAGGCAGCGGCCATCCGCGCAAAGGCCCGGCGGGTTCAGCTTCAGCACTTCTTCGTTCGGCAGTCCCTCGCACACGCCCTTGCAGCCCGACTGGTTGTCCCGCCACAGCACGCCCACGCCCGCGCGGTTCAGCACATGCAGCATCGACTCGCTCCCGCGGATCGTCGCTTCGTCGTAGTCCCGCCGCCCGACCGGCGCGAACATGCACGGCACCGACACCTCGGTGTTCGTGCCGCAGCTCGTCACCTGGCGGAAATTCACCAGCGTGGGGAGCTTCGCGAGTTCGGGGGTCGTCTGGCGCGCGTAGCCGTTCAGGCCCCAGTTCGCCGCGCGCGCCGTCTCGCCGACGACGACGACCAGCACGGTCGGTCGGGTGCGGGCCTGCATCTGCGGGCCGGGCTTGGCGTCGAGGCCGATCGGCTGGCGCGGCTTGGCGGCGCCCTTCAGGTCGGCGGCCACCACGCTGCCCGCCGACCACAGCACGTTGGTCGGCGTGATCAGGTAGCGGATCTCCTTGTGGTTGCGCATCAGCGACGAGAACGGCTGGAACACCGCCATCACCGCGCCCACCAGCACGGCCACCGCCCCCACGATCCACAGCAGCCGCAGCCACAGTGCCCGGCCCCAGGTCCGCTGGCGCACCTGCACACCCCACAGCAGCGCGATCGGCAGCGCTGCCTGCAGCAGCAGCCGCCCCGCGAACCCGAGGCTCAGCAGCTCGCGCGTCTCGCCCACGTCGGTGCGCATCGCGTTGCGCAGCATCGACGGGTCGAGGTAGACACCGAACGACTGCATGAAATGCGTCGCCCCTGCCGCCACGATCAGCAGCACCGCCACCACCGGCTTCAGCACCCGCCGGTGGCACAGCAGCGCCAGCAGCAGGAAGTTCAGCGCCAGCACGCCGACAAACAGCGCTGCGCCAAAGCCCCAGGTGGACGGGTCCGACACTTCGCGGCCTTGCAGCGCAGCCGACAGGAAGGGCCGGTGGCATGTCAGTGCCCACAACAGGCTCACCGCCAGCAGCACGGGTTCACTCGGCACACCGACAGACCTGGAAGAAAAACGAGCAGCAGAAGTCATCGGCGGAGTGGACCGGGTTAGGGTGAATCGAATCTGATCATGGACGTGACCACGCGGTACGTCGGATGCGGGGCGGGATTGTCCCCGAGGGCAGCACCCCCGCGGCGTAGGATGATCCCGGGCCATGTCCGAACCTGTTCGCCCAAGGAGCCCCTTCGCATGAACCCCCGCAAGATCCTGGTCGCCCAAGGCGGCGGCCCCACCGCCGTCATCAACCAGTCGCTCGTCGGCGTCGTGCTCGAAGCGCGGCGGCACCGGGGCGTCGAACTCGTCTACGGCGCGCGCCACGGCGTGCGCGGCATCGTCAATGAAGACCTCGTCGACCTGACGCAGGAGACCAGCCACAACCTCGAACTCGTCGCCGCGACGCCCTCTTCCGCGCTCGGCTCGACGCGCGACAAGCCCGACATGGCCTACTGCCGCGAGATCTTCAAGGTCTTGCAGGCGCACGAGATAGGCCAGTTCTTCTACATCGGCGGCAACGACTCGTCCGACACCGTGCGCATCGTCAGCGAGCAGGCCCAGGCGGCCAACTACGCGCTGCGTTGCATCCACATCCCCAAGACCATCGACAACGACCTCGTCGGCAACGACCACACGCCCGGTTTCCCGAGTGCTGCGCGGTTTGTCGCGCAGGCGTTTGCGGGCGCGAACCTCGACAACGCGGCGCTGCCGGGGGTCTACGTCGGCGTCGTGATGGGCCGCCACGCCGGCTTCCTGACCGCCGCCGCGGCGCTGGGCCGCAAGTTCGAGGACGATGGCCCGCACTTGATCTACGTGCCGGAGCGCACCTTCGACATCGAGAAGTTCCTTGCCGACGTGAAGGCCACCTACGACCGCCTCGGCCGCTGCGTTATCGCTGTCAGCGAAGGCATCCACGACGCCGCCGGCACGCCGATCATCACCACGCTCGCCAAGGAGATGGAGCACGACGCCCACGGCAACGTGCAGCTCTCCGGCACCGGGGCGCTGGCCGACCTGCTCTGCGAGGAGATCAAGGCCAAGCTCGGCATCAAGCGCGTGCGCGGCGACACCTTTGGCTACCTGCAGCGCAGCTTCATCGGCTGCGTCAGCGACGTAGACCAGCGCGAGGCGCGCGAGGTCGGCGAGAAGGCGGTGCAGTACGCGATGTGGGGTGGGCGCGATGGCTCGGTGGCGATCAAGCGCGCGGGCTACTACGCGGCGGACTACGAGCTGCTGCCGCTGGAAGCCGTTGCCGGCAAGACGCGCACGATGGAGGACGAGTTCATCGACGCGCGCGGCACGGGCGTGACCGATGCGTTCCGGCTGTACCTGCGTCCGCTGCTGGGTTCGGGGATGCCGGGTGCGTTCCGGCTGCGGCCGAACCCGGTGGCGAAGGTGCTCGGGCGCTGAACCAGGGCGGATCAGGAGGTGTCATGAACGCACCCCGGGCGGGGTCGGTCGCCGCCAGCGTACCACCACCGTGGCGACCACGCTGCCCACGAGTCCGAAACCGGCGGCCAGCACCAGTGATACGCCGCCCAGAACCACGCCGACGGGCAGATCGCGCTGAGGCAGCGTGAGCCCTTCCCAGGTTGCCAACTGTCCGGACGTGATGAAACGGTACACGCCCAGCGCCAGTGCCACGCTGGCCGATGGCAGCAGCGCAGCCGCCCAGGCGCGCAAGGTGCGCCGCCAGACCGGGCGTGCGCCTTCGGGGCGTGCAGCCCGAGCGGCCAGCCACAGTGCCAACAGGACCGTGCCCACCAGCAGGGTGGTGGCGCCGACGGGCTGCCCGAGCGCAAGACGTTCCAGTCCGGCTTTCAGGCGTGACACTCTGCAACGCTCGGGTTGCCAACGCAGGTCTTGACCTCCAATGGCATTGACGGTGTCGCCGTTGGCGTCGATGAGCGTCGTGCAGCCCTCTGCGCCGCGAACAGCGGCCAGGCCGAGCGACGAGAACGGGTGGGCCAGCCGCTCGGCCGGCGGGATGCGCCAGCGGCCCTCGGCATCGACGTAGCCCATGGCGGTGCTGTCCGGCTCGCGTGCGACGGCCAGGCCGCCGGCCGACAGTGATCCCAGGTAGGCAAAGCGTGGCGGAGCCGTCCAGCGGCCGGCGCTGTCGATGAAGCCAGCCAGCCCAGCGGTCGAGGCAATGGCGCGCCCATGGACAAACTTCGACTCGAAACGCTGCCCCGGCGCTGGCTCCAGCACGGTGTGGCCCTCCGCGTTGATGAAGACCCAGTGCCCTTCGCTACCCGCCCGTGCCAAGCCGTTGTCGCCGAAAAAGTCGATGCTCGGCCAGCGCGGTGTGACCACCCATCGGCCTTCTTCGTCAATCAGACCGTGCAGTCCATCGGCCTGGCCTTTCGGGCTGGCCGAGGCCAAGCAGCGGCGCGGCTCGCCGAAGCAGGAGAAATAGCCCAGACTGTCGAATCCACCGTAGAGCATGCGCCGGCCACGCGTCGAAACATAGCGCCAGCCCTGGGCCTTGCTGCCGTAGGCCAGGATCCAGCAGTCCTGCGCGCCTTGGGTCAGGCCCGTGAATCCGTGGCCTTTGGGCAGTGGCCAGGGGATGGGCCGGCCGGTGCGGTCGACGATCTGGTCTTTCTCGGATCGTATGCGCAGGGCACCGGTGCCCTGCGCATACGATCCGAGAAAGACCAGATCGTCGACCGCACCGGCCGGCCCATCCCCTGGCCACTGCCCAAAGGCCACGGATTCACGGGCCTGACCCAAGGCGCGCAGGACTGCTGGATCCTGGCCTACGGCAGCAAGGCCCAGGGCTGGCGCTATGTTTCGACGCGTGGCCGGCGCATGCTCTACGGTGGATTCGACAGTCTGGGCTATTTCTCCTGCTTCGGCGAGCCGCGCCGCTGCTTGGCCTCGGCCAGCCCGAAAGGCCAGGCCGATGGACTGCACGGTCTGATTGACGAAGAAGGCCGATGGGTGGTCACACCGCGCTGGCCGAGCATCGACTTTTTCGGCGACAACGGCTTGGCACGGGCGGGTAGCGAAGGGCACTGGGTCTTCATCAACGCGGAGGGCCACACCGTGCTGGAGCCAGCGCCGGGGCAGCGTTTCGAGTCGAAGTTTGTCCATGGGCGCGCCATTGCCTCGACCGCTGGGCTGGCTGGCTTCATCGACAGCGCCGGCCGCTGGACGGCTCCGCCACGCTTTGCCTACCTGGGATCACTGTCGGCCGGCGGCCTGGCCGTCGCACGCGAGCCGGACAGCACCGCCATGGGCTACGTCGATGCCGAGGGCCGCTGGCGCATCCCGCCGGCCGAGCGGCTGGCCCACCCGTTCTCGTCGCTCGGCCTGGCCGCTGTTCGCGGCGCAGAGGGCTGCACGACGCTCATCGACGCCAACGGCGACACCGTCAATGCCATTGGAGGTCAAGACCTGCGTTGGCAACCCGAGCGTTGCAGAGTGTCACGCCTGAAAGCCGGACTGGAACGTCTTGCGCTCGGGCAGCCCGTCGGCGCCACCACCCTGCTGGTGGGCACGGTCCTGTTGGCACTGTGGCTGGCCGCTCGGGCTGCACGCCCCGAAGGCGCACGCCCGGTCTGGCGGCGCACCTTGCGCGCCTGGGCGGCTGCGCTGCTGCCATCGGCCAGCGTGGCACTGGCGCTGGGCGTGTACCGTTTCATCACGTCCGGACAGTTGGCAACCTGGGAAGGGCTCACGCTGCCTCAGCGCGATCTGCCCGTCGGCGTGGTTCTGGGCGGCGTATCACTGGTGCTGGCCGCCGGTTTCGGACTCGTGGGCAGCGTGGTCGCCACGGTGGTGGTACGCTGGCGGCGACCGACCCCGCCCGGGGTGCGTTCATGACACCTCCTGATCCGCCCTGGTTCAGCGCCCGAGCACCTTCGCCACCGGGTTCGGCCGCAGCCGGAACGCACCCGGCATCCCCGAACCCAGCAGCGGACGCAGGTACAGCCGGAACGCATCGGTCACGCCCGTGCCGCGCGCGTCGATGAACTCGTCCTCCATCGTGCGCGTCTTGCCGGCAACGGCTTCCAGCGGCAGCAGCTCGTAGTCCGCCGCGTAGTAGCCCGCGCGCTTGATCGCCACCGAGCCATCGCGCCCACCCCACATCGCGTACTGCACCGCCTTCTCGCCGACCTCGCGCGCCTCGCGCTGGTCTACGTCGCTGACGCAGCCGATGAAGCTGCGCTGCAGGTAGCCAAAGGTGTCGCCGCGCACGCGCTTGATGCCGAGCTTGGCCTTGATCTCCTCGCAGAGCAGGTCGGCCAGCGCCCCGGTGCCGGAGAGCTGCACGTTGCCGTGGGCGTCGTGCTCCATCTCCTTGGCGAGCGTGGTGATGATCGGCGTGCCGGCGGCGTCGTGGATGCCTTCGCTGACAGCGATAACGCAGCGGCCGAGGCGGTCGTAGGTGGCCTTCACGTCGGCAAGGAACTTCTCGATGTCGAAGGTGCGCTCCGGCACGTAGATCAAGTGCGGGCCATCGTCCTCGAACTTGCGGCCCAGCGCCGCGGCGGCGGTCAGGAAGCCGGCGTGGCGGCCCATCACGACGCCGACGTAGACCCCCGGCAGCGCCGCGTTGTCGAGGTTCGCGCCCGCAAACGCCTGCGCGACAAACCGCGCAGCACTCGGGAAACCGGGCGTGTGGTCGTTGCCGACGAGGTCGTTGTCGATGGTCTTGGGGATGTGGATGCAACGCAGCGCGTAGTTGGCCGCCTGGGCCTGCTCGCTGACGATGCGCACGGTGTCGGACGAGTCGTTGCCGCCGATGTAGAAGAACTGGCCTATCTCGTGCGCCTGCAAGACCTTGAAGATCTCGCGGCAGTAGGCCATGTCGGGCTTGTCGCGCGTCGAGCCGAGCGCGGAAGAGGGCGTCGCGGCGACGAGTTCGAGGTTGTGGCTGGTCTCCTGCGTCAGGTCGACGAGGTCTTCATTGACGATGCCGCGCACGCCGTGGCGCGCGCCGTAGACGAGTTCGACGCCCCGGTGCCGCCGCGCTTCGAGCACGACGCCGACGAGCGACTGGTTGATGACGGCGGTGGGGCCGCCGCCTTGGGCGACCAGGATCTTGCGGGGGTTCATGCGAAGGGGCTCCTTGGGCGAACAGGTTCGGACATGGCCCGGGATCATCCTACGCCGCGGGGGTGCTGCCCTCGGGGACAATCCCGCCCCGCATCCGACGTACCGCGTGGTCACGTCCATGATCAGATTCGATTCACCCTAACCCGGTCCACTCCGCCGATGACTTCTGCTGCTCGTTTTTCTTCCAGGTCTGTCGGTGTGCCGAGTGAACCCGTGCTGCTGGCGGTGAGCCTGTTGTGGGCACTGACATGCCACCGGCCCTTCCTGTCGGCTGCGCTGCAAGGCCGCGAAGTGTCGGACCCGTCCACCTGGGGCTTTGGCGCAGCGCTGTTTGTCGGCGTGCTGGCGCTGAACTTCCTGCTGCTGGCGCTGCTGTGCCACCGGCGGGTGCTGAAGCCGGTGGTGGCGGTGCTGCTGATCGTGGCGGCAGGGGCGACGCATTTCATGCAGTCGTTCGGTGTCTACCTCGACCCGTCGATGCTGCGCAACGCGATGCGCACCGACGTGGGCGAGACGCGCGAGCTGCTGAGCCTCGGGTTCGCGGGGCGGCTGCTGCTGCAGGCAGCGCTGCCGATCGCGCTGCTGTGGGGTGTGCAGGTGCGCCAGCGGACCTGGGGCCGGGCACTGTGGCTGCGGCTGCTGTGGATCGTGGGGGCGGTGGCCGTGCTGGTGGGCGCGGTGATGGCGGTGTTCCAGCCGTTCTCGTCGCTGATGCGCAACCACAAGGAGATCCGCTACCTGATCACGCCGACCAACGTGCTGTGGTCGGCGGGCAGCGTGGTGGCCGCCGACCTGAAGGGCGCCGCCAAGCCGCGCCAGCCGATCGGCCTCGACGCCAAGCCCGGCCCGCAGATGCAGGCCCGCACCCGACCGACCGTGCTGGTCGTCGTCGTCGGCGAGACGGCGCGCGCGGCGAACTGGGGCCTGAACGGCTACGCGCGCCAGACGACCCCCGAACTCGCGAAGCTCCCCACGCTGGTGAATTTCCGCCAGGTGACGAGCTGCGGCACGAACACCGAGGTGTCGGTGCCGTGCATGTTCGCGCCGGTCGGGCGGCGGGACTACGACGAAGCGACGATCCGCGGGAGCGAGTCGATGCTGCATGTGCTGAACCGCGCGGGCGTGGGCGTGCTGTGGCGGGACAACCAGTCGGGCTGCAAGGGCGTGTGCGAGGGACTGCCGAACGAAGAAGTGCTGAAGCTGAACCCGCCGGGCCTTTGCGCGGATGGCCGCTGCCTGGACGAAGCGTTGCTGCAGGGCCTCGACGAGCGTCTCGCGCAGGCCAAGGGGACACAGGTGCTCGTGCTGCACCAGCTCGGCAACCACGGCCCGTCCTACTTCCGCCGCTACCCGGACGCCTACGCCAAATTCCAGCCCGCCTGCATGAAGGACGACCTGCGCCAGTGCTCGCCGGCCGAGATCGTCAACGCCTACGACAACGCGCTGCTCTACACCGACCACGTGCTGGCCACGCTGATCGAGCGGCTGCAGGCGCGGGCCGCGACGGTGGACAGTGCCGTGGTCTACGTCTCCGACCACGGCGAGTCGCTGGGCGAATCGAACCTGTTCCTGCATGGCCTGCCCTACGCGATCGCGCCGGACGTGCAGAAGCAGGTGCCGATGGTGATGTGGTTCTCCGAGGGCCTGACGAAGTCGGCCGGCATCGACCTCGACTGCACACGCCGCCGCGCCACGCAGCCCGCCGCGCATGACCACCTGTTCCACACCGTGCTCGGCCTGGCCGACGTGCGCACCGCGCTGTACGCGCCGGAGTGGGACCTGCTGCGCGACTGCCGCAAAGGGGCGCCATGAACCGCCAAAACGATGGCGGCAGCGGGTGGCGCCGGGATCTGGTCTGGCTGGTGGCTGGGTTCGGGCTGTTGGTCGGCTGGGACATGGCGGGGGCGGACCTGGCGGTCGCGCGGTGGTTCGGCTCGGCCACCGGCTTTGCGCTGCGCGAGGCGTGGTGGACGAGCGGCCTGCTGCACGAGGGCGGGCGGCGGCTGGCCTGGGCGGTGCTGCTGATGCTGGTGGTCGGGATCTGGCGACCGCTGCCGGCGTTCGCGAGGCTGTCGAAACGCGAGCGGGTCGGCTGGGTGCTGGTCACGCTGGCAGCGGTGCTGCTGGTGCCGTCGATCAAGCGGGTGAGCCTGACGAGCTGTCCGTGGGACCTGGCGGAGTTCGGGGGCATGGCGCAGTACGTCTCGCACTGGCGCTGGGGCGTCGGCGACGACGGGCCGGGGCACTGTTTCCCGTCCGGCCACGCGGCGGGTGCGTTCGCGTTCCTGAGCGGCTTCTTCGTGCTGCGGTCGCACCGGCCCGGGCTGGCGCGCGGCTGGCTGGTGGGCGTGCTGGTGCTCGGCGCGCTGTTCGGCGGGGCGCAACTGGCGCGCGGGGCGCACTACCCGAGCCACACGCTGTGGACGGCGTGGTTCTGCTGGGCGGTCTGTCTGGCGGGGCAGCGCGTGATGGAGATCACGGACACGGCTCGGTGAACCAGCGCGTTACAGTGCGCCGATGGATGAACCGACTGCCCGACAAGTGCTGCTGGTCCAGGCGTTCGAGACCGCCGCGACCGACCACCCGCTCTGGACCGCCGACGACCGCCGCTGGGCGACCCGCGTGGCGCTGGAGGGGGCCGATCCCACCACACGCCCTGACCGCTTCATCGCCGCCCGCGCCGAAGCGGCCGTCCAGCGCCTGAAACCTCGCGAGCAGCAGGTGTCGGCGTGGCTGACGCACCGCCTGTGGCACGGCCGCTGGGCGGTGGCGCTGCTGCTGCTGGGTGTCGTGCTGGGGTTCCTCGCCGACACGATCGGGTCGGGGCACCGCATCAACCTGCTCGGCTACTCGGTCTGGGGGCTGGTCGCCTGGAACGTGCTGGTCTATGCGCTGCTGGTGCTGCCGTTCCCGGACGGCTGGCTGCGCCGCGGGCTGTCGCGGCGCATGCTCGACCTGCGCGGGTTGTTGAAGGGGGCCAAGCGGGAACCGGTGCTCGACCGCGTCGCCAAGACCTGGGTACAGGCCAGCGCGCCGCTGTCGCTGGCGCGGGCGGGCGTGCTGATGCACCTGGGCGCGGCTGGGCTGGCGCTCGGGCTGATCGGCGGGCTGTACCTGCGCGGGCTGGGGCTGGACTACCGGGCCGGCTGGGCGAGCACCTTCCTCGACACGGCCACGGTCCACCAGGTGCTGACGACTCTTTATTGGCCGGCCCAGCAAGTGCTGCAGGCGGTCCACCCGATCACGCTGCCCGATCTGGCCGGCTTCGAGGCGCTGCACATGGTCGGCGGCGAGCTGCCTGCGCCGGTGCCAGCCAACAGCGCGGCGCCGTGGATCCACCTGCAGGCGGCCACGCTGGCGCTGTTCGTGGTGCTGCCGCGGCTGGTGCTGGCGGGGCTGGGCGGGCTGCGGGCGCTGTGGTGGACGAAG
>Ga0116158_10004628_pt1 | contig 11731 bp, 8 predicted proteins | sample AD_UKC052_MetaG_FD_89883 | JGI IMG/M metagenome (GOLD analysis project Ga0116158, IMG submission 89883) | Active sludge microbial communities of municipal wastewater-treating anaerobic digesters from USA - AD_UKC052_MetaG | ecosystem: Engineered > Bioreactor > Anaerobic > Digestate | place: USA... | reverse complement strand
CGGTGCCGCAGGAGCCAACGAACTCGTGCCGCAGGTCTATTCAGGCAGTGATGCCATTGACGATGTGGCTTGGTATGGAAGATCAAGTAGTGAAGGGACTGCTTCTGTCGGACAAAAGCGACCCAACCAGTTGGGTTTGTACGATATGAGCGGCAATGTCTTGGAATGGTGCTGGGATTGGTATGGCAGTTATGAAAGCGGGGCTGCAACGAATCCGCGCGGCGCCTCCTCGGGGTCGTACCGCGTCCGTCGGGGCGGGAGTTGGATTAACGATGCGTCGGGCGTTCGAGTGGCCGATCGCAACTGCCTTGCGCCGACGCATCGCTTCTTTAACCTTGGTTTTCGTGTTGTTCGTTCCCTGTAGTTCGCTCCTCGTGCGCAAGATGCAGCCTCCTGCTGCGCGCACGGGACTGGACATCCATGTCGGCGTCGGGCTCAAGTCAAGCCCGGAGGGTACACGGACAGGCCGCTTGAGCCGCGCGAGACGGAGTCGAGCGCTGCGAAGCGGCCTGGACGGGGTCCAGCAAACAATTTTTTTGGCGAGCCGGGAGGCGAGCGGGTATGAATTCGTAGAGGCAAGTCGCGACTTGCCCGGGGTAACAGACAAAACATTCTCACGCGAAGCCGCAGAGGCGCGGAGAAAGACAAAAAATACAGAACCAAAAATTGAATTCAATGAATACCAATACAACCAGCAACAACCGTTCGCGTGTAATCGCGGTAGATAAGTATGGTATTATTTTATGCTAAAAAAACGCCATCCGCGGATGACAAAGATTGCCATACCCGTTAATCAGGTCGATGGCTCAAATCCTGGGGTATCCGAAATACCAAAACATAATTGGTCCAATACAGCCCACTCCAGGGCCTGAGGCTGTTCATCAAAAAAAAGAAACAAAACAGTATCTGTTCCTGTATCCGGAAAGACGCCATGTCTGTGAGGACATCCTGTGCCTTGTCCAATCGGTGTCCGTCCACTCTCCGATGACTGGACAATCTCGAAGATTATGGTCTGCAAGGGATCTGTTCCGTCAGGTTTTTATCTCTTGCATGCCCGGTATTCCCACAACAAGCATCTTGCCAAGTTCTGCGGCTTCATGTACACTCAAAGCACGCCAAGGGGGCAGATCGTGGCCGAATTTTCCATCGAAAACAACTACATCCGCGAGCAGAACCAGATCATTGAACGCTTGCGGACCGATCTCAAACGCCGTGATGACAAGATAGCCGAGCTTGACCGCATCCTCCTCATGTATGAGCGTGTCTCCGAACTCTCCCGCTCCGAGCTGATTGAAGCGGACTCGACGATCCGCGCCCAGGAGACGGTTCAGGAATTGGCTCGTGAGGAACTCCTGCATGCCCATGAGACACTGGAGGCCCATGAACGGGTCGAGGAACTGGCCCGCGATGAACGACTGGATGCCGACAGTGTGATCCAGGCCCATGAGCGGGTTGAAGAACTGGCTCGCGAGGAACTCCGCTCGGCCCAGGAAACCCTGGTTGCCCGCGAGAAGGTCGAAGACCTGGCCCGAAATGAACGGCTCGAAGCCGATTCCACCATTCGTGCCCAGGAGGTCGTTCAGGAGCTGGCTCGCAGCGAACTGATCGCTGCACGGGCGACCGTCAACGCCCACGAAACGGTCGAGGACCTGGCTCGCCATGAACGACTGGATGCCGAAAACACGATCCGAGCCCACGAAGCCGTCCAGGAGCTCTCCCGCAACGAGCTCCTCGAAGCCAAAAAGGCCCTGACGGCCCATGAAGAGGTCGGCAACCTCGCGCGTCGCGAACGGATGGATGCGGACAGTACGATCCGCGCCCATGAGGCTGTCGAGGAACTGGCCCGCGAGGAACAGCTCCGGATGGAAGCGGACCGGGACAATGTCATGCACAGACTCGAGATGGTGCTCGGGGAACTCTCGGATGCCAACCGGACGATCAAGGCACTTGAGGACCTGGATGAACACCAGCGCCAGTCCCGGATCCAGCTTGACAGAATCCTGCGGGCCTACGACGCCGTCGAAGAGCTGGCCCGCAAGGAACGGGTCGAAGCGGAAAACACAATTCATGCCCTTGAATCCCTCGACGAGTACCAACGCTCGACCCGGATGGAGCTGGACCGGACGATTGCGGCCCATGAGGCTGTCCAGGAGCTCTCGCGACAGGAACGGCTGGACAGTGACCAGGGTGTCAACGGCAAGGTCCGCGATCTGATGCTCAAACTGGATACCGCTGAACAGACGATTGATGCCCTCGAACGGCTGGATGAATACCAGAGGAAAAACAGGATCGCTGTCGAGAAGATGCTTGAAGCCTACGATACCATCGGTGAACTGCATCGCAAGCACAGGATTGAACTCGACCAATTCATCAAGGCCCATGAGGCAGTGGGTGATATGGCCCGCCGGGAACGGCTGGATGCCGAAAACATGCTCAAGGCCTACGAGCTCTTGAACGAGTTTGCCATCGAGGAGCGTAAAAAGCTGATTGAGGGAAAGGATGGATAAGTCCCGTATTTTCGATGTTGTCAACCAGCGGATTGTGATCGGCACAATCTCGGCCGAGAACTTGGTCGGAAAATACGGATCCCCACTCTTTGTCTATCTCGCCAGCTCCATCCGCCAGCGGATCAATATCCTCAAGGACGCCATCAAATATCCCAGACTCCAGGTGAGTTTTGCCCTTCGTGCCAATTCTTCACTGGCGATCCTCCGTCTCCTCTATAAAGAGGGCGCTGTCGTCACAGCAGCTTCATCCGGTGAGGTTATGACGGCCTTCAAGGCCGGATTTTCCCCCCATCACATCCTCGCCATTGCCGATCTCTTGACAGATTCGGAAATCGAGTTCTGCCATGACCGGAATGTTCGGCTTTCCTTCGGGTCTGTCGATGCGATTTCCCGTTTTGGGGCGCGCCACCGGGGCTCGGAGGTCTCGATCCGGGTCAGTCCGGGACGGGTAACTGGCGGAGCCCGGGCATGGAATGACGTTTTCGGATTTGTTCCTGAGCGGATGGATGCAGCCGCCCAGGTGATCGACGAGTTCAGCCTGAGGGTGACCGGGGTCCACGCCAGTGATTCCGTCGAGACGATCAGCTCAAGCCGGATCATCGAGCGCTTGGATGCCGTCTTCGGGGCAGCCCAGAGGTTTCCTGAAGTAACCTACATCAATGTGGGGGGCGGCCTCGGGCTTCCGGTCAGCACATCCGAAGAGGAACTCGATATCTACCATTTTGGAGATGTTTTGACCAAGCGCATGCAAGCTGCCGGAAACAAGATTCCGCTCACGCTGGCAGTAGAGCCGGGCCGGTATCTTGTCTCGGATGCTGGCTATCTTCTGATGCGGGTCATCGCCATCCGGATGCAGGACGGTATTCCGGTTGCCGTCACGGACGCATCGACCCATCTTCTGCCCGATATCCGGCTTCAGGGGCGTCCATATCTTATCGCAAACGGGAGCAATCCGGATGGCGCCGAGGTTCCGGTCCAGGTCGCGGGATGTGCCACAGACAGTGGGGATTTTTTTTCTGCTGAACCGGTCATTCTCGGGGAGGTGCGGGTCGGTGACATTCTTGTGGTCTCATCAGCCGGTGCCTACGCCATGGCGCTCGCAGGGGTCTTCAATATGCGGCCCAGGCCTGCTGAAGTTCTGATTGAGGAAGGCCGTGACCGTCTCGTCCGGAAGCGCGAGAGCATTGACGATATCCTGAGACTCCAGACCTGGTGATGCTGTGCCAAAATGGCACGAGCGTGATCCGCGTGGCCTTTTCGGCACATCCAGTACTTGACATTTGTGTCGGTAACTTTCTATATTCCCATAATAAACAGTGTTGGCACGTTTTTTGATTATCTCGTGGTGAAGTTTGTTTGATACTCCAAGGAGCAACCTATGCGAATGAGATTTCGACCCGGTAGACTTGTCCTCTTCAACATTGTTCTCGCCTCGCTTCTGGTGGGGAGTCTTGTCACAACGATGGTCTGGTCCGGTTGTGATGGAAACAGCCACACTCTTTCGGCAAAGACGGCCAATGAAACAGTCTTGGGTGACAAAGAAGCGCTCAATGCGGCACTGGCCATGCAGCGGGCTTTCCGGAATATTGCCAAATCAGTCGGGCCGGCCGTTGTCAGCGTGAATGTTGTCCAGACGGTGGCCCAGGGGAATCCCTACAACGAACTTTTTGGTGATGACCTGTTCAGGTATTTCTTCGGTGATCGTGGTCAGGGACAGCAACGACCACAGCAACGCCGCAAGAGTGTTTCCGCCGGTTCCGGTTTCATCATTGATAAAAAGGGGTACATCCTGTCCAATTTCCACGTTGTCAAGCAGGCCAGCGAGATCACGGTCGTCCTGATCGACGGGAGGGAGTTCAAGGCTACGGTTGTCGGAACGGACAGTGCTACCGATATCGCGCTCCTCAAGATCGATCCCTCCGGCGAGATACCCGTTGTTGCTCTTGGTGACTCGGACAAGCTCGAGGTCGGTGACTGGACGATTGCCATCGGGAACCCCTTCAATCTCCCGGGGACCTTTACCGTCGGCGTCGTGAGCGCAAAATCCCGCGGGGATCAGATCGGTGCCCCCTACCAGAATTTCATCCAGACGGATACCGCCATCAACCCCGGGAATTCCGGGGGACCGCTTGTCAATATCAGCGGTGAGGTCGTCGGTATCAATACCATGATCTATACCCGGACAGGCGGTTCCCTCGGAATCGGGTTTGCGATTCCGGTCAATATTGCCAAAAATGTCGTGTCCTCTCTCATCAAGGACGGGAAATTTGAACGCGGATATATCGGGATCTATCCCGGTCCGATCGATGACGGGATGCGGACTGCGCTCAAGCTTCCCAAGGAGAGCGGGGTTATCGTCAATTCCGTGATTGCGGACGGCCCAGCAGCCAGGGCCGGAATGAAGGACGGGGACGTGATTCTTGCGATCGACGGCCAGGATATCATATCGGTACCCCAACTCATGCGGATTGTGGCCGAGGTTCCGGCCGGAAAAACCGTTCCGTTTGTGATCCAACGCCAATGGCAGAAGATGACACTGCAGATCACTGTCGTCAAACGACCGGATGACGAGAAACTTTCCCGCAAGGAAGATACTCCCCAGAGTGAGACTGCCGCCTGGCTCGGGATGCAGATTGCACCGGTCTCGTCGATCAACCCGCTGCAACTGCGTCGCCTCGGGATCGATCCGAACGAGACTGGCGTGGTCATTACCGGATTCAGCGAGAACGCACCCGAGAGTGAACTGGCACCCGGTGATCTTATCAAGGAAATAAACTACGTTGCCATCAATTCCATCGATGACTACAGGCGCTTTGTGGAAGCAAACAAAGGAAAAAAGAGCTTCATCTTCAAGGTCAAACGCCAGGGGCAGATGCTCTGGGTCGGGATGAATGCCTGACGGGATTTCCCGTTGTACCGTTGAACCATGACGCAAATAACGGTGACCTGACACGGTTGCCGTTGTTTGCATGGTACGGCTCTCCTGTTCGGGACAAGGCATTTATCTGTTGACAATCGATTTTGCGCCGGTATAGACTGGGCATGACGCGCAGAGGCGAGTTTCCAACCGGGCAGGTATCATGGCTGAGACACCGACTTTTCAGAGACAAAACCCCTATGTGGCACTCCCGACGCGCATGTTTTTGACGACCGAAGGGTTACGCCTTTTTGCCGCCAAGCCGGACCAGTTGAAGCGGGTCAAAAACAGGATGGGAATCGTCAAGGAAGCGATCGAAAGCGACCGCTATAATGCACTTCTGGTTCAAAAGCTTGTCCTCAACTCCTGCATCGAAGAGGTCTACGTCCGGCTTCCCAATCTCCTGCAGTACCGGCAGGATCTGATCAGTACCAACAACCTGATTCTGTATGCCATTCTCTACAAAAAACTCAGTCCTTCCCTGGCGGATATGCTTTGTCAGTCACCTGTTGTCCAGGCCTACAACCGGAAGAATCCGAAATATGCCATCGTTGGCCTGAACATGATCAGTCGTCAAAAAATCGACGCTATCCGCATGGAAAAGCCCCAACTTTTTGAGGCCATGGAGAGCGAGATCATGGAAGAGGTCAAGGCGAGAATCAAACGCCAGCCGATTTCCGATGAAGACAAACAGATCCGCGAACGGAGCCTCGAAAAATTCATTGCCTGGATCGACAAGCGGATCTGGTACATCTATCTCATCATCTACCAGACGCAGTTGAAACGGGAGCTCGTGCGCAGTTTTACCGATATGCTGGTCACCTATCTTGGAAGGACCCAGATAGCGACCCACCTTTCGAGTCTCTTGATGGAATTTGTCCAGAATGCCGAGAAGGCCCATTTTGAACGAATCGTCATCCGCAAGCGGTTTGCCGCCGAAAAAATGGCTGATTCCTTCATCCGTGACAGGAAAAACAGGGAAGCCGTGATTGCCGAAGCTGTTCGTATGGACCAGATGCTCGAAGTTGCCTGGAACGTCAACCCCGAGACGATCTCCGTCGGCCAACAGTACCGGATCGGGATCACCATCTCCAACTACGGGATCATCTCCGAAGATACCAGGATGAAGCTGGCCAAAAAGATGAACGCCGATGTCGAGGGCATCTCGCTGGACTCCTTTTATACCGAAAAGGGGGAGGACAAACTGGGCGCCGGTCTCGGCCTGCTCTACAACTCCTACCTTGAAGAGATCTGTCACAAAGAAGGCTTGCTGTACCGCTGCAACATCTTTCCCGAACCCGAAAAGGAAAAGACGACCGTCCGTCTGGATATCACTCTCTGATGTCCGGGAGTTCCCTTGAAATCATGATTTGCGACCTGCATCCGCTGGATGGTGGTGAATACGATGTGACCGACAGTGATGGGTTTGTCTGGCTTTTCCATACCCGGGTGGTCGAGGTCTTTAACCTCGATGAGGGCAGGCTGGTTGCGTCCGAAACCCTGATGCACGCGGCTGTGGCATCCTCCCTCCTCAGGGCGAGGATGCTCGTCCGGACCATTCTGGGCAGGACCCGAAAACCGGTTCCCCGGCTGGAGACCGATCTCCGTTCACGGGGGATCGGAGAGGTCGACGCTGACTGTGCCCTCCGTCTGGCGCTTTTAACCGGTCTGGTTGATGACTTGGGCTGGGCCAGGGATCTCGTCGAGATCCGGCATGAGCGGCGGGGGGAGGGGCCGGCCGCCATCCGCTTCTGGCTTGAACAGCGTGGCTTTGACCGGGATGTGATCCGTCAGGCACTCGAGCATCTTGCAGAACTGGCCGATCCGCTCGAGACGGCCTGTGCGCTCCTGGCTGAACGGTTCCCGGCCGGGAGTGCTGATCCGGCCTTACGCCAGAAAGCCTGGGGCTTTCTGGCCCGGCGGGGGCATTCTTTCGAAGTGATCGGCAAGGCTCTCCGGCGGCACTTCTCCGGATCCGATCCGGATGACTGGTGATCCCGCACGCGTTGCGCATGCGGGAATTGACCGGAAAATGGAAAAATACGATACTTTCAGGTACGCAGGAGCCAGACGCTCGTGCAATGCCGATGAACAGGAAAATGGACAGGACATGAAACGCTCCCAGGATATACGCAACGATTTTCTCGAATTCTTCCGCAGCAAGGGGCACACTGTTGTTCCCTCGGCCTCGCTCCTTCCGGTCGGGGACAAGACCCTGCTCTTCACCAATGCCGGGATGAACCAGTTCAAGGATATTTTTCTCGGGCAGGGCCGCCGGGAATACACCCGGGCTGCCGATACCCAAAAATGCATGCGGGTCTCCGGCAAGCACAATGACCTGGACGATGTGGGACGGGATACCTACCATCATACATTTTTCGAGATGCTGGGCAACTGGTCCTTTGGGGATTATTACAAGAAGGAAGCCATCGGCTGGGCTTGGGAACTCCTCACCTCGGTCTGGAAACTGCACAAGGACAAACTCTACGCAACAGTCTATCGCGAGGATGGCGAGGCGTATGAACTCTGGAAATCCGAAACCGATATAGCCCATGACCACATCATGTATTTTGGCGAGAAGGACAATTTTTGGGAGATGGGCGAGACCGGGCCTTGTGGCCCGTGCTCGGAGATCCATATCGACCAGGGTGAGGGCACCTGCAACATGCAGCATGTTGCAGGCCATGTCTGCGGAGTGAATGCCGGCTGCAGCCGCTATATCGAACTCTGGAACCTCGTCTTCATCCAGTACAACCGCCAGACAGACGGGAGTCTCGAACCGCTCCCGTCAAAACACGTGGATACCGGGATGGGCTTTGAACGCGTGACTGCGGTCCTCCAGGGCGAGAAATCGAATTACGATTCGGATATCTTCAGGCCACTTCTCGAAACGATCGGTTCCATGACCGGTCGGTCGTACGGGAAGAGCACATCGATCGAGGATATCGCAATGCGTGTCATCGCCGACCATATCCGGTCACTCTCGTTCTCCATCGCTGACGGGATCATGCCGTCAAATGACGGCCGCGGCTATGTCATCAGGCGCATCCTCCGCCGGGCTTTGCGTTTCGGGCAGAAGCTCGGTCTTGAAAAACCCTTCCTCGCCCAGCTCGTTCCGATTCTCGAACAGACGATGGGCGGGATTTTCCCGGAACTCGGCCGGAACTCCAGCCGGATTGTCGAGGTTCTCGAGCATGAGGAAACCAGATATTTCACGACGCTTGATGCGGGCATGCGTGAACTCGAATCGATGCTCCAGGCCGCCAAAAAGGACGGGTCGCTTCTTCTTGCCGGAGACAAGATTTTCCACCTCTATGACTCCCTCGGGTTCCCGGCCGACATCGCTGAAGAGGTCGCGAAGGACGAGGGCATACAAGCGGACATGGAGGGCTTTGCCGCCCTCATGGAAGAACAGAAAAACCGTGGTCGGCAGAGCTGGAAGGGTGCCCATGCCGAGGCCTTGACTTCGATCCCGAGGGCTCTGGCACCCACCGACTACCGGGGTGACCGGGAGTTCGAGAGCCGGACCAGTGTCCTCTTTCTCGCGACCGATGAGGCCGCAGTGACCCGGCTGGATGCCGGTACCGAGGGCTGGCTGATCGCCGATGCCACGCCCTTTTATGCCGAGGGTGGCGGCCAGATAGCCGATACCGGGACTCTGACCGGCGGGTCCGGAACGGCTCTGGTGCTGGATGTCACACGACGTGACGCGATCTATCTCCACAGGGTCCGGGTTGAAAGCGGGTGCCTCTCGGTCGGTGACGGGATCACGCTGGTCGTCGAGGAAGAACGCAAGCGGGCCATTGCCCGGAACCATACGGCCACCCATCTTCTGCAACAGGCGCTCGTCGAGGTTTTGGGTGACCATGTCGCCCAGGCCGGATCACACGTTTCGGCCGAGCGCCTGCGCTTCGACTTCTCCCATTTCAGGGCGATTGAGGAAAGTGATCTGGTACGCGTCGAGGAAATCGTCAACCGGATTGTCCGGCAGAATATCGATGTTTCAAAAGAGATCATGGACCGGGAGACCGCGGTTTCACGGGGCGCCAAGGCTTTTTTCGGGGAGAAGTATGGCGAGACAGTCCGTGTGGTCACTGTGGGCGGGTTTTCCATGGAATTGTGTGGTGGAACCCATGTCGACCGGACGGGAGACATCGGAGCGATCCGGATCCTCTCGGAGACATCGGTTTCTTCAGGAGTCCGACGGATCGAGGCCGTCACCGGCCAGGCTGCCCTGCGCAAGGGTCAGGAGGATGCACGAACCATCGCACTCCTCTCGTCCATGCTCAATGTCCCGACGGAAAAACTCGTTGAGCGGATTGAATCTCTCGTCGAACAGGGAAGAAAGGCCGAAAAAGAACTCGTCCGTCTGCGGACGGCACTGGCTGTCCAGAGTCTTGAATCGGCAGCTGCCCAATCCGGAGAGATTGGCGGGGTTCGTGTTATCGTCGGCAGAATCGATGATGCCGAGGTCCGTGTCCTCAAGGAAAGCGTGGACGGGATACGCAACAGGTACAAAGATGCGGTTGTCCTGGTCGGTTCCCGGCAGGCCGAAGGGAAATGCATGCTGATTCTGGGGGCTGCCGGCAAGGCTCTGGAGCTCGGCTTTGATGCCAAAGCTGTGATCGGTGAAATCGCTACCCTGGTGGATGGTTCGGGTGGTGGCCGCAAGGATATGGCTCAAGCGGGCGGGAAGGATGCCGCCGGACTGGATGCCGCCTTGCAAGAAGGCCGGCGCATTCTCGAAGAACGACTGCAGTGACCGCCGGGACAATCGCGGGTCTGGCCCATCTCTTTCTGGGAGGGGTGATGGCCGGGGCCCTCCTGCAGGTCTCGTTGCTTGCCCCTCCGGGTGCCCGTATCACCCAGGATCAGGCCCGGGCCAGACGGCTCTTCTTTCTGGATGGCTGGCTGGCCGTGTTTGCCATGGGCCTGACCGCCCTTCTTCGTCTGGCGGACATCTTGGGGATCGAGACCTCGATCATCGCCCGTTTTGTCTACGTGGCGCTGCTTCTGGGGAGTATGCGTCTGCTTCTGACCATGCCAAGCTCAGTGCTGTTTTCGCGGATTGCTTCCTTTTTCGTTTTTGCTGCGGCGATGGCGCTTGTCCTTCCGCTGGAACCTGTGTTGGGAAGCGCCCTCAGGTTTTCTCCGGCAGGCATCATCGAGCCGGTCAGGGGTGTGTTCTTTCTCCCGGTGATCGCCATCGGAATGCTGGTCCCGCTCCATGGAATGCTCGTCAGTCTCAAGCGGCGCCAGTTCGGGAGCGGTTTTCTCTTTTGTTCAGGCATTGTTCTGGCCGTGCTGGTCGCCGGGTTCGATCTGCCCGCCATGCCCGAGTTGATGGCTGCAGTCTGGTTCGGGCTTGTAGCCTCCAGGCTCTTCCGTGTCAAAAACCAAACCAAAACCGGTGAAGGTCATGTCACCGATTCTCCGAAGCGGTCCACCAGAAAAACCCGGACCTGATCGAGCATGGTGGCCGCAGCTTCGTGGATTCCATGATAGAGTGCAGCACTCTCCCGGAAGGCTGACTGGAGACGGTTTTCGGCCTGTTCCTCATGCAGGTTGAAGCCCTCTTTGACGGTGTGGATCACCCGTTGGAGGGACGAGGAGATCAGGCGGGACCAGACCGGGTGTGTGTGGATCCAGGCATCCGTTTCATCCAGGCAGGGGAGGACCTGTTCCACTGCTGTCCGCTCTTCGAGGACAGCCTGGATGAGGACTTGGGCCTGTTCGGTCCGGGCCAGCAGGCTCCGGAGAAAGTCCGAAAAGTCACGCGCGGCTGCCAGGCAGGCCGTGATTCCTGCTGACGAGGCGTCGCTTGTGGGCAGGTCGAGGGTGACCTGTCTTTCGGGGAGGGTCTCGAGCAGGGATTCGAGGCTGATGTGCTCCGCGCCCTTGATGTGGGCCCCGCCCTCGGTGGCATTCACGATCCGGATCCGGCCGTCGATCATCCGGATCTGGCGTTCGAACCACCAGAGAAACGTCAAAAACTTGCGGTCACTCCAGACTTCGCTTTGTCCGTCCCAGGATGGCACACGGACCGTTGCATTCTGGCGCAGAAAACTGCGCATATTCCGGGTGACCGGGGTGGTTCGGGTACAGGTGTTTTCCCAGCGTTCCTCGCCACTCGTGCCCCGCATATGGATTCGTTCGGAACTGTAGGCCAGGTCCTGCCCCAGGAGAACGACGGGATTTCCACCCATCTGGACCGCAAGATCAAAGGCACTTGTGGCGACCGACCCTCCCGACGAGAGCGCCCCCTTGTGGCCAAAAAAGCTCTCAAACCATGAGGCAAAGGGAAATG
>Ga0116158_10004617_pt1 | contig 11738 bp, 10 predicted proteins | sample AD_UKC052_MetaG_FD_89883 | JGI IMG/M metagenome (GOLD analysis project Ga0116158, IMG submission 89883) | Active sludge microbial communities of municipal wastewater-treating anaerobic digesters from USA - AD_UKC052_MetaG | ecosystem: Engineered > Bioreactor > Anaerobic > Digestate | place: USA... | reverse complement strand
TGGCGGTGAAGGCCGGCAACGGCGCCTCGAACAAGGGCCGCATGCGTAGTTCCTCTCCCGGTTGCGGGTCCACCGGGTACTGCGTGGGCGAATACGACCAGTGCTGACCTGTTTGGATGTAGTACACCTTGTAGGCTCCCGCGAGCGGCACCAACACGCTGCTGTCCTCCACGAAGGTGTAGCGCGTCCAATACGGTTGCTGGTCGGGATCGGGGTGCTGGGCGATCAGGTCCTGTGTGATCAGCATGGCGAGGAGCAACAGGCAGCGCATGGTCGAAGGTATCGCCCGGTTCATGGCGCCACCACGGTGAAGGCGGACCCGACCAATTCCTTATCGCCGGCCAGCAGGATCACCGCGCGGTATTCACCCGGTTTCCACGGCCTGCCGCGCCCGGGCATCGCGACGTCCCCCGGTATCAAGGCCACCGTATGCTGGAACCACTCCGCGCTCGGCATGCCACAGCAACGCTGCACGTTGCAGGGCGGCAGGTAGTCCGTCCACGCATCGCCTTCTTTCCGCTGGAAGCCGTAGAGGGGCGTGCCACCACTGCAGCTGCCGTCCAGCTTCACATGACCGGTGATGGAAACCACGATGGTGTCGGATACGAAGTAGGTGTCCGGCACCGGCTTCCCCGAACGGATGGGCCGGTGGAGGATCGAGGGTTCCAGCCTCAGCCTTGGAGGGAATTTGAACGGGTCGCCAGGCTGTGCGCTGACCAGCGTAGACAGCAGGAAGGGAATGAGGAGAAGGAGGGAACGCATGATCGGATGCCGCCTGTGCGGCACCGTTCCGTACACGCCGCTTCGGTCCAGGTTCAACCCCACCAACTGGGCCCGGTATGTCGTTCACCCATTCATTCTCGCCATTCACCCGATCGCGTGGCCGTGCTGAACCGACCCGGAGCACATTTGGCCAGCAAACCCAACAGGCCATGCGCTTCACGCTCCTCCTCCTTTCCTTCCACAGCTTGCTCGCCGTAGCCCAACTAAGCGGCACCTACGACGTGGGCGGACCTACACCGGATTTCACCGCCATTCAACCCGCCATCGATGCCCTTGAGCAGGCCGGTGTGGCCGGCCATGTGGTACTCAAGATCCACCCAGGCACTTACACCACCGCGCTCGACATCCAACCCATACCGGGCGTGAACCCGAATGCGACCGTGACCATCGAGGCGGCGAACCCCGGAGCGAACGATGTCACCTTCACGATGCCGGGCGATCTTGTGAATGACCTGTGCTACATCGGTAGTGCGTACGTCGCGATCGATGGCCTCACCTTCCTCACCACCGCATCGTCCAACCCATCTTTCGGACACTCTGTGATGGATATCCGGAGCGACCATGTCACCATCCGCAATTGCACCCTGGTGAATCAATTCGTCTTGAGTAACAGCCTCTTCCTGCTTTACGCGTCCGATGTGGAGGACCTTGAGATCAAGAACAATACCCTGCGGAACGAGGTGACACCCACTCCACTCTCCTTCGGAGTGGGGATATCCATCACCAACGGATCCGACATCCTCATCGGCAGCAATCACCTGAGCGCTGTGGTGACCGGCATCAACATCCTCTTGTCCGACGGGATCGAGATCAGGGACAACATCCTGGAGGATATCCGACCGGACACTACCACACCGAACGGGTTCAGTAGGGGCATGACCCTCGCCCTTTGCACCGATGTGAAGGTGAAGCGCAACAAGATCGAAATGCGCAAGAGATCAGACGCCATCGGGATCATCCTGGGCGGAGAGGACCTGCCGGGTGATACGCGGGAGATCGTCAACAACATGATCAGCATCATTCAGGTGGATGGGGCCACCCCACTGAAAAAACCGATCAGCAACGACGTCTATCCATCGGGCATCACCGTGGCCCTCCATGGACCGAACGTTTCCGACCTCACCGCCCCGCCCGTGAGCACCTTGTTGATCAGCCACAACAGCTTGTACATCGAGACCGACCACCACGCCGGCATCCGCTTGGAACATCCGGTGGCCGGTGAAACGCAGGTGACCTCCAACTCCATCCGCATGGTGGGCGATACCCTCACCGGTCTCAGCTACCGGAACAACACCGCCGCACCCTGGCCGATCAGCGACTACAACAACGTGAGCCTGTTCGGCACCAACAACCTGTTCGGCCTCTACGCCACCAAAGCGCTCATCGTGGCGAACACCACCATGGAGGACAATTCCATCAGCCGCGTGCCGGACTACTTCAGCAAGACCGATCTGCACATCAAGGAGTCGTCGCCCAACATCAACCGGGCCTTCGTGCAACCCGGTGTTACGCAGGACTACGACAAGGATCCACGCCAACACTTCGATCCGCAGTACGACATCGGCGCCGATGAATACGGCAACCTGGGCGCGAAATCCCTCGTGATCGCCGCACCACCCACCACCGCCAGCGAACCGGTGCGGCCCTACCCCAACCCCACCGCCGACGCCTTCTCCCTGGAACTGCCTACCGATCACGCCTATTCCTACACGCTCTTCAGTGCCGATGGCCGCGCGGTGCGGACAGGCCTGGCGATGGACCGCCTGCCGATCCTCGTGGACGACCTGCCCAACGGCACGTACATCCTTCACCTCAACGACCTACCCGCAAGCGCCACGCGGCTCATGATCGCACGCTGAAGGCTGCCTCGGACAATGACCATGAGCGGGGGCTTCGGCCCCTGCTCGTTTTTCTGGAAAGCCGAACGGATCGGCGCGGGTGGGTGCGCATGGAACGCGAACCACAGGACCGGCGCAGTTAGGTCGACGATCAATCCACGGCTTAGGCGCCTTGACCGATCACTGGCGATCTCCAGACCTGACATACATGCATAGGAAGGTCGATCAGCCGACCGTGCGTGGTGGGATACTGATCGGCCTTGCACACCGTTCAAGGCGTGGACCACTGCACCATGTTGAACACCCACCGACCCTTCCTCACCTGCCTGGCCTTCGCAGCCCTCTTCAGCTTCCTCTTCCACGACACGGGCATCGGCCTGAACCTCTTGCTCTTCGAGGTGATCGTGATCGGTGCCTTGTTCGCCATGTGGCGAATACCCCTTCGGCCGAACACGCTGCTCACCGTCGGTGGCGCGCTCCTCACGGCCGTGATGATGGTGCTTTACGGTTCAACGCTCTCCTTGGTGGTGAACCTGGTGTCCATGGTGTTCGCCGTGGGCACGCTGCTGGCGCCCGAGTTGAAAGGGCTGCACCACTCCGCTACCCTGGCCGGCGCACATCTGGTGGCAGCGCAACGGGCCTTCCTGCGCACGGTGCCGGTATGGCGACGCGATGGAACAGGATCGCGCCTAACGCCCCGCGGCGTGCTTTCCATTACGCTGGTGCCCCTCATCATCCTGCTGTTCGTCTCCCTCTACAGCGCATCCAATCCTTACTTCAACGCGGGCGCCGAGGCCGTTTACACCTGGTTGGGCGGGTTCGATACAAGCTTTCTGCTCGTCTTCCTGCGGGGGCTGGTGCTCTCCGCGTTCCTGCTGTTGTTCACGCGCAACGAACGCCTCCTGGCTTGGGCCCGCCAACGCGTGGATGCGCTCATCCCCAGTGGTCTTTCGGGAGATGCGGAACACGAGCGCTCGGTGCGCAGTGAAGCGGTGATCGGCATCGTCCTGCTGGGCTGCCTCAATGGTCTGCTGTTGCTACTGAACGCCCTGGACATCCACTACGTCTGGTTCAACTTCCAGTTCCAAGGGCAATACCTGAAGGCCTTCGTACACCAAGGCACCTGGATGCTGATCGTGTCCATCCTGCTCGGTGCCTTGCTCGTGCTCTATTACTTCCGGGGCGACCTCAACTTCCACCCGCGCAACCGGACGATCAAAGTGCTCAGCTACCTCTGGCTGGCCCAGAACGCGGTGCTCGTGGTGTCCGTGCTCATCCGCAATTACCACTACATCCATCACTATGCACTGGCCTACAAACGCATCGGTGTGGCCTTCTTCCTGCTGGCCACGCTGGTGGGCCTGGTCCTGCTCATGGTGAAGGTGCGCCACCAACGCTCGCATCATTATCTGGTCCGCTGCAACATGGTGTCGCTCTATGCGATCGTGCTGCTTATGTCGCTCTTCGACTGGGAGACCATCATCGCACGCTACAACATGGCACAACGCGGCAAGGCCTTCGTGGAGTTGGACTACCTCGCCAGCCTCAGCGACAAGACGCTCCCCTACCTGATCGCTTCAACCCTCGAACTGGAGCGGCTCGATGCGCACAACGCGCGCATCCTCGGCGGGCGGCAGCGCTACAGTCGCCGGTTGTACATGGATCCATCGGCCTACGCCATGAACGTACACCTCCGTATCGAGGACTTCCTTTCCGAATACCCCGATCGCTCTTGGAAGGAGTGGAACGCGGCCGATGCGTGGGCCTATGAGCAACTGAGCAGGCTGAACGTGCCGTAGGCGGTATTGCTTGGCCTGAATTGCTCTGCTGCAGGTGGCTGGATCCTGCTCCGATGTTTGCGAAGTGGAGCGAACGCGTGCCTCAACCGACCTTGCGTAGGTGCTGGTCCGGCAGATCGGTGGCCTTCATCTTCTTCAACAGCTCGGCACGCTGGCCCAGGGACATCCCCGCCAGCAAGCGTTCGAACTCCAGGCGCTCCTCCAGTTCGTGCTGGTCGGCGAAGAAGTGGCCTTGGTCTATGAAGGTGGTCAAATAGGTCAAGGGCTCTTCCTCATCGCGTACCCCCAGGAGCCATCCCTGGCCCACGCTGACGATGTCTTCCACCTCATCGGCCATCAGGTCCACGGTGTGCGTGCTGTACATGTGGTTGGCGAGGAAGAATTGGCGCAGACGTTCCTCGGCGCTCACATCCGGACTGAAACGCGCGCTGTACTGATCGAAGACGTGCTTGCTGAAATGGAAGGCCGTGCCACACTCCCAGTTCAGGTACAGCGCCCGCATGCGGCGGTCCATGCCGCGGTACCAGCAATAGTGGAAGGTCTGGATCCCCGCTTTGCAGTACCGGAGCACCACCATCCACGCGATGTGCGAAGGGGACGTGTATTCGTGGAGCTCCACCAACACGGCCTTGCGGTCGCCCTTGCGATGGCGACGCCGCAACAACTCCTTGGCGCGTTGCATCTTGTTCTCCACGGAGCGCAGGTCTGCCCGCGCTGCGCGGAGCACTTCCAACGGGGTCATGCCGGGTAGGATCATGGCTGGCTGGTTCGTGGAGCGCAGCGCTAGGTCGCGTGGTCAGCTCCGGTGTTGATGTTCGTGGTTGGTCATTCTTCGGTACGGTCACGCATCCATCCTTACGCCGCGCGGCGCTCTACCACCTGGCTCTTGCGGCCTTCGCCGTTGGGCCCGATCGCACTTACACAGAACAAATACGGTTTGTGGGACACCAGGCCTTCCACCACGTGTTGCACCTTACCGGTGATCGCCACCAGGGTCCAGCGTAGCTCGGGCGTTGCGTCCTGTTCGGTCGGCGTGTCCTGAGCCAGCTCAGCCATGTACACGTGGTAGCTGCGTCGGCCATGGACGCCAGACCAGCGCAGGTTCACCGCACCACGCGTCCAGCCCATGCGTGCAGGTGCTATTTGGGGAGTGCCCACTTCGTGGATGCGTTGTGGCGTACGCGCCATCGGAAAACCACTTTGCGACAGGATCACCGCATCGCCAACGGCCACCATGCGCACATAGTCCGCCAGTTGGCGCAGCATGTTCTTGCACACTTCCGTTAGCGCATCACGCCGCGCCCTGTCCCGCAGCCCCCCATCCATGGCTTCCAAGATGGCGTCTTTGTACAGCACGCATTGTGCCTGCAGGTCCGGCATGCTTATCGGCGGGGTGGGGAAGTTGGCATTGCCATCCATGCTTCCGTGAACCTTGCCCATCAAGGTCAGAATGCCCACAGGCGTCAAGTTCTTGAGGTCGAGTTTGATGTTCGCTTTCATGGTATGCCGTGCTCGTGCTTGTGCCCAATGGGTTTCTACCCGCTTGTTACGGATGGCATACCCGCCCGGTTACACATGCGCTCCCCGCCCGGTCCTCCATCCTACCCGCTTGGGTTCCATGGCACACCCGACCGACCACCACCACCCCTACGCCCCGGTGGTACCATACCGAAGGCCGGGTACTGCCCCCTACCGGCCCGGGAGCAGTGCCACACCCGCACGGCTGTGTCGGACCACCCGGCCGACAGGGATCTTGGTCCCCCCCGGGTAGGAACCGGCACCCGGGCGGGTGAGCTGTTCCATCCGGTCGGGTGTGCATCCACCCCCGCGTGGGGGTACATCCCCATCCGCTCGGGTGGTGCGATCCCTACGGGCGGGTGCCCATAGGTTGCGGCTTGGGTGGCAACATGGACCCGGGCGGGGGGTACCGCTTTGCCGTGCGGGTGCTTTGGCATCGCTGGCGGGAGGTACTTGGGGCCTGCGGCTTCCGGGGGAAGGTCCAGAGCAGTAGCGCTAGCGAAGTGGTCCCGGAGGGAAAAGGCACAGACTAGGCGGAAGTTGGTAGCGAAGGTGATCAGGCAGTGCGGGCTACATTGCGGGATACATCCTCTATGGACTCTACGAACAGCCCGTATCAAGATCACATGGATGCCGGCTGGGCTGGCACCTTCCCCGTCCTACGTGGCACCTCTACGACCGAGATGGTCAATGCTCTTGTCGCCTTCGTCAAGGAATCTACGCCGGAGCAGATCAAGGCATGGAATAGTTCATTGCCGTTGGTCCAAATAGAAGCTGGAAAAGTGCTGGATGTACAACCCTTGGCACGTGACTATTCCGCCATCTTCGAGTATGGCCTGCCGCATTCACAGAAGCGGGCTGATGTGATCCTATTGATCTCGGGTGCGGTGTTGGTAGTGGAGCTAAAGGGCGATGGCAGCACAGGCCAAGCGTATCTGGAACAGGTGGCTGATTATGCACGCAGGATCTACACCAACCATGTGTTATGCGGAGAAGAGGGAGTACCTGTGCATGCACTTGTCGTGAATTACGGCATGCCTGGCACGGAACGCCGCGATGAGTGGCTCACACTGACGAACGTGGATCATTTGCACACCGAGGTGCTACGCTTCGATACGCCCGGCAAGGCACCTATCGCGTTAGAGCGCTTCCTTGACCAATACAATCACCAACCACCTCCGTCGCTTGTTCAAGCTGTCCGCGCCTACTTCAGCGACCAAGCACTGCCGCGCATCAAGCGTATCGATGAAGTGACCGGTGACGCATTGAAGGCTGTTGTGGCGGAGATCCATGATACCCATCACCAGCAACGGAGGAAGTTGGTGCTGGTGAGCGGCGTGCCCGGTGCAGGCAAGACCTATGTGGGCCTGCAGATCGCTCATGAACACTTTCTCGATGATCTGGCCGAGACGATGGCGAACGGCGAAAAACCGAGCGCACCCGCCGTTTTCCTGTCGGGAAACAAGCCTTTGGTCGATGTGCTCCAATATGAGATGCGCCGTGCAGGTGGCGAGGGGAAAGTGTTCGTGCAGAACGTCAAGGACTTCGTAAAACGCTATTCGAACAAAAAATCGATCGCACCACCGCACCATGTCCTGATCTTCGACGAAGCGCAGCGTGCGTGGGACGCACATCGGGTGCAGCAGAAACACAAAGACTCTAAAGCAGTCTCCGAACCAGCTGCCTTCGTCCAGTTCGCGGCGCGCATCCCCGCATGGTCAGTGGTTATCGGGCTGATCGGTGAAGGCCAACAGATCTACACCGGTGAGGAAGGAGGGATGGCCCTATGGGCCGATGCGGTGCAACAAGGTGGCGATGTATGGGATGTAAGCGGACCGGCGCACTTCGCACCCATTTTCGAGGAGCGAGGTATTCCCTATAAAGCCATTGGATCGTTGCACTTGTCCCGCTCCGTTCGTTTCCACTTCGCACACGGCCTGAGCGAATGGGCCAGCAGCCTGATGGATGGAACGCACTCAGTGGATCAACTGCGCACCCTGGTCGACCACCTGTGGGCGCAAGGCTATCAGATCCGAATCACACGCAACCTGCATCAAGCCAAGGCCTTCCTGTGGGATAAGTACCGCGACCAACCGGAAGCGCGGTATGGTTTGCTCACTGGCGGGCGGGACAAAGGCCTCGACGAACTGGATCTTCACAAGGTGAAAACACTGACCTTCCGTGCCGGGCCTTGGTACGCCGATCCAGAAAGTTCCCCTAGCTCCTGCCGAAGATTGAACGATGCCATCAGTGAATTCTCCGCACAAGGATTGGAGTTGGACCATAGCCTCTTGGTCTGGGGAACCGACCTGATCCGTAAAGACGGCCGCTGGGACGATGCCTTGGCCATGCGCTACCAGAAGCGAGGCGACGTGGAAGACCCGCTCCGCCTTCGGTTGAACGCATACCGCGTGCTACTCACTCGTGGCCGTGAAGGTGTCCTGATCTGTTTGCCGAACTCCATCCGCGAATTGGACGAGACCTATGACCACCTGATCGCCGCTGGCTGCCGCGTGTTGGAGTGAACCTGGCTTTTCTGCCGGATGTTTTCTAACCTGGCCGAATGAACCATGACAAGGAATACGTCATCCGCCTTAACGGCTTCGACCTCGGCCAAGTGATCGATGGTCTGGAAGCCCGTGCCACCGCATGGAACCTGACCGCCACCTACCTCGAAACCGGTGAAGCGCCGGATGGGTTCGTGATCGAGGAGTGTTCCGATGCCGAAGAGGCCCGCCGGCTGGCTGAGCACTACCAGCGCATTCTGGCCAGCCTCATCCAGCAGCAAACCGAACAGCGCGACCGATGAACCGCTACACCTTCTCCTGCCTGTGGCGACCACCCAAGGACCAGTGGCCCGTGCATGGCGCCCAATGGCGCGGGGTTACTGTGGTCATGGACAGCAGGGATAGCCCGGAACTTGCGGCTTGTGATGCCTGCTTGCACCTGATCGCCGTGCGGCGCGGGCAGGCGAAGGCAGTTTCAGTATCCGGCGGTAAGGCTGGGCAGGAACAATCGTTCTCGCATATCCACTTCAACTGGAGGTGGTATGGCGGGGTGGTGACTTGGGGCGGGTGGGTGGTGGAGGTGCTGTGAAGCCTTGGAGGCAGGATCCCCGAAGGCGGGAAACTCTGAGTCGGGCTAAACCAAACGGCGCGACTGTTGATTTGTAAAGCCAAATTCGAAAGGTGCCCGTACATTCGCTCGCAACCAACTCATGTCGTGCGCACCGCTGAACAGCTCCGAGACGAACTAACCCAGGTTCTCAGTGCCCTGCCATTGGACAACGGACGTCTTATTGAACTGACACGGCAACTCACCAGCCTTGACCCTGATACAGTTCGATTCTCCATTGATGCCGGCCTCATTGACCGGCTTGGACGGGAACTTGTAGCGCGTCAAGAGACAGCGGTATCGGAGTTGGTTAAGAATGCCTACGATGCAGATGCAACGGACGTCACGCTTTCCTTCATCGATGCAAACGAGACAGGGGGCACCTTGAACATACAGGATGACGGTGACGGCATGACGCGGGATGAGCTGATCAACGGCTTTATGCGCATCTCGTCTACAAGCAAGGTCCACGAGCCATTATCAAGAGCATACAAGCGTCAGCGGGCAGGACAAAAGGGGATTGGCCGATTCGCCGTTCAGCGCTTGGGGCGAAAGCTTACCGTGGTTACTCAGACCGCCGAGGCAACGCAAGCGCTGAAGCTTGTGATCAACTGGGACAGCTACAAGGCAGACACGGACATCTTTTCCATTAGTAACTCGGTAACAACCATTGCCAAATTCAAAGAGAAGGGAACCCTACTCATTGTCGAAGGACTTCGAGACAAATGGACCGAAGCTGCTATACAAAGGATCTATCGCTACGTCAGTGACATCATACAGCCTTTCCCAATATCCAAGCAGTACACGAACAATGAGATTGACCCGGGGTTCGCAGCAAGATTCGTTCAAACGGTTGAGGGTCGTTCGAAGACGCTAGTTGACGAGCGGATTATGGTTCATGATCATGCGCTGGCGGTAATCGATGGACGGATTGACGAGTACGGTCATGGTTCCTATACGATAAGGAGTCCACGGGTTGAGTTGGACGAGTCGATAACCTATCCCATAGGAAACCACCCAAGCAATGGTGCTGAGCCATTTACAGCCATTAGAAATGTTCACTTCCGTGCTTACTACTTCCTATACGTTGATGATCTTCTACCAAAGAGTCTGAAAGCAAGCATTCAGAACCTTGCGCGAAAGCAGGGAGGGATCCGATTATACCGCAATGGCTTTCGCGTTCTTCCTTATGGTGAAGTAGGCGACGATTGGCTCAAGCTAGATCAATCCATGCGAGAGCGGACGATTCTCCCTTCGCATGGGAACAACAACTTTTTTGGGTTTGTTGAACTTGCAGACTCCGAGAACTTATTCAACGAGACTTCAAGCCGTGAGGGGTTAACCGAAAGTCAAGGCTTCATCCAACTGCGGAACTTTCTGTACCGTGCGTTGGTCAGTGCCATCCTCAAAGTCAATGAAAGACGGGGAATCAAACTCACAGCCAATCAGCAGCGCGATGAGCACAAGCAGTGGGAGAGCGTTGAGGTAAGTATCAAGAATGTTGCACACGCTATTGAAGAACTGGACGCAGAGTTGGAGAGAGATGGTGGTACGATTCAAGCAAGGCGGAAACGGAGACGACGAATCAGCGAGGCCAAGAAAGCACTCCTGGAACTTGCTAAGAAGCAACGCGAGGTAGAGAAGCGATTGATTAAGGAAACATCAATGCTCCGGGTGTTGAGTAGCGTTGGACTAACTATTGGGCAATTCATACACGAGATAAAATACTACATGGACAACGTCCAAAGTGACATCGACTATATCGCGAAACGCCTAGCAAATGACCAATCAGGTGTTGAACGTGCGGGCATTCTTGGACAGAACTTCGCATCGTTTAAGACATATACGTCGTACTTTGATAAGGTCGTCTCTCAAAATGTTATACGCTCGATTTATCCACTAAACCTTGCCCATGTGGTCACCCCCTTTGTGCATGCCCTAACTCAGGACGCCAAAAAGTCCGGCATCACGTTTCTACCACCAGTTTACTCGAAGCCTTTCTTGATGACCAAAGCCATGCACCCATCGGAGTGGTCTTCTATACTGTTCAACTTCTACACCAACTCAAAGAAGGCGATTAAGCGTGCAGGAGTAGAGGGAGCGATTCTGATTGAATGTGGTGAGAACGAAGGGTTGGTCTATCTAGAGTTCTCCGACAACGGCGACGGCATCTCAAAGGAGAATGAAGAACGCGTCTTCGATGAGTTCTTCACGACAACATCTGGTCAAAGTCTTGAGGACTTTGCCACCAGCACTGAGATTTTGGGAACGGGCCTCGGCCTTAAGATCGTGAAGGACATAATCAAGAGTCACAGAGGTAACGTGATGGTCGTTTCACCGAAGGCACACTTTGCTACTACAATCCGTGTTGAGATTCCAAAAGCCACGGAAAAGGAGCTTGAGCAACATGAACAATAGGATACTCTATATAGAGGACCTCGTAGCAGGTTCGGGAACGATTAAGCACGAGTTGGAATCCAAAGGATTCGAAGTCACTGTGCTCCTACCAGACCTGTTTACAGCTATTGAAGAGGCTAAGCACTACAACCTAATCCTTATCGACTATCGATTGACCGCGGAGAAGGGAATGTTCGACGCCCCGACGTTTGCGCAGCCGATTCGCACACCCAAAGCTCCGTCTCATTCGGATATCCCCATCGTTCTTGTCTCAAGTGAGTCGATTATT
>Ga0116158_10004616_pt1 | contig 11741 bp, 10 predicted proteins | sample AD_UKC052_MetaG_FD_89883 | JGI IMG/M metagenome (GOLD analysis project Ga0116158, IMG submission 89883) | Active sludge microbial communities of municipal wastewater-treating anaerobic digesters from USA - AD_UKC052_MetaG | ecosystem: Engineered > Bioreactor > Anaerobic > Digestate | place: USA... | reverse complement strand
TCAATTGCGCAATCACTTCCTCATTAAACGCATTGCGAACATCAGGCCGCGACAGCGTGACCTGTGCGATGTGAATTGACGGTTTGCTAATTAAAACAGCTTGACTCATTTGCGCATCCTTACATCCGGAATATGCCAAATTTAGCATCGGGTATCGGTGCATTCAACGCTGCTGACAAGCCCAAAGCCAAAACCTTGCGCGTGTCGACTGGGTTGATGATGCCGTCGTCCCACAGTCGTGCTGTGGCGTAGTATGGATGGCCTTGTGTTTCGTATTGGGCTTTGATGGGCGCTTTGAAAGCGGCTTCTTCTTCGGCACTCCATGCGCCGCCTTTGGCTTCAATACCGTCACGTTTGACAGTAGCCAAAACGGATGCCGCTTGCTCGCCGCCCATCACACTGATGCGTGCGTTGGGCCACATCCAGACAAAGCGCGGGTCAAACGCGCGACCACACATGCCGTAGTTACCAGCGCCAAAACTACCGCCAATGATGATGGTGAATTTCGGTACGTTGGCTGTTGCAACGGCTGTCACCATTTTGGCGCCGTGACGTGCAATGCCCTCGTTTTCGTATTTACGCCCCACCATGAAGCCCGTGATGTTTTGCAAAAACACCAATGGAATTTTGCGCTGGCAACAAATCTCAATGAAATGCGCCCCTTTTTGCGCTGATTCGCTGAACAAAATTCCGTTGTTGGCAATGATACCCACTTGTATGCCTTCGATGCGGGCGAAACCGCAAATAAGCGTAGCGCCAAAGCGTGCTTTGAATTCGTCAAAATCACTGCCATCGACCACGCGAGCAATGATTTCGCGCACATCAAACGGTTTGCGCGTGTCCACTGGAATCACACCATACAACTCTTCTGCCGCATATTTAGGAGCAACACTAGCAGATACTGCAGCGGCTACAGCTTTATTTTTGTTCAAATTTTTGACAGCTTGGCGCGTAATGGCCAAAGCATGCAAATCGTTTTGTGCCAAATGATCGGCCACGCCGGACAATCGCGTGTGCACATCACCACCGCCCAAATCTTCGCTACTCACCACTTCACCCGTGGCAGCCTTCACCAAGGGTGGACCGCCTAAAAAGATGGTGCCTTGGTTTTTGACAATCACGGTTTCATCACTCATGGCGGGCACATAGGCACCGCCTGCGGTACAACTGCCCATCACCACCGCAATTTGCGCAATGCCTTTGGCACTCATTTGTGCTTGGTTGAAAAAGATACGCCCAAAGTGGTCACGGTCAGGGAACACCTCGTCTTGGTTTGGCAAATTGGCACCACCTGAGTCCACCAAATAAATACATGGCAACTGGTTCTGCTGGGCAATTTCTTGCGCCCGTAAATGTTTCTTCACCGTCAGCGGGTAATACGTGCCGCCTTTGACGGTGGCGTCGTTGCACACAATCATGCATTCAACACCGTTGATGCGACCAATACCTGTGATCAGACCTGCTGCAGGCGCACTGTCGCTGCCATCTTTGTCGGGGTACATGCCCATGGCTGCCATTGGCGCTACTTCTAAAAATGGTGAACCTGGATCCAGCAGTTGGGTCACACGGTCGCGTGGTAACAATTTGCCGCGCGCCAAATGTTTGCTGCGTGCAGCTTCACCGCCGCCTAATTGAACTTGCTTCAGTTTTTGATTCAAATCGTCGGTCAAAGCGCGCATGGCAGCCGAGTTGGCAACAAAGTCTGCTGAACGGGCTATGAGTTTGGTTTCAATGACGGGCATGGCTGTTTTCTCAAATTCGTATAGGGTTTGAATCACATCATCATAGTCGCAGCATCCAAAATATTCTGCCAATCAAGGCTTTTGGCACTGACGGTTACAACGAGCTTTACGTTGACGTTTACGTAAACGTCAACCAAAACAGACCGATTGTGACAGAAATTAACAGCCCAGCAAAGCCGGAAGCTCATCCATGTGCGTAAAAAAATGTTGCACGCCAACTTCTTGCAAGGCCGCTTGTCCTGCATAGAAACTGCCTTCTGTGGTTTCTTTCGGCACAAAGCCAAAGACTGTTGCACCCGCCGCCAAGCCTGCACGCGCACCGTTGGGGCTATCTTCTATCACCGCGCAATTGGCAATGGGCACACCCAATGCCTGCGCCGCAGCCCAGTACACATCAGGGTGTGGCTTGTTTCTGGCTTGCTCCATACCACTGAATGATCGCCCTGTAAACGAAGGCATGAGCCCCACTTTGTTCAACTGCAAATGAACTTTGCCGATATCAGCACCTGAAGCCACCGCAATGCGCCCAGCCAAAGCAGCACTCAAGGTATCGACACATGCATGAATGCCGTGCACAGCTTGTAGACGTGTCAACAAAGCTTCATCGCGTCGCGCTCGAAAATGGGCCAGCCACTGTGGCGTGACTGTTTGCCCCGTGTTGGCATGAATCAAATCCGTCTGGTCAACGACTGCATGCCCCACAAAATGGCCACTGCATTCTTGCACAGACATGGACCAACCCATTTCCGCCAACATCTCACGCAATACGCCATTGGTGATTGGCTCGCTGTCGACCAAGACGCCATCGCAATCGAACAGGACAGCTTCAAATCGGGTCATGCCAAGTTAAATTGCGAAATCTTTGATATGACCGACGAATTCATAATTTGCCTAATTTGCTATATATTTAATAGCAAATTAGGCAATAAAAACGCCGGCTACAGGTCAATTTCTTAAATATTTTTTACTAGATGAGCTCTAGCGCAACTGCTGTACCTTCGCCGCCACCAATACACAATGTGGCCAAGCCACGTTTGAGTCCGCGTGCTTTGAGCGCATACATCAATGTCACCATGATGCGCGCACCACTGGCGCCAACAGGGTGACCCAAAGCGCAAGCACCACCGTTCACGTTCAACTTGTCATGCGGCACTTTCAGCTCTTCCATTAATGCCATAGGCACCACGGCGAAGGCTTCATTCACTTCCCACAAATCCACATCAGCTACCGTCCAGCCGGCTCTGGCCAAGGCTTTTTGCGTAGCGCCCACAGGTGCAGTGGTGAACCAATTGGGTTCTTGCGCGTGCATGGCGTGACCTTTGATACGAGCCAAAGGTTTGCAACCCAATTTGGCAGCGGTGCTGGCGCGCATCATCACCAAAGCGGCAGCGCCGTCGCTGATGGATGAGCTGGAAGCGGCGGTAATGGTGCCGTCTTTTTTGAATGCAGGTTTGAGAGAACTGATTTTGTCGAGCTTGACTTTTCCAGGCGCTTCATCGGTGCTGACCACCACGTCGCCAGCACGGGTTTTGACGGTGACCGGTGCAATTTCGGCGCTGAATGCGCCTGATTGGGTAGCAGCTTGTGCGCGTTTGACACTGGTCACAGCGAATGCGTCTTGCGCTTCGCGGGTAAATTTGTATTTGTCCGCGCATTCTTCACCAAATGTACCCATGGCGCGACCGGGTTCGTAAGCGTCCTCTAGTCCGTCCAGCATCATGTGGTCATAAATGCGGTCGTGGCCAATACGGATGCCGCTGCGCCCTTTGAGCAATAAATGCGGCGCATTGGTCATGCTTTCCATGCCGCCTGCCACCACCACATCGGCCGTTCCTGCCGCCAACATGTCGTGCGCAAACATGGCGGCACGCATGCCGCTGCCGCACATTTTGGATAAGGTGACAGCACCCGCGCTTTTGGGCAAACCGCCTTTGAAGCCAGCTTGGCGTGCCGGCGCTTGTCCTTGACCTGCCATCAAGCAATTACCGAACAACACTTCATCCACCGCATCTGGCGAAATTCCAGCGCGTTCGACGGCCGCTTTGATGGCAATGCCGCCCAGATCATGCGCTGACAATGAAGTGAAATCGCCCTGAAATGCACCCATGGGAGTGCGGGCTGCGGAAACGATAACGATATCATCTGACATAAAAATCTCCTTGCATAAAAATTAGATTATCTGGCCATCTTGCAAAAAAGAATGTCGTTCATGCGACATTCAATGCGCTAAATGAATGTGCGCAATTAATGCGCAAATCGCCGTTCTTCATCATAAGGAAAGACATCAAAAACTTGTCCTTGCGCAATACGGTCTTTTTGTTCTTGCCAATAACTGGCCTCAAGCAAGTCGGCATGGTGTTGCATGAAGTATTTGCGCACAGTTGGATTACCCAATAAGAAGGGCCCAAAAGTTTCAGGAAAAACATCATGCGGCCCCACGGTATACCAAATTTCGCCGCTCATTTCGTCTTCCTCATTGCGAGGTTCGGGTACTTTTCTAAAATTGCAATCGGTCACATACTCAATTTCATCGTAGTCATAGAACACCACCTTGCCGTGCCGAGTAACTCCAAAATTTTTCCACAACATATCGCCTGGAAAAATATTGGCGGCCACCAAATCTTTGATGGCATTGCCGTATTCGATCACCCCTTTTTCAACCTGTTGCAAGGCTTTTTCGGCAGCTGAACCCGGTGTGGGATCGGCAAAGCCGACGTCAAAGGCCTCTTGCATGTAAATATTCAGAGGAATCATGCGGCGCTCAATGTAAATGTGCTTGATGATGACCTCCATCTTGCCATCGCCATTTCTGTCGCTGATTTCAAGCTGGCTAGGTACAAATTTTTTCAACTCTTCGATCAGCTCATCTGAAAAACGATCACGTGGAAAACCTACTTCGCTGTATTCCAAGGTATCAGCCATTCGACCGACTCGGTCATGTTGTTTCACCAATAAATACTTGCTTTTGATTAATTCTCGTGTCGTCTCCTTAGGCGGTGGGAAATAGTCTTTAATCACCTTGAACACATACGGAAACGAGGGCAAATCAAACACCAGCATCACCATGCCCTTGATACCGGGTGCTATGCGAAATTGATCGGTTGAATGCCTTAAATGATGCAGAAAATCACGATAAAAAAGTGTCTTTCCTTGCTTTTGTAATCCCAATGCGTTGTATAGCTCATTGCGTGGTTTGCGCGGCATCATGCTGCGCAAAAACTGGATATAAGCGGAAGGAATTTCCATATCCACCATGAAATAAGCCCGCGCAAAGCTGAACAAGGCATGCATATCGTCTTCGCCAATCAGCATGGCGTCAATCACTAGTTGTTTAAGGTCTGGATTCTTGGATTTATTCTGATCGAGATGCAATATCGGCAATGCAAACGGCGTTTCTACAAACCCATTGACTATTTTTCCAACCAAATACGCACCCTTATTCCGATAAAACAAACTTGAGAGCACTTGAATTTGAAAGTTTGCATGCACCTTCACTCCAACAAGACGATCATTGATGACGCGTGACACATTTTCAATATCACGCTCTAAATTATGAAAAGGTGTAGCGAGATCAAAGTCGCGAACCATGTTCAACAAAACGGGCGACAAGTCTTTGTTATCAGGATAATAAGACCAGTAGGTAGGCCGCTTTGCTTCTTCGTCATTCTCAATATATTCTGTGCTAACAGCAGGTCGCACAAAAATGAAATCATTTTGAAAATAACTGCGATGCAAAATTTGAGTAGTAATGGAATTAAAAAATGTTTCCGCCAACTCCGGCTGGTGATGATCGACCAACAATCCGATGTAATGCAATTTGATCTGTTGCCATGTTTCTTGCGTTTGCTCAGCTGCTTTGAATTCACGCTCCAAGCGATTGGAACACTCGGTTACACGCAAATCATAAAACTCTATCCGCTCGCGTTGACCTCGCTGTTGACCATGCCAATCTGCCACTTCAAACCGGTGTTTGGCACGCGCTGACTCGGTTCTAAACAGTCGGTAATGACGGTTAAAACCATCCATCATTGCTTTGGCAATATCGTAAGCTAGTGTTGAATTGAGTTGATTCGGAAACATGGGTTTTGATTTTTGAGGTAGGTCGTCAGTCTATTTTAGACTTGCCGCTGACTGAAAACTTTACGAACTGCGCTTTGATATATATCAGTTAAATGCTGATTTTTAGAAACCGATATCAACAGATCTTTTAACAAACCATCGTGAACGCCATATACCCAGCCATGCACCGCAATGGCATGTCCTGATTGCCATGCATCTTGCATGACATTGCTGTGGCAAACATTGATGACTTGTTCTATCACATTCAACTCTACCAAAACATCTGCACGGCTTGAAACATCCAATTGCATGAGCATCGAATGGTGTTTATCGCGCACATCTTGTATGTGTCTAATCCAGTTATCAGCCAATCCAATTCGGGTGTTGTTCAAAGCTGCCAATACACCGCCGCAGCCATAGTGACCGCACACGATCACATCTTGTACATGCAAAACATCGACAGCGTATTGAATGGTTGATAATGCGTTGAGATCTGTGTGGACCACAATATTGGCAATGTTGCGGTGAACAAACACTTCACCTGGCTCTAAACCCGTGATTTGATTGGCTGGTACTCGACTGTCTGAACAACCAATCCACATGTACTTGGGGGTTTGTTGTTGCGTCAGGTTGGTGAAAAATCCGGGTCTTTGCTTGATCATTTCTGCAGCCCATGCCCGGTTGTGTGCAAAGAGATCTTGGATGGTATTGGTCATGTCTTATATTGGTTTTTTGCGTTTGGCATCATGGCATTTCATGCATGATTACAATGACGTACTTGTTTCAAAATTTTTATGAGTCCAATTATTTATACCCGTGGGCAGCAACTGCCAAACATTTTAGCCCAGCGCATCGTTATTCTGGATGGTGCGATGGGAACCATGATTCAACGTTTCAAACTAACCGAAGCTCAATACCGTGGTGATCGCTTTGCCAATTTTCACAAAGATGTGAAGGGCAACAATGAACTGCTGTCATTAACTCGACCTGACGTTATTGCAGACATTCATGAGAAATATTTGGCTGCTGGCGCTGATTTGATTGAAACCAACACCTTTGGCGCAACCACCATTGCCCAGGATGATTATGAGATGGCGCACTTGGCACGCGAGATGAATGTGCAATCAGCCAAAATTGCCCGTGCTGCATGTGATAAATATTCAACTCCCGATAGACCGCGGTTTGTAGCCGGCGCCTTAGGACCCACTCCTAAGACTGCCAGCATCAGCCCCGATGTAAACGACCCAGGAGCGCGCAATGTGACATTTGAGCAATTGCGCGCCGCTTATTACGAACAAGTGGAAGGATTGGTAGAAGGTGGTGCTGATGTCTTGCTGGTTGAAACTATTTTTGATACTTTGAACGCTAAAGCTGCACTCTTTGCAATTGATGAATATTTTGAGAACTCGGGTGAGCGCTTACCGATACTCATCAGCGGCACTGTGACGGACGCATCGGGACGCATTCTGAGTGGACAAACCGTTTCTGCTTTTTGGCACAGCGTGCGTCACGCAAGACCCTTGGTCATAGGGCTCAATTGCGCTTTGGGTGCTACGCTCATGCGTCCGTATATCCAAGAGCTGAACAAAGTCGCAACCGATACCTACATCAGCTGCTACCCTAACGCTGGATTACCCAACCCCATGAGTGATACCGGCTTTGATGAAACACCCGAAGTGACATCGCGTTTGGTGCATGAGTTTGCTGCCGAAGGTCTGGTTAATATTGTTGGCGGCTGCTGTGGTACGACGCCTGACCATATTCTGGCCATCGCTAGCGCTGTGAAAGGTACGCCCACTCGACACTTTAAAACTGCTAACTTTTATTCAGAGCAGGTCGAGCAATTAGCTTAAACAAAATTGATTGATTGAACCAGACTCCAAATACAAAATAAAGAAGCGAGACAAAATGCAAACCACAAAATCAACCGAACAAAAGCGCGACGAATTGCGTCAAGCAGCTCTTGATTACCACGAACGTCCTATTCCTGGAAAAATTACCATAGCTGCCACCAAACAACTGGTCAACCAGCATGATTTAGCACTGGCCTATTCGCCTGGCGTGGCTTTCCCATGTGAAGAAATTGTCAAAGATCCGAACAATGCATTTAAATACACCGCACGCGGCAATTTAGTTGCGGTCATTACAAATGGCACAGCTGTATTGGGTTTAGGCGATATTGGGCCTTTGGCTTCCAAACCTGTGATGGAAGGCAAAGCGGTTTTATTTAAGAAATTTGCTGGTATTGATGTATTCGACATTGAAATCAACGAAAAAAACGACTTGGATAAATTGGTTGACATCATTGCAGCCCTCGAGCCAACTTTTGGCGGCATCAATCTAGAAGATATCAAAGCACCTGATTGTTTCTACGTTGAGCGCAAGTTAAGTGAGCGCATGAAAATTCCAGTTTTTCATGACGATCAACATGGTACGGCCATCTGTGTAGGCGCAGCTATATTGAATGGCCTCAAAGTTGTTGGGAAAGATCCCAAGGACATCAAGTTGGTCACCTCTGGTGCAGGTGCTGCTGCCTTAGCGTGTTTAGGTTTGCTCGTTAAGCTAGGCATTCCGCAGAAAAACATTTTTGTAACTGATCTTGCCGGTGTCGTATATGAAGGTCGTATCGAGTTGATGGATGAGGACAAAATTATTTATGCACAAGCCACTTCTGCGCGCACCTTAGGAGAAGTCATTGACGGTGCGGATGTGTTTCTGGGTTTATCAGCAGGCGGTGTCCTGAAGCAAGACATGGTGAAGAAAATGGCGGCTAAGCCATTGATATTTGCCTTAGCCAATCCAAATCCCGAAATCACACCAGAAGATGTCAACGCCGTACGCAATGATGCAATTGTCGCAACGGGGCGCAGTGATTACCCCAACCAAGTTAACAATGTCTTGTGTTTCCCCTACATATTCAGAGGCGCATTAGACGCTGGTGCGTCCACCATCACGACTGAGATGAAGATTGCAGCCGTTCACGCGATTGCTGAACTGGCGCAAGCTGAACAGAGTGAAGTCGTGGCAGCCGCATATGTTGGTGAAAAATTAGCTTTTGGGCCAGAATATTTAATACCCAAACCCTTTGATCCGCGTTTGATGATCAAAATCGCACCTGCAGTTGCTCAAGCCGCTGCAGACTCAGGTGTGGCATTGCGACCGATCAAAGACATGGATGCTTATATTCAAAAATTACAAGCATTTGTCTATGCATCTGGCACCACGATGAAACCCATTTTCACAGCTGCTAAAAAAGCTGTCAAAAAGCGCGTGGTCTTTTCTGAAGGCGAAGATGAACGGGTGTTACGTGCATCACAAATCGTCGTGGATGAGAGCATTGCACACCCCACCTTCATTGGCCGGCCTGCAGTCATTGCCAAACGCATTGAAAAGTTTGGTTTGCGTTTAAAAGAAGGTGTGGACTACCAAGTCGTGAATGTTGAGCAGGATGACCGTTACCGTGATTTCTGGCAAACCTATCACCGAATGACTGAGCGAAAGGGCGTTACAGAACAGTTGGCCAAAATCGAGATGAGACGTCGTTTATCGCTCATAGGTGCCATGTTGCTGCAAAAAGGGGAAGTTGATGGTTTGATTTGTGGCACTTGGGGCAGCACCACATTGCATCTCAATTATGTAGACCAAGTTATAGGTAAACGCAACGGTGTCAACAATTATGCGTGCATGAATGGCTTGATGCTGCCTGGGCGACAAGTGTTTTTAGTAGATACACACATCAACTATGACCCCAGCGCTGAGCAGTTGTGCGAAATCACGATCATGGCAGCTGAAGAAATGAAGCGTTTTGGATTTAAACCCAAAGTTGCTTTATTGAGTCACTCTAATTTTGGTAGTAGCGAAAAGCCAAGTGCCATCAAAATGCGTAACACACTTCAGTTGTTACGTGAACAGGCACCTTGGCTTGAAGTTGACGGTGAGATGCATGGCGACTTGGCATTAGACAGTGATGCACGCCATCACCTAATGCCCAATACAACTTTGCACGGAGACGCCAATCTTTTGGTATTGCCGAATATTGATGCTGCAAATATTGCTTACAACTTGTTGAAAACTGCAGCTGGCGGCAATATTGCCATCGGTCCGGTACTGCTCGGCGCGAACAAGCCCGTGCACATTTTGACACCCAGCACCACTGTGCGACGTATTGTCAATATGACTGCTTTAACCGTGGCAGATGCGAATGCAGCCAGATAATTGACTAATTTGTAAGGATCACTTGCTTTTTTTGCTGAATTGAACGACACTACAGCTCTCGAGTGATACGGGTTTACCCGCACTCAAACAGCGTTGTAAACAGCAAACATATGGCATTGATGGGCTTTAGAGAGTCAAATTCTTTTATAAAACGACTATTTGCAGTATTTTTAGCAAGTATTTTACTTATTTGCACCAATATGGTGCATGCGAGATCCTCTTCGGATTATCTTGCCAATTTGAGTCATTTAGAGTCGATTTCTCTAGCCGATTTACCCAAACAGGGGCAGCATGTTTACGCACTGATTGAGGCAGGTGGACCTTTTGCTCATGAAAAAGATGGTGTTGTGTTTGGCAACCGAGAGAGGATATTACCTGTACACAAACGTGGCTTTTACCGTGAATACACCGTAAAAACTTCTGGCGTACGTCACCGCGGTGCTAGACGCATTGTTTGTGGCGGGTACAAAATGACCAATCCAGAAATTTGCTATTACACAGATGACCACTATGCGAGTTTTCGCATCATTAAACCTTGATAGTTTTTGAAAGTAGAGTGAGGGAATAGAATTTATGCTACTTCGTACCGTAAGAAATAACATTGTTCAATCGATTCGCGCGTTTACAGTGAATCAATTGCAAGATACTGCCAAAGAACTTGGCCAGCATTTTTTATATGCCAATTTGGCCATGGCGCAATCAAAACAAGACGTACTTGATTTGGTTTCAGCACAATTTTCTTTGCCTTCGCACTTTGGCAAAAATTTTGATGCGCTTTACGATTGTTTAACTGATCCAGTTTACAAGTCAGGTCCTCAAGTTGGGTTTATTGTTGTGCTTCAACACATTCCAGCGAATGTCAAATTTGACAAAGAAGCTCGTGAACAGCTTTTGGATATTTTCAGAGATGCTGCTGATTATTGGGGAGACAGGAAAATACCATTCCGATGCTTCTATTCTTTTCAGTAGCCCGTTCTGCGCAAAATAGCCAAGCAGAACGGGCTAATGAGGCACTTGGACAAATTAAGGTCGCCAACTTAGAGGTCATTAAAGATGATGTTGACGAAACAGAAATAGCCGAAAAAATGCCAACGGATAAACTCGTCGACGTTTCTCCACTCGCATTGCGCATGAGCAGCCCTTTCAATGCGGGCTATTGGTTAACAGCAGCATAAGAATCTGCGATTGCGTCTTTAATTGCGTTTAACCCCATCTAAGGCAAGCGCAAGTTCAATGTACTGCACTACGGGCACTTCTTGAGCTCTGCGTTGAAGATCAAAATCGCCTTCATACGATTTCTCATCGAGCCATTTGCCCAATGTATGGCGCATCAATTTGCGGCGTTGACTGAAGGCAACTTTGACCAATTCACTGAGCGTTTCGACATTTAATTGTGGCGGGTTTGGTTTTGGAATCATGCGCACAATAGCGCTGTCAACACGTGGTGGTGGTGCAAATGAACTGGGCGGAACAAATAACACATTCTCCATGTCGTAGCGCCACTGCAACATCACACTCAAACGACTGTAGTCGCTGCAATCAGCCTGAGCCACCATGCGATCGATGACTTCCTTTTGAAGCATGAAATGTTGGTCTTGAATCACATCAACATAACGAAGTAAATGAAACAATATGGGCGTTGAAATGTTGTAAGGCAAATTACCCACAACTCGCAATTGATGTGTATCGGTAAAAGAAGTATCTGCGAATTCTGATGACTTCAAC
>Ga0116158_10004605_pt1 | contig 11755 bp, 10 predicted proteins | sample AD_UKC052_MetaG_FD_89883 | JGI IMG/M metagenome (GOLD analysis project Ga0116158, IMG submission 89883) | Active sludge microbial communities of municipal wastewater-treating anaerobic digesters from USA - AD_UKC052_MetaG | ecosystem: Engineered > Bioreactor > Anaerobic > Digestate | place: USA... | reverse complement strand
GTCGAGCACGACCAGGTCGACATGCCATTCGTTCATCGCGGCGGCCATCTCGCGGCCGTTGCCGGCCACGGTGACCAGGAAGCCGTAGTCCTGCAGCAGCGTCTTCGTCAGGCGCCGGATCTCGACGTCGTCGTCGACGATCAGGATGCGCGGGGTGCGGTCCATGGGCGGCTCCTGCGGTTGTGCCGGGGCAGGCCTCAGCCCACGGCCTCCCAGCGCGCGCTCTGTTCGGAGCGCCACAGTGCGTCGATCACGCGCAGCTGGGCCAGCGCATCCTCCAGCCCCCAACTCGCGGCGGCTTCGCCGCGCAGCAGCAAGGAGAAGGCCTCGGCCTCGAGCTGGTACTGGTCGGCCGCGGGCAGGGTCTCGACCTGGATGCTGCTGCCGTCGAGGGCACCGCCCTCGTCGATGGCGATAGCCATCGCGCCGCCGCGCGGTGCATTGAAGGGGATGCGCAGCTCGATCCGGCCCGTGGTGCCGACCACCTGCACACGCTGGAATGGGCAGCTCTGCGTCGAGACGGTGAAGCCGGCTTGCCGGCCGTCGCCGAAGTCGAGCAGCGCGCTGGTGGTGCGGTCGGTGGCCATCGCCGGGTCGCGGTCGACCAGGGCCACGACGCGGCGCGGTTCAGCCTCGAACAGGTAGCGGCCGGCGAGGATCGCGTAGCAGCCGATGTCGTACAGCGCGCCGCCGCCGATGTCGGCGCGGTTGCGGATGTTGGCGGGGTCGTCGTTGAAGTACGAGAAGAACACCTGCACCGCGCGCGGCGTACCGATGCGCCCGGCGCGCACCAGCTCGCGCGCCCGCTGCCACTGCGGGTGATGGCGGACCATGAAGGCTTCCTCGATGCACACCGTCCGCGACGCGGCGAGCAGGGCGCGCGCCTCCTCGGCGCTCAGAGCGATCGGCTTCTCGCACAGCACATGCTTGCCTGCGGCGGCGGCCTTCAGCGTCAGAGGCACGTGAAGGTTGTTGGGCAGTGGGTTGTAGATGGCCTCGATCTCCGGGTCGGCCAGCAACTCCTCGTACGAGCCATAGGCGCGCGGGATCCCCAGGGCCTGGGCCGCCGCCCGCGCGGCAGCGAGTGAACGCGAGGCGATTCCTCGCAGTTCGATCAAGGGGCTGGCCTGCATCGAAGGCAGCACCTGATCGATGCCGATCCGGGCCGTGCTCAGCACGCCCCACACCACCTTTTTCATGACCGACTCCTTCCCTTGGCCGCGGCACTGCGTGGCATTCGGGGCGCTTGACCCACTTCAGTATGAGGTGCGCACCTCACAAATAATGCTAGCACGTTCGTCAACTTGTCCACAGTGGTTGAGGGGCGCAACCCACGCCTTCGCGAGACGCGGGATGCGTCGCAAGCCCTTCTTGACGGATCCGCCAGCCCCGCGGCTCAGCCGCCGACCCAGCGGTGCTCGGAGGCCTTCAGGTGCGAGCGCATCGCGGCCTGGGCGGCGAGCGGGTCGCGCGCCTCGATCGCGTGCAGGATCGCCTCGTGTTCCTTCAGTGCCGCATTCCAGGTGCGCATGTTCTCGTAGCGGGAACGCAGCTTGGTGGAAATCGGGCTGTGCCTGTCGTCGAACAGCTCGACGACCAGGCGCTGCATCACGGAATTGCCGCTCATTTCGGCAATCGTGAGGTGGAACTGGCGGTCGAACTCGAGCGGCGTGCGTCGTCGGCCGATCTCCTGGCGCATGCCGTCCACGCAGGCGCGCAGCTGGGCCAGCGCCGCCGGCGTGACTCGCGCGCAGGCCAGCGCCACCACCGTGCCCTCCAGCGCCGCGCGCGCCTGCATCAGCTCCGTCGGGCTCTCGCCCAATGCCGCCGTGGCGCGCGTGCTGCGCTCGGGCGGGCTGTTGACGTAGACGCCGGAGCCGCTGCGGATCTCGACCGTGCCCTCCACGTCGAGCGCGATCAGCGCCTCGCGAAGTGACGGGCGCGAAACGCCCAGCTGCTGCGCGAGTTCGCGTTCCGGGGGCAGGCGGTCGCCGATGTCGAAGCCACCGCGCTCGATGAGCTCGCGAATCTGGTCGGCGATCTGCTGATAAAGACGTCGCGTCTCGACCTGTTTGAACTGCACGGACATGGCGGGCTGCACCGGAGGAAGTCGTGGCCATGATAGCCCTGGCATCAGGGAATATCCCAGCACGACACGGACAAGTGGTAAGGCCAAATGCGACAATGTTGGTCAAGTGGCCTTACCAAACTAGCGACATGCGCGAACCGGCGACGGCGTCGCCGCTGCTGGCGCTGACCGGCATCACGAAGCGGTTTCTCGGTGTCACGGCACTCAACGGCGTGTCCTTCGAACTGCGCCGCGGCGAGGTGCACGCACTGTGCGGCGAGAACGGCGCCGGCAAATCCACGCTGATGAAGATCCTCAGCGGCCAGCTGCAGCCCGATGCCGGCGAGATCGTCTACAAGGGCGCGCCGGTGCGCTTCGCCTCGACACCGCAGGCGCAGGCGGCAGGCGTCGCGATGATCCACCAGGAACTGAACCTGGTGCCGCATCTGTCGGTCGCCGAGAACATCTTCCTGGCGCGCGAGCCGCGTCGCGGGCCGTTCATCGACCGCCGGCGCCTGCATGCCGAATCACGGCGCTGCCTGGATCGGCTGGGGGTCGACATCGCTCCACAGGCCATCGTGCGCACGCTGTCGGTCGCGCAGCGGCAGATGGTCGAGATCGCCAAGGCGCTGTCGATCGACGCCGAGGTGCTGATCATGGACGAGCCGACTTCGTCGCTCACCGAGTCGGAGACCGAGCTCCTGTTCAAGGTGATCGCCGAACTGCGCCGTGCCGGGGTTGCGCTGGTCTACATCTCGCACCGCCTCGACGAAATGGCGCGCATCGTCGACCGCGTCACCGTGCTGCGCGACGGGCGTCACGTGAGCACGGGCGATTTCGCCGCCAGCAGCGTCGACGAGGTCGTCGAGCGCATGGTGGGCCGCGCGCTGGAAGACAAGTTCCCGCCACCCACGCGCGTGCCGTCTTCCGAGGTGCTGCTGTCGGTGCGAGGCCTGGCCCGCCGGGGCGTGTTCGAGGATGTCGGCTTCGAGCTGCGGCGCGGCGAAATCCTCGGCTTCGCCGGGCTGATGGGCGCCGGCCGCACCGAAGTGGCACGTGCGGTGTTCGGCGCCGACCTGCCCGATACCGGCACGGTGCGGCTGGGGGGTGAGGCGCTGCAGATCCGCTCGCCGCGCGACGCGATCCGCCACGGCATCGCCTACCTGTCGGAAGACCGCAAGGGCCACGGCCTGGCGCTGAACATGACGGTGGCGCACAACGTCAGCCTCGCGAACATGGCCGGCGTGGCCAACGCGCTCGGCTTCATCCGATTCGAGCGCGAGGCTTCGGTGGCGCAGCGCTACATCGACTCGCTGGCGATCCGCACGCCCTCGACGCGGCAGGCGGTGCGGCTGCTGTCCGGCGGCAACCAGCAGAAGGTGGTGATCGCGAAGTGGCTGTTCCGCGATTCGCGCGTGCTGTTCTTCGACGAGCCGACCCGCGGCATCGACGTGGGCGCCAAGTACGCCATCTACAAGCTGCTCGACGAGCTCGCCGCGCAGGGCATCGGCGTCGTGCTCATCAGCTCCGAACTGCCCGAGATCCTCGGCATGACCGACCGCGTGGCCGTGTTCCACGCCGGCCGGCTGCGCACGGTGCTCGACACCCGCCACACCGACCAGGAAGAAGTGATGCAACACGCCTCCGGGCTGGCCGCAACCGAGACACCATGAACGACAAGCAGAAGGACCTGTTCCAGAAGTTCGCGGCGCTGGCCAGCCTGTTCGGGCTGACGATCGTGTTCGCCTTCGTCAGCGACGCCTTCCTGACGGTGGGCAATGGCATGACGGTCGCGCTGCAGGTGACATCGATCGCCTACCTCGGCATCGGCGCCACCTGCGTGATCATCACCGGGGGGATCGACCTGTCGGTGGGCGCCATCCTCGCGCTGTCGGGCGTCGTCTCGGCCCTGGCGGTGAAGGCGGGCGCACCGGTGCCCGCCGGCATGCTGGCGGGCGTGCTCGTCGGCGCCTTGTGCGGCGTCGTCAACGGCGTGGCCGTCACCTGGCTGCGGCTGCCGCCCTTCATCGCCACGCTGGGCATGATGCTGGTGGCGCGCGGTGTCGCACTGCAGATCACCGATGCCAAGGCGATCGGCAGCCTCGGCGACAGCTTTGCCGAGATTGGCAACGGCTCGCTGTGGCGTGTCGCCACGGTGGGGGCGGATGGATTCCCCGACGTCAGCTTCCCCGGCATTCCCTATCCCGTGCTGCTGATGGTGCTGCTGGCCGTTGCGGTCGCGGTCATGCTCAACCGCACGACGCTCGGGCGGCATCTCTACGCCATCGGCTCGAACAGCGAGGCGGCGCGCCTGTCCGGCGTGAACGTCCGCGGCGTGACCTTGTTCGCCTATGTGCTGTCGGGCACGCTGGCCGGGCTCACGGGTTGCGTGCTCGCCTCGAGGCTGGTCACGGCGCAGCCCAGCGAAGGCCTGATGTACGAGCTCGACGCGATCGCCGCCGCGGTGATCGGTGGCACCTCGCTGTCGGGCGGCGTGGGCACGATCTCCGGCACCGTGATCGGCGCCTTCGTGATCGGCATCCTGCGCAACGGACTGAACATGGGCGGCGTGTCCGCCTTCACCCAGCAGATCGTCATCGGCATGGTCATCCTGCTCACGGTGTGGATCGACCAGATGCGCCATCGACGATGAATCCCCGCCGGCGGGACCGGCCGGCAGCCCCCGAAGAGAGACAACCCTTTCCAACGAAGGATCGCCATGAAGAATCTGCTCACCACCCTGTGCGCCGCCACGCTGGCGCTGTCCGCCTTTGCGGCCTCGGCCGCCGACAAGGAGATCGCGGTCATCGTCAAGACCGTCAACTCCGACTTCTGGCAGAACGTCAAGAAGGGCGCGAACGACGGCGCCGCCAAGCTCAAGGGCTACACCGCCACCTTCCAGGGCGCGGCCTCCGACACCGACCTGGCCGGCCAGGTGGCGCTGGTCGAGAACGCGGTCAACCGCAAGGTGGCCGGCATCGTGCTCGCGCCGTCCGACCCGGACGCGCTGATCCCGGCGATGAAGAAGGCCTGGGAGGCCAAGATCCCGGTGATCCTGATCGACTCGGCCGCGTCGGACGCGGGCAAGAACTACTACCAGTCCTTCCTCGCCACCGACAACAAGAAGGCCGGCGAGCTGTGCGCCCAGGCGCTGATCGACAAGATCGGCAAGGAAGGCAAGATCGCCATCATGTCCTTCACCGCCGGCTCGGGCTCGGAGATCGGCCGCGTCGGCGGCTTCCGCAAGTACATCGAGACGCATTCGAAGCTGAAGATCGTCGGTACGTTCTATTCGAACTCGCAGATGGGCACGGCGCTGAACCAGACCACTGACGTGTTGGCCGCGAACGCTGACCTCAAGGGAGTATTCGGTGCCAACGAGCCCACCGCGATCGGCATGGGCCGCGCGCTGGTGCAGTCGGGCAAGGCCGGCAAGGTGGCGGCGATCGGCTTCGACGGCAACGGCGACCTGCAGGCCTTCGTCAAGGACGGCACCATCGAGGCGATCGCGGTGCAGAGCGCCTACATGATGGGCCACCTGGGCGTGACGACCGTCGCCGACGTGGTCGCGGGCAAGAAGGTGCCGAAGTTCCTCGACACCGGCGTGGTCATGGTGACCAAGAAGAACATCGACACGCCTGAGGCGAAGAACGTCCTCTACTGAGACCTCGGTTTCGCCGGCTGCGCTGCTGCGATGAAGATCACCGACAGGCGGCCGCTGCCGCGCACCGGGCTCGCCCTGCCGGTGTTCGGCCTCGGCTGTGCGCAGGTTGGCGGGTTGTTCCAGCCGATGTCGGAGCAGGATGCCGCGGCGCTGTTCGATTCTGCGTGGGAGCTTGGTGTGCGCCTGTTCGACACGGCGCCGTATTACGGCTACACGCGCTCCGAGTGGCGCACCGGCGCGGCGCTGTCGCTGCGGCCGCGCGCGGACTACCTGCTCAGCACCAAGGTCGGCCGGCTCATGCGGCCGGACGACAGCGTGCGGCCCGGCGACGACGGCTGGGCCGATCCGCTGCCCTTGCGGCCGCAGTTCGACTACAGCCATGACGGCGTGATGCGTTCCTTCGAAGACAGCGTGCGCCGACTCGGCCTGGCGCGCATCGACCTGCTGCTCGTGCACGACATCGGACGGCGCACGCATGGCGATCGGCATGCGCACCATTGGGATCAGCTCACGCGTGGCGGCGGCTTTCGCGCGCTCGAGCGGCTGCGCCACGGCGGGGCCGTGACGGCCATCGGCCTGGGCGTCAACGAATGGCAGGTAGCGCACGACAGTCTGCAGGCCTTCGACCTGGATTGCGTGATGCTGGCCGGCCGCTACACGCTGCTCGAACAGGACTCGCTGACGCCCTTTCTCGAGGACTGCCAGCGACACGGCGTCGCGGTGATCATTGCCGGCCCGTTCAATTCGGGCGTGCTGGCCGGAGCCTCCAGCTTCGACTACGCGCCCGTGCCTGTTGACATCGTTCAGCGGGTGAAGGCGCTGCAGACCGTCTGTGCGGAGTTCGACGTGTCGCTGCCGGCGGCGGCGCTGCAGTTTCCCCTCGCCCATCCGGCGGTGGTGTCGTGCGTCGCCGGCGCGCACGGCCCGCGGCAACTGGCGCAGAACGTCGGCGAGTTCGAGTCGGTCATCCCGGCGGACTTCTGGAAGGCGCTGCAGGCACGCGGACTGGTCGACTCGCGCGCGCCCCTGCCGCAGCATTGATCGCACGACCATGCGCATCGACGCCCACCAGCAGTTCTGGCGCATCGCCAACCGGCAGGGGCGCTGGCCGCCACCTGCGTTGGCCCCCATCCACCGCGATTTCGTCCCCGACGACCTGCTGCCGGAGTTGCAGCGCTGCCGCATCGCCGGCACCGTGCTCGTACAGTCCCTGGCCACGATGTCGGACACCGAGTTCACGCTCGAACTGGCCATGCGCCACGACTTCGTCCTCGGTGTGGTCGGTTGGATCGACCTGAAGAGCGCCGGGGCGCCCGTCTACATCGCCCACCTGGCGCAGCACCCGCAGTTCAAGGGCCTGCGGGCGATGCTGCAAGACCTGGCCGACGACCGCTGGATCGACGACCCGGCGCTCGACACGGCCGTGCTGTGCATGATCGACCACGGCCTGAGTTTCGACGCCCTGGTGCTGCAGCGCCAGCTGCCGGCGCTGCGCTGCTTCGCACAGCGGCACCCGGAGCTGCCCATCGCGATCGACCACGCGGCACGGCCGCCGATCGCTCGCGGAGCGCGGCGTGACTGGCAGCGCGAGATCGCCGCACTCGCACGGCTGCCGAACGTGCACTGCAAGCTCTCCGGCCTGCTCACCGAGGCCGGCCCGGGCTGCTGCGAGCTGCGCCTGCAGCCCTACGTCGAGCACGTGTTCGCCTGTTTCGGCGCCCGACGCCTGATGTGGGGCAGCGACTGGCCCGTGCTTCGCCTGGCCGCCGAGTACGAGGAGTGGTTCACCATGGCGCGCAGCCTCTGCACGGCCTTGCCGGGCATGCACGACGACGATCTCGACGCGGTGTTCGGCGGCAACGCCCATAGGTTCTACCGGCTCCAGCCTCCTCTCCATCGACAAGGAATGACATGCTGACCGTGGTCTGCCGCTCTCCGGGCGTGCTGCAAGCCGAGGACCGTCCCGAACCGGTGCGCGGCGAAGCCGATGTGCTGGTGCGCGTCCGGCGCGTCGGCGTGTGCGGCACGGACCTGCACATCTTCACGGGCGACCAGCCGTACCTCGAGTACCCGCGCGTGATGGGCCACGAACTGTCGGGCGTGGTGGCCGAAGCGCCACCGGGCAGCCCGCTGCGCGCCGGCGAACCGGTGTTCGTGATGCCCTACCTGTCCTGCGGGAGCTGCATCGCCTGCCGCGTCGGCAAGACCAACTGCTGCGTGAACATCCAGGTGCTCGGCGTGCATCGGGACGGCGCCTTCGCCGAACTGCTGGCCGTGCCGCAGGCCTTCGTGCACAAGGCCGAAGGTGTCAGCCTGGACCAGGCGGCGATGGTCGAGTTCCTCGCCATCGGCGCGCACGCGGTGCGCCGCGGCGAAGTCGCCGCCGGCCAGCGCGTGCTGGTGGTCGGCACCGGCCCGATCGGCATGGCCGCGCTGATCTTCAGCCGCCTGCGGGGCGCGATCGTCACGGCGCTCGATACGCGCGCCGAGCGCATCGGCTTCTGTCTGCAGTCGCTCGGTGCCGAGGCTGGCGTCCTGGTCGGGCTGGACGACGAGGCGCGGCTGGCGGAACTGAGCGAAGGCGAGTTCTTCGACGTCGTCTTCGATGCCACCGGCAACCGGCAGGCCATGGAGCGGGGCTTCCGCTTCGTCGCGCACGGTGGCAAGTACGTGCTGGTGTCGATCGTGCGCGACTCGATCTGCTTCGCCGACCCCGAGTTCCACAAGCGCGAGACCACGCTGCTCGGCAGCCGCAACGCGACGATGGAGGACTTCGAGACCGTGCTCGCGGCGATGCGCGCAGGCCGGATCCCCGCCGCTGCGCTGAACACGCACCGGCTGCGGCTGCACGACCTGCCCGCCGACTTCGCTACCCTGCTGGACCCGGCGCAGCGCGTCATCAAGGCCATCGTCGAGTGCTAGCTGGCGCGCCGATCCTGCAGTTCGGGACCGGCCGGTTCCTGCAGGCCCACGTCGACCTGTTCGTGTCGCAGGCCCTGCCGCTCGGCCAGGCCCTGGGCGGCATCGCGGTGGTGCAGAACACCGACAGCGCGCAGAGCAGCACGAGGTTGTCGGCCTTGTCCGCGGCGCAAGGTTACCCGGTGCGCCTGCGCGGCTTGCGCGACGGCGCGGCGATCGACGAAGTGGTGCAGGTCACGTCGGTGCGGGCGGCGTGGCACGCAGGGCGCGATTGGGCGCGCCTGCTGGAGGCCATGGCCTCGCAGGTGCAGGTGATCGTCTCGAACACCGCCGACCAGGGCTATGCCCTCGATTCCGCCGACGGCGCACAGGCGCTGGCCATGACGGGCGCCCCGCCGCGCAGCTATCCGGCCAGGCTCGCCGTGCTGCTGTGGCATCGCTGGCGGCAGGTGCCCGACGCACCGATGACCCTGTGCCCGTGCGAGCTGGTCGGGCGCAACGGCGACACGCTGCGCGAGATCGTGGTGGCGGTGGCCAGCGGCTGGGGTGCGCCAGCGGGTTTCATCGCCTATCTGCGCGAGCACTGCGTGTGGGTCAATTCTCTGGTCGATCGCATCGTGTCGGAGCCCTTGCACCCGGCCGGCGCGATCGCCGAGCCGTATGCGCTGTGGGCCATCGAATGCCGGCCGCGAATGGTGCTCCCGTGCAGCCACCCGGCCATCGTGCTGACCGACGACCTGGCCGGTTTCGAGCGGCTCAAGCTGTGGTTGCTCAACCTGGCGCACAGCTTCCTCGCCGAGTGCTGGCTCGTCGACGGCCGGCCAGCCGGCGAGACGGTGCTCGAGGCGATGCACGACCTCGCGCTGCGCGAACGACTCGAAGACGTCTGGCGCGACGAGGTGCTGCCGGTCTTCGATGTCCTGGGCCAGGGCGAGGCTGCGCGCAGCTACCTCGAAGGCCTGCGCGAACGCCTGCTGAACCCGTTCCTTGCGCACCGGCTGTCCGACATCGCGCAGCACCATGCCCAGAAGAAGCGCCGCCGATTCGAGCCCGTGATTGCCGCTGCAGCCCGCGCCGGGCTGACCATTCGCCAGCCATGTCTTCGGCGCGCGCTGACCGAGGTCGACGACACGGCGCCATGAGATTCTGGCTTCACGGTTGAAGTCGTTCCGGCGCGAGATAGGCCCGCCGGTAGGTTTCGAAGTCGGTCAGGTCCTGTGCCTCGATGCGGGCCTGCTCTTGCAGGGAGACCGCGGCCATCTGGCCGAGCTTCGCCTGCGAGTCAGCCGGCCAGGGCATCTCGAGCAACTGGTGCTTTGCCTTGGTGGACTGGGCACCGACAAAACCGCGGTGCGAGCCACCAAAGTTCCGCCGCATGGTCTCCAGCACTCGTGCAGACGGCAACAGTGCGGCGTCACTCACGGCGCTTCGTGCGCGTCGAAGGCAGTCGCGGTAGCCCAGGCCGCCTTCGATCGTGTCCAGCGCGTGGGCGATCGGCTCGAACTCATCGAGCAGGCTGGCCGCCCAGTCGGTCAGGGCGATCTCGCCATCGCCCCGTTCGAGCCGCAAGCCGGGCTCGCGCCCGCGCGTCGCAACGAGGTCCTGGTTGCGGGAAAGCGCCTCGGTTTCCTGAGGTGAATCCGCAGGACTGTCGGCCAGCAGGCTGTGCAGAAGAAACAGGTCGACGAAGCGCGCCGTGCCGGGCCCGATGCCCAGCGGCTCGAAGGGATCGAGGTCCAGGCAGCGCACCTCGACGTACTCGACCCCGCGTTCACGCAGCGCGTGCAGCGGTCGCTCTGCTGGCCTGATCACGCGTTTCGGGCGGATCGTTCCGTAGAACTCGTTCTCGATCTGGAGCAAGGTCGTCGCGAGTTGCCTGTAGTTGCCTTCGCGATCGACGACCCCGATCGCCTCGTAAGCCGGGTACTGCCGCGTCAGGGCCTCCTGCAGAGTCGCCGCATAGTGCTCCAGGCTGTTGTAGCTCACCGCCAGCGCCGACTGGGCGTCGCTCTGGTAGCCCAGTCGGCCCATGCGAAGCGACGTGGCCTGCGGCATCCCGAGGGTGTCGGGCCCCACCGGTGTCAGGCCGTGTGCCCGGCCGGTCATGAAACTCGAACCCAGCGCCGGCGATGCTCCGAACAGATACAGCAGCAGGAACGAGTGGCGACGGAAGTTGCGAATCAGCGCGAAGTACTCGTCGGTGCCCAGTCCAGGCATCGACCAGTTGTAGTGGATGCCCGAGATCGTCTGCATGCGTTTGCCGTAGCGATGGCTCAAGCCGATTCGATACACGGCTTTCGCGCGGCCGATGTTCGAGTTGCCGTAGTTGGCGATCGGGATCGACGCATCCGGCGGCAGGTCGCAAGGCATGCTGCCGGCCCACAGCAGCTCGTCGCCGATCGACCGGTAAACATGCTGGTGGATCTGGCCGAGCTCCTCGAGGCAGGATTCGACACTGCCATGCACGCCTGTGATCAGTTCGAGCTGTGACTCGCTGAAATCGGTCGTGATGTGGGGATGCGTGAGGGCGGAACCCAGAGCCGGCGGGTGGGGCGTCAAGGCCAGCGAACCGTCCGGTCGCGTGCGCAGGCTCTCCTTCTCGATGCCGCGCAGCATTCCCTGCAGCCTGCCGTGCGGCAGGGCATGCAGGCGATCCGCGATGCGACGCTGCGAAAGCATCATCGTCCCGAGGAACGAGCACGGCGGGAGGCTTGACGGCCTGGCCGCGAAATCCGGGTCCGAGCAATGGTGAACAACATTGGCACGAATTTACCCGGTCGCTCGACTTCCGGTGCGGGTGATTGTGCTGGGTCCGAACTGACCGTCCATGACACCGGAATGGAACGCCCGACCGACCTTCTCGACCGGGCCGCGTCGCGCCTGCGCCCTCGAGGATGCCCTGCACGGCCGGTGCCGGGCGGCTTCGCCGCGGAGCCGGCAGCGAGTCAGTACCGGGTGAACCTGAATGAAGCGGTGGACAGGCCGGTGCACCGCCGCGTGGCATCCTGATCGCAGTGGCGGATGCGGTCGGTGCATCGCCGGATCGCGGGCAGCGGCATGCATCGATCTGCAGGAGCCACTCTCCGAGCGGCCGCAGTCCGTGT
>Ga0116158_10004602_pt1 | contig 11758 bp, 10 predicted proteins | sample AD_UKC052_MetaG_FD_89883 | JGI IMG/M metagenome (GOLD analysis project Ga0116158, IMG submission 89883) | Active sludge microbial communities of municipal wastewater-treating anaerobic digesters from USA - AD_UKC052_MetaG | ecosystem: Engineered > Bioreactor > Anaerobic > Digestate | place: USA... | reverse complement strand
GCTGCGCACGCACCAGGTCAAGGACGGCAGCATCCCCGATGCCACCATGCACGGCGACTGCCGGGCCCTGATCGCGACCATCCGCGCCGATATCCGCGAGCTGGCCGGGCACTTCCCGCACGATGCCGATTACCTCACCGCGCTCGACGCCGACTTCGCCCGCTGGGCCGAGGGCGGGTTCGGCGAGCCCGACTTCCTCGACTCGCTCGTCGCCTTCCAGCCGCAGCGCGACCGCGTCGACGGGATGCGCCACCTGGTCGTCTTCCCGATGTACACCCAGAACGGCTCCAGTGACCGTCGCGTCGAGGCTGTGCTCATCGAGGTGATCTGGCCCGAGTTCATCGCCGACCTCGAGGCGGGCGAGTATTCGAACGCGCTGTTCGTGCCAATCCGGTTCCTGGACTTCACCGAGGGCTACGACACCAACTCGGCCGTGCTGTTCCCCGAGACTGTCGCCATGCGCGAGATCCCGCACTTCACGTGGGGGGCGATCTTCGCCGACCGCGAGGCCGCACGGTTCCGTCGGGTGGTGCGCGCGGCATCCGAGATCACCAAGCTGGACCTGCCCGAGGATGCCGCGGCTCTCCTCGACGACCAGGCGCTCACGGAGGAGACCTTCGTGATGTGGGACCTCATCCACGACCGCACCCACATGCGCGGTGACCTGCCGTTCGACCCGTTCATGATCAAGCAGCGCATGCCGTACTTCCTGTACTCGCTGGAGGAGCTGCGGTGCGACCTCACGGCGTTCCGTGAGGCGGTGCGGTTGGAGCGCGCGCCCGAGACCGACGAGAACACGCGGTCGCACGCCAAGCTCGTGCAGTACGCCGTGATCTTCGATCGCATCTTCCGGTTCGCGATCACCGGTTCGCGCGTGCGCAACTACGACGGGCTCGGCGGCCAGCTGCTGTTCGCCTGGCTGCACCAGCACCACGTGCTGCACTGGACCGACACCCAGCTCACGATCGACTGGGCCGAGGTGCCCGACGTCGTGGTGGAGCTCTCCGACGCGATAAACGACCTGTACTGGAAGTCGATCGACCGCCCCAAGATCGCCCACTGGCTCGCCGCCTACGACCTCGTCGCGGGCACGCTCACGCCGCACCCCGCATCGAAGTGGGCGGTGCGCGACCTGGCGCTCGAGGGGCTGCCTCGCGAGCTCACCGATGCGGTCATGGACGACGAGTTTCCCCTGTCGATGTTCTACGAGGCGCTCTCGAAGAAGATGACCGACGTGATCGAGTCGACGTCGGGGATCACTGGAGCGCTGGTTGAGTAGCGGCGCAGCCGCGTATCGAAACCAACCCGACGAGGGTTTCGATACGGCCTCCGGCCTACTCAACCGGCTCGTGCTCGTGGCCGGCGCCTCCAACGACTCCGGCCGCGCCGTCGCCACCCGGTTGACGGATGCCGGTGCCCGGGTGCTCGCCGTCGGCTCCGACCTGCGCCGCCTCGCCGAGACCCCCGCCGTATCCCGCTACGAGTGCGACCTCGCAAGTCCCCGCGGCGTGGACAGTCTCGCGTCCCGCATCCACGCCGAGCACGGGCCGATCGATGGCGTCGTGCACCTGGTGGGCGGCTGGCGCGCGGGCCGCGCCGATGACGACTGGGCGTGGTTGGAGTCGCGGGTGGTCGAGACGTTCCGCAACACGAGCCGCGCCTTCTTCGAGGACCTCAAGGCCTCGCCCGCAGGGCGGCTCGTGATGGTGTCGTCGACCTCCGTGGAGGTGCCGACGTGGTCCAACGCGAACTACGTCGCGGCGAAGTCCGCAGCGGAGGCGTGGGCGCGCAGCGCGGCGTCGGGGTTCGCGAAGGGGGGCACCGCGGCATCCGTGATTCTGGCCGTGGGGTCACTCGGGCCCGACGGCACTCCTGTCGGCGTGCTCGCCGACCGCATCGTCACCCTCTGGGACGAGCCGGCGACCGAGCTCAACGGGGCGCGCTTCACCCTCTAGTCGAGCTCAGTGGATGAGCACCTTCATCACCATGATCGCCACGCCGAGCAGCGCGGTGACAAGCGCTCCGAGGCTTCGAGCCCACGGTTTCGTAGTCATGCGTGCGACGGCGAGGTAGCCGATGATGCCGAGCAGCGCGGCATCGATCCAGAGCGCGACCCACACGGCCGTGTCATCCGCGATCACGCCCGCGGCGCCCAGCAGGATGATGAGCAACGGGATAAGCGCCCCGAGGAGCAGGCCGCTCGAGTGACGCACCGCGTACAACAGCAAGGCACCGAAGGACTTGTCGCCGTCGATGGTCATGCCCAGGTTGGAGACGACCCCCGCGAAGACATGGGCGATCCAGAACACGACCACGGTGCCGAGCACCTTCAGGAACGTGTCCCACGAGGTGTCGGACTTCTGGCCCGTGACGATGATCAGCGCCGAGACGAGAATCACGCCGTAGATCGCCGACTCGGAGAGCACGGTCCGGATGCGCGCGGCAAGTGAGGGCTCGGCCGCGGCGTGCGGATCGACCGCGTGCGGGTCACTGGCAGCGATGGCGTCCTCCGTTCTTGATCCCCCACCACACATCCTGCACCTGACAGACTGGTGGAGTGACGCAACTCCACGATCCCCAGCTGCGCGGGTTTGCCAGTGACAATTACGCCGGCGTTCACCCTGAGGTACTCGCGGCGATCGCCGAGGCCAATGGGGGCCACCAGATCGCCTACGGCGAGGATGTCTACACCGCCCGGCTTCAGGAGGTCATGCGCGAGCACTTCGGCGATGCGGCCGAGGCGTTCCCCGTGTTCAACGGCACCGGCGCCAACGTGACCGCCCTGACCAGCGTGCTGCCCCGCTGGGGTGCGGTCGTGTCAACCTCCACCGCGCACATCCACACCGACGAGGGTGGAGCCCCAGAGCGCATCAGCGGGCTCAAGCTGCTGCCCGTGCCGACGCCGGATGGCAAACTCACCCCCGACCTGATCGGCGAGGAGGCGTGGGGCTGGGGCGACGAGCACCGCGCCCAGCCGCTCGCCGTGAGCATCACGCAGACCACCGAACTCGGAACCCTGTACAGCGTCGACGAGGTGCGGGCGATCGCCGACTACGCCCACGAGCGCGGCATGGTGCTGCACATGGATGGCGCGCGCGTCTCCAACGCGGCTGCGGCCCTGGGCGTCGGCTTCCGGGAGTTCACCACGGATGCCGGGGTCGACATCCTGAGCTTCGGCGGAACCAAGAACGGTCTGCTGTACGGCGAGGCGATCGTGGTTCTGAACCCGTCCGTCTCCGACGGACTGAGGTACCTGCGCAAGCTCAACATGCAGCTCGCGTCGAAGATGCGCTTCGTCTCAGCCCAGCTGATCGCGCTGCTCTCCGACGGGCTGTGGCTGCGCAGTGCCTCTCATGCGAACGCGATGGCCGCCCGGCTTAGGGCGGGGCTTGAGGAAGAGATCTCGACGGGCTCGATCTCCGGAGTGAACTTCACGCAGGAGACCCGGGCCAACGCGGTGTTCGTGACCCTGCCTCCCGGCGTCGCAGATAGGCTGCGCGAGAGCTTCCGGTTCTACGACTGGAATCCGGCCACCGGTGAGGTGCGCTGGATGACGGCGTTCGACACGACCGAGCACGACATCGACGCGTTCCTCGCGGCCCTGAGAACGGAGCTATCAGTATAAGCAACGAAGGCTTCGTCGAGTACACCCCGGAGGGTCGTCCCCCGCGCAGTTGGGACTTCTTCCTCACGATCTTCCTGCTGCTGCTTCTGCTGATCCTCACGGGCGTCTTCGTGATCGTCGGCTTCGGGCTGAGCGTCTCCGCCCTGGGCTGCGCGGATTCGTCGTCGTGCAACTACCTCGTGATCAGCGTGGGTACCCTCGTCGTGATGATCGGCACGCCGGTCGTTGCCCTCGCCGGAATCATCGTGTCCGTCGTGTGGATCGCGCGACGCAAACGCTCGTGGCTGGTGGCTCTCATCGCCTGCCTGCTGTCGGTCGGGGTGTTCTTCCTGGGCACCACCCTGGTGCGCCTGGCGGTTCCCGCCTAGCACCTAGGGGCGCAGCAGCACCTTGATCGCGCGGCGCTCGTCCATGGCTGCATAGGCCTCAGCAACCTCGGTCATCGGCAACTCGAGGTCGAAGACGCGACCCGGGTTGAGCCGGCCGTCGAGCACCTCGGGCAGCAGCTCGTCGATGTAGTTGCGCACCGGCGCAACCCCGCCGTTGGCTCCGACGTTGGTGCCGAACATCAGGCCGATCGGCAGCTCAGCGCCGCCGTTGGGCACTCCGACGTAGCCGACCATCCCGCCCGGACGGGCCGACCGCAGCGCCTGGTCCATCGACTCCTTCGTGCCGACGCACTCGAGTACGCAGTCGGGGCCGATTCCGTCGAACAGCTCCTTGATGCGCGCGATGCCCTCCGCGCCGCGCTCCTCGACGATGTCGGTCGCGCCGAACTCGCGCGCGACAGCCTGCCGGTCGGCGTGCCGCGACATGGCCACGATCCGGGATGCCCCGAGCCGCTTCGCGGCCAGCACCGCGCAGAGCCCGACCGCACCGTCGCCCACCACCACAACGGTGGAGCCGTGCGTCACGCCAGCGGACACTGCGGCGTGGTGGCCGGTGCCCATCACGTCCGCGAGCGTGAGCAGGCTCGGCACGAGGTGCTCGGCCGGCGCTCCGGGTGTCGCCACGAGTGATCCGTCGGCGTGGGGCACACGCACCCGCTCGCCCTGCGCGCCGTCCGCGAAGCCGCCGAGGCGGTCATCCGAGCCCCACCAGCCGCCGTGCAGACACGAGGTGCTCACGCCATTGAGACAGTTGATGCACGTCATGTCGCAGTCGTAGAAGGGCGCGATCACGAAGTCGCCGACCGAGATGGTGAGCACGTCGGGGCCGATCGCCTCGACGATCCCCACGAACTCGTGCCCGATGCGCTTGGGGCGCGGGGTCGGGGTGATGCCGCGGTACGGCCACAGGTCAGAGCCGCACACGCACGCAGCGACAACCCGCACGATCGCGTCTCCGCCGGTGCTCAGCACCGGGTCGGCGACCTCCTCGAAGCGGATGTCTCGTTCCCCGTGAATCACCGTTGCGCGCATGCTCCCAGCCTACGCGCGCGCCTCAGCGGCGGTGTCGGACTGACTGCATCCGCCCCGCCCAGGTGTCCCCTTCCAACCGTTCCCTGAACTCAGGACATTTGTTATTGCGGCTAACTAATGTCCTGAGTTCGCGGAGTCGTTCGAAGGACACACTCCGTCCTACGTGGGAGAGGCCCCACTGCGGCCTACGTGGGAATCGGACTCCTGGCGTGAGGGCGCGGGCTCGCGACGCCGGGACCACTCCGGCCGCGCGCGCCTCAGCCCTCGAGCCGCGCGACCGTCAGCCCGTCACCGTTCTCCGCCACACCCACGAGCACGGTGTCGCCGTCGCGGATCTCGCCGGACAGCAGCGCGCGAGCGAGCTTGTCGTCGATCTCGCGCTGCATGAGCCGCCGCAGCGGGCGCGCACCGTACACCGGGTCGTAGCCGCGCTCGGCGAGCCAGGTGCGGGCATCCGGGGTCACCGCCAGCTCGAGGCGACGATCACCCAGGCGACGGGCGAGGCGGTCGATGTACAGCTCGACGATCTGGCTGAGGTCATCGGTCGACAGCGGCGCGAACACCACGATGTCGTCGAGACGGTTGATGAACTCGGGCTTGAACGACTGGCGCACGAGCTCGTTGACAACGCGCTTGCGCTCCTCCCACGGCAGGTTCTGGTCGGTGATGAACTGGCTCCCGAGGTTGGACGTGAGGATGAGGATCACGTTGCGGAAGTCGACAGTGCGCCCCTGCCCGTCGGTGAGGCGACCGTCATCCAGCACCTGGAGCAGGATGTCGAAGACCTCGGGATGCGCCTTCTCCACCTCATCGAGCAGGATCACCGAGTACGGCCGACGCCGTACGGCCTCGGTGAGCTGGCCGCCCTGCTCGTAGCCGACATACCCGGGAGGGGCGCCGACGAGCCGGGACACGGAGAACTTCTCGCCGTACTCGCTCATGTCGATGCGCACGAGGGCCTTCTCGTCGTCGAACAGGTACTCCGCGAGGGCCTTGGCGAGCTCGGTCTTTCCGACGCCCGTGGGGCCGAGGAACAGGAACGAACCCGTCGGCCGGTCGGGGTCGGAGATGCCGGCGCGGGTGCGCCGCACCGCCTCGGAGACCGCGGCGACCGCATCCTTCTGCCCGATCAGGCGCTTGCCCAGCTCGGACTCGAGGTGCAGCAGCTTCTCGGTCTCGCCCTGCGTCAGGCGGTCGACCGGGATGCCCGTCCAGGCGGCCACGACGCTCGCGATGTCCTCCTCGGTCACCTGGTCGTTGACCATGCGCGGTCCGACCGGCTCCGAGGACTCGGCCGTCACGAGGGCCGCCTCGATCTTGGGGATCGTCTCGTAGTTGAGCTTGGACGCCTTCTGGTAGTCGCCCTCACGCATGGCACGGTCGAGTTCGATGCGCGCGTCGTTGAGCTGGGTCTTCAGATCGCCGACGCCGGTGAGGGAGGCCTTCTCGGCCTTCCAGCGGGCCTCGAGTGCGTCGAGCTCCTTCTGGCGTTCGCCGAGGTCCTCGCGCAGCTTCTCCAGCCGGGCCTTGGATGCCTCGTCCTTCTCCTTCTTGAGCGCGAGCTCCTCGATGCGCAGCCGATCCACGGCGCGCTTGAGCTGGTCGATCTCCACCGGACTCGAGTCGATCTCCATCTTCAGCCGTGACGCGGCCTCATCGATCAGGTCGATGGCCTTGTCCGGCAGCTTGCGTCCGGTGATGTACCGGTTGCTGAGCGTCGCCGCCGCGACCAGCGCGGAGTCGGCGATCGTCACCTTGTGGTGCGCCTCGTAGCGCTCCTTGAGTCCGCGCAGGATCGCGACAGTGTCTTCGACGCTCGGCTCCCCCACGAACACCTGCTGGAACCGGCGCTCCAGCGCGGCATCCTTCTCGATGTACTGGCGGTACTCGTCGAGCGTGGTCGCACCGATGAGGCGCAGCTCGCCGCGCGCGAGCATGGGCTTCAGCATGTTCGCTGCCGCGACCGAGCCCTCGCCGCCGCCCGCGCCCATGAGGGTGTGCAGCTCGTCGATGAAGGTGATGATCTGCCCGTCGGAGTCGTTGATCTCCTTGAGCACGGCCTTGAGTCGCTCCTCGAACTCGCCGCGGTACTTCGCGCCGGCCACGAGTGCGGCAAGGTCGAGCGACACGAGCTGCTTGTCCTTGAGCGAGTCGGCGACGTCGCCGGCGACAATGCGCTGGGCGAGTCCCTCGACGACGGCAGTCTTGCCGACGCCGGGCTCGCCGATGAGCACCGGGTTGTTCTTGGTGCGGCGAGTCAGCACCTGGCTCACGCGGCGGATCTCGGCGTCACGCCCGATCACCGGGTCGAGCTTGCCGCTGCGCGCGATGTCGGTGAGATTCACGCCGTACTGCTGAAGCGCGGTCTTCTGCTCTTCGTCGGTGCCGGGGGCACCCTGCATGTTGGCCATCAGTTCTTCCTTGATCGTGTGACGGTGAATTTGGAGGTGCGGGAGAGTTCGTCGGTCGGCCCGACGACTCTGGTCAGCTCGGCCCGGTAGCCGAGGTGCGAGTTGTAGACGGTCACGAGTTCGCCGCCCTGCTTCAGCACGCGGGCCGCGGCGGCGAACAGCTTCGAGGCCGCGCCCGTGTGCACCGTCGCCCCGAGGTGGAACGGCGGGTTCAGCACCACCAGGTCGACACTCGCGTCGGGCTGGTCACCCAGGGCATCGTCCCGGGTCACCGTCACGTTCGTGAGCGCGTTGGCTTCGGCCGTCGCCCGAGCGGATGCCACGGCGCCCGCCGAGACGTCGCTGGCCAGCACAGCCAGCTCGGGCCGTGCCTGCGCAAGAACGGCGGCGACCACGCCGGAGCCGCAGCCGAGGTCTGCTGCGGTTGTGGCATCCGGAGCCACAGTGGGCAGCACCGCGAGCAGCGCGCGCGTCCCGATGTCGATGCGGGTGCCGGCAAAGGTCGCGCCGGTGGCGCACACCCATATGCCGAGATCGGTATGGAACTCCCGCGCGATCGTCGGCGGCTCGCTCGGCAGTGGCTGCGACGTGATCAGCACGCGCGACTTCTGACGGGCGTGCGTGACATCCACTCGCCCGAGGTGCCGCGCCAACACCTCGTTCATGGCCGTGGTCATGTGCTTGATGCGTCCGCCGGCATATACCCGCACCGCAGGGTCGGCGGCCGACGCGATCCACGTGGCCAGCTCGTTGAGCTCCGCCAGCGAACGCGGCAGCTGCATCAGCACGACGCGTGCGCCGCGCAGCAGGTCGGCGCCGAGGGGCAGGCTCACGTAGTCGACGGCACCGGCGGCGTTGGCCGCGAGTGCCCGCTCGCCCACGATCGAATCCTGGAACACCCGGATGCCCGTCGCGCCGATAGCGGCGGCACCGATGGTCAGCGCACCGTACGCGTCCCCGATCACAACAACTTCGCCGGGCCCGGACTCGGCGATCGCCGCGGCCGCCTCATCGAGAATGAGTCGGTCGCTCGCGTCGACCGCGTGCAGGTTCGGCGCCTCGACGTCCGGCCAGCGGCGCAGCCCCGAGAGCACCCGGTCGTCGATCGTGTCGAGCTGCTCCCCGGTCATGTCGCTCAGCCTCGGCGCAGCGGTCGCCACACGACGACCTGGTTGGACTTCGCCACTCGCGAACCGGCCTTGATCGACACGACCTCGCCCGATCCGCCGGCCGCGAAGACGCGTCGTCCCGGTCGGGCGAGAAGCTCGTCAGCAAGGGCGTGCTCCAGCTCGCGCACCCGGCCCGCCAGCGCTGCCACCTGGTTCTCCAGCTCGAGGATGCGCTTGATTCCCTCGAGGTTGAGACCCTGTGCGCTCAGTGACGCGATCTCGCGCAGCTGCGCGACATCCCGCATCGAGTAGCGGCGTGACTGCCCCGCCGTGCGGGTGGGGCTGACGAGTCCGAGGCGGTCGTACTGACGCAGGGTCTGCGGGTGCATCCCCGCGAGCTCGGCGGCAACCGCGATCGCGAAGACCGGCGAGAACTCATCGAGCGGCGCTGACATCAGTGGTCACTCCTCGCTTTGTCGAGCAACTCGGCCCGCGGGTTCTCCTGCGGCATGGCCGCCTCGAATGCGCGAAGGTGAGCGGCAGCGTCATCCGGAACCCTGCCCGGAACCGCCACCTGCACCTCGGCGAGCAGGTCGCCGGTGCCCTTGGCTGTCGTGACCCCTCGGCCCTTGACCCGAAGGATGCGCCCGCCGGGCGTTCCCGCGGCGACCCGCAGTTTCACCGGCTCGCCGCCCAGCGTCGGCACCTCGATGGTCGCGCCGAGAGCGGCCTCGGCGAACGTCACCGGAACCTCGACCCGAAGATTCAGGCCGTCGCGCTCGAACACCGGATGCTTGCGCACCGTGACTGTGAGCACCAGATCGCCGGGCGCACCGCCGTCGTGGCTCGGCTCGCCCTTGCCCTTCAGCTTGATCTTCTGGCCGTCGCTGACCCCCGCAGGGATCTTGACGTTGATCGGGGCGCCGCCGGCGGGCTGGAGCTTGATCGTCTCGCCCTTGATGGCCGTCACGAAGTCCAGGGTTGTGGAGGCTGTGACATCCCGGCCGGTCGTGGGACCGGTGCGGAAGCCCTGGTTCGAGCCACCGAACATGCCGCCCAGGAGGTCCTCGAAGCTCGTGCCCTGGTAGGTGCCGCGGTTTCCGAACATGCCACCGAAGACATCCTCGAACCCGCCGTTGGCACCGCTGCTGGGTGCGAACCGCGCGCCGGAGCCCATCGCCCGGATCTGGTCGTACTCACGACGCATCTCCGGGTCGGAGAGCACCGAGTGGGCCTCGCTGATCTCCTTGAACTTGGCTTCGGCCTTCGCATCCCCCGGGTTGGAGTCCGGGTGATACTGGCGCGCGAGCTTGCGGTAGGTCTTCTTGAGGTCCGCCTCGGAGACATCCTTCGATACTCCGAGCACGGCGTAGAAGTCCTTGTCGAACCAGTCCTGACTGGCCATGGTGACTCCTCTTACTCGGCCGGAACCGACACGGCCACCTTCGCGGGCCGCACGAGGCGGTCCCCCAAAACATAGCCGGGCTCGATGACGTCCGCGATGGTGTTGACCGTGACATCCGGGCTGGGCAACTGCACGACTGCTTCGTGGAAGGCGGGGTCGAAGGCTTCGCCCCTCTCACCGATCTGACGCAATCCGTACTTCTCGAAAGCGCCCCGCAACTTCTGGGCGATGATCGTGAGCGGAGCGCCCTCGATGAGATCACCGTGCGCCTCGGCCCGGGCCAGATCGTCGAGCGCGGGCAGCAGCGAGCGGATGACCTCGGCGATCACTGCTTCGCGGTTGGCCGCCCGGTCACGTTCCACACGGGTGCGGAAGTTCACCAGCTCGGCCTGTGCGCGCAGCATGTCGGAGCGCATCTCGGCGACGAGGTCCTGTGCTGCCTGATCGAGCAGCGCCTGGTCGGCGTCGCTCAGCTCCTCGGCAGCGTCGGCACCATCGGCGTCGACCGCCTCGGCGGCGGGGGTGTCATCCCCCACCGCCGCAGCGTCAGGCTCGCGAACATCGCCGGTCTCGGGATCGATCCTCCGCTTGTCGCGGATGACCGGCTCCTCGTTCTCGTGTCGTTCGTCGTTGTTGTCAGACATGGCTTACTTCTTGCCGTCCTCGGGCTCGTCGTCGACAACCTCGGCATCGACGATGTCCTCGTCGCTGCTCTCGGTCGCGGGCTCGGCGGTCTCGCCGTCGGCAGGCGCGGCCTGTCCGGATGCGTAGATCGCCTCGCCGAGCTTCTGCTGGCTCGCGGTGAGGGTGTCGAACGCGGACTTCACCGCGGCCTCGTCGTCACCGGCGAGAGCGGACTTGAGGGCATCCACATCGGCCTGCACATCGGTCTTGACGTCGGCGGGCAGCTTGTCTTCGTTGTCCTTGATGAGCTTCTCGGTGGAGTACGCGAGCTGTTCGGCCGTGTTGCGAGTCTCGGCAGCCTCACGGCGTGCCTTGTCTTCGGCTGCGTGCTCTTCGCCCTCGCGGACCATCCGCTCGATGTCTTCCTTCGACAGCGACGAGCCGCCCGTGATCGTCATCGACTGCTCCTTGCCGGTGCCCTTGTCCTTTGCGGACACGTGCACAATGCCGTTGGCGTCGATGTCGAACGTGACCTCGATCTGCGGGATGCCACGCGGCGCCGGCGCGATGCCGGTCAGCTCGAAGGTGCCCAGGTTCTTGTTGTCTCGCGTGAACTCACGCTCGCCCTGGAACACCTGGATCGCGACGGACGGCTGGTTGTCGTCGGCCGTCGTGAAGGTCTCGCTGCGCTTCGTGGGGATGGCGGTGTTGCGCTCGATGAGCTTCGTCATGATGCCACCCTTGGTCTCGATTCCGAGGCTCAGGGGGGTGACGTCGATGAGAAGCACGTCCTTGCGCTCGCCCTTCAGCACACCAGCCTGGAGGGCGGCGCCCACAGCGACCACCTCATCCGGGTTGACGCCCTTGTTGGGCTCCTTGCCGCCGGTGAGCTTCTTGACGAGCTCCACGACCGCGGGCATACGGGTGGAACCACCAACGAGCACCACGTGGGCGACGTCGGACAGCTTCACGCCGGCCTCCTTGATGACATCCTCGAACGGCTTTTTGGTGCGCTCGAGCAGGTCTGCGGTCAGCTCCTCGAACTTGGCGCGGGTGAGCGTCTCGTCGAGGTTGGCGGGGCCGTTCTCGGTGAGCGACAGGTACGGCAGCTGAATGGTGGTCGAGGTCTGGCTCGACAGCTCCTTCTTGGCCTGCTCTGCAGC
>Ga0116158_10004591_pt1 | contig 11770 bp, 12 predicted proteins | sample AD_UKC052_MetaG_FD_89883 | JGI IMG/M metagenome (GOLD analysis project Ga0116158, IMG submission 89883) | Active sludge microbial communities of municipal wastewater-treating anaerobic digesters from USA - AD_UKC052_MetaG | ecosystem: Engineered > Bioreactor > Anaerobic > Digestate | place: USA... | reverse complement strand
GTACATGATGACCATGCCGTGCAGGTTGCGGGCCGCGCGTCCGCAGGTCTGGATCAGGCTCTTGGTCTCGCGCAGGAAGCCCTCCTTGTCGGCGTCGAGGATGGCGACGAGGCTGACCTCCGGCAGGTCGAGGCCCTCGCGCAAGAGGTTGATGCCGACCAGCACGTCGAACTCGCCGCGTCGCAGGCCGCGCAGCAGCTCGACGCGCTCGAGCGTCTCTACGTCCGAGTGCAGGTAACGGACGCGGACGCCGAGGTCGCTGTAATACTCGGTCAGGTCCTCGGCCATGCGCTTGGTCAGGGTCGTGACGAGCACGCGCTCGCCCTTGGCCGTGCGCAGCTTGATCTCGGCGAGCAGGTCGTCGACCTGGTTGCCGATCGGGCGCACGAAGATCTCCGGGTCGAGCAGGCCGGTCGGGCGAATGATCTGCTGGACGATCACGCCCTGGGTCTTGCCGAGCTCGTAGTTGCCGGGCGTTGCGCTGAGGAAGATCGTCTGCAGGCAGCGCTGCTCCCACTCCTCGAACTTGAGCGGCCGGTTGTCCATCGCCGAGGGCAGGCGAAAGCCGTGCTCGACCAGCGTCGTCTTGCGGCTGCGGTCGCCCGCGTACATCGCACCGACCTGCGGCACCGTCTGGTGCGACTCGTCGATGATCGTCAGGTAGTCGTCGGCGAAGTAGTCGAGCAATGTCGGCGGCGGCTCGCCGGGCTTGCGACCGGTGAGGTGCCGCGAGTAGTTCTCCACGCCCGAGCAGAAGCCCATCTCCTCGAGCATCTCGAGGTCGAACATGGTGCGCTGCTCGAGCCGCTGGGCCTCGACGAGACGGATCTTGTCCTTGAGCTCGGTGAGCCGGACCTGCAGCTCTTCCTTGATGCCCTGGATCGCGCGCCGCATCTGCGAGGCCGGGGTCACGTAGTGGCTCGCCGGGAAGATCGTGACGCGCTGCATGGTCCCGCGCGAGGCCCCGCGCAGGGTGTCGATCTCCTTGATCGACTCGACCTCGTCGCCGAAGAACTCGATGCGCACCGCGGTGTCCTCCTCGTAGGCCGGGAACACCTCGACCACGTCGCCGCGGACCCGGAAGGTCCCGCGGTGGAAGTCGATGTCGTTGCGCTCGTACTGCATCTCCACCAGCCGGCGCAGCAGCATGTCGCGGTCGAGGGTCTGACCGACCGCGACCGGCGCGACCATGCCGTAGTAGGCCTCCGCCGAGCCGATGCCGTAGATGCACGAGACGCTGGCGATGATGATGACGTCGCGCCGGCTCAGCAGCGAGAAGGTCGCCGCGTGGCGCAGGCGGTCGATCTGCTCGTTGATGTTGGAGTCCTTCTCGATGAAGGTGTCCGTCGAGGGGATGTAGGCCTCGGGCTGGTAGTAGTCGTAGTAGGAGACGAAGTACTCGACCGCGTTGTCGGGGAACAGCGCCTTGAACTCGCCGTAGAGCTGGGCCGCGAGGGTCTTGTTGTGCGCGAGGATCAGGGTCGGGCGCTGGACCTGGTTGATGACGTTGGCGATCGTGTAGGTCTTGCCGCTGCCGGTGATGCCGAGCAGGTGCTGGTGTCTGTCGCCGCGACGCAGGCCCGCGACCAGCTCCTCGATCGCCTGCGGCTGGCTGCCGGCGGGCGGAAACGGGCTCACCAGGCGAAACGGCTTGTCGGCGGCGATCGTCGGGCGCACCGCGTTGCTGAGGTCCCACTCCTCGCTCGGGTCGCTCATCGACACGGGGGTGCTGCGACTTGTGCTCGCTCGGGCCATGCGCGGCACGATAGCAGCCAGAGGCGCGCGGACGAGCCTGCGCGCCCGGGGACTTCTCACATGTTCAGTGTCCGGGGCGGCGCCGGGTCTTGAAGATGACGTAGAGGTAGACCAGCGAGGGCACGAGCACGACGGCGCCGACCCCGAGCGCGATGAGCACCGGAACCAGGACGGTGCTCGGCGCGGCGGCGTCGGCGATCGTGAAGTCCGGGAACACGAGGTAGGGGTACTGCGCGAAGGCCCAGCCGCCGACGATCAGCGCGGCCTGGGCCATCGCCGCGAGGCGAGCGAGCAGCAGCCTTCGTTGCCACAGGAACACGATCGCCAGGACCGCCGCGAGGCCGGTGGCGAGGTGCAACGGCAGCGCCCAGCCCGAGCTGCTGAGGCCGGCGTGAATGACCGGCGCGCCGGGTCCGGCCGCGATGAAGGCCAGCAGCGCGGTCACACTGAGCACGGCGGCGCTGATCAGCGCGCGGCGACGAAAGATGTCGGAGAGCTCGCGGTCCTCGGCCTCGTTGGCGAGGTACACCGCGGCGAGGAAGGCGAACAGACACAGCGTGAACAGGCCGGCCGCAAACGGGAAGGGCGCGAGCCACTCGGAGATGAAGTCGGTGCGCACCAGGCCGGTCGTGCGGTCGACATGGATGCCCGTGCTGAGCGCGCCGAGCGTGACGCCGAGGGTGATCGGCGTGATCAGGCTGGCGACCGCGAAGATGCGGCTGAAGCGGCGCGGACCGGGGTCGTGGGCCTGCTCCGCGTGCGTGTACACGTGCAGGAACGCGAAGGCCGAGCCGCGCAGGACGATACCGATCAGCATGACCGTGAGCGGGATGTGCAGCGCGGTGCTGACGGCCGCGAACGCGCCGGGGAAGCAGACGAACAGCAGCACGACGACCAGGATCAGCCACACGTGGTTGGCCTCCCAGATCGGTCCGATCGCGTCGTCGACGAGCTGGCGCTGGTCCTCGGCGCGGCGGCCCGATGCCAGCAGCGTCCATGCGCCGCCGCCGAAGTCGGCGCCCGCGCTGAGGGTGTAGATCATCAGGGCGATCAGGATCACCCCGGCGATCATCAGCTCCGGCGTGATCATCATGACTCCTCCGGCGCGGTGAACACCTTGCGCGTCAGCAGCAACACCACCGTCACGCCGAGCACCACATAGAGCAGCGTGAAGGTCGTGAACGGCACGATCAGGTGGGGCATCGGCGTGACCGCGTCGGCGGTGCGCATCAGGCCCTGGATCACCCAGGGCTGGCGGCCGACCTCGGTGACCGTCCATCCGGCCTCTAGCGCGATCAGGCCCAGCGGGGCGCTGAGGACCAGCAGGCGCAGGAACCACGGCGCGGCGAGGTCGCGGCCGCGCAGCTTGAGGTACGCGCCGAGGGCCGCGACCGCCATCATCGCCATGCCGCAGGCGACCATGATCTGGAACGCGATGTGGGTGATCGCGACCGGCGGTCGCTGATCGATCGGGAAGTCCTTCAGGCCCTTGACCTCGGCCTGCGGATCTCCGAACGCGAGGAAGCTGAGGCCGCAGGGGATCTCGAGCGCGTAGGGCGTGGTCTCGGTGGTCTCGTCGGGCAGGCCGCCGAGGCTGAGACCCGCGCACTGCTTGGTGTCCCAGTGGCCCTCCATCGCCGCGAGCTTGACTGGTTGATACTCGGCGACGTGCTTGGCCGCGAGGTCGCCGCTGAGCGGCTGCAGGCACGCGAACACGCCGCCGACCGCGAGCGCGAGGCCGAGGGCGCGGCGATGAAAACGATCGCCCGGGTGACGCAGCAGCAAGAACGCGTGGATGCCCGCCACCGCGAAGCCGATCGTGGCGTAGGCCGCGAGCGTCATGTGAAGGATCTCCGGGATCGCGGCCGGGTTCCACATCGCGGCGAACAGGTCGACCGACTGCAGCGCGCCGTCGGGGCCGAGCGTGAAGCCCTGCGGCGTGTTCATCCACGCGTTGGCGCACAGCACGAACGCCGCCGACGCGGTCCCGCTGAGCAGCACCATCACCCCGGCCAGCCAGTGGGCGCGCGGGGACACGCGGTCCCAGCCGTACAGGTAGATCCCCAGGAAGATGGCCTCGAGGAAAAACGCGAAGCCCTCGAGCGAGAACGGCATGCCGATGATCGGGCCGGCGAAGGCCATGAAGCTCGGCCACAGCAGGCCGAGCTCGAAGGACAGCACCGTCCCCGAGACCGCGCCGACCGCGAACATGATCGCCGTGCCGCGAGCCCAGCGGCGGGCCATCTCGCGGTCGATCGGGTCACGACCGCGGAGGAAGCGGCGCTCGGCGAGGACCATCAGCAGCGGCATGCCCATGCCGACCACCGCGAAGATGATGTGAAAGGCCAGCGACATGGCCATCTGGGCGCGGGCGGCGAGGAGGTCGGTCACGGGCGGGGGTTCCTGGGCGAAGTGTGGGCCGCGGATCGGAGCGAATCACTGCGACAACGCGGCACAGATCCGTCGTGGTATGCAGTGCGGGCGATGGCGGGGTTGTACGCGATCCTCGACTGGCCCCACGCGGGCGGACTCGATGCGGCCGCGGCTGCGAGCGGGCTCGTCGGGGCGCGGCCCAGCGGTGTCGGGCCCCTGTATTTGCAGCTGCGCGCCAAGCACAGTGACACCTCTACGCGGGTCGCATTGCTCGAGCAAGTCGCGCCGGTGTGTCTGGCGGCCGGGGTGCCGTTGATCGTCAACGACGACCTCGAGGCCGCGCTGGCGCGCCCCGGGCTCACGCAAGGGCTGCACCTCGGTCAGGCCGATCTTGCGCGGCTCGGACCGCGGGAGACCTGGCCAGAACGGCTCGCAGCGCTGCGCGAGCGGGCCGGGGCGGGTTTCATCCTCGGCATCTCGACCCACGACCTCGAGCAGGTGCGAGCGAGCGCGGGGTTGCCGATCGACTACATCGGTTTTGGTCCGGTCTTGCCGACCCGCTCGAAGGCGAAGCCTGAGCCGTCGGTCGGTTTTGACGGGCTGGAGGTGGCCTGTGGGGTTGCCCGGCATCCGGTCGTCGCCATCGGGGGGCTCGACGCCGCCGGAGCGATTCGCGCGGCCGGCTGCGGCGCGGCCATGGTGGCCATGATCGGCGCCTTGGCGGCTGCGGACGCCAAGGAGGTCCGTTCACGCGTGGTCACGCTCGCCACGGCGCTGGCGGCGACCCGCTCCGCGTCGGCTGCGCTTGGCTCCTGACGGCGCCTGTAACTCCGGTCACTGACGACGCCGGACCTTTGTCGCTGTCACGTCGGCGAGTTTTGATTATCGTGGAGTGGTGTCCGACGAGCCAGGTGTCGTGGTCCGCAAGCGCGTGCGGACCGGGCCGCTGCCCGTGCGCCCGCGTGAGGACCTCGAGCCCGCACCGGGCGTCGAGGGTCGTTTGCCGTTGTTGTTCTTGATCGGCTTTTTGGTGCTGGTCGTCATCCAGCTCGCGCTGGCGTTCTGAGGCGCGGGCGGCGTGAAGCGCCGCCCGCATCGTTCATCGATCGATCAGGACGCGTTCTCGAGGACGAGGGCGATGCCCTGACCGCCGCCGATGCAGGCCGAGCCGACGCCATAACGACCGCCGCGACGAGCGAGTTCGTGCACGAGGTGAGCCGTGATGCGGGCCCCGGATGCGCCGAGCGGATGGCCGAGGGCGATCGCACCGCCGTCGACGTTGGTCTTGTTGCGGTCGAGGCCGAGCTCGCGCTCGCAGGCGATGTACTGGGCGGCGAAGGCCTCGTTGATCTCGACGAGGTCGAGGTCGGCGAGCTCGAGGCCGGAGCGGGCGAGGGCGCCGCGGATCGCCGGCACCGGGCCGATGCCCATGATCGTCGGGTCGACGCCGGCGACGTGCCACTGGACCAGGCGCGCGAGCGGCTTGAGGTTGTACTTCTTGACCGCCTCCTCGCTGGCGATCACCAGCGCGGCCGCGCCGTCGCAGATGCCCGAGGCGTTGCCGGCCGTGACCACGCCATCCTTCTTGAAGGCGGTCGGCAGCTTGGCCATGCTCTCGAGGCTCGCGTCACGACGGGCGTGCTCGTCGGCGGCGAACTGCGTGACGCCCTTGCGGGTCTTGAGCTCGACGGAGGTGAGCTCGGCGGCGAAGCGCCCGGCGTCCTGCGCGGCGGCCCAGGTCTGCTGCGAGCGCAGGCCGTAGGCGTCGCACTCTTCGCGGGTGATCTTGTACTTCTCGGCCAGGTTCTCGGCGGTGATCGCCATGGCGCAGCCGGCGAAGGGGTCGTACAGCGAGGACCACAGGGTGTCCTCGAGCTTGCCGTCCTGACCGAACTTGGTGCCCCAGCGGATGCCACGCACCGCGTGCGGGGCCTGGCTCATGTTCTCGGTGCCGCCGACGAGCACGATCTCCGCGTCGCCGAGTAGGATGTCCTGGGCGCCGTTGACCAGCGCCTGAAAGCCCGAGCCGCACAGACGGTTGACCGTCAGCGCCGGCACCGGCACCGGCACGCCGCTGCGCAGGCCGACGTGGCGCGCCATGTACAGCGCGTCGGCCGAGGTGTGCGAGACGTTGCCGACGCACACCGCGTCGACGATCTCCGGGCTGACGTTGCCGGCGGCCAGAGCGGCCTTCGACGCGATCACTGCGAGGTCGGTCGCCGTGAAGTCCTTCAGCGAACCGCCGAAGGTCCCAAACGGCGTGCGCTTGGCGGCGACGATGTAGATGGCGCGAGACAGGGGCTTTTTCGTCAACATCGCCTGCCAGTATGCGCACGGGCCCAGGACCGGCCCATGCGCGAGAAGGTTGAGCATCCTCACGGTTTACGGCAACAATGGTGGCGGTTGCCGGGCGCCCCTCTCATCCTCGCCGTCGCGCTCGCCCTCGCAGGTGATGCGTCCGCGTCCGCGAGCTCGGCCTCAGTCGTGCCGACAACCTCGGCAACAACGTCAGCAGCGACTCCCGCCGACCCACGTGACACTCCGGTGCTCACGCGACTTGAGGTTTCGCAAGCACCCGAGACCGCGCCTCGTGGCTCGCTCAAGCAGCAGACGCGGCGGTATCTCACCCGTCAGGTCGCTCGCTCGGCCCGCTACCTCGACCATGGAGTGCTCGGGGTCGCGGTCGCCGTCGGCACCCCGAGCCTGTACCGCGTCGAGCTCGCGCTCGGCCTGCTCGACCACCTCACGCTCGGTGTCACCGCCCACTGGTTGCCGAGCGAGCGCGTGCCCCGGTGGACGCCGAAGGGTTCGCTGGCGTTCTTTCGCGGCCGACTGATCGAGGTCGGCATGAGCTATCACCAGCTGCTGTATCCGCCGTACGACGACGGCGACACGATGACGCCGCCGTATCGCCGGCGCGCGCACTACCTGCTCGGCAACATCAGCTTCTCGCAGGCCTGGTTCACGGCGGGCCTCGACATCGGCTGGGCCCGCGGTCGCGAGAACGTCCAGTTCATCACCGGCGAGGACCTCAACGCCGGACATTACTTCGACGTGCGCGATCGCCTAGGCGCCGGCTTGCATTTGCGCTTCGGGACTCGCCGCGTCGGCCTGCTCGCCCAGGTCCAGTATCCGTACACCGCCTTCGAGCTGGCGCTCGACCTGCGCTTCGGTCTGTTCGAGCTGCGCAGCCGCGGCGGCTGGCGACAGCTCTAGCCCGGCAGACGCGGCACCGCGTCGCGAAGCGCCCGTGTGATCGGGTGCTGCGGAGCCGCGAGCACCTGCGCCGTCGGCCCGCGCTCGACGACCTGTCCATCCGCGAGCACCAGCACCTCGTCGACCGTACCTGGCAGAAGGGACAGGTCATGCGTGACCCACAGCAGCCCGAGCCCGCTCTTGCGCAGCTCCTTCAGCAGGTCCACGAGCTCCCACGCGACCGGCCGATCGAGCGCGCTGGTCGGCTCATCGGCGAGCAGCAACACAGGCTCGGTCGCCAGGGCCCGCGCGAGGCCGACCCGCTGGCGCTGACCGCCGCTCAGCGAGCCCGGCAGGCGGCCCGCGATCGTGGCATCGAGCGCGACGCGACCGAGCAAGGTCCCGATCTCCGGACCACCGACCCGCCAGCGCGGCAGACCCATGAGCACCCGCGCCTCGTCCAGCAGCTCGGCGACCGTCAGGTGCGGATCGAGAGCCGCGCCCGCGTCCTGCCAGCACAGCTGCACGCAGCGGCGCAGCGGCTGCCAGGCGCGAGCCGGGGCCCCGACCAGCTCGCTGCCCGCGAATTGCAGCGAGCCACGCAGCGCCGGCTCGAGGCCGACGAGCGCGCGCAACACCGCCGACTTTCCAGCCCCCGAAGGACCGACGAGCGCCACCGCGACGCCTGGTCGGAGGTCGAGGTCGAGGCCACGGACCACCTCACGACCCCCGAGCGAGATCCCCAGACCTTGCATGCACAAATCACCTGACCTTCGAGACATGTCCTTCATGCCAGGCCCTTCACATCCCCGAGCGACCACAGCGCATCCGCGCGACGGGCCGCGGCGACCAGTGCCTGCGTGACCGCATGTCGCAGCGCGGCCACCACATCCGCGATGTCTCCGGCCTCGACCATCACACCCGCATCGACGACGACCACCCGCCGACAGACGCGTGCCGCGAGCGCGAGGTCGTGCGTGACCAGCACCAAAGCGATCCCCCGCTCCTTGCAGGTCGTCAACAGCGCGTCCAGCAATTGCGCCTGCGCCAGGTTGTCGAGTGACGCCGTCGGCTCGTCCGCGAGCAACACCGCGGGCCGACACGCGAGCGCGAGCGCCAGCGCGACCCGCTGCGCCTGCCCACCGCTGAGCGCGTGCGGATGACGGGACAACAAGGCCGCGTCCAGGCCGACCCGCGTCAGCAAAGATCCCGGCGAGTCCTCAAAGTTCGCATGCAAGCTCAGCAGCTCGCGCAGCTGGGCCTCGATCCGACGCGTCGGATCGAGGCTCGCGGCCGCGGCTTGCGGGAGCAGGGTCAATACCCGTCCCCGCAGTCGCGCCAGCGCGGCGCTATCCGCGAGCGAGACCCGCCGACCATCATTATTAAAGGTCATCGAACCCCGGACGATCGTCCGCGGTGGTGCGAGTCCCAGGAGGCAGCGCAGCACGAGGCTCTTGCCGGCGCCCGACGGTCCGAGCAGCGCGAGCGGCTCATCCCTCGTAACGCTGAAGCAGATGCCGGCCAGCAGCTGCCGACCGTCGAGCGCGCAGCCGAGGCCCTCGATATGCACAGGGCGATCGTACGGGACTTCCACGGTTCGCGTAAGTCGGCCGTGACACTCCTGTGACCGGATCGTGCTCCAAACGTCGCCAGATCGGTCGATAGGTTGTCACGCAGAAGGAACATTCGCGCCATGGCGCTGCAAACCCGCCCGTCCATGGTTCGCAGGTCCCGATGTTCCACGGCTTCGACCCCGCGACCCGCGATCTGGTGTTTGCGCGCCGCAACCGGCGATCGCTGGCGTTGGCGACGCTGAGCTATCTCATCCTCTTTGGCCTCTGGGTAGCGATGGACCGCGGCAAGGAGAAGGAGGTCGAGGTGTTGCTCGAGCCCGAGGTCAAGGACTTCGCCGTCGAGGAGACGCCGGAGCCCGAGCCCGAGGAGGAGCCGCCACCGCCGCCGCCCGAGCTCGCGCCCAAGCCCCAGGTTCAAAAGCCGAAGCCGAAGCCGCGTCCCGTCGAGGTGCCGAAGGAGATCCCCAAGGAGGCGCCGCCCGAGCAGGCCAAGCCCGCCGAGGACAAGAACTTTGGGACAGGTCAGCCTGGCACCGGCACCGGGACCGGCAAGCCGAAGCCCGAGGTCAAGAAGCCCGAGGTCAAGAAGCCCGAGCCGCCGAAGCCGGCCAAGCCCGCGGCCGAGCCGATCGATCCGACCAAGCCCGTCGATCGCCCCGAGAAGGCGACGGTGCCGCAGGCCGACGCCGGCAACAAGCCGCCCGGATATCCCTCCGAGCTGCGTGAGGCGGGCGTCGAGGGCGAGGTCGTCGTCAAGCTGCACGTGCACCGCGACGGCACCGTCAAGGGCGCGAAGATCCTCCGCTCCAGCAACACCGCCACCGGCGTCGACGAGCAGGCCGCCGCCGACAAGGCCTTCAAGAGCGCCGTCATCGCCGCGATCAAGGCCTGGAAGTACAGCCCGTCGAAGCTCGACGGCGAGCCCATCTCGGTCTGGATCATCGTCAACTTCCCTTTCAAGCTCACCGCCGGCTGAGGCCAGGCAAACGAGGCAAGCGTCATGGAACTCTCACTGGTCGAAATTTGGCAAAGCATGGGCTTCATGGCCCGTTTCGTGGCCGTCTCGCTGCTCGGCATGGGCTTCCTCAGCCTGTTCGTCGTGTTCGAGCGGCTCCTCGTCCTCATCCGCACGGACCGCGAGTCGCTGCTGTTCGCGGCCAGAGTCCGCCCGCTGCTCGACGCCGGTGAGGCCGGCCCGCTGCGCACGCTCGCCCGCAGCTACCCCAAGAACCCGCTCGCCCGCATCACCGCGCTCGGCATCGACACCTACGAGGCCAACCTCGAGAGCAAGGACCCGATCGAGCTGACCCGCCGCGAGCTGGTCCGCAAGCTCGAGGTCTTCAGCGCCGAGGCTCGTCGGGGCATGGGCATGCTGGCCTCGATCGGCTCGACGGCGCCGTTCATCGGACTGTTCGGCACGGTCATCGGCATCATCACCGCGTTCCAGGGCATCGCGGCGGCCGGCGGCGGCGGCCTCGGTGCGGTCTCCGCCGGCATCGCCGAGGCGCTGATCGTCACCGCGGTCGGCCTCGTGGTCGCCATCGCATCGGTGCTCTTCTACAACTATCTGTCGGGCCGCTTCGACCGCCTCGACATGCGCATGCAGCACGCCGCGGGCGAGCTCATCGACTACCTGGAGGGGGCCAATGGGGGCACAACTCGACACGGGTAAGAGCAAGGGCGTCAAGCCCAACATCAACGTCACCCCTCTGGTCGACGTGGTGCTGGTCCTGCTGATCATCTTCATGGTGATCATCCCGAACATGCAGGACGGCAAGCCGATCGAGATGGTCAACGTCTTCAATCCAGACCCCGACGCCGAGGCCAAGGACGAGCCGTTGACCGTCACGATCGACCGCGCCGAGGTCTACACGATCGACAAGCAGGACCTCACGCGCGCCCAGGCGATCAACCAGCTGCAGGCGGTGTACGCCCGCAAGCCGAAGACCAAGCTGTTGATCCGCGGCGACGCGAAGCTGCGTTACGCGGAGGTGCGCGGCTTCTTCCACGAGGTCCAGAACATCGGCTTCGGCGGCGTCGCGCTCGCCGTCGGCACCCAGCGCCAGTGGGACGGCGCCGGCGAAAAGGAGGGTTCGTAGCCATGGCGATCCAACTCGGCGGTGGCTTCAAGAAGGTCCGCGTCCAGCCGGAGATGAACGTCACTCCCCTGGTCGACGTGGTCCTCGTCCTCCTGATCATTTTCATGGTGCTCGCGCCCGTGGTCAGCAAGAGCTTCTGGGTCCGCCTCCCGCCCAAGGATGACAAAGAGGAGCAGCTCGATCAGGCGAACGACCCCAACAAGCCGCTCGTGCTCACCATCGCGGCCGACGGCAAGACCCTGATCAACAAGATCGAGGTCGAGCACGGCGAGCTCACCCCCAAGCTCATCCGCATGTTCAACGCTCGCCCCGACAACACCCTGTATCTCGATGGTGCCGACGATGCCGCGTTCGGCAATGTGCTCGGCGCCGTCGACCTCGCCCGCGCCGCCCAGGCGCGACCCATCGTGTTCCTGACGACGCGCATGGATTGACGGGCCGACCCCGGCCCCATCTTCGACTCCGAGGCCGCCGATGAAACGGCGGCCTCGTCACAAGAGGCTCACCCATAAATGCCCTTGCTCGACCGCAAGAGCCCGTCGTTGCTTGCCGCGCTCGCAACGATCGGGATCGGTGTATCCGAAACCCAGGCCGCCGGCCCCCGCGACTACAAAGGTCCGGAGAGCTGGAGCGTCGACGGCGAGACCACGCCCGCTGCACCACCCGCCGACGCACCACCCGCACCGCCCGCCGACGCACCACCCGCCGACGCACCGCCCGCCGAGGCGCCGCCCGAGGAAGATACCGGCTGCGCCGACGGCGACTTTTGCGTCG
>Ga0116158_10004583_pt1 | contig 11782 bp, 9 predicted proteins | sample AD_UKC052_MetaG_FD_89883 | JGI IMG/M metagenome (GOLD analysis project Ga0116158, IMG submission 89883) | Active sludge microbial communities of municipal wastewater-treating anaerobic digesters from USA - AD_UKC052_MetaG | ecosystem: Engineered > Bioreactor > Anaerobic > Digestate | place: USA... | reverse complement strand
GTCCACAATGAAGAAGTCATTGCCACTGTCCCTCACTTCGCCGCCCTTGTCAGCGGCAAGCGTAAGAATGAACGACGCCGTCAGCCCGCCCTTCACATACTCCGGACGCAACTGCGCGAAGTATAGGTCTTTTTCATGCGACTGAGCGTATTTGCCTGCTTCGAACGTCAACGCCTCCGGCTCAAGAACCTTCAACGCGTCCGCCCTGACCGAAAACACCCCGAACGCCGCCGCGCAACACGCCAGCGCAACCGCCGCCATCGCTATCTTTTTCATTCCGCTGTGTCTCCCGTTGCCAATTTTTTTCTTATGAATACGGTTAAGCCCGCATTTTTCTCGCGAAAATCCGGGTTAGAAGAAATACGTCCCCTTGAGCATCAGCGCGTTCGACGCGCTAACATCCGTCAGGAACAAACCCAAATCCGCCTTGTCCATGAACCCGTATTTGAACCCCAGCGTCAGCGTCTTCGCCGTGCCGAGGTAAAACGCCTTGTGATCATATTCGAGCGCGACGGACATCTTCTCCATCCGCGACGACTCATCCCTGTTGAACAGATACTCCGCGCCTCCCATGAACCCGAACCCGTCATCGTCGTCCGACAAATCCCCGGATTGCGCGTGAACCCCGAAATGCCCGATGAACCGTTCCTTGTAATCCCCCGTCGCCACCGCGAAAACCCTGTTCGCCTTCGCGTCGTAACTTTCCGACACTCCCCACGCCGTCGTCGTGTAATCCACAGAGAACATCTGCGCGCCCACTGCGTATCTCACTTCTCTGAATTCCTTCTTGAAGAACGCCGGCGGCTTCGTGTGCGGCAGCCTGTACTTGAAAGAAATCGCTGTGAGCGTCGCGTCAGACGAAATATCATCGTCCCCCGTCGAGATGTCTCTCGACACATACGCAGCCGCCAACTCGATGTCCCCCGACAGACCGTAGGAGACCGAAATTCCCGCGTCCGAAAAATTGTAATCTTTATCAGAAAAATCAGCGTAAATGAGGCCGACAGCGCCCCTTCCGCCCGGAAGCGTGTTCGCCGACGGCGTCAGCGCCAGCCCCGAAAGCCCGTAAGCTGCGATCCCGCGGGGGCCTATCGCGCTAACATCCCTCGCCCCCTTGCCCTTCGCCTTTTCAGGCTCCTTTGTCTTCGCGGGTTCCGGAGCCTTTTTCGCCGCTTCAGGAGCCTTGCCCGCGCTCGCCCCGCTTGCCGCCGCCGGAGTTTCATCCGTCGCTTTCGCCGCTTCGTCTCTTCTTGTGGAGCGCGACCTTGTGCCTGTCACAGGCTCATCCGCCGCCGCCGCAGGCTCCTTCGCTTGCGCAGGCGCTGCCGCCGCTTCGTCCCCGGCGTCTTTCTTCCTCATCGTTATCGTCCGCTCTTCCAACACAGCCGCCTTCTTGACGCGCACCGCGATATCCATCTCCCGCGCGTCACCCTCCACAATCTCGCAATATGAAAAAAGCTCCTTCACCCGAACCACCTTCAACCTGCCCACAATCGCCCCGCTCCTGCGCGTCTCAAACTCGTCCCCCGCGCTCACTCCCTTGTTCGACCCGGCGTACATCATTATCGTCCCGTCTTCCAGAGCGATGTTCACCCTCGCGCTAACCTCCTGCGCCACGGCCCGAGGCGACCCGAATCCAACCGCTGCGGCAACCGCCAGCGCCGCCGCCAGCGCAATCAGTTTCGTCCCTTTCATTACTCCGCCTCCGTCCCGTCCGCGCCGAATCTCTCCATACATTAATAGCGCTTCCGATTTTCGGAAACCAATTATATCACGCAAACCCCAAACCAACAAACACCTTGAGCGCGTCGGAACTCAACCGCAAACCCCCCCCGCTTTTTACTAAATAACACAAGACGTCGTTTGCTGTAACAAAGCGGGAAAGGAGCCAATGTTTGATTCGCTGGAGATTTCATAATAAAATCGCGGTAGAAATACATTCCTATTACTCATCGTTGCCAAGGTCTCCTTGGCAACGTTAATATTATGGCTGTTGTCCGTTTTCTGTCGGCCGTCGTTTTTGTCAATCATTCGATCCTGCGCGCGCGTTGCTTATCGTCACTCTTCCGATTCCGTCGTTATGCCGTAGGAGCAATTCGCGAATTGCCCGCTGTTTCCGCCGTCCGCCCCGCTCATCATTGCCTAGGCATCCTTGGCAATGATGAACAAAGCATTCCCCCTGTGACGATAGAATCAGAGATTGACAGGGCTTAGTTGGAAATAGTCAGTTGCGACATCTGTAACTAATGCGCGTTCGGCAAAACCAAACACTCAGAAATGTTTTCGTAACAGATTCGCATCAATTTCCTCAACTCGCCGAATAGAATCAAAAGAATGACTACTCAAGACAAAACAGCGAGCATGGCAAAAAAGCAAATTTTGAAGCCTTTTCATTAATCAATGATTCTCGATAGGGCTTCCTTGTATTTTTCTATGGTATTATCGATAACATCCGGCGGAAGCTCAGGCGCGGGCGGCTTCTTATTCCAGCCCATGCTTTCCAAGTAATCGCGGACATACTGCTTGTCGAAACTGCGCTGAGGTCCTCCAGCCTGATACTCGTTTACCGGCCAAAACCTTGAAGAGTCCGGAGTAAAAGCTTCATCTATAAGAATCAACTCTCCGTCTGAAATTCCGAATTCGAATTTGGTGTCCGCTATGATAATGCCTCGACCGAACGCGTAGTCGGCGGCAAACGAGTACAGCTCAAGGCTTATATCGCGAACCCGTTTTGCCATATTTTCACCGACTATTTGACACGCATCGTCGAAAGGAATATTTTCATCATGCTGCCCCGCCGGCGCTTTTGTCGAGGGAGTAAATATGGGTTCGGCCAGTTTTTCCGACTCCTTCAAGCCTAAAGGCATACTTATGCCACATACCGACCCTGTCCTCTTATATTCATTCCATCCTGAGCCGGAAATGTAACCGCGGACTATCGCCTCAATTTGAACAGGCTCGGATTTCCTGACGATTACAGCCCTGCCTTTCAAATTATGATCGAGATCGTCGCCGCGCAATGAAGACAAGTCTTCTTGAATAATGTGGTTGGAAATAATTCCTCGGGTTTTTTCAAACCAGAAGTTGGACATTTGCGTGAGGATGATTCCCTTGCCCGGAACCGGCGTCGGCATTACAACGTCAAAAGCCGAAAGACGGTCGCACGCTACGATAAGCAACTTATCGGGATCTTCAGTTTGATATACATCGCGCACTTTTCCTCTTTTAACAAGTTCCATGCCGAGCAGTTCAGATTCAAAAACAGCTTTCATCTCAATACGCCGCCTTTCTCAAAGATTGATACCCATAATGAGCTATCAGACTGTCCAGCAGCACGAGAGCCGCATAGTTCTCCGCAATCGGCCATATTCTTCCCACAATGGTCGGATCACGTCGAGTTATCGCGGCGAGCGTTGATGTTTCAAGAGTATATTTGTCTATGGTTGTCTGTGGCTTGTCGATTGTAGGCGTTGGCTTTACAGCAAGTCGCACTATTATGGGCTGGCCCGTTGACAAGCCTCCCGTTACGCCTCCTGCGTTATTTGTGTCAAATATCACTTTGCCGCCTTCCGAACGCATCTGGTCATTGCTCTGTATTCCGGTCATGTCCTTGACGGCGAATCCCGCCCCTATTTCCACCCCCTTAACTGCGCCGATGCCGAGCATGCGCCCAAGTTCGGAGTCGAGCTTGTCGAAAACCGGTTCTCCGAGTCCGGGGGGAACGCCGAGAGCGACCACTTCGACAACGCCTCCAGATGAGTCGCCTGTGCTTGTAATCCGGTTGGCGGCGCGCGTCATTTCCTCCGCGCATTCGATATCGGGGCAGTTTACAATATGATGAACGCCGTATTTGTCTTGTGTCTCTTCAGATGAGAAAACTGGCGTTCTCGCTCGTATTTCATCGATCTCGTTTTCTATCTCCGCGAATACTTTCATTTTTTCGAGAAATCTCATATCCATTGTGATTCTCTTGCTCACATAGATTTCCTGATAGAAAGGATCATTATCGCATCGCATTTTCTTATATGATTCCGTATATGTGAAAGCTCTTTCATGCTCTATCTGTCCACAGCTTACCCCGGCGAGTTCAGTGATGTATGAGAAAACGGTTATTCCGTGATCTTTAAGAATTTTTTTCGCGGTATATCCTGCGGCCACTATCGGCGCAGTATATCGCCCGCTGAAAATTCCCGCCCCGACTGCGTCGTCGTCCGGGCCGTATTTCATGAACGACGCGTATGACGCATGGCCCGGCCTCGGCGTGCGGTTCGTGTCTTGATACTGCTTCACGTGGATGGAATGACGATCAAGATTAGGGATGACAATCGTCATTGGAGTTCCATTCGTATGATTCCTGTTCCCGGCGTTTTCAATGGTGTCCGCCGCGTTCAACCCTGTGAATATCACAGGCAGATCCGGTTCTTTTCTAGGCGAGGATAGCTCGTCGGCTCCCGGTTTTCTCAGGAGAAGATCGGCGTATATCTCCTGTTCGCTGAACAATATACCCGGCGGCAAGCCTTGCACAGTCGCCGTCAGTCCCTCTTGATACGAGCCTCCGGAAACTGTCACTTGAAAATTCCTTCCGATATGGCATCCGAACACTGTGTTGCCCTCCGATTATTTATAGTTGACAGGTCAAGTTCAGAGTTCAATTTTTCTTGTCGCGACACGCGTCCCTGCCCGCATAAGCGGCGCAGACATTCTCCACTCCTTTAGCTTCCGCGCGACTGTCTTCTAGCGATTTCAAATCTCTTGCCGACTTAAGACCGAACTAAAGAGCGGGTATCAACTTTTCATAGTCCTCAACCGATCCGCCGCCAAAACACACGTTGATAATCTCGGCTCCCAGAGGGTCAAGTTCGGCCGACTGAAACTGCGCCAGTTGCTCCTCGAAAAAAGCCTGAAAAACAGCGGCTCCTCGGTCGTAAGCTTCGGGGCCGACTTCCGGCTGTGTGTCAACATGAAGGAACAAGCGGTCAATCATTCGGCCTTCAAGTTGAAGTTGGCGAGGGGTATAGCCGAGCAGCGGACAGCGCGCCGGTCGCAGTTGTTCGAAGCGGAAATTGGCGGCGCCGCGCCTCGCCAGATAGTCGCGCGCTATCCATTGCGGCATGAACCCGACCTTCCACGCTCCTATGTGCTGATTGGGGCACAGGATGTGGCGCATCCGCGAATGTTGGACGAACTGCTTTAGAAGCAGGTTGGCGTGGTCGATTTTTCTGCCTGTAGCGAAAGGCCAGTATGAGCCTACGCCTTCGCTGGTCATGCCTTCGGTGTCAACGATACTGGGATTGTCGTGTCCGCGAGGGGACACCAGACGCCACAGCCAAGCAAGCGCGGGCGGAAGCAGATGGAACATGCCTATAATTCCATACGTGGGGCGCTCTTTCGTGCAAGGAGGGGTGCGAACTCCGAAGCTGCGGATATCGACCGACACGGAATCGGAGACTGCCTTTGGAAAAGACTCTCTTGGTATGATTACGCGCGGGTTGGGACAGGGGGCGCCGGGCGCGTCCTGAATGTGTTCCCATATAAGCGCTCGGCTGCCCGGAACAGTGTCGATGTTAAGGAATAAAAGATTTGTGGGCGGTTCGGCGGTAAGCCTTTCTAGATTCAAGTCCGTGCCGTAATGCTCAATGTGGTTGACTCGTATGAACCATGCGTCTTCAGCGTCGCAAACGCGCATTTTTCCGGAATCGTTCTGAATAGATGGGTGACACATAGCCATGTCGTCCGTGACGGCGAGCAGTTCGCAGCTTCTGGGGACTTCAAGAAATACACTTTCGCCGGTTATGATGTTTTCTCCGAGCAGAAGCCTGCCGTCCGGGCGGCGGTGCGCCTGCTCTAGCATTTCACTTTTGCCTCCGCCGCTGGCGCCCTCGTGCATGATGGTCATTATGTTGTCGTACGGGGTGACCACTTGAACAGTCGAACAGTGCGCGGTAATCCAGCCTTCCCGCTCGCCTAGCGCGAGCAGGGCTCCGTAAATCCCCTTCTTTGCGCTGGGACCCGGATACAGGTTAAAAGAGAACACTTCGTGCAGATTCTCCTTCCTGTTGTGAGCCACCACTTGACGGCCTTCAAAGCGCGTGTGCCTGAACATCGGCGCGACATACAGAATAACGCGCGGCGAGTAGTCATCGGGAATGTCGCTCAAAGGAATAATTCCTTGTAGCATCGCCAACCCTAGCGCGAAAAATCCGGTGTTCTCAGGCGCGACGGCAAGAGCTTCGAAACCCATTCCCGGCCGGCCTGCGACAAACGCGTATGCTGCAAGCTTCTGTTCTGCCAGCCAGTCGAATACCTCCGCCCTCAATGGATCAAAATCCTCGCCGTATCTCTCCTTGAAAGTTTCTTTGTCCGTCGGCGACGAATCAGCGATTAACATGCAATCCGGGTCGCGCCTTCTCATGTAAGGTTCGGTGTAATTAACCGCAACTCCGTTCCTGACACGCATCACTTCAGCCTCGACCACGCGAGTTCCGTCCGGCAATTCGCTACAGACCTTCATCATTCTGCTTCCGGGCCCGCCGCACGCAATATCTATCAGTTCGTCAATGCCGCTTGCGACTCGCACACCCGGACTTGCTTCAAATACGCGCCGCAACTCTTCGGGCGGATTAAGCTTTTTCCATGCAGGCGCATCCATAACTAGTTGTGATGCCGCCCTAGCATACACATCGCGCTCTTTTGATTGACTATATTCTCTCATGACTTTCCGCCTTTCGCTTGTTTTGCAGCAATCAAATGGCTCTCAACGTCAATTGTTTCCTTCATCATCTATTCTCGTAAAAAACAAAAAACCGGACGAAGCTATTCTCGCTTTCATCCGGCTTCACTTCCGCTTGACTCAGGAATCGAACCGAGCGGACTTGAAACAAAATAAAAAACCACCGGATGCATTCACCGCCGGTGGCCTATAATTCAACTGGCTAATACTACTGCCCCTTGAATACCTGCCTTTGTTTTCCTTCGCCTAAAAGAATAATAATTTTACGTTTTTTGTCAAGAAAACTATTTCTTCATTGTCTAAATATTTTTCGCAAATCATTCTGCAGCCAACACAAGAGAATCCATTACGAAGATAATAACGCGCTCTCCGGTATGAGTGCTGATATCCGTATGAAGACTTTTCACTTTTCTGTTCGTAATATCTTGAATAACTATCTCGAGCAGCGTTCGTCCCTTTTCGATCAGTTTTGTTCGCACCTGTTTTATGAGAGCCTGACCATCAGGGTCGCCTTCGGACTTCGCCAAATGCTTCTCTGCCGGGGTAAGAACACCGCTCAACCTTACTAAAATCATGTCGTCAATTATGTATGTTTTGGTTTCCTCCGGCCCGCGCCCCATATACTCCTTTTCAAATTTCACAATGGCTTCGCTGATGTCGGCCTCAATCTGGCCTTTTGTCCTAATCATATCTAACCCCTCCGTTTATAATATTTTGCCATATATGTGGATTGTTTGCTTGTTTTGTTGAATTACTAACGTGAACGCCTTTTAACAGTAATCCGAATCCATATGCAATCCTTAGTTTTCATCAATAATCATTCAAAAGTGAAAACTCTTCCCTGCCATTTTCTCACGCTAGCGCCGAATTCGAAACTTCGCTTCCGCTTTTGGCGCTGGCATGAAATGTTTTGAAAGGGATTTTAAGGGAAAACTTTTTCAAAAGTTTCCCCTTAACCGCAGGAGGCCGCCGCAGAACCTCCCTCTTGCTCGCTTAATCGTCTTGGCGCATCCAACTGCGCATGATTTTCGCCATTTCCTCTGCGGGGAAGTTCAGGCCTTTGATGGATTGGTCGGCATCGCGGATAAGCTGTTTGCGTTCCTGTTCGGCGGACTCGCGCCTGATAGCCGCGCTCCGGCGCTTCTTATTCTTTTCGTTGTCGTACCCGAACGGCACGACCGCGAAATCTCTTTTAAGCCTCAAAAGCCTGTCGAGTGTTTCGCTCTGTGTGACGCGTCTCGGTAGCGCCGCTCGTCTTTTCATAATCCGTTTCTCCCCTTGCGCCGGGCCGCGCGCGCGGCCGTTTACGGATATTCATTATACCATCTCCGCGCCGGTGAATGAGCGCCGGAGAGAGGTTTTTTCGTCCGGGCCGCGCGGGCCTCAGGGCGCCTCAGAACAGAAATTCCGCTATCTGCACCGCGTTCAGCGCCGCGCCTTTTCTCAGGTTGTCCGCCACCACCCACATATCGTACCCGCACTCGACGGACGGGTCTTTCCTCAGCCTGCCCACGTAAACGTTGTCCGTTCCCGCAAGCTCCACGCTCAGCGGATACGTCCGCCTGTTCGGGTCGTCCGCGGTCGGAGCCGGGTCGTCTATCATCGTCAGCCCCGGCGACTTCGACATCAGCGCACGCAACGCGTCCACGCTCAACGGCTTCATCGTCTCCACGTTCACGCTCTCCGCGTGACAGGTGTACACCGGAACCCTTACGCATGTGGCGCTCACCGCCAGATTCGGGTCCGAGAATATCTTCTTCGTCTCGTTCACCATCTTGATTTCTTCTTTGGTGTATCCGTTCTCCATGAATTTATCAATGTGCGGCAGCACGTTGAACGCTATCTGTTTGGGATACACGGCAGGTTTGACCTTCTTGCCGGCGACAATCGTCTTCACCTGCGTCTGCAATTCCTCGATGGCCTCTTTGCCGGTTCCTGACACAGACTGATACGTCGTGACGACCACGCGCTTGATCCCCAGCTTGATATATATCGGTTTGAGGGCGACGCACAACTGGATGGTCGAGCAGTTCGGGTTGGCTATCATGCCCTGATGTTTCTTTATCTGTTTGATGTTCACTTCCGGGACGATGAGGGGCACATCGGGCCGCATCCTGAAGAAGCTGCTGTTGTCAATGACCACCGCGCCGCGCCTGACCGCTTCCCAGCCGAACTCCTGCGAGGCCGTTCCGCCGCCTGCGAACAACGCGAGGTCCACCCCGTTGAATAGCGAGTCTTTAGTCTCTTTGACGGGCACGCTGGCGCCTTTGAATTTAACTTTCTTGCCGACGCTGTTCTTTGTGGCCAGCGGTATAAGCTGTTTGACCGCGAACTTCCTCTGTTCGAGGGTCTTTATCATTTCCTGTCCGACAAGCCCCGTGGCGCCCACCACGGCAACGATGTATTTTGACAATTTTCCGACCTCCGCAAAAGTTGGTCCCGGACGCGTCCGGAGATTCTGCCAGCTTCGCCGAAAGAACCGGCGCGTTCATTTTATATAAAACGCGACACGGGCCGGCGCTCTCCGCGCCCGCGCCCGCCGCGTCGTCTTCATCCCCTTATGTATTTCACCAGCGCCGTCCTGTTCCTCGGCCCGTCGAACTCGCAGAAAAACACCGACTGCCATGTCCCCAGAACCAGCCTGCCGCCGGACACCAGAACCGTCGCCGACGCGCCCACAAGGCTGCTCTTGATGTGCGCCGGTGAGTTGCCTTCTGCGTGCCTGTAGTCGCCCCTGTCAGGCGCTATCTTCTCCAGCCCCATCAGCAAATCCCTAACCACATCCGGGTCCGCGTTCTCGTTTATCGTCACTCCCGCCGTCGTGTGCGTCACATACACGCTGCACAACCCCTCGTCAGCGCCCATCTTCTTCAACTCGGCTTCCACCTCCCGCGTTATGTCTATCATCTGACATCTCGCGGCGGTCCTCACCGTTATCTTTCCCGTCACTTTTCAACTCTCCGGCCTGCGCCGGGCCTTTCTTTTCTGTCCGTTTTGTTGTTTTCTCTGCTTTTTCTCTGCTTTTTTTCTTTTTTTCGCGTAATTTTCACTTATTATCGACTGAATGTTTGTAATTGACAAGTCCTGTAATCAATTTCGGGAAAAAATAAGTGGATTTCTGCGGCATTACCTGATGCGCGCGGGCCACCTTTTCCAGCGCGTCTATTCCGACCGGGGAGAGGTAAACCGCTATGTCCTGTTCGCCGGACTCCACCGCCGCGCAAACCTTCGTCGGGTCTATCTCGTAACTGATATGGTTAAGCAAGTCCTCATTCGACTCAACGAGGGCGTGTATCACCATCTCCTGACATATCGTTACATTCAAATTTCTCAGTGTTTCGTGCGTGTTTTGTATTTCGGAATTCGCCGCCACCGCCTTCGCTTTCGGTTCCAGACAATAGAAATTCCGCCCCATCTGCACGCTTATCGCGCAGGATTTTCTATCCCCGTTGATGAGACAATCGGAATCTTCGCGGTTTATCGCTTTTATGTCAAACCCTTCGGAAAGCTTGTCAAGAACCTTCTTTTCGTCGAAACCGGGCAGGTTGCGCAACATCCTGTGCGCGGCAAGTATGGAAAGCCCCTCGTCCTGCGCGCTCACAAGATACATCAGCACATAATTATGAGGCCCGTCCGCCCCTTCCGCTCCCAACTCGGCGTTCTTCATCTTGGAGTATTCGAGCGCGGTTTCGTACCTGTGGTGTCCGTCCGCTATATAGATTTCCCGGCCCTTCATCGCCTCGACGATATTCTCGACCGACTTCTGGTCCGTCACCGTCCACAAAGTCCGCGTCGCGCCGTCGTCGTGCCTGAAATTCCAGTCCGGCAGCCTGCGGTCAACCACTTCCTTGAGCAGCGACCCCACCTTGTTCTTGGTGTCCGAATAAAATGAGAACACCGGATTGAATTGAGTCCCGGTGGCCTTCAGCAGCGCCATCCTGTCTTTTTTGTGTTTGGGGAAAGTCTTTTCGTGTGGGAAAACCACCCCGCCGCCGAACTCTTCCAGCTTCACTACCGCGATGAACCCGCGCCGTATCCGTCTGTATCCTTCCCAGTCGATGAAGTAGTCTTCGACGACATAGACGGCGGGTTTCGACTCGACGACCATCACGCCGTCCCGCTCCCAGCTTTCGAGCAGGGCCGCCGCCGCCGCGTACTTGCCCTCTCCCTCGTCCTTTGAATAGTCCACCCTGACGATGTTGAACTCGCTGCGAGCGTAAAGTTCCTCTCGCTCCTCAGGCGTTATCACGTCGTACGGGGGCGCGACCAGCGAATATATGCCGCCGACCTTCGGCCTGTGATATCTGAGCGCCCTGAAAGGTTTGATGTCTGCCATTGGATGCTGAAACTCCGTTCCCGATAAACTCGATAAATTAGATTTGCCCGCCAAGCCCCATCAGGCTCTTGGTCTCATCGACGGTTTTGCGGGCGATCGCCCTGCATTTCTCCGCCGCCGCCATCAGGCTGTCGCGGACATATTCAGGTTTCTTTTCCAGTTCCGCGCGCCGCTCCCTTATGGGGGCGACGACTTTCTCAAGGTTTGCCGCAAGAATCTTCTTGCAGTCGATGCAGCCGATTCCGGCGGTGGTGCAGCCCTGCCTTATTTCCGCCAGTTGTTCGTCTCCGGTGACAAGTTCGTGGTAGCTGTAGATGTTGCATTTGAAGGGGTCTCCGGGGTCGGAGCGGCGCTGCCGGGCCTCGTCCGTTTTCGCCGGGCGCAGCTTTTCCCACACCGCCTCCGCCGGCTCCGTCAGCCCGATGAAATTGTTCATGCTCTTGCTCATCTTGCCGACTCCGTCCAGCCCCATCACCCTCTTGCCCCGCCCGATTATCGTCTTCGGCTCGGCGAAATACTGTCCGAACTTCGTGTTGAACCTGCGCGCCACTTCCCGCGTGAACTCAAGGTGCTGCGCTTGGTCCTCTCCCACCGGAACAGCGTCCGCCCGGTAGATAAGTATGTCCGCCGCCTGCAGTATCGGATAGTTCAACAGGCCCGCGCTGATATTTTCCCAGCCGTGCTGCTGGCGCTTGTCCTTGAACTGCGTCATCCGG
>Ga0116158_10004576_pt1 | contig 11796 bp, 10 predicted proteins | sample AD_UKC052_MetaG_FD_89883 | JGI IMG/M metagenome (GOLD analysis project Ga0116158, IMG submission 89883) | Active sludge microbial communities of municipal wastewater-treating anaerobic digesters from USA - AD_UKC052_MetaG | ecosystem: Engineered > Bioreactor > Anaerobic > Digestate | place: USA... | reverse complement strand
GCGTTTTGCCGCAATCAATGCTTTGCCATTGAGTGGTCGACCTTTAGCATCTTTCAGCAAGCGCGGATTAATGAAAACGCGATTGGCTTTCACAGGAACTGCCAATTTACCAGAAGCGGATTTTTTTGAGTTGGCGAAGGCTTTGGAATTATTTGTGGTTTTGAATTTCGCACCAGCTCTAATTTGAGTCGATACACCTTTTTTAGCATGTGTCTTTGTCTGTTTTGCGTAACTATTCGATGGAATAGTAAAGAACAAGACCAGTGTTGCAATGAATGCCAGATTCAGAAATATGCGAAGAGAAAAACGCATGGGATGCCTTGTACTGAACGTCAATGCAGTTAGTGCAGTAGTCATCGGTTACATCTCCAAGTTTTGCAATACCTAGAGTGTACCCGCTAAAAATAGCAAGCGATATCAAAGACTTGCTATATTTTGTTAATTTACCACATATTTAACTAGGGATTACCCTAGCCCTGCGCTGCTACGCGATCCGATTTATTCTGTAACTTGTTGAGTGCGCTCAGGTATGCCTTAGCCGAAGCAACCACAATATCTGGGTCAGCGCCAACACCATTGACGACGCGCCCACTGTTTTGTAAACGCACAGTGACTTCACCCTGGCTTTCAGTTGATCCGCTGATGGCATTCACAGCGTAAAGCACCATCTCTGCTCCGCTGTGCACATGCGATTCTATGGCTTTGAGTGAAGCATCGACTGGGCCGTTACCAGTCGATTGCCCAATCACTTCTTTGCCATCTACTGTAAAAACAATTTTTGCTTGTGGCAGTTCACCCGTTTCTGAATGCTGTGACAAGGATACGAATCCAAATTGCTCGTTATCATGGGTCACGCTTTCGTCGTTGACCAAAGTCAAAATATCTTCATCAAAAATTTCGCTCTTACGGTCGGCTAATTCTTTGAATTTGGCAAACGCGGTATTTATGTCTGCCTCAGACTCCAACTGCACTCCCAAGTCTTGCAAACGTTGTTTGAATGCATTGCGTCCACTCAATTTGCCTAAAACAATTTTATTGGCAGACCAGCCCACATCCTCAGCACGCATGATTTCATAAGTGTCACGTGCTTTGAGCACACCGTCTTGATGGATGCCACTAGCATGCGCAAAAGCATTAGCACCGACTACGGCCTTATTAGGCTGCACGACAAAGCCAGTGGTTTGACTCACCATGCGGCTGGCCGCCACGATATGAACAGGGTCTATGTTCATGTCTAATCCAAAGTAGTCTTTACGCGTGCGAACCGCCATCACGATTTCTTCTAAAGAGCAATTCCCCGCGCGTTCACCTAAACCATTGATAGTGCATTCCACTTGGCGCGCGCCACCAATTTTGACGCCAGCTAAGGAATTGGCAACAGCCATACCCAAATCATTGTGGCAATGAACGGACCAAATGGCTTTGTCGCTGTTGGGAATTCGATCACGCAAAGTTTTAATGAAATTGCCATAGAGTTCAGGAACCGCGTAGCCCACAGTGTCGGGAACATTGATGGTGGTAGCGCCTTCTTTGATGACGGCTTCGAGCACTCGACATAAAAAATCCATATCACTGCGATAGCCGTCTTCGGGACTGAATTCAATATCACCGATTAAGTTGCGTGCGAAGCGTACAGACTGTTTAGCCTGTTCAAGAACCTCTTCAGGTGACATCCGCAACTTCTTTTCCATGTGCAATGGCGATGTCGCGATAAATGTATGAATACGTGCCCGATTGGCACCTTTCAAAGCCTCAGCAGCACGCGAGATATCACGGTCATTTGCCCGCGACAAACTACATATGGTTGAGTCTTTGATGTTGTTGGCGATTAACTGCACTGCATCAAAATCACCATTTGAACTGGCTGCAAATCCAGCTTCAATCACATCGACTTTTAAACGCTCTAATTGACGTGCAATGCGAAGCTTTTCGTCTTTATTCATGGATGCGCCAGGCGATTGCTCCCCATCGCGCAATGTTGTGTCAAATATGATGAGCTTATCGTTAGCCATTTTGTAGTCCTTGCAAAAATAAAACTGAAATGTATAAAGGTACGATGCAGGTAATAAAAAAGCCCGTTGCACTTTGGCTAACGGGCTTTTAGGATTAGTGTGACGCGAGCGCTACTTATCCTGCCCAAAAATTGTAAGCAGTAGAGGTAGCAGCAGTTCGAATGACATTTTCAACATGAATCTACTATAGCACAAAAATTTATTGCCAAGCAATTCTTTTGAATTCTTGGTTTTGCCAACGCAATACTTCAGCTTTCTTGTCTTTCTTATCCAAGTCCCAATCTGACAATACGATGCGCAGTAAATCTGGGTTTTGTTGGGTTCGCAATATGTGATTTTGGGGCTGATGTGTGTGCCCATGTATGAGAGTTTTTGCTTGCGTGGCTACCAACCAGTCAGTGGCGGCAGAAGCATCGACATCAAATTGATAAGAGTTTTGTAACGAAACGCCAGAAATGTTGTGAGCTTGTTCACTTTGTAAACGCATCTGCCGAGCTAATTCTCGGCGCACAGTTATTGGTTTTGACAGCTGCTCATGTATCCATTCTGGTCTTCTAACCACGCTGCGAAATTTCAAATACTGTGTGTCGGACAAACACAATTGATCACCATGACTAAGTACGGTGCGTTGTCCTTGAAAGATCAGGACTGTTGGATCGTTCAACAGAGTTGCATGGCAATGCTGCATCAGTCGATTACCGATAAGAAAATCGCGATTGCCATGCATCACGTATAAATCTAATCGTTGCCCAACCGCTTGCAAAACCTGGGCACATTGCTCTTCAAAGATAAGATCATCTGATTGCGCATTGATACCAGTGCGAACAACATCGTCACCAATCCACGCTTCAAATAAATCACCTAGGATAAATAAAGCACTTGCAGTGGTGCTTTCCATGTAGCGCTTCCAGGCCAAAAAAGTTTTTGGCTGTGATTCACAGAGATGCAAATCCGAAATAAATTCGACCGATTCCCAATTCGCAGGAGCTATCAACTCATTGAATTTGGGAATGTAAAAGGTCATGCAGTTTGAAATTAAATGGCGACTGCTTTTGCGATTACCACATCATCTTTGGGCACATCATCATGAAACCCTTTGCGTCCTGTTGAAACAGCTTTGATTTTGTCAACTATATCGGTGCCTGCGATAACTTTTCCAAATACCGCATATCCCCAGCCAGATGCTGTGGGCGCTGTATGGTTTAAAAATCCATTATCAGCAACATTAATAAAAAATTGTGCAGTCGCAGAGTGTGGATCACCAGTTCTTGCCATGGCAACGGTATAGTTAGAATTCTTCAAACCGTTATTTGCTTCATTGACGATAGGGGCTGTGCAAGATTTTTGAGTCATGCCAGGCTCAAAGCCACCACCCTGAATCATGAAACCGGGGATGACACGGTGAAAAACTGTGTTGTTGTAATGCCCTTGATTCACATAGCTCAAAAAATTGGCAACAGATTTGGGTGCCTTGTCTTGATCAAGTTCTAAGGTGATAACACCATAACCTGTGATGTGAAGTTCGACTTGTGGATTGCTCATGGATCGCCTTTAGGTTAATTGAAAGAAAAATGGATGATTTGAAAAATTAAATTTTTTACACGGATGCGTTATTTGATAACGATTGCTGAATTGATCACAATGGGTGTTTTGGGTACATCGCTTGGAAACGGTCCACCAGCACCCGTTGGTGCTGATTTCATTTTCAAGATCACATCCATGCCTTCAACCACTTTGCCAAAAACGGTATAGCCAAATAGCTGTGGTGATGATACCAATTGGTTGCGAGGTACATTTTTATATGTCTTGTTTTGGTATTCAAATACCGGTACAGGGTCGCCAGGCGGAATCGGTGTGGGATCTAAAAAAGCATTGTCTTTCACATTGATAAAGAATTGTGCAGTGGCGGATTGTGGATCATTCGTCCGCGCCATTGCCAATGTACCAACCACATTTTTTAAACCGCCTTTAGCAATGGCTTCTTGACCTTCGTGAGCAACGGGTGGGCGCGTCTTTTTCTCTGTGTAGGTGGAGTCAAATCCGCCACCTTGCACCATGAAGTTGTCAATGACGCGGTGAAAAACTGTGCCATCGTAGTGTTTGTCGTTCACATATTGCAAAAAATTAGCCACAGTTTTTGGCGTTTTTGCAGGATATAACTCAACTGTGAAGGTGCCCATGTTCGTTTTAATTTGCACTCGTGGCAGTGCTTCTGCTTGCACGTTTGTAGTGATGATTGCGGCAGAAACAAATCCTGCAAAAACAATGCCCGTTTTGTAAATCATTGTTCTAAGTGGAAACTTCGCAATGTATGACGCAAACATCAAATTACTCCTTCAAAAAATATTTTCCAAGATTTACCTTCGCGTGTCCAATATTGTCGTTTTGTTTTTCCTGATTTAGCGTTGTTTGCTAACTCATCAAATGTCACAACCATGGTATCGGCTTTATCCACCCAGCGAATCATTGATAATTCGGAAAGGGAAATTGGGTTCCCCTTATTTTTAGCAACTTCTTCACCTAAAACGCTTGCCCATTGAACCAAGTTTTTATCGTAGCTGCTGAAATCTTTCGAATAAAAGCCCATTAATTTGTCAAAATTGGCGCTTGATTTGGCAAGTCGCCAATTTTGCAAGGTTTCGAAAAATTGCAATTCTTCTGGTTTTTGTCCAGTCTTTTGAACCCATTCTAGTTTTTCAGAAATAACCACAGGCGTGGTACGAATACTGACTTCTTTTAGTAAATAATTTAAATCTGGATTGGCCAGAACAACACAACCGTCCGAGGCTTTCGGTGCACGCGAGAACTGATTCGACGGTGTGCCGTGTAGCCAAATGCCGCTGCCAGTTTTGCCACGACGCGTATCAAGTGGGTTGGGGTAGTTGATCGGCAATGCACCGGTTCCATAAAGATCTTTCAGTGATTTGGGATTGAGGCTACTTGTGATGAAGTAAACGCCAAGTGGTGTGCGTTGGTCACCTTCAAGTGATTTTTCAACACCTAATTTACCTACAGAAATATAAAAGTCCGCAATCAGTCGCATTTGTGAATTGTCATTCTTGAATAAATACAAACGAGAGCGTGAGGTATCTACGGCGATAGCGTGCTTATTGCGCTTTGATAAGGTCAGGAATTGCGACGGTATGCTGTCCGCTGGTGGGCGTTCCTTTAACGCTTTGATACGTTGCAAAGATTCTTCGCGCAAGTCATTGAGTTCTGGTGTCGCTGTATGGGGCACATCACCCAGTTTTTGCAAAGGCCGAATCAAGCTACTCAATAAATCGCCATGAACCAAATGTGCCAACTGAAAATTAGGAAATGTTTTAACCAGTTTTTCAGACGCCGCGAGGGCTTGCCGAGTTTTGCCAGCGCCAATGAGTGAGTAAATGTAGATGAGTTGCGCTTCAGCCTGAGAATCTTGTCTTAAGAGGGAAGGGCTTGTTGTGGTTTTTGTTATACCTTGTTGCCGATCTTTGGCAACAGAGATTGATGAAAAGCAAAGCAAACTCCCTATCAGCAAGATTGAAAGTAGATCGTCAAATCTGTACAGCAATCTGCCCAAGTGAAAACTCCGCATTAAGTAGCTATTGAATGGTATTAAGAAAGCTCAAAAATACAAAAAGACCCCAGCGGGGGTCTTTCATTTTAGAAACTGAAACAGATTATAGGGGAATCGACTCTCGCGATTTAACCACCAGTCACTTCTTTAATGATGTACCATTTTTGCCCCGCTTTAGCGAGTGTTAAAGTTTTGGTGCTTGATGTCGAAAGCGAATCAGCGTCATAAGATTGACGGAATTTAGCCGTTGCCGTGTCGCCATTCACATTGGTTTTAAGATTGCTGATTTTGACACTGATGCGTGATTTGCCAACAATGCGATCACGACGTTCTTCTTCCCATTCTTTACGCGAAAGACCTTTTGGTGGATCAAAGCTTTTGCCATATGAGGCCAAGTAGTTTTTCATGTCTTTGCTGGCCCATGCTTTGGCCCAAGCTTGAACGGCTTGCTCAATTTGTTCAGCAGAATCTTGGTTAGTGTTGGCAGCTACTGGTGCAGTGGTTGCCGCAGGCGTTTTTGCCACAGGAGCAGGTGCTATGACAGGATTGGTGACCACGGCAGCTACCACTGGCGCAGCTGGTGCAACTGTCGTTGGCGCTTTGGCAACGTTCGGGTTTTGTCCTTTTGCTGTTGGTGAAAATAATTCACGAATCAAAGATAACTTGGGTTGCAAGGTGTTGCTTGCACCGCCCATTTGTAGCGCTTTGGTGTAGGCTTGGCTTGCCAAATTGGCATAAATGTCCCCCAAATTTTCATGCGCAGTTGAATAACTTGGATTGGTTCTAATGGCCATCTCTAAAGCGGCACGTGCTTTATCGTATTGACCTTGACTGGCGTGAAGGACAGCTAAATTGTTGTAAGGCTCAGGTAGCTCTGGATAATCATCGATGAGCTTGGTAAACGTGCTAATGGCATCACTGGGTTTGCCCATTTCGGTTTGAATCACGCCTTTTAGAAAACGCATTTGCGCGTCGCGTGGTTTACTGCTAAGTGACTGTTCAACTTTGGCCAGTGCTTGCGCTTGTTTGCCGGACTTGAGCAGTTGGTTGACCTCATCTAGGTCATTGCTTTGTGCTTGAGCAGAAAAGAGCAAGGCCGACAAAGCCAATAAACTTGTCAAATGACTTAATTGAAAAAAATGAGAACGACGCATTTTGGGTAATCTCCAGCAATCAAGCAAACGGTTAAACTTGTTATCAATTGTAGCTGTTCAAGTGACCGTCTGAACAGGTCTATTACATATTTAACTTTCAGTAAAATCAATCCCATGAGTTTGCGCATCTACAACACCCTGTCTCGTGACATAGAAACTTTTAAACCGATTGATCCAAATCACGTGCGCATGTACGTATGTGGCATGACCATCTATGACTTGTGCCACATTGGTCATGCTCGCATGATGATGGCGTTTGATGTGATACAGCGTTGGTTGAAAGTCAGTGGTTACAACGTTGCCTACGTGCGAAATATCACAGATATTGATGACAAAATTATCAAACGCGCCTTGGAGCGCGGTATCACCATACGCGCATTGACCGACGAGATGATTGCAGCCATGCACCAAGACATTGGCGCATTGCATATTGAAACGCCAACACATGAGCCCAGAGCGACCGAATATGTGCCGCAAATGTTGGATTTGATTTCCAAATTGGAACACAAAGGGTTAGCTTATCAAGCACCCAGTGGCGATGTGAATTTTTCTGTACGGCAATTTCCAGGTTATGGTAAGTTGTCAGGCAAATCAGTGGATGAATTGCGTGCAGGCGAACGTGTGACGGTGCAAGACGACAAAGCGGACCCACTCGATTTTGTGCTGTGGAAAGCTGCCAAACTGACTGAGCCCGATGACGCGAAATGGGCCAGCACCTACGGCGCAGGCCGACCAGGTTGGCACATAGAGTGTTCGGCCATGAGCTGTGCATTGTTGGGCGAGACATTTGACATTCACGGTGGTGGTGCAGACTTGCAATTTCCACACCATGAAAATGAGATAGCCCAAAGTGAAGGCGCGACAGGAAAACCATTGGCCAATTATTGGATCCACAATGGTTTTGTGCGCGTGGACAACGAAAAAATGTCCAAAAGTTTAGGCAATTTTTTCACGATACGTGAAGTGTTGGCGAAGTACGATCCTGAAACGGTACGTTTCTTTATTGTTCGTGTGCACTACCGAACCGCTTTGAATTACAGCGATGCGCATTTGAATGACGCACGGGCGGCTTTGAAACGTCTTTATACCGCGCTCGATTTGGTGAAACCCGATGCCTTGGGGATAGAGGCCATTGATTGGACCAACCCGTTTGCCGCACGATTCAAAGCTGCCATGGACGAAGATTTTGGTACGCCAGAGGCGATTGCCGTGTTATTCGATTTGGCGGCGCAGGTTAATGTCAGCAAATCAACGCAACTGGCGGGGCTTTTAAAGGCGCTGGGCGGGTGTTTGGGGTTGCTGCAAAACGTACCTAGCGTATTTTTACAAGCGGGTGCAAAAACAGGGCTTGACGAAGCGACGATACAAGCTAACATTCAAGCGCGTACTGATGCTAAACATGCCAAAAACTTCGCCTTGGCAGATGAGATACGCAAAACTTTGCTAGCGCAAGGCATTGTTCTCAAAGATTCTCCCACGGGTACGACTTGGGAATCGGTATGAAGATTTATCAAAATATATGAAAAATCTGGCTGTAGCCGGCGTATTTGTTGCCTATGCTGCTATCAAAAACATAGCAATATAGGCTATTTTCAGTTAGTAATTAGAAAAAATGACAGTACCAGAATATTGGCAAGATGCCTGCAAACATTTAGGAAAGAAAGACCGTGTCATGAAGCGCTTGATCGCGCAATTTCCTGATGTCAGCTTAAGCACGCGTGGTGATGCCTTCACCACGCTGGCGCGTAGCATTGTGGGGCAACAAATTTCGGTGAAAGCGGCCCAAACAGTTTGGGATCGGTTTGAAAAATTGCCGAAAAAAATGGTGCCAAAAAATGTGCTGAAACTGAAAGTGGACGACATGCGGGCAGCTGGTTTAAGTGCACGCAAGGTTGAATACTTGGTGGACTTGGCGATGCACTTTGACTCTGGCAGTTTGAACAGTGAAACTCTGGCCAGCATGGATGATGAAGCCATCATCGCCGATTTGGTTGCCATACGTGGCATAGGGCGTTGGACAGCTGAAATGTTTTTAATGTTTCATTTGATGCGCCCCAATGTTTTGCCTTTGGACGACATTGGACTCATCAATGGCATCAGCAAAACATACTTTTCAGGCGAAAAAGTCAGTCGCAACGAGGTGCGTGAAGTGGCTGCCGCATGGGCACCATTTTGCACCGTGGCCACATGGTACATCTGGCGGTCTTTAGACCCATTGCCAGTAGCGTATTAATTGATTGAAGCTAGCAAGCTTTTGAGCTTATTTCGCGTTTACGAGCCAACCTTGTTCTAGCCAATCTTGCAGCAAAGCCTGCGCAGCATCGCTTGCCATGGCCATATCTCTGGCATCTAGGAAGCGCTGGTTTGCCAGTTTTTGCATCAGTTTGGCGTCTTTGCCAGCAGCGCGCCAGCTTTCGCCATTGAGGAAAATATGCCGTGCATCAAACATCATTTGACTTTGTAGCGCCAGTTTGACTCCACGTTTGCGCGATAACTTAACAGCGCCCTCAGGCGCATCAAACCATACATTCGATTTGGGTTCTGATAGGTGTTCGCCTAAATGACGTGCAAGCGCATCTGGGTCTGCCATGGCTTTGGTGATGGCTTGTTGTGCAAACTCAAGCAAAGCGGTTGGTATTTGCGCGGGATTTGGCGTCGCTTCTTGATCAGCGTCGCGATACAACACTTCGGGTTTTAGTTTGACTGGCATTGTTAATTCATCATCAGGCAAATTTTCTTCGTCGACAGCATCTGCATAGCGCAGCAACAATTCACGTCCCAAATCCACTTGTTTGGGGACTTTGAAGCCAATCGAATACGTCATGCATTCACCAATGGCCACACCATCGTGTGCATAGCGTGGTGGCAAATACAGCATGTCACCAGGTTCTAAATCAAAAGTCAGTTCGGGCTTGAAATTCGACAATATACGCAGTGGCACATTGGCTTGCAAGGTACCGTCTTTTTGCTTGCCAATGCGCCATCGGCGTGTGCCATGCGCTTGCAATAAAAACACATCGTAACTGTCAAAATGCGGACCCACGCCACCACCGTCGGTGGCGTAACTGATCATCAAATCGTCCAATCTCGCATCGGGTGCAAACCGGAAGCGGTTTTTCAATTCATTCACTGCACTATCGTGCAAATCCACGCCTTGCACCAACAAGGTCCAGTTCGGTTTTTTGATTGAAGGAATTTGTTTGGCTGTCATAGGTCCATGCGCTAAAGACCACTTGTCACCATTGGACACAATGAGTCGCGACTCCACATCTTGATTTTGCGACAACGCAAACAATTCTTGCCGTGACAGCAAGGGTTTGAATTTGGAGATGGCATTGCGAATGATGCAGGGCTTTTTCTGCCAATATTTACGCATGAATTCAGCTGGGCTGATACCACCTAAAAGTTGCAAGGGTAGATTGATAGATTGTGCGACTTGGTTCATGCGACAATTGTCCTATGAAAATCACTCCACAATGCGTCGTGGCCCTCACTTGGACGCTGAAAGATACCTTGGGCACAGAATTGGATGTTTTAGACGAGCCAGTTGAGTTTTTGGTGGGCGGCAATGATTTGCTGGTCAAAGTGCAAGAGGCGCTGCAAGGTTACAAAGCCGGTGACAGTCTTGATTTGCATCTGGAACCAGAGGACGCGTTTGGCGATTTCAACGACCAATTGCTGTTTTTAGAAGCCCGCTCGCTGTTCCCTAATGAGCTGGAAGAAGGCTTGACCCTAGAGGGCAATGCCATGCCAGCAGGCTGCACACCTAGCATGCCCAAAGACGCGGTCTATGTGGTGACGGACATTTACCCGGAACATGTGGTGCTGGATGGCAATCACCCACTGGCTGGCATAGCCATTCGGCTCAGTTTAAAGATAGAAGCAGTTCGTGAAGCGACTGTTGCAGAAATTGGCGCAGGCACCTGCGGCTCAGGGTTTTTTAAGTTGCAAACAGGTACCGATGTTTTGACAGGTAACTCAACGCTTCATTAAATGGACGATTGTTTGTAGGCTATTTATAGGCTATTAAAGGTTGTTTATTAGGCGATTTGATTCAACGTATCACCCAGAGCGTTGACCAGGCTATCAATCTCCTGCGGGGTCGTGATGAATGGAGGAGCTAGTTGGATGGTATCGCCACCGTAACGCACGTAATAGCCCTTGTCCAGCATCTTCATGGCAATCTCATAAGGTCTTCGCGCTGGTTCACCAGGCATGGACGCAAGGGTCAAACCTGCCGCCAAGCCATAGTTTCGAATATCTGTCACATGCTTCGTCCCTCGTAGGCTGTGAACGGCATTTTCAAAAATCGGGGATAGGACTTTGACTTTATCCACCATGTTTTCGCGTTCCAAAATGTCCAACGCTGCCAAACCGGCTGCACAAGCCACAGGGTGCGCCGAATAAGTGTAGCCATGGGCAAATTCAAGCATGTATTCAGGGCCACCTTGTGCCATGAATGTGTCATAAATTTCTTTTTTGACCAAGACAGCACCTAATGGTTGCGCGCCATTGGTAATTTGTTTGGCCACGTTCATGATATCGGGTGTGACACCAAAAGCTTCGGCACCTGTGTAAGCACCCATGCGGCCAAAGCCTGTAATCACCTCGTCAAAAATCAGCAAAATTTGATTCGCGGTACAAATTTCGCGTAAACGTTGCAGATAACCGATGGGTGGAATGATGACACCAGCGGAGCCCGACATCGGTTCGACGATAACGGCAGCGATGTTGCTCGCATCATGCAAAGTTATCAGGCGCAATAAATCGTCAGCTAACTCAGCGCCCATTTTGGGCATGCCGCGCGTAAAAGCCTGATCTGCCAATTGCGTGTGTGGTAAATGATCTGCCTCAACCCCTTGCCCAAACATTTTTCGATTGCCGACCATACCTCCAACCGATATGCCGCCAAAATTGACTCCGTGATAGCCTTTTTCGCGCCCAATCAATCTTGTCTTGCCAGCCTGTCCTTTGGTACGCCAATAGGCACGTGCCATTTTCAATGATGTGTCAGCCGCTTCTGAGCCAGAGCTTGTAAAGAACACATGGTCCAAACCCTTAGGCGTTAGTT
>Ga0116158_10004574_pt1 | contig 11798 bp, 8 predicted proteins | sample AD_UKC052_MetaG_FD_89883 | JGI IMG/M metagenome (GOLD analysis project Ga0116158, IMG submission 89883) | Active sludge microbial communities of municipal wastewater-treating anaerobic digesters from USA - AD_UKC052_MetaG | ecosystem: Engineered > Bioreactor > Anaerobic > Digestate | place: USA... | reverse complement strand
GCCCGCCTGTGGCCGCCTGTGCGCGATTAAGAGATGATCATGGCAACAATGAAACGGCGCGTTGACAGACTGCTTTCGAGCCAGACCGCGGTCGGCGGCAGGCGGCCACTTGCCGACACTCGGCCCGTGGGTAGAGCAGCCGCTCGAACGGCGGCTCCACTTTGGCTGCTGCCAGTCGGCCAGCACCCTGTTCGTTTTGTCCAAAGTGCGGCGAGAGGCACGGGCTCAAAGCCGCGTCGCTGCTGGGGGTGGTGTCCGGACATGAGACAAAAGGGTTCATTTTGTCTAATCGAGCTGCGCCATACCCCCAAATGACATGGTCACCAGCCCACTAATGGGGTTGACAGTAACCGGGCAGGTGACTTCGGCATCCGGGGTTAGCCATACCCTTGGAAAGGCCTGTGGATTTTTCTGGATCGTGTCCCGGGGCGTGGTGTAAGAAGCGTCAGCAGAAGCGGTCGGCGGGTCATCGTCTCCAGTTTGGCAGGAGCGCGTGTCAGGCTGCGACCGCAGGCAGGCTGACGTTGGAATTGTCACCAACTTCGGCGAGCGTTTCCAGGGTCATGTAACGGCGTTGCAGTGCCCATTCGTCGTTCTGCTCGAGCAGCAAGGCGCCTACGAGGCGGTAGATCGAGGCCTCGTTCGGGAAGATGCCGACGACGTCGGTGCGGCGCTTGATCTCGCCGTTGAGGCGCTCGAGCGGGTTGGTGCTGTGGATCTTCGTGCGGTGCTCCTTCGGGAAGCTCATGTGCGCGAGCACGTCGTCTTCGGCCTCGTCCATCAGCTTTGCGATCTTCGGGAAGCGCTCGCGCAACTGATCGGCGACCGTGCGCCATTGATCGCGGGCTGCGCGCTCGGTGGTCTGGGCAAAGATCGTCGCGACCAGGGCCGAGACCACACGGCGTTGCCCGGCCGGCGCATGCACGAGCACGTTGCGCATGAAATGCACCCGGCAACGCTGCCAACTGGCCGAGATCACCTTGCGCACGGCGGCCTTGAGCCCCTCGTGGGCATCGGAGATCACCAGCTTGACGCCGCGCAGTCCGCGTCGCGTGAGGCTGCGCAGGAACTCCGTCCAGAACGGTTCGGCCTCGGAGGCGCCGACCTGCATGCCCAGCACCTCGCGTCGCCCGTCGGTGTTCGCACCGATGGCGATTATGGCGGCCACCGAGACGATCCGGCCGGCCTCGCGTACCTTCAGGTAGGTGGCGTCGATCCACAGGTAGGGCCAGTCGCCCTCGATGGGGCGCTGCAGGAAAGTCTGCACCCGCTCGTCGATCTCGGCGCACAGGCGCGAGACCTGGCTCCGGGAGATGCCGCTCATGCCCATGGCCTGAACCAGGTCATCGACCGAGCGCGTCGAGATGCCTTGCACGTAGGCTTCCTGGATCACCGCCGCGAGCGCCTTCTCGGCCGTGCGGCGCGGCTCCAGGAAGGGTGGGAAGTAGCTGTCCGTGCGCAGCTTCGGGATGCGCAGCGCCACCGTGCCGGCACGCGTGTCCCAGCTGCGCTCGCGGTAGCCATTGCGCGAGTTGGTCCGCTCTTCACTGCGTTCGCCATGCGCTGCGCCACAGCGGTTGGCCGCGTCCAGCTCCATCAGGCGCTGGGCCACGAAGCCGATCATCTCGCGCACGATGTCGTCGGCGCCGGCCTTCTCAAGCAGATCGGAAAGCTGCATCCTGCCTTGGGTCATCGGGGTCTTCCTCATGGTTCGGTTGAAGTGTCGCGACTCCTGCCTTACCGAAGATCTCCGATGACCCGCCGACTTCGCGCCCGCCGTGGTGGCCCTGCTGGGCCACCACGGCGAACACCTCACTCCCTCACGCTGTTACACCACTTCCCGGGACACCGCCGATTTCTGTTCTTGACTACGTCATCCGGCGTTAGCTATACCATTGAAAATGGTCATTGAGTCTCCTACGCTTAGGAGGCAGTAACTAAGATTGTCAGTCTTATCGCTCAGAGAGCGTTTTCAGCGTACCGGCGCGACTGTTACTGGAATGAGTCATTGCGCGCTGATGAGTGCATTGCTTATCGGTGTTCCTGCTGTTGCCTTCATGTGCAGCGCTTGGTGCCATCAGCGCAATGGGTGGCACTTTTCTACTTCGGGAGGTTCGCATGCCGAGCAAGAAGGAATACATCTCGCTGAGCGCGGTCAGCTTCGATAAGCAAGGACGTGCTGTCATTGATGACCAGGAGACCGTCGCTCGATTGAAAGCGGCGATAAGTTCTGAGGAAGCCATCAAGAACATCGGTTGCTGCAGCGTTGCGATGCAGTCGGGTGAAAGCATTCGTGAGCTTGGTCAGCTTGCCAAGGATGTCTTTCAAACGGCTGGTCCGGACGTTCTGGAGGCCATTAAAAACATCGGCTGCTGCAGCAGTCCGGTGGCGGAAGATGTCGTGCGCCCGGGCGTAGCCGCTGCTGCCGTCGGTGAGAATGCGATCAAGAACATCGGCTGCTGCAGCGCATCGCTTGGTGAGGTAAAGCTGTCGACCGAACAGCGGGCTGTCCTCGACGAGCAAGCTATCAAGAACATCGGCTGCTGCAGTTCGGCGCTCGAGGAGGGGCAGTTGGCGCGGCCCAGCGTCGCTGTCGAGGAGGCGATCAAGAATATCGGTTGCTGCAGCGCTCCGCTTGAGGAGGCCCGGGTCAGCATGAGGGAACTAGCTGCACTCGGTGAAGAGGCAATCAAGAACATTGGCTGCTGCAGCGCGCAGATGGACGGCGGAAAGCTGGGCGAGCGTGAACTCGCGGCGTTGAGTGACGAAGCGATCAAGAATATCGGCTGCTGTAGTGTAGCTATGGAAGAGGGGCGCCTCGGATTGAAGGAGCTGACCGAGCTCAGCCGTGAGGCGCTCAAGAACATTGGTTGCTGCAGCGCGGCAATGGAGTCGTTGAAGCTCAACGCGAAGGACGCGGCGAAACTGCGTGAGGAGGCGCTAAAGAACATCGGCTGCTGCAGCGTGGCATAGCCTGTTGTTTCGTCACGGGCACAACGTGGCCAAGCCCCTTGGAAATGGGGCATGGCTACTGTGCCCGTTGAGCGTTCACTCAAAGGGAGTAGCGGCCATGCCGACACTTACACCGGTTGCCTTCTGGAAGAGCGCTGCGGAAGCATTCGCATCCGATACGCTCGAATTGACGATCCTCCCGACCGAGAAGTGCAATCTCCGCTGCACCTATTGCTATGAGAAGTTCGAGCTGGGAAAGATGACGGCCGATGTAGTCGGATCGGTTAAGCAACTGATTTCGGTGCGCGCGCCAGAGTTGCGGCGGTTAAAGATCAGTTGGTTCGGGGGTGAACCACTGCTCGCCATTGACGTGATCGAAGACATCGGCGCACACGCACTCCGGCTGGCAGAGGAACACCCGCTTCTCGACTACTCTGCTTCGGCAACCTCCAACGGGGTACTGATGAAGCCCGACGTGGCTCGACGCATCGCGCAAGCTGGTGTCAGGCATGTCCATGTCAGCCTGGATGGCCCTGCGGCTGCACATGACCTGACCCGTGTTGGCGGTGGCGGACGCGGCACGTTTGCCGACCTTGAGAGCAACCTCCTCGGCGTCCGGGATAGCGACATCGACATGCTAATTGACTTGCGAGTGCACGTTACGCCCCTCAACGTCGACATGCTGGAAGAATTCACTGACTATTTGGTAGAGACTTTCCTCCCCGACGATCGCTTCAACGCCTACTTCTTTCCGATCGTCGATCTTGGAGGGCCTCAACAGGGGAGTTTCAGAGTTTTGCGGAAAGAAGAGGCTGCTCGCGTCGTAAGCAGCCTGACCGGGCGTGTGCGCAACGCACTAGCCAGGATGGCGCCGCGCCGATCTTTGCGGCGAGCGCGAGCAGAGGTCAAGGCCGGCTGCGAGTCGCCCTACGTCTGCTACGCTGCCAAACCGAATGCATGGGTGATCCGGTCCAACGGCACTCTTTCCAAGTGCACGGTCGGCTTCGAGGATCCACGAAACGATGTTGGGCGTTTGTCGCGCGACGGGTCCTTTGACCTCCGAACTGATCGGCTCCAGCCCTGGATGCGCGGATGGACAACCGGCGATCAGTTGTCGCTGCACTGTCCGTATGAAGGAATGAGGGACGACGTTCGAGCCGGCTTGGTCGAGAGCCGTGCCTGAAGTCGATGGCGTTTTTCGTCGGCTGATTCGCTTGTCGGTCGGCAGTTCCGGCGATGTCGGACGCGAGGAGGGGGAGCCGCAAAGCACGAGGTCGTGGACGTCATGGGAGCCGGAGCTTCCAGCAGTGCTGCGAGAGTGTTTGGGTAGATTGCCGATGGACAGCGCTGCGTTTTGGGATACTGCAGAATCGGCCTGCTCCGGAGCGACGTCCTGGGCGGTGGTTCTGTCTCAGTTCCATGTGATTGAAGAGATCGTCGTGGACGAAAACGGCGCGCCGGTGCTCCGCGTTCAACGTCCCTGTGTGCCATCATCGTTCGCGGCGGTCCGTGATCGTGGCAATGCGGCGACCGACGGTTTGTATCTCAGATTTGGAGATCCCGATTGCCTGTTGTTGTCGGCGTCGACATCTGCCGTGATGCACGTGCCTACGCAGAATTTGCAGGTGGTTGCGGTTGCGATTCAGGACGCCACGTCAACCGACCCCGTGGTCTCGATCGTTCGTGACCTTCTGCGGGATAACGGCTTCTTCTCCAACGGTGCCGATACGACGACATCCGGTTGGAGCTTCCCGGATCGCTTGTTTCACGCGGTTGCGACCTACGGCCATGGATACGAGGGTGGCTACGGCGCAACCTGGGCAGGCCTCCGAGCCGAGACTGCTGCGGCGTCGGCGTCTTCGTCCGCGCGGGGCGACGTAGGTGTGCGCATCGGCCTGCCGCTCGATGACTCGCCACTGCTTGGGGCAGACCTCGGCATCGTCCTGGCTGAACGTCGAAGTTGCCGCTCGTATGCGGATCGTGATCTGTCCCCAGCGGATCTTGCCCCACTTCTGCAGCGATCGCTGCGTACACAGCGTATGTGGATGTCGAGAGAGGGTTTGAGCGTCGCCTTCCATCCCTACCCGAGTGGCGGCGCCTGCGACGAGATCACCACTTTGGTGGCGCTGCGCGGCACTGCCGCTGCACCAGACACTCCGGTGCTCGCGACGTATTCCAATCACACGAATGACCTGAACGTAGTGCCCGAATCCAGAGAACTGGCTATGCTGGTCCTGCGTCGCTTCGGGGCCGCAGGCGAGGTGAAGGGGCTGCCAGCGGCGGCGTTGGTGTTTGTCGCAGACTATGGGCGAGTGGCGCTTAAGTACGAATCGATTGCCTATGCGACGATCCTGCGCAACGTCGGGGCCATCTATCAGACCATCTATCTTGTTGCTCAGGCAATTGGGCTTGGCACGTGTGCAGTAGGGGGAGGTTGGGGTGACGTCGAGCGCGCGATTCAAGGCGCCGGGTGGTCCTCGCGTGTGGTCGTCGGCGGGATGCTAGTCGGGTGGCCCAGAGGCGGCGGTTGACTCCGGTTCGAATCCGGGTGACTCACGCTACGGGCTCCGGTTTGACCTTGGTACGGGTTGAGCGGGACGAGGAAGACTTTTTGCTGAGCCCGCTGCTTGGTTCTGGCCGACTGTGCGAGCGGTGCTGGGTGACGCGAAGGGCTGCCACGCGTGACCCATCGATCCTCGCACCGGGGGCGTCCTGCAGCGGAGATCTGATCGCGGCGTTCGAAATGGATGTCGCCGCGTCGGGTCGCCCTTCGGAGCCGGCTCAGCGCGCATCGCTCGCAGCATCGCTTCGCGAACGCGTTCGCGAAGCACGGAGATTGGCGCAGCCGGAATCGCCTGCCACATTGCTGCGTGTGACCCCGTCGGGTGCAGTCGTCGCAGAGGCAGTGCTTCCGCTGCCTGAATGCGAAAGCTGCTTGGCGGGCACGCGGGCTGCATCGAAACCGTCACTCGCACATGCCGTCGGCCGGGCTGCCGGGATTGTTGCGGAACTCGCCACTGTGCCACCGAGACCGGCGGAGCTTGGATTTCCTCATGTTGTGACGACGCGGCTGTCGAACTCGCGGCTCGAGCCGGCGCGTCCCGTGTGGCGCGGTGCGTCAGGCAAGGGTGAATTGGGCACCGACGCCATCTTTTCGGCGATCGGCGAGTCTTTGGAGCGCTATGCAGCCGAAATCGTACCTAGAGGCAGGCTGCTGCGGGCGCGTGCCGGACAACTCGACGACGCCGTTCACCCATGCCATCTCAATGGCATGGGTGAACGGCAGGCCAAGGCTAATGCACTCGATCCGGAAAGCGAAACTACTTGGATCCAGGCGCAGTCCGTGGTTGAACCATCATACTGGCGTTGGGTGCCGGCATCGTCTGTTTACCTAGCATCGCCGATCAATCTGGGGGCACCGGTTACCACCGTGGCGACCAGCAACGGGCTGGCCGCCGCCGTCGGGCTGGCCGATGCCATCAAGCGTGCCTATGCCGAGGTACTCGAACGGCACGCCTTCTTCCGCGTCTGGTACGGGTTAGCCGAGGCACAGTTGCCTGATGCAACAACCGCACTTGATGAAGTGCTCCGGCAGCAATTCGAGATGTCAGGTCTTGTGTTGCGGGCAAGCGTCATCGCCTGCATCGATGGCGTTTGCGTTGCGTCGGCGAGTTGCTGGCCCCTTCGGCCGTCGCCGAGCAGACCAGGCTTCGCCTTGGGTCTGGGGAACGACCAATCTACCGAAGGAGCCCTTCGGTCTGCGGTGCTTGAGCTGGCCCAAGTCTATCGTGGACTGTCCTGGGCCATGGTTAATGGTGCGATGCGCGAACGCATGCGGCAGCTTCGAGGGACCCCCCAGGACATCGTGGAACCGTACGATCACGCGTTGCTCCATGCGGCATGCGGGGTCGAGCAGATACCGGAACCGTTCGGACAGGGTCGCCAAGCGGCGCTGTTGTCGCCGGCGCCCATCACGCCACTTGATCAAGCGTTGTTCGTCGACTTGACACCGCCGGACATCGCTAACGCTTGCGGCCTACGGGTTGCTCGCGTCCTGGTGCCGAACGCAGTTCCACTGCATTTTGGCTGCCACATGGTGCCACGCAGGGCGCTTGGACTGCCTGATGTCGAAGAGGCTGCACCCACGGCCTTATTGCATCCGTTGTCTTGACCGCAGTGCGCCCGGATCCGAAGAAGTTACCTTTCCCATCATGGAGGAGGCCCAGTGCATCAGGGTGCCCTAAGCCTGGTGGTAGTCGCAGGAGACAAAGAGTCGGCGTGGGTTGTCGGCAGTCCATCGCTCAATTCCTGGAAATTGGTGAATGGTGTACGGCAACCTTAGAAGAAAACAGCCTGCTGGCGCAGGCTGCGGCGCCTGTTTCAGTTCAAAGTCAATTGCATCGATGATCCACGCTCCTGAATCCACCTTTATCAGATGACATAGGCCAATGCACTCTTCCAAGAAGTAGTCCGTCTGCGGGCCCCCGATGACGCAGTCAACCGAGTAGCACCGGCCCAGAGAGGAAAAGCCCTCAGACGGGCCCGTACTGTCGCCGTGTTCATCGAACATTCGTTTGTTGAACGCAGCACCTTTCGTCCAGTCGATGTGCGGTCCCTGCATCTGCCGGTAGGACGACTTCTCGTCCACCCTGACACAGACCCGAACCCTCCCTTCGTCATAACAGGGTCCGAAGACGTGCCTAAGGAGTTCGGCTGTTCGGGTGAGCACGTATCGCGCCACTGGCCCGGACAGCGCAAGGGCCTCGCGGTACCGCTTACCGGCGAAGCTCGGCTGGGATGCAAAGTCGAATGCGCTGATCATCGTGCGTAACCATGCAGGCGTCGCGTCGTCGAACAGCGGGACGAGCGGATACAGCGATCGCCGCGAGAAGTGCAGCTTCGCGGTTGCCACTTCACCGGCCTTGTCAGTTGCGGGCTGTATATCATTGAGCAGACGTGGCATGGGTGCATCGAGCGGTGGCACGTTCACGCCCGCCGACGCCGGTATGGGGGGCGAGAACATCTTCTGTGTACACTCGATCAGCCGATGGTGCACTTCATCCAGCCTCGTCGAGCGAAGGCCTCCACCGTCGTGAGATCCGATTGACGCGTACCATGTCTTCGACGCTAGGTTCCTCAGACGCGCCTGCCAGATGGGGGCCGCCTCGTCGTGCTCGGCGCATGCCGACGCGAACCAAGCCTGCAGGATCTCATCGCCGAGCCGTTTGGCCGCCTCGTAGGCCAGCGACGCCAGATTCGAGTCCGCCCCCGGCTTCAGTTCGCGCAGCAGGTTAACGATGGGTTGAACGACGGCAAGGTGCCACGGACTTGGTTCGCCGACCAGCAGGCGCAGTCCGATCTCTTCAAGGGCGTCTGCATTGATCACGTCCGGCCCATGCCGTAGGTGTTTCAATACGATCTCTGCCCGCCGGATCGACGCGACGACATTGACCGGAAACGCGTCGGCGACTTCTGGATATTGGCGAGAGCTTTCAGCTTCCGTGTCTTCTCCGGCTTGCCTACGCGCAATCAGGTCCGCTTCCAGTGCCATGCCGCTGAACAAGATGGACTGCTGTGCATTGGCGACGGCTTCGACCTCCCGCCTTCCTTCTGGTGCGTCCGATCTAAGCTCGCACAGCAACCGTTCGTGAATCCAGTTGTAGTGCAGAAATGAGGTCAATCCTGGAACATGTGCAACTAGGGTCGGGACGTGATCGGCCTCGAGCGCGATCGGACCCAACGCCATGGCATGTCCCTGCGAAGCCGCCCGCAAGACGTCAAGTTTTACTCGCGCTGCCGCCAGATCTCCAGCAATCCTGTCCAGCCGCGCCAAATTTACCCAAGGCTGAAAAGCATATGCTAGGACTCCGGTGCGTCCGGTTCTGTCGGCGACGCGTCCGAGCCAGCAAAGTTCGTCGAGACATAGGCGGCGGGCTTCGTCGGCACGGCCTGCCATCGCTTCGACGAGCGCACACAAGTTGTAGCACTGAAGCAGTGCATACACGTCGCTGTCGCTGACTGCAGACGGCAGGCCGATCTCGTCGAGTCGTCGGTCTACTCGTGCCAGCAAGTTCTGGAGCGGAGGGCGGAGCGACCGCTCCTGCGATGAGAGCAATTCGAGAGGAACTTTCACGTTACGTATCCTTGTTCCGCATCATCGCCACCGCGATGACGGGCCGGACAGTTCGCACGAGACACCACCACGCGGTGCCTCAAGGCACCTCGGTGTTTCAATGCCCGCAGGCTGGCTCGTTTGCACGACGACGCAAAGCCTACGCCATAAAGGCTTTTTCCTTGCAATGCATGGTATCGCAGTGCGTAACGCGTCACCAGAGCCATCCCCAAAGAGCGTTAGCGATAACGCGCGAAGCCTGTTTCGAAATCATTACTAGAGCACCATCAAGCGGCATAACGAAAGGAACACCGACCGGCACAGATCAAACCAGTGCTATGGATGGGTGCTAGAGTGTTCTGGGCGAGTCAATTCCATAAGCGCGAAGATGGTGACGGTGGCTTCCTACGGTGAGTGGTCTTCACCGATTACGGCTTGGATGCTGGCACGCGGCGGTGTACGCATCGGCGGTGTCGCGCTCGACCGCGGCCATGCTTACTGGCTGGAGGGGCGGCCTTCGGAGGGCGGGCGCAACGTTCTGGTTTGCAGTGACGGGCAGGGCAGGGCGAGCGAGGTCTTACCCCCCACGTTTGATGTCCGGACCCGCGTCAACGAGTATGGAGGCGGTGCGTTCGCGGTGGCTGACGGTCATGTGTGGTTCGTAAACGCCACTGACCAGCGAATCTATGAGGCCTGCGGCGGGGAGCCGCCCCGGCCAATTACCGTGCCCGGTCCCTGGCGCTATGCGGACTTGATCCTGGATGCGGGTCGGAGTCGACTCCTCTGCGTGCGAGAAAATCACGGAGAAGACGAGCGTGATACCGTCAATACGTTGGTGGCGGTTGACCTCGTCGACGGTTCTGTTCGCTTGCTCGCGGAGGGCCATGATTTCTATTCGAGCCCTTGCTTAAACCGAGACGGAACGCGGCTCGCCTGGCTGACTTGGGAACATCCCGACATGCCCTGGGATGCGAGCACCTTGTGGGTAGCAGAGATTAACGCGAGCGGCGGACTCGCATCGACACGGCGTGTCGCCGGCGGCGGCCAGGAGTCGGTATTTCAGCCTCTTTTTCGTGACGATGGCACGCTGTTCTTTGTTTCGGATCCCGACGGCTGGTGGAATCTGCACTGCTGGGAGGGAGCCGAGGTCCGATGCTTGGCTGCGATGCAGGCCGAGTTCGGCCGACCGCAGTGGCAGTTCGGCATGTCTACCTATGGGTTCGACGCCATGGGGCGCGTTGTGTGCTGTTTCTGCCGTGAAGGCCTGTGGCGACTGGCCCGGCTCGATGTGAACAGCAGCAGGTTCGAGGAGATCAAGACCGCATTCATCGACATTGAGGCGATATCCGTGGAAGGGAACCACGCACTTATCGTTGGTGGCGCTTCGACGCGCGCGGAGTCAGTGGCCCTGCTCGACCTGAGGAGCGGTGCAGTGACCGTGCTCTGCGAGTCCTCACCCAGAACGTTTTCAGATGCCTATATATCGATGGCTCAGTCCGTACAATTCACCACGGGCGACGGTCAGTACGCGCACGCTTTCTATTACGCCCCCTGCAATCCGGACCATCGTGCGCCGGGGGGCGAACTGCCACCGTTGTTGGTCTTCAGTCACGACGGTCCCACCTCCGCCACGTCGGCGGCGTTGCGTTTAGGCATCCAGTTCTGGACTAGCCGTGGCTTTGCGGTGCTCGATGTTAATTACCGCGGTAGCACTGGCTATGGGCGAGCCTATCGCAAGGCCCTCGAAGGGCGATGGGGCGATGTCGACGTTACGGACTGTATCGAAGCCGCAAGATTCATCGTCCGTGCTGGGCTCGCCGATGGTGGGCGGCTGGCTATTCGCGGAAGCAGTGCCGGTGGCTACACAACGCTGGCCGCGCTTACGTTCCACGATTTATTCGCTGCGGGCGCCAGCTATTACGGCGTTGGTGATCTTGAGTCGCTGACCTTGGAAACGCACAAGTTCGAGTCCCATTACCTGGACAGGCTGATCGGTCCTTATCCAGAAGCGCGAGCTCTCTACATCGAACGCTCGCCGCTCCATTCGGCGCACCGACTTTCCTGTCCTGTGATTTTCTTTCAGGGCACCGAGGACGTCATCGTGCCGCCATCCCAAGCGCAGCGGATGGTCGACGCACTGAAAGCCAACGGCGTGTCGGTCGCTTACCTAGCATTCGAGGGCGAGCAGCACGGCTTTCGCAGGAGCGAGACCATAGAGCGTGCGCTTGATGCGGAGCTACAGTTCTATGCTGGCGTTTTCGGCTTTGATGCGGCTTGCCAGCCACGGATTCTGGCATCCGGCCAGGTTCCGCGCGATGTGATTGCCAGCGGTTCGGAGCGCCGTCGGTGACGGAAAGGGAAGGATGGCGGCAACGACAGTGCCGCCGCTAGCTGAACCCCCAATGCGACCGGATGCCTGCGATCCTGCCTGTCGGCTTTTCGGGAAAGCTTCACATCACCAACATAGATTTTTTGGGTCACTGCTTTTTTGTGGCCAATTTCGGTACTCGGACACCCGGTTTGGGTCGGTTCTTCTCAATCCTTTTCCACCAGGCCGTTCAGTCCTCGGTCGTCCCGGGCGCGCCATAGGACAGTCAACGCCGTTTTGTCCAATGCGAGGGCGGTCGAACATCTGATAGCTCTGCCAGCGGTGGCAAAGTAGCGCCCGAACGGCGGGTTCGCCCGGGAAGGAGCCCCCAAGAGTTTCAGTCAGCGACCGTCAGGTCAGGGTCGG
>Ga0116158_10004571_pt1 | contig 11802 bp, 11 predicted proteins | sample AD_UKC052_MetaG_FD_89883 | JGI IMG/M metagenome (GOLD analysis project Ga0116158, IMG submission 89883) | Active sludge microbial communities of municipal wastewater-treating anaerobic digesters from USA - AD_UKC052_MetaG | ecosystem: Engineered > Bioreactor > Anaerobic > Digestate | place: USA... | reverse complement strand
CGCGCGGCAGGTATTTTTTAACGAGCGCGGCGTCCTTCGAGGCGGGCAGGCCGGGGTAGTTGACCCAGGTGACGTCCGGGTGGCGTTCGAGAAAGGCGGCGACCGCCTCGGCGTTGCGACAGTGGCGCTCCATGCGCAGGTGCAGCGTTTCCATGCCGAGGTTGAGCAGGAAGGCGTTCATCGGCGAGGGGGCCGCGCCGAGGTCGCGCATGAGCTGGGCGCGGGCCTTGACGATAAAGGCGGACGGGCCGAACGCATCGGTGTAGACGGTGCCGTGGTAGGAGGGGTCTGGCTCGGTCAGGCCCGGGAACTTGCCGCTCGCCCGCCAGTCGAAGCGGCCGCCATCCACGATCATGCCGCCGAGCGAAACCGCGTGCCCGTCGAGGTATTTGGAGGTTGAGTAGGTGACGATGTCCGCGCCGAAGGCGAAGGGTCGGCAGAGCACGGCGGTCGGGAAGGTGTTGTCGACGATCAGAGGGACCCCGTTGGCATGGGCCACGCGCGCAAAACGCTCGATGTCGAAGACCGTCAGCGCGGGGTTGGCGATGGTCTCGCCGAAGACCGCGCGGGTGGTCGGACGGAAGGCGGCCTGAATCGCGTCATCGGAGGCGTAGGGATCGACATAGGTCACCTCGATGCCCAGCTTTTTGAGCGTGACGCTGAAGAGGTTAGTGGTGCCGCCGTAGATCGCCCCGGAGGCGATGAAGTGGTCGCCGCTGCCGCAGAGGTTGAGGATCGCGATCAGCGACGCGGCCTGGCCCGAAGCGGTCATCAGCGCGCCGACGCCGCCTTCCAGCGCAGCGATCTTGCTCTCGACCGCCTCGGCGGTGGGATTGCTGAGCCGGGTGTAGAAGTGGCCGGGCACCTTCAGGTCGAAGAGGTCGCCGACAAGCTCGCTGCTGTCGTATTTGAAGGTCGTGCTCTGAAAGACGGGCAGCACGCGCGGCTCGCCGTTTTTCGGCTGCCAGCCGGCCTGAACGCAAAGGGTGTCTGGGTGGAAGGTCATGGAGGAAGGAGGAGTTAGGAGGGAAGAAGGAGGAGTTAGGAATTAAGAGTTGAGAGTTGAGCGTTGAACGTTGAGCGTTAGCCGACGACGATTTCCTCTTCGGGGTAGCGGATACGCTGGCTTTCATCGCGGCTGCCGATCAGCAGCGCGACCGCGAGGGGGCCTAAGCGTCCGACGTACATGCACACGATGATAACCCATCGGCCGGCGTTCGACAATGTTCCCGTGTGGTCGATGGAGAGCCCCACGGTGCCCACCGCTGAGACGGTCTCGAAAAAGAGTTTCGAGGCGTCGTCGCCCTGCTCCGGAGACTCGGCGACCAGCAGCACGCCGTAGGCCACGACGATCAGCGACAGCATGAGCAGGAAGATCACGACCGCCTCGCGCACGACCGCATACGGCAGCGTGCGGTTGAAAAGAACGGTGTCGCGGCGGTTGCGGCACATGGCGATCACGGTCATGATCAAAACCACCATCGTGGTGGTCTTGATGCCGCCTGCGGCTGAGCCGGGCGAACCGCCGATCAGCATGAGCAGGGCGGTGATGAAGCGGGTGACCTCTTGGATTTCGCCCATCGGCATGGCATTGAAACCGGCGGTCCGTGCGGAGATGCCGTGGAAAAGCGCGCAGCTCAGCTTGTCGATGAGGGGAAGGTCTTTCAGTGTGTGGGGCATTTCCAGCAAGAACGTCAACACGAGTCCGAGCAGGATCAGGACGGAGGTGGCGATCAAAACGATCTTGGTGTGCAGGGTGATGCGACCGCGCGTCATGAGGTTGCGTCGCCAGAACTTGATGGTCACCAGATTGTAGAGCACCAGGAAGCCGAGACCGCCCGCAATAACCAGAAAATCAATGGTGCCCAAATAAAGGGGATCGTGCTGGAAGGCGGTCAGACTGTCGCGGTGCAGCGAGAAGCCGGCGTTGCAAAAGGCGCTGACGGCGTGGAAAGAGGCGTAGTACAGGGCGGTCCACGGGTCTGGCGTGAGGGCGAGGCTGGAAGGCGGTGCCAGGTAGCGCGTCCAGAGCAGGAAGGTGCCGATACCTTCGAAAAGCAGGGTGAAGCCCATGGTCCAGAGCAGCAGGGCGCGGATGCCTTTGACCGCTTCCACGCCGTAGGCGTCCATCAGGACGAATTCATTCTGCACGCTGAGGCGGCGGCCGACGAGCACCAGCAGGAAGGTGCCGAAGGTCGTGACGCCGAGGCCGCCGAGCTGGATCAGCGTGAGGACCACGAGCTGGCCGAAGCGCGTGAGTTCACTGCCGATGTCGATCACCGTGAGTCCGGTGACGCAGGTGGCGCTGGTGGCGGTGAAGATCGCGGAGACGGCGTCGCGCCACTGGCCGTTGGTGTTGGCAGCCGGCAGCGCGAGCAGGAAGGCGCCGGTGAGGATCGCCAGCAAAAAGGCGAGGGCCATGAGCACCTGCGGGCTCAGGGGATGGGGAGTTTTTTCTCGCTTTGCCTTTTTTCGCATGGCGGCTGGGGGCTTGTTACAGATCGCCGGAGGGGTCGGGTTCGATGTCGGCGGTCTCGCTGGTGCCGGGGTCGGCGCGGTCGCCGAAGCGCGTGAGGCTGTCGTCGAAGTCGAGCCGGACTTCGCCGGTCGGCCCGTTGCGGTGTTTGGCGACGTCGACGATCGCCAGGCGCGTGTCGTCGAAGTCCGGGTCGCCCTGCGCCTTGCAGGGGCGGCGCAGCAGCAGCGCGACGTCGGCGTCCTGCTCGATGGCGCCGGAGTCGCGCAGGTCGGAGAGCTTAGGCTTGTTGGTCTTGTCGCCGCGCTGTTCGGGTGCGCGGCTGAGCTGGCTGAGTACGATGACCGGCAAGTTCAGCTCTTTGGCCATGGCCTTGATCTGGCCGGAGATCTGCGAGGTTTCGAGCTGGCGCCCCTGTTTGGCGAACTCGCGGCAGTTGCAGAGCTGGAGGTAGTCGATGACGATCAGCTCGATCTTGTAGCGCTTCTTCATGCGGCGGGCGCGTGCCCGCATGTCCATCACGTCGAGGCCGCCGGTGTCATCCACATAGATGGGGGCCTTGCCGAGTTCGGAGGCGGCGCGGGTGAGCTGCTGGTTGATGTTTTTGATATTGCCGAGGCCCTGGTCGATCTTGAAGCCGGGGATGCCGGCGAAACCGCAGAGCATGCGCATGGCGAGCGACTCGGTGGACATTTCAAGCGAGAAAACGCCGACGGCGTGGGTTCGGTTATGGTCGCCTTTCATCGGGCGGCCGTAGATGTCCTTGCCCAGCGCGACGCACTCGGCGATGTTCATGGCGAGCGAGGTCTTGCCCATCGAAGGGCGCGCGGCCAGCACGATCATCTCGCCGTTGCGCAGGCCCTTGAGTTTCTTGTCGAGGTTCTTGAATCCGGTGGGCAGGCCGGCCACGCTGCCGGGGCCGAGCGAGAAGAGGCGGTCGATATGGCCCATCGTGTTGGTGATGGCCTGGTTCCAGCTCAGGCCGGTGCCCTCGCGCCGGTCGGCGATGCCGAGGAACTGCTGTTCGACCTCGCCGAGGATGAGGTCGGCGCTGACGGCCTCGTCGAAGCAGCGGCGTTCGGCGTCGCGGGCGCAGGCGATCACGGTGCGCAGCAGGTGCTTCTGCCGAACGATGTTGATGTAGTATTCCGCGTGGGCGGCGGTGGGGGTTTCGTCGATCAGCGCCTGGATGATGGCGGAGCCGCCGATCCCGTCGAGGCGGTTCAGGGCGCGCAGGCGCTCGGTGAGGGTGAGGGGGTCGATGGTGAGGGCGGCGCGCGACATCTCGACCAAGGTTTCAAAGAGTAGGCGGTGCGCGGGCGTGAAGAACGATTCGGGAACGATGCCGTTCTCGGTGCACAGGTCCAGCACGCGGCTGTCGCCGGCTGCATCCAGCAGGATCGAGCCAAGGACGCCGCGTTCGGCTTCGGTGCTGTGCGGGACGGTGCGCAGGGGCGCGGAGAGGGGGGCGGGTGTCTGCATGGGGGGTAAACGATTTAGGATTCAGGATTCAGGGTTCGGGAGCTATGATAGCTCCTTTCGCCTCAATCCTGAATCCTAAAGTTCGTCTCAATGAATCGGACCGTCGCGGCCTCAGCCCTCGACGACCCACACCTTGATGGTGCAGGTCAGCTCGGGGTGAAGCTTGACGGCGATGTCGAAGGTGCCGGTCTCCTTGATCGGCTCATCGAGCGCGATCTGGGCCCTGTCGACGGTGATCTTCTGGCCGGCCTCAAGCGCGGCCGCAATGTCCGCCGCCTGGATCGAACCATAGAGGCGGGTGCCGTCGACTGTCTTGGCGCGCAGGGTGACCGACGCGTTATCCAGCTTCGAGGCCTTTTCTTTGGCTTCGGCGAGCTGGATGCGCGAGACTTCCTCGCGTTCTTTGCGCAGTTTCTCGAGGCGGCGCAGCGCGTGCTTCGAGACCGGCGCCGCAAGGTCCTGCGGCAGCAGGTAGTTACGGGCGTAGCCGTCCGCCACTTTCACGACATCACCGGCCTTGCCGAGTTTGTCGATATCCGACAACAGAAGGAGTTCAGTTGACATAACGGTGCAATCCTTTCCGGTCTTAGGCCATCAGGCCCATGTTGCGAGCGCGGCGCACGCCCTGTTTGATCTGGCGCTGTTGGGCAGCCGTGACGCCGGTGAGGCGTGCCGGAACGATTTTGCCGTATTCGGTGACGAACCGGCGGAGAAACTCGACATCATTGATGTCCACGACGTCATTCGGATCCAGAATGCGCACACGTTTACGGTTGGGCATCATATCGCGGTCGCGACTGTCCCGGTCCGTTCGGTTGTTTCGTTTTTGCATGGCCATAAGCTTGATTCCTCTTGTTCAAACATTGTCTTCAGAACGGCAAAGCCTCGTCATCCTGAGCGAGCGCCCCGGCATCGTCGCCGAAGGCGGGCGGCTCGGGAGCCGGCGCATTGGACGCGGCAGGAACGGCGTTGGCGCGCGGCGCGGCGGGGGCTGCGGCTCCGTCCTGTCGCGGCGGCGGGCCGCCCCAGAACAGGATGCGGTCGGCCCGCACGCGCAGCTTACTGCGCTTCTCGTTGGTCTGCTTATCCGTCCACTCGTCCATTTGCAGGCGGCCCTCGACGAGCATGCCTTTGCCTTTGGAGAAGTACTGCTGGCAGAACTCCGCCTGTCTCTCCCACGCCACCACGTCAACAAAGCAAGTCACCTCCTTGGGTTGCCCCGAGGTTTTGTCGCGCCACGTTTCTGAGATCGCGAGGCGGAGGTCCGCCACTTTGGCGCTCCCCGCGCTGCGGATTTCCGGGTCACGCGTGAGATTGCCGGCGATGATCACTTTGTTGAAGGAAGCCATGGTTTACCGTCCTTTGTCCCTGCATCCGGGCTGGCTTACGCCTCGCCCTGGGTGCTCTTGTTTTCGTTGGCAGCCGCCTCGGCTTCGGCGCGCGCGACCTCGCGGGCCTTGCGCTCTTCAGCCTGCCGGGCCAGAACGGACTCGCGGCGTTCGTCCACGGCCAGGATCTGCACGCGGAAGACATCCTCGGCGAGGTGGTAGCGGCCGAGAAGCGTCGTGATGTGGTTGGGATCCAGCTCAAAGCGGATCTTCACATAGACGCCGTTGTCGCGCTTCTGCATCGGGCGCGCAAAGGTGCGCTTGCCCAGCACCTCCGTGGTCAGCACGTTGCCGGACAGGCGCGTGATCTCGCCGCGCACCTTGTCGATCTGTTTGTCCAGAACGTCATCTTTCGCCGAGCCGGCGAAGATATACAAGCCATCGTATTTCTTCATACTGTTCTCACTTGCGGTCATCCGGCAGCGCCCCGTCGGCGCGCCAGCCGTTGAACCGGTTCATCGCTTCGTTCAATCCGTTGTCGGTCAGGCACTGTACCGCGTCGGCAGCCGCCTCGATCGTCGCCCGCACCAGGCGCATGCGCTCGCCGTCCAAGCGGCTGAGCACATGGTCGACCAAGTCGCCGCGTGCGTCGCGTCCCACGCCCAGCCGGACCCTCGGGAACCCTTCGGTCCCCAGCGCCTCGATGACCGAGGCCAGTCCGCGGTGTCCCCCGCTTCCTCCCGATGACCGGATGCGCAGCGTGCCGGGCGGCAGGTCCGCGTCATCCAGGATCACCGTCAAGTCGGCCGGAGAGCCGCCGTAGTAGCGCAGCAGGGGCGCCACGCTGGTGCCGCTCAGATTCATGAAGGTCTGAGGCTTGACCAGCAGCAGCGGACCGCCCGCGCAGGCGGCGCGTGCAACGCGCGCGTGAAACCCGGAACTGTTCTTCCAGCCGGCCGCCGCGCGTTCCGCCAACAGGTCGACAACATCGAAACCGACATTGTGCGGCGTGTTCGCGTAGGCCGTGCCGGGGTTGCCCAGTCCCGCAATCATTTTCACGCGGTGGTACCCTCCGGGTTACTTCTTGGCGGCGGAAGCGGCACCCTCGGCGCCCTCTTCCTTCTTGCCCTTGTTGATCACTTCGGGCGTGGGGGCGCCTTCAGCGGTGCTGGCGGCCGCGTCCTCTTCGGGTGCCGCAACCGTCGTGACCACGGCATCCTTGCTGGTGATGACCGTATAGGCATCGCCCAGCTTGAGATCGCGCGCGAAAATCGACTGCCCCACCTTGAGCGCGGTGACATCGATGTTGAAGGTCTCGACGATCTCGGCCGGCAGGCACTCGACTTCCACCGAGCGCAGCATCTGCTGCAGAATGCCGCCGCCGAGCTTGACGCCCTCGGGCTCTCCCGCCAGATGCAGGGGGATCGAGACACGGATCTTCTTGCTCAGCGAAATCTCGCCGAAATCCACGTGGATCGGATGGCCGGTCATCACGTCGTACTGCACCTCGCGCATGAGCGCGGGGATCTCTTGGCCGTCGAGGTCGAGCGTCACGAGCATCTGCTCGTTCGCGTGGTGACGCAGCATGATGATAAACGCATGCGTGTTGAGTTTCAACAGCGTCGTGTCGCCCCCGATACGGTTCACCGCGGCGGGAATGCTCCCGGCGCGGCGCAGCCGGCCCACAGCCACGGAACCCTGTTCCGTGCGCGGCTCAGCCTTTAGTCTGATCTGTTCGTTCGCCATGTTTTCCTCTGTCACTAATGCCGCGGCAGCCTGCGCCAGCAACGCGGATCAACCCGCCCCGGGACCGAACTCAACCCGGGTTCGGAAGGGGCCTGCTCACCGCGCCTGCCGCATGCCGCTCAGGCTTCTCATTGCTCTTCCGGGCCGCCGCTCAGTATCTGAACAGCGAGCTCACGGACTGGTCTTGGTGGATTCTGCGGATCGCTTCGCCCAGCAGCTCGGCGACGGACAGCACCGTCAGCTTCATCGGCAGCTTGGCCGTGCTCAGGTCGGCCCGCAAAGGGACCGTGTCCGTCACGACCAGCTCGGTGAGCCCGGCGTCCGTCTTCAAGCGTTCGACGCCCTTCTCCGTCAGGGGAATGTGGGTGACCGCCGCCCGGATGGACGCGGCCCCCTTCTCCTTCAGGATCTTGGCGGCCGCGCACAGCGTGCCGCACGTCGTGGTCATGTCATCGACCATGATCACGTCACACCCTTCGACGTCGCCGACGACGCTAAAGGCGTCCACCTCCGCGTCTCCCATGCGCTGCTTCGCCACAATCGCCAGGCCCGTGCCCAGCATTTGCGAGTAAGCGTAAGCCGCTTTTGCCCCTCCGGTATCGGGCGACACGACGAGCGGCTTCTTGAGCTTCATCTCGCGCAGGTACTTCACCATTACCGGCGCGGCGTGCAGGTGGTCGACGGGAATGTCAAAAAAACCTTGGATTTGCTGGGCGTGCAGGTCCATCGTCAGCACGCGGTTGGCGCCGGCGGCCACCAGCAGGTTGGCCACGAGCTTCGCGGTGATCGGCACGCGCGGCTGGTCTTTGCGGTCTTGGCGCGCATAACCGTAATAGGGGAGCACCGCCGTGATGCGCGCCGCCGAGCCCCGGCGCGCCGCGTCCATCATGATCAGCAGCTCCATCAGCATCTCGTTGGGCTGCGTGCAGATCGGCTGCACCATGTAGACGTCCTTGCCGCGCACGTTGTCGACAATCTTGACGTGGGTCTCACCGTCCGGAAAACGACGGATATTGATGTCGCCCAGCCGGCCGCCGAGGTAGGCCATCATCCGCTCAGCCAGCGGCAGGTTCGCGGTTCCTGAAAAAACAATCATGCTCGTACACTTTCCCAACACACACACTGGTTGCCCGGGGTGGATTCGAACCACCTCTGAGAGAGTCAAAGTCTCTTGTGCTGCCATTACACCACCGGGCAGGTTTGTGCCACAACGTGCCACACGCCGGTGCCCAGCCTCCGGCTGATCTCCCGCCCGTGCGCTTCATCCCGTGCCAGGCCGAACACCGACGCCCCGCTGCCGGAAAGCAGAACACCCAGGCAGCCCGCCTCCTGGAGCCGGGCGGCCGTCTGGGCGACACCGGGGTAGCTTTCGTACACCGCCGGTTGCAAACCGTTGTGAAGCGCCAACGCCGCAGCCGAAACGTCGCTGGTACGGATAGAAGAGGTCATATTATGGAGAAGGAGGGGGCTCACAGTCAAGCCCGCTCTCCATTTCCTGAAAACCTCGGGTGTGGAGCACATGATGCCGGGGTTGGCGATGACCAGCCAGAAGCCTTGGCAGACCGGCTGAGACGTGTCTTCAAAGAGCCCCCGCACCCGCTCGCCGCGCCCCTCCATCAGCACGGCGCCGCCGTGGACCAGCGCCGGGATGTCGCTGCCCAGCTCCGCGCCCAGCGCCATCAGCTCCGCGCGCGGGCGCCCCAACCCCCAGAGACGGTCCAGCCCCGCGATCACCCCGGCGGCGTCCGCGCTGCCGCCCCCCAGCCCGCCGCCGATCGGGATGCGCTTGTGGATGTGGATGCGCGCGCCGGCGTTGACCTGGTAGCGGAGCTGCATCAGACGCGCGGCGCGCACCGCCAGATTGCGGTCCATCGCGCCGATCCGAGTGAGGTCCACCCCCGGCGCGGCGGTGATCGTCATGGCGGTCTGCGCGTAGGTGGAGGTGAGCACGACAGTATCAGACAGCGTGACGGGCATCACGATGCTGCGCAGCTCATGGTACCCGTCCGGCCGCCTGCCCAAGATCTCCAGCGTCAGGTTGATCTTGGCATACGCTTCCAGTGTGATGACAGACCCTGCTCTGACCATTTGGGCGCGTATTCTGCCATAACCCGCCGCGCGCTTCAAGCGCCTGCGGCGTCAAGTTGCAGCGTAGAGTTGCGCCGCGCGCGCTTCGATCTCGGCCCAGCGCTCGAAGGCCGCCTCCAACTCAGCCTCGGCCCGCGGCAGACGCGCCTGCGCCGCCGCGATGGCCGCGGGATCGTTCGTGTAGAGGGCCGCGTCGCCCAGCGTCGCGTGCAGCGCCGACACTTCGCCTTCCAGCGCCTCGATGCGCGCGGGCAGCTCTTCGCGATCGCGCTTCTCTTTGAAGCTCAGCCGGGTCTGCGCGCGCGCCGCGGGCCGCGCCGCCGTTCCGGCCGGCTTCTTGCCGGCATCAGGCTCTGTGTCTGGACGCTGCTCCAGCCAGTCGGCATATCCGCCGGGGTAGAGCCCCACGCGGCCCTCGCCCTCCAGCACAAACGTGCTGGTGACCACATTGTCGAGGAAGGCCCGGTCGTGGCTCACCAGCAGCAGCGTGCCGGCGTAACCCAGCAACTGCTCCTCCAGCAGTTCCAGGGTCTCGATGTCCAGATCGTTGGTCGGCTCGTCCATCACCAGCAGGTTGCCGGGCTGCAAGAAGAGCTTGGCCAGCAGAAGCCGCGCGCGCTCGCCGCCCGACAGCGCCTTGACCGGCGTGCGGGCGCGGTCCGGGGTGAACAGGAAATCGCCGAGGTAACCGAACACGTGCTTGCGCACGCCGCCGACCGTGACCTCGTCCTTGTCGTCCGCGAGGTTCTGGATCACGCTCGCCTCGAGGTCGAGCCGGGCGCGGAGCTGGTCGAAAAAGGCGAGCTGCACGCGCGCGCCCGCAGTCACGCGGCCGGCGTCGGGCGCGAGACGCCCGCACAGCAGGTTGAGCAGCGTGGTCTTGCCGGCGCCGTTGGGCCCGATGATGCCGATGCGCTCGCCCCGCAACACCTTGGCGCTGAAGTCGCGGATGACCGGCGCGCCGCCCGGATAGGCAAAGGAGAGCCCCTCGATCTTCAGCACCTGCTCGCCGGACGCTTCGGCCGCGTCGAGCTGCAGACGGCTCACGCCGCCCTGCGTGCGCCGCCGCTTGAATGTTTCGCGCAGCTCGAGCAGCGCCGCCACCCGGCCCTCGTTGCGCGTGGTCCGCGCCTTGACGCCGCGCCTGATCCAAGCCTCTTCCTGGGCGAGCCGCTTGCTCTTGCGCTCCCAGTAGACCGCCTCGTCGTTGAGCAGATCCTGCTTGCGCTGCAGGAAGGTTGCGTAATCGCAGTCCCAGCCGGCGAGCTGGCCGCGGTCGAGATCCAGCACTTTCACCGCCACCCGTTTGAGGAAGGCGCGGTCATGCGTGACAAAAAGGCAGGCGCAGCGGCTCTTGCGCAGGAAACCCTCCAGCCACTCGATGGTCTCGATGTCCAGGTGGTTGGTGGGCTCGTCGAGCAGCAGCAGGTCGGGATCGGAGGCCAGGGCGCGCGCCAGCAGCGCGCGCCGGCGCATGCCGCCCGAGAGCGTGTTGAACGGGGTGCCGCCGTCCAGCCCGAGCTGGGTGAGGAACAGCGCCGGGCCGGGGTGGTGGGCGTCGCGGGTCTCGCGCCCCAGGCCCTGCGCGACGAGGTCGGCGACGGTACCGTCGGTGTCGCCCGGAACGTCTTGGGTCAGATAGGCGGTGCGCAGCCCCGGCTGGCGGATGATCTCGCCCGCGTCGGGCGGTGCCAGGCCGGCGATGATTTTGAGCAGGGTGGATTTGCCCTCGCCGTTGCGTCCGGTGACGCAGGCACGGTCGCCGGGTTCGATGCTGAAACTGACGGTGTCGAGCACGGCGGGGCCGCCGTACTGGACACTCACGCCGCGAAGAGACAATAGCGCCATAGATGTGACTCGATCAGTTGAGAAAATGGATGAGGGCCGGACCGTGAAAGCCGTGCAGTGTAGCGGAACCGGACCTGAGGTTCAAGCCAAGCGAGGACCACAAGAAGGGAAGGAGGAAGGAAAAGGGAGGAAGGAGGAGGGAGGAGGGAACGGGACGCGAGTCTGCTCGTCCAGTCGTTGAACACGCGAAGATGACGCGCAGGCGGCAAAGGTGGGCGGGACGGCTCTGTCCGCGACGTGAATGTCGGTGTTCGGTTGACGCTGGGTCGGCGTTCCGACGGACGGCCCGGTGAGACATCTCTGCCGAACGTGGCTTCCGCGGACGGGGCCGTCCGCGCCCCCGGCCCTGCTTCTCGTTTTCTCCGGGAATGCGTCAGCTTTTAACTTGACCATCTAAAAAAAGGAGACCGAATGAACGACAGGAATGCCTTGTGCAGGAAACATATTGATTGTGTCGGCCGTGATAACCCGTTGGGAGCGATAGAGTTATGAAAAAGTTGTCTATAAATGAAAAAAGTGATTGACGTTCAGTAACAGACTGGGCTATTGTAGCGCAAAATTCAAAAAGACATGTAAGCTTACCAAGTTTAAGGAGATACAATGAACACATCTTGCGTATGGTTCGCCACGCGCGCCGCGCCGGTCCTCGGCGCGGCCCTGATCGCTCTCGCGTGGGCATACGGGCGGGACGGCGGCGCCGGGATTCCGTCTGTCGGCGGGCCCGAGGCGCTGCGGCGGGAGCTTTGGCTGGCCCAGGCGCGCGCGCTGCCGGCCGGGGCCGGCCCGGTGACGGTCGACGCCGGGCTCCGCGTCTACACCGGGGAGGAGGGCGCG
>Ga0116158_10004567_pt1 | contig 11810 bp, 12 predicted proteins | sample AD_UKC052_MetaG_FD_89883 | JGI IMG/M metagenome (GOLD analysis project Ga0116158, IMG submission 89883) | Active sludge microbial communities of municipal wastewater-treating anaerobic digesters from USA - AD_UKC052_MetaG | ecosystem: Engineered > Bioreactor > Anaerobic > Digestate | place: USA... | reverse complement strand
GAAGCAGCCTTGGTTGCAGACGCGATAGTCTACCCAGCCAATACCTTGCTGGAAGTATGCGCGCATTTTACCGGCCGCACATCTTTGGTGCAGCTAGCGGCCAAGCGTCAGGTGGTCAGCCTAAATTATCCTGACATGAATGAGGTCAAAGGGCAGTCTGCTGCTAAGCGCGCATTGGAAATTGCGGCGGCTGGAGGCCATAGCGTCATAATGTTGTAAACTATCATTAATAATTTTTACATCTTTACCTATATTATAAATGTCACGTCTGTGATAACTTAATTGTGTCGTAGTATAGCAACTTACTAATACTCCGCATAAACAAGAGGGTTATATGAACTCGGATGTGCACTTTATTACAAAATACTTCCCGTATAGAGTAAATGGAATACAAAATCCACTTTTCCAAAGTAGTAAAGCTTCAAAACTATTACTAGATTTAAAAGAGCCCAATAACTTAAATCATCAAAACTCTATTAATTATTTCACAAGGGGTCTTTTAAATAAGTTTACTGAGCTTAAGGTTGACAAAAGCGTAGAGTATTTGGCAACGGCTATCCCATCTAGCACTATTGGTAATGAAAAATCAGGATTATTATCAATTTTGAAAAATCTAAAACAACAAGGATACCAAGTTCATGTAATTCCAGATTTGCTAGTACGGAATTCGTCTGTGCCTCCTTTACATAAAGGTGGAAACAGAGATATAAGTATTCACCTAGCCACAATATCTGTTACAGCTAAACATATTAAAAAGGGTGATAGGGTAATATTATTAGATGACATAGGTTCAACTGGAAATTCTATGCGTGCTTGTAGTCAGTTATTGTATCTTAATGGTGCGCTAGAGGTACTCCAAATTGCAATTGGAAAAACTAGTTATGAATAATCTAAATCACCATCACTCACATAATTGCTTCGCACTATCACTTACTTTAGGCGCAAGATTAAGTGTGCGAATTACTAATGCAATCATAAGATCGTTAAAGGTAAATGATTTCGATTATGAATTTGCTGTTGATTTAATGAAGAGAGAGTTTCCAACATTTCGTGTACCAAGTAAAAATGACTGGATATTTGCTGAAACAACTCTTCAAATTCATGCTGATAACAATATTTATTCTATATCAATACTTAATGAAAGTTATCCAAAATCATTAAGGATGATTAATGACCCACCTCCTGTACTGTTTTTAAGAGGTAATATTAATATATTAAAAGATATACCTGGGGTTTCTGTAGTTGGCACTAGAAAAGTAACTAAAAATGGCGGGGAAATTGCTCGAAGAATTTCATCATTTCTCGCAGAGAGTGGATGGGTTGTAGTAAGTGGTTTAGCAATTGGTGCAGATGCTTGTGCTCATCGCGGTGCAATTCCCTTCTACGCTAAAACAATCGCGGTATTAGCTCATGGTCTTGATAAGGCATCACCTAAAGTTAACTCTGCTCTTGCTGATGATATTCTTCTTAATGGTGGTGCATGGGTTTCTGAACACCCATGGGGTGCAGCAGCACAAAAAGAATTTTTTGTATTACGAAATCGAATTCAAATTGGACTGTCGGCTGGTTCAGTTATTATTGAAGGCGATATTAATAGCGGCACTTCAACTCAAGTTGAATATTGTATTGATTCAAATAGAAAGTTATTTGCCATAATTCCTCAATCAGCAGAAAATCCATTAATGTTATTCAGTGATGGGCCTATATATTTTGTAAATCATAAAGGCGCTTATCCAATTAAATCTAAAGACGACTATTCTACTATGCTTGAATTATTAAAAATCAAGAAAAACGAAATTCTACTTAGTGAAGACAAATGCTAATATTTTAAGCACTAATAACTAACTTTCTAATAAAAATATTAGTTTTTAGCGCAAGTTATTGTATTGTAATTACATTCTTTTGTTGACTAAAATGCTAGTCAAAAATAAACTATTAATTTATAATAACTACCTGATTTTATTAGTTTATTTAAGAATGTCACAAGCGAAAACACTCACAGAAAATGAATTAAAAATTGTATTGGCAGTAATCGACAAAGGCCGCAACTCCAAACGAAATCGACTAATGGTTTTGTTTAGTCACTGGGCAGGTATGCGAGTAGGTGAAATCGCCTCATTAAAAATTGGTGATGTGATAAACGAAAAGGGTGTTGCCAAAGATGAAATCCGATTAAGTGCTGAACAAACAAAAGGTAACAAAGCAAGAATTGTGATGTTAGGTGAGAAGTTACGCAAAGAAATCAATGGTTATTGTGGACAACTAAAAAAAGCTGACCCAACAAGACCCTTAATAACGTCACAGAAGTCACGCAATGGGTTTAGTGCTAATAGCTTAAGCCAAGAATTTAAAAAGCTCTATGCACGTGCAGGTATTGCAGGTGCATCAAGTCATAGTGGTAGAAGAAGCTTTATAACCCATTTGGCAAATAAGGGTATTGGGGTTAGAGTACTACAATCTTTAGCAGGGCATAGCAGTATAGCTACAACTCAGCTTTATATTGATGTTAATGATGAGATGAAACGTGTTGCTGTGAATTTAATTTAAAAAATCTAATACGGCGGTTACATCCGCAAAGCGGACATATAGCATGATTGAAACAAGATTAAGAAATCTCTCTACCATAAGGACTAAAGCTTACTTTATAGTAGAGAGATTATCAGGCCGCATTTACTAGTTTCAGATTGAAGATACCTTTCGATTAAAGCAAGTTAATGTCCAGTATGTCCATTAGGCTTTCTGACTGTCACTTCGACTCCCCCCGTTGTATCTGAGGGCGCTGTTCGGCTAACTGGTGGTAAATCATTTGAAACCTCTTGTGCAACTGTGCCCTTCGGATGTTTATAGAATCCAGGGTCTTTATAGTCATTGCGTGCCAGACCATCACGTACTTTAACGGTGGTAAACATGCCTCCCATTTCAACTGCACCAAATTGGTCTTTGCCTGCCATCATCGGTAATGTGTTATCTGGTAGAGGCATATCCATCATCTCCGCCATATCGGTCATTTCAGACATACCCGTTTCACCCATAGGCATGTAATCTGGAACCAGATTGCCAATTTTCTTCATGAGATCGTTTTGCTTTACCCCTAGTAAGGTTGGCACGTCATGTCCCATGGCATTCATAGTGTGATGGCTCTTATGACAATGGAATGCCCAATCACCAGGTTCATTTGCAATAAATTCCACAGCACGCATCTGTCCCACTGCAACATCTGTTGTGACTTCAGGCCAACGTGCAGATGCCGGAACCCAACCACCGTCCGTACCAGTCACTTCAAACTCGTGCCCATGTAGGTGAATTGGATGATTGGTCATCGTAAGATTGCCAACCCGAATGCGCACGCGGTCATTTTTACGTACGACAATTGGGTCAATGCCCGGAAAGGCACGGCTGTTCCATGTCCACAAATTAAAGTCGAGCATGGTATTAACTTTAGGTGTGTAGCTGCCGGGGTCAATATCATAGGCATTCAACAGAAAGATAAAATCGCGGTCTACCGGCATAAACTTTGGGTTCTTAGGATGTGTCACCCAGCTTCCCATCATGCCCATGGCCATCTGTAGCATTTCATCGGCATGCGGGTGATACATAAATGTGCCTGGACGTTTGGCTTCAAACTCATACATAAAAGTTTTGCCAGGCTCAATGGGCGGCTGACTCAGGCCACTGACTCCATCCATACCGCTAGGCAAGCGCTGACCATGCCAGTGAATACTGGTTTTTTCTGGTAGGCGATTAGTGACATAAATTCTGACTTTATCACCCTCAACCACTTCAATGGTTGGGCCGGGGCTTTGGCCGTTATAGCCCCACAAATGTGCTTTCATGCCTTGTGCAATTTCACGCACTACAGGTTCAGCTACTAAATGAAACTCTTTAACGCCCTTATTCATACGCCAAGGCAAACTCCAGCCATTTAACGTGACCACTGGGTTGTAGGGTCTGCCAGTATTGGGGTGCAGTGGAGCTTGGGTGTTAGCCACCTCGGCCGATACAATTTCAGGGATTGCGGCCATTGCTACTTTGCTGACAGAGGTTGCGGCAACGCCTGCTAATCCGAGACCAGCTAGTTTAAAAAAGCCACGGCGATTTAAGTTTGGTAAATTCATCATTACTGTCCTTCCATAGGGGTGGTGCCAATTAGTGTCATTTGCAACTTGCTATCGGCCATCCAAAATTCACGTAAAGCCTCAATATAGTTTTTTACACTGGCCACTTGTGCTCTCGCGTCACCAAACAATTCAAACGGACTGGTGAGCATGCCGTTATAGCGAAGCTGATTTTCACTTAAGATTCTCTTGCGTATCGGCACGATTTCATCACGCAAATGTTTGGTGACATCGTAGTTAGTGCGGTAAGTGTTATAAGCTTCGCGAATCTCAGATTGCGCATTAATGGCTACTTGTGCAGTCTCATTGACTGCTTGCATGTAGATGGCCTCAGCTTTAGCTACTCGAGCAGTGCCCCAATCAAACAGAGGGATTTCAAATCCTATCTCCAAGCCTTTTTTGTATGGGTCACCTCGTCTACCTTCAAGCACACGTGCTGGACCGATTTCAAGCACATTGATAAAGCGCGTGGTTTTAGTAAGGCCTAATTGCTTGGCCAGAGCATCAGTTTCCAACCGCATTGCTTGTAAATCCAGACGGTTTTCAAATGCTGCTTTCTCAAATGGCTGTAGGTCTTCCACTGATTTTGGTAAATCGGGCAAGCGTTCTACTATACTTATTTGCTCAGAAGAGACACTCAACAATCTTGAGAGGGTTTCATATGCCTTGACTTGTTTGTTTCTAGCGTTTGCATAGTCCAGTGCCGCATCTGCATAAAAGCTTTGCTCTCTGGCCTGCTCTAACTTATTCCAATTGCCTGCTTTATACATGCGTCTAGCCAGCTCAGCGCTAGCTTCAGCACTTTCTCTCACTTGTTCGCTGTACTTTACTAACTCAGTTGCAGCAACTGCATCAAAGTAAGCTAAACGCGTATGGTTGGCTAACTTCAGAACATCCAATGCCGTTTCCTTCTGTACTTGTTCAAAACGGCGCTTTTCAATTTCCACAGCTTTAGGCATGGTAATCAAAGAAAAGACATTGAAAGTAAATGCCTGCTCAATTTTGTAATCGCCATTATTCTTGGTGTAAAGCATGGAGAATCGAGGGTTAGGCAATCTGCCAGCTTGCACAAGGTCAGCCTCTGAAATACCCAGTTCATAGTAAGAAGCCTGCAATCGCTTATTATTGAGCAAGGCGATTTGTACCGCAGATTCAACATCTAATTTGTGTTCAAGCAAAGCGTTTACTTGGTCATTAATTTTGCTTTGTTCTTCTTTCGTCTTAGGCCAAGCAATTTTCTGCTTGATATGCTGTTGCGTGGTTTGCTGCACGCTACCAAAACCACCATCTTTAGAAAATGTAGCGCATCCGCCTAACAATAAGCTGGCACTTACCAAGACAGCGATTGTGCGATATTGCACAGGGAATTGATTAATGTTCATGAGATTCACCTTGCGTAGCGTCATGTTGATGGTCTGTATGTTCATATGATGTGGCAACTCCATCAGCGTGTTCAGTAGCCTTCGCGCTACTATGCTGATGATTATGCCCTGCAACCTCACTAGCTGGTAGTGACAACACCCCAATCCCGTGACGGTATACTACTTCGCCACCCAACCACGCGGTAGTTGCGATTGCACCGGACAATACAAACAGAAGCGCCAATGTTGGCAAGGACATGAGTTGGTTTAAGCGTGATTTCCAGGCATCTATACCTGCAAGCACAACTAGTCCCAATGCTGTTGGAATAGCCCATTTTCGATGTAGTAGCATGGCGGCATGCCCGGCATCATCGTGATTCATGCCCGAGTTAAATGCCAGCCAACCTATGATAACTGCAACAACAGCACTCAATGCAGAAAGCCACAACGTAAAATGTCCAGCAGCAGCCAATAATGGAACAGCACTATGCTTACGAAGTATGCGTGCACTTAGGCCAAACAATAATGAAATCAGCGTTAACGCGATCGGAAAATGCACAATCGCAGGATGCATATTTGGGATAATGCTGAAGCCTGTGCTGACTGGCAGAGTGGTTGACGCTGATGTTTCTGTCGTTTTTGTATCCATGCTAGGCATTGGCTTAGTCATGCCATGGCCTTGCATGCCACTGCCCGAATCGTGCGAATGCGGAGCAGCCTCTGGGTCATTTGGTTCTAAGGTTTTGCTTGGCTGAGCCATAGTTGCCATTTGGCTATGATCCATTTTCCCCATGGAGCTAACACTTGCTCCATGCTGATGTTCCATGGAGGTCATTTTGGAATGATCCATTTCGGACATTTCGGGCTCTGACTTTTCGCTGGGGCTGGCTGTAGATTTCTCGCCCGACATCTCATGTTTCATGTGTGAATGGCCCATTTTTGCCATCTCATGATCCATTTTGCTGTTTGTGGCGCTATCCATTTTTACATCATTGTGGGTCATCATGCCATGGTTCATACTGCTGTGATCCATGCCAGATTCAGCGCTTTTCGATTCAACAGATGTCATGTCATGTTGCATGCCTTGCATTTGATGGCCAGAATGTCCACCACTCTCTGATGATTGAGTGATAGTTTTCCAATCAGTTAAGGTGTCTTTGCTAGTTGCGCGATAATCTTCGAACGCTGATTGATAAGGAACTTCACCTGCAACATTTGCAGTCTCTTCAAGCGCATAGACTGCGGTTGTGCCAAACAGTAACGCGGTAAATAGCCACATTACATGTAAGCGAAAAATCACGGACCATGGCCGTTGGGTATGTATGTATTTCATAGAAACCTCTCATTTAGTTTTTCCAAATTAATAACTTCGGAAAATGATTCTTTGCAAACTAGCTGCTTAAGAATACCGGTGAATGAACGAATAGAGGCAATTACAAACTGTCACTATTCGACAAATCAATCTAAATAAGAGTAAATCTTGGGGGTCGCTCTAAACCAGAAGGGATAAAGCCTGTGAAAAGAAGTGTGTTGTAACTGAACCTAGCCTCGCCAGCATTTAATTGCTGAAATAAGCTAGATGAGGTCGTTTGGAATGTAAATCCAGAACAACAGCTTGTACATTTAGCGCAGTGAGCACAGGCATGTTTACTATTATCCGTGCTCTGAGATTCGTGATCGCTACTGTCAACTGAGTCATGTGAATGCTGATTAGCCATATCGTGTCCGCTGTGTTGGTCATGATGGTGATCATTTGCAACACTCTGGCTATGATGATTGGGTGATTGCTCACAGTTCATCATGGCAATTGATGCAAACCCCTGAACAGGGATTGCAACTGCAATAAGCCAAATAGCAAAAATTTTAATGAATTTTCTCACGGGTTAATTATTACATATCTAATTTATAAATGCCTAGGCCTAGCACCTTGAGTTGTGATGGGCGGCTAATAGCACCGCCCATTCATCTTCCTATGTCATACCGTTGTTGCTTATTTCATATGGTGGTCACAAGGCATGGATGATGATTTTACTTTATGCTCTTCCATCATTTGTGCCATTAAACTATCCATAATCTTTTGATGCTCAATAAACCACTCATCACGCTCTTTTTCTGACATGCCAGCTTTAGGTTTCATCTCTCTGCATGCTGCCATATTGTCGTGTAACATCTGTGCATGTTCAGCAAGTAGTTTCTGTTGCTCAGCACCTTTGGAAGCCTTGGCTTCTTCAAGCTTTTGTTTAGTGATTTGAACATTCTGAATCAACTTTTCTTGAAAAGCATCACGACCAGCTAAAGCACCAGTAGAGGCAAAGCCTAGGCATGCAATCAATGTGGTGGTAATAATTGTGTTCATCATTTTGTTGCTCATGGTAATTCTCCTAATTTTGGTTTTCACCCTAAACGGTGAATAATTTTTTTCTCTATAAACCATTGCGTGACCTCGTGTACTTCTGAATCGATACAATGTTTTTGATAGAACTTTAGTTGTAAAGGTGGATTTTTATAACCACCTTGGATGCGAGATGATCTAGCGCAATACAGTCAGCAATACTAAATCCGTATTAATTACAGAAACGCAGACCACCAGCATTAAGAGAGTGATTGCTTCGGAGGATGTAACAAAGGAGGAGAAAGGTGTTGATAAAACGATATGGTTAAATTTGGAAAGACTGTGATGCAGCTGTCAATAAAGACAATATTATTTGCATTGGGCAATTGAAATAAACTTATATGACAAATCGAGCAATTCATGTTCGAACAGTCTTTGCTGTTTACATCAATACAATTGTTACTAGTCTTTAAATGACAATCAGTGGGCATTTCCATGACTTTAGCATCGTTTGCTAGATGGTCTGCTTTGATGCTGTTAGTTGGTAAAGGCGAGTCAATACATGTGGGCATCGTTGCAGCAGCAATTCCCTTAAGAGGAATGCTAACGGCAAGTGCTATAAAAACTATAAATTTGACCCAATATTTCATTTGTGTTGTCTAGCTCGTGTTATATACCAATTAAGTTGTTAGTACATACTTGTAATATAAAGCTTCCAACACTTGTAAGGTCAAGCGCTTTATTCAATTATTTTAATTTAACCTACAGAAGTTACTTATCTTGAGCCAACTCGTCTAATATTGGGCAGTCTGGACGCTCATCACCATGGCAACAACTTACTAATCGCGTTAACTCAGACTTCATAGCGTTCAATTCTTGTATCTTTTGATTGAGCATTTCGATATGTTCCGTTGCCAATTGTTTGACTTTACTGCTAGGACGGTTCATGTCGCGCCAGAGGCTTAGCAAATCTGCGATTTGCTTAATTGAAAATCCTAAATCGCGTGAGTGCCTTATAAAGCGAAGCATATGCACATCTTGGTGATTATAGGTTCTGTACCCAGAAAGGGTTCTGGAAGCCGCTGGTAATAGCCCAACTTCTTCATAATGACGAATCATTTTAGCGGATATGCCGGAAGCTTTTGCTGCTTGTCCAATATTGTATAGTTCACTATGCATACAACATCCTTAGGTTTCGACTTGGTTAGAAGGCCGCCATTTGCTCAGCATCAGTGCATTGGTGACGACGCTAACCGAACTGAACGCCATCGCAGCACCGGCAATCACCGGGCTGAGCAAGCCCATAGCTGCCAAAGGTATCCCGATTAAATTATATATAAACGCCCAAAACAGGTTTTGTTTAATCTTAATGTAGGTTCTACGTGAAATATCAATCGTATCTGCCACCAAACTTGGGTCGGAGCGCATCAATGTAATGTCTGCTGTGTGCATGGCAACATCTGTCCCTGAAGACATAGCAAAGCTCACATTTGCTGCTGCCAGTGCAGGTGCATCATTAATGCCATCACCCACCATCGCTATCACGGCATCTTTCTGGTTCAGTGAAACAATACTCGTTGCCTTTGACTCAGGAGTTTGTTCCGCCAATACTTTATCGATACCAATCATTTCTGCAACACGCGCCGCACTCATACTGTTATCGCCAGTTAATAACAGTGTTTGAATACCTTTCTGATGCAATGCCAGTATGGCTTGATTTGAAGTCGCCTTGATTTGATCCCCAAAAGCCAATACCCCCAATAATGTAGGTGATGCAACACCATTACTTTGCGCCACCCAAGATACGGTATTACCAGCATTTTTATAACCAGACGCTACCACATTGAGCGGGTCAATCGATACACCTAGCTCATCCATCCAGCGTTGATTGCCCACATAAATTATGTTGTTATCCACTTTTCCATGCAAACCACGACCGGCTATGTCTTGCACATCGGTGGCGATTGCCGGAGCTTTGCCCACCGCCTGTAATTGGCTCAAAACTGCTTTAGCAAGAGGGTGCAAGCTATTCTGTTCAACACTAGCGGCTAGGGCCAATAATGTTTCGTCGTTGCCATCTACTGATTTGAAAGCAAGCAAGGTAGGCTTGCCCTCTGTCAGCGTTCCTGTTTTATCGAATACTACTTGGGTAATGCTATGCGCAAGCTCTAACGCATGAGCATCTTTGATTAAGATTCCATGACGTGCAGCTACTCCAGTACCTGCCATAATGGCGGTTGGCGTTGCTAAGCCGAGTGCACAAGGACAAGCAATCACTAATACAGCTACTGCATTTAAAATTGCTTGCTCCCAATTGGCAGAATACAAGCCCCACGCCAACAGTGTTATCAACGCAATGACAATAACAACCGGCACAAATACCGCACTTACTTTATCCACTAAGCGCTGAATTTCTGGCTTTGCTGTTTGCGCGTCTTCTACCAGCCGAATGATGCGTGATAATGTACTTTCAGTTCCAATCGCTATTGTTTTCACCAAAAGCATGCCATCAATATTTACCGCCCCACCAATCACTTTATTTCCCACTACTTTATTCACAGGTTCGCTTTCACCTGTCATCAGGGATTCGTCAATATGGCTATTGCCTTCAATAATGATGGCATCCACAGGGATGCGTTCGCCTGGGCGAACCACCACCACATCGTCAATCACTACCTCGTGAATTGGAATGTCGATTTCCTGATCTAATTTCTTTACTCTAGCGGTCTCAGGTCTTAACTGCTGTAAAGCGCGTATCGCCTCGGTAGTTTGTCGTTTTGCACGTTTCTCCAGCCATTTTCCCAGCAGCACTAGCGTAATTACAACGCTTGAAGCTTCAAAATAGAGGTGACCATGGCCCTGTGTCATCATGTATATCGACAGTAGGTAAGCAGCAGAAGTGCCGATGGCAACTAGTAGATCCATATTGCCAGTTTTATTTTTGATAGCTTTCCATGCAGATGTATAAAACCCTGCACCCAGATAAAATTGCACAGGCGTTGCAAGTAGCCACTGCACCCACCCTGGCAAATTCCAATGTACCCCCGCCAAGCTAAGAAGCATGGGGATAATGAGTGGAAGGCTTAATAGTGTTGCAAAGACAATCTTAATGCCTTGTGCTGACGACTCTTCATGATGATTGTCTTCAGCGTGGTGCGTAAGTAATTTGGCACCGTAACCAGCATCAACCACTGCATTCAATAGCACCTCTGCTTGATAGGGCACTCCCTCTTTTAACTCTACATGGGCTTTCTCTGTTGCCAAATTGACTTCAGCTGATTGAACTGCAGGCACTTTGCGCAAAGCATTTTCTACGGCAGTTACACAAGATGCGCAACTCATACCACTAATCGCAATATCTAATCCATGATCAGTATCTTTCATTTTTGCCTCCTACTTGAATCATTATGAGCCATCTTAAAGATTCCCACCATTGGAAGGTCAAGCGATATTTTTAAATAACTAAAACTGCTTGACCTTACCATCGTTGTAAGGTCTAGAGTGAAACTCTAACGATTAACAAGGAGTACCAAATGTATACTTTTATTGTGCCTAGAATGAGCTGTGGTGGGTGTGTAAACACTATTAAGAGAGCTATTTTACAAGCTGATGAGGATGCTGCTGTTGAGGTGGATTTATCTACAAAAAAAGTGCGCGTTCAGACAGGGAACTCTGAAGAGTCAATTATTAAAGCCATGTCTGATGCAGGATATAAGCCGTCGTAAAGAACAAATTGTATTGAACAGCTGAGTTGTAACTAAACTCAAATCAAAATGGCTTTAAGTCTGCTTTGTCCCCATATCTGTAGAATCCCCATAGCGGACATAAGCTGCAACTATTTTTGAAAGTGCTACTGAAAAACTAGTTCAATTCTAATCTAGAATTTCTTTCATTCTGATATACTAATTTTTAATGATTAAATTCTTTCTAAAATTCTTGATCTTAGTTTTCCTCATGGAATCTACATGGGCAGTAGCAGCACAATACTGTTCCCATGAACTT
>Ga0116158_10004563_pt1 | contig 11817 bp, 9 predicted proteins | sample AD_UKC052_MetaG_FD_89883 | JGI IMG/M metagenome (GOLD analysis project Ga0116158, IMG submission 89883) | Active sludge microbial communities of municipal wastewater-treating anaerobic digesters from USA - AD_UKC052_MetaG | ecosystem: Engineered > Bioreactor > Anaerobic > Digestate | place: USA... | reverse complement strand
TTCGAAATTCAGCGCCACCACCCCATCATCGGGAACTATTGGTTTGCGGTGAGTGGGCAACCTATTTTTGACAGCTCCGGTGAATTCGCAGGCTACCGAGGAATCGGGCGCAATATCACGGCCCGGAAAAAAGCCGTTGAAACCGCACTGCTGAATCAGGCCCTGCTCAACACGCTGATCCAGACCATTCCCGACCGCGTCTGGCTGAAATGCACCAAGGGCATTTACCTGGCCTGTAACTCCGCTTTTGAAGCTTACATGGGCATGCCAGCCTCAGAAATCATCGGAAAGACAGACGTCGAGCTGGTGAGTGAGGAACTCGCCGAGCGGTTCGCGCGTTCAGACCGTGCCGCCATGGAGGTTGAGCGTCCGGTGTCGTTTGAGGATGATTGCGTCTCGGGGCCCGGAGGCACTAGTGGCGTCTATGAAATTCAGAAAACCGCCATGCGGGACGCTTCTGGCAAGGTGACAGGCGTTTTGGGCATGGGACGCAATATCTCGGAGCGCAAACGTGCGGAAGAGTTGCTGCGCGACACAACCGAGCAATTGGAACTGGCCATCATTGGCACCGAGTTGGGTCTGTGGCACCACGACCTGTTGCATGACACTATGAAACGCATGGATGCACGGGCTTGCGCCATGCTGGGCTTTACCGTTGAAGAGTACGAGCAAACCCGTGTCTGGCCCGATCTGGTCCACCCCGACGATGTGGTACATGTTCAGGCCGAATACCGGCGACATCTGGATGGCCAGTCTGAGGGTTACAACGTCGAGTTTCGCGCCCAACACAAAAACGGTCACTGGGTCTGGCTCAACAGCCGGGGCCGCGTGATTCAGATCCGTGAGGACGGCAGGCCAGGCCGACTGGCTGGCACACTGATGGACATCTCCGAGCGCAAAAAAACAGAAGAAACCATCCGCCAGATGGCTTTTCAGGACGTGCTGACCGGCCTTCCTAACCGGCGCTTGCTGATGGACCGATTGCAGCGCACACTGGAGGCCAATGTGCGAAACAAGCAGCATGGTGCCCTGCTCTTTCTGGACCTGGACCACTTCAAGCAGCTCAACGACTCTCTAGGTCATGATGTAGGTGACCTGCTGCTTCAACAGGTCGCCGAACGGTTGAAAAACAGCGTGCGTGGCGTCGATACCGTAGCCCGCCTGGGTGGCGACGAGTTTGTGGTGCTCATTGAAGACCTGAACGTCAGCACAACAGAAGCCCGTGCGCAGGCGCAGGTGGTGGGCGAGAAGATCCTGGCTGCACTCAATGAGCCTTATCAGCTCGGAGAACACGCCTTCAAGAGCACACCCAGCATTGGCGCCACCATCTTCAATGACATGGTGCGCTCACCGGCGGACGTGCTCAAGCGCGCCGATGTAGCCATGTACGAAGCCAAGGAAAATGGACGCAACACACTGGCGTTTGCCATAGGCCAATAGGTCGCATTGCCGCGGTGGGCGGCTGTGTTTTACCTGCGCAGGATCATCTGCCCGCGAATCTCGCCGCCCGGGTGCACCGTGGTGTGAATATTGGCGTACCACTTGCCAGCCAGCAGGTCTTCTGCCTGTGCTGCCGTCAGCGTGGCACTGCCCTCCATCGGGCTGGTCATCGGGTTTCGCCACCCCAATGCCACTCCCGCGTTGCTGCCAATGGCCGCAGGCCCGTGGAAATGCCCCGCCGTGGCAACACCGGTCAACCCTTGGTAGGCAACTTTCCAGCGAAACAAACGGGTTTCCTTGTTCAACACCGCGTCCACCCTGCCTGTGCCGTTAGTGGCGACCAGCGGCACTTCGTTCATGCCCGTCATCGTGGTGCTGAAGGCTGCCAGATGTGCGTCCTTGTCAATCAGGGCGCAGCCTGACATGGCCCAGGCAGCAGTCAGGCAAAACAAAACTTTTACAGCAGGCTGGCAACTTGTGTTCATCATGATCTCCTTCGGCGTTGTGGCGGTAGACGCCTGGATACGCAGGCCCGCCCAGACCGTATTTTGCTTGAAGGCAAAAAAACCGCAAAAAACATAAGGCAAATCGGGAGCCAGACCTTATGTAGTATACACGAGTAGCTATTCTATTTGTAGCAACGTTCCCATCAACAGAACGGCTTAGAATGAAACTGTGAACACCGCCCCAACCTCCCACCTGCCATCGGCACTGGCTTTTGACGTCTTCGGGACGGTCGTGGACTGGTATGGCGGCATTGCGCGGGAAGTCCAGGCGCTGCGTCCAGAGGTAAACGGCGGCGAATTTGCCATGGCATGGCGCGCGGGTTACCAGCCCGCCATGCGCCGTGTGATGTCGGGCGAGCTGGGCTGGACGCCGATTGACGACCTGCACCGCCTGATTCTGGACGGCATTCTGGACCAGTTTGGCCTGTCCCAACTGACCGAGGCGCAAAAGCAGCGCCTGAATAAAGCCTGGCACCGACTGGACCCCTGGCCCGACGTTGTGGCAGGCCTGACCCGCCTCAAATCCCGTTTCACCATTTGCACGCTGTCCAACGGCAACATCGGCCTGCTCACCAATATGGCGAAGCATGGCGGGCTGCCTTGGGACTGCATATTGTCTGCCGAGGTGTTTCGGGCCTATAAGCCTGACCCGGCAGTATATTTGGGCGCTGCAAGGGTATTTGATGTGGCGCCAGCCGAGGTGATGCTGGTAGCCGCCCACCAGGACGACCTGGCTGCCGCACGCGCTTGCGGGCTGCAAACGGCTTATATCGAACGGCCCGCCGAGTTCGGCACGGCCCACGCCAAAGACGTATCGCCTGACCCGGCCAACACCTGGCATGCCCGGGATTTCATGTCACTTGCAGACCAGCTGGGCTGCTGACGTATGCTCTGACCCATGTACGCGAAGTTTTTTGGCCTCAAGCAGGACCCCTTCTCGATAGCGCCCAACCCGCAATACCTCTTCATGAGCGAGCGGCACCGCGAAGCGTTGGCGCACCTGTTGTACGGCCTGCGAGGCGGCGGTGGCTTTGTGCTGCTGACTGGCGAGATCGGTGCAGGTAAAACCACGGTGTGCCGCTGCTTTCTGGAACAGTTGCCCAAGCGCTGCAATGTCGCCTACATCTTCAACCCCAAACTGACAGTACCAGAGCTGCTGAAATCGATCTGCGAAGAGTTTCGCATTCCCTATGAGCATCAGGGCCCGGAGGCGGCCACGGTCAAAGATTTCATCGATCCGCTCAATGAGTTTTTGCTGCGCACCCACGCAGTAGGTCAAAACAATGTGCTGATCATCGACGAGGCGCAAAATCTCTCAGCCGACGTGCTGGAGCAGCTTCGCCTGCTGACCAACCTGGAAACCAATGAACGCAAACTGCTGCAGATCATCCTGATCGGCCAGCCCGAATTGCGTACCATGCTCGCCCGGCCCGACCTGGAGCAACTTGCGCAGCGCGTCATCGCGCGCTTTCACCTGGGCGCGCTGTCCGAAAACGAAACCACGCAATACATCGCGCACCGGCTGTCGGTCGCAGGCATGGTGACTGCGCTGCCTTTTACGTCCAAAGCCATTCGGCGCATTCACCAGTTGTCTCGCGGTGTGCCGCGTCGCATCAACCTGCTGTGTGGCCGCGCGTTGCTGGGTGCATACGCGAGTGGAACCACCACCATCGATAACGGCATTGTGGAAAAAGCGGCTACCGAGGTCTTCGACAAAGGCGAGTTTGCCACGTCCAAACGATGGGCCGGTTTCACCACACCCTTCTCCGCCCTGTTTTCACGCAAGAAGGCACCGGCCAAGCCCGTTCCCCAGCGCAGTCGCAAACCCCGCGAGCCGCGCATGAAGACTGGGGAATAGCGGTATGTCCTACATCCTTGATGCCCTGAAAAAAGCTGACTCAGAACGTGAGCGGGGGGCCGTTCCCGGCATCCATGCGCAACAGGTTCCGCATATGGCCGTTGCGGCAAGACCCGCAGGGAACCTGAAACTGGTGCTGTGGTTGATCGTGGGCCTGCTCACGGTGATTTTGGGCGCCCTGGCATGGCGCATGAGCACAACCGCGCAAACCCCGCCGGTTCAGGTTGCCACGGCGCCTTTGCCGTTGCCCGTACCCGTTCGGCCTTCAGAAAGCGTGGCGCCAGCACCGGCAGAGCCTGTTGCCACACCATCGAAACCCGAGCCATTATCAAAGGTAGAACCTGTAGTCAAAACCGGCCCGAAGGAAAAACCTGCATTATCGGCTCCGGTTGCCAAGGGGACGACTGCAGGTACTGGAATGCCAAAGGCGGAAACCAAACCGGCGGCTAAGGCCGCAGCACCCAAAGCCGGTGCCAGTGCCGCTGAGACCAGCAGCACCGAGACAAAAATTTACGCCATGGCAGACCTGCCAGACGACGTCCAGCGCGATCTGCCCAAGCTGACGATCAGCGGCGGCACCTATTCATCCAACCCGGCCCAGCGCCTGCTGATTGTGAACAACCAGGTTTTTCTGGAGGGTAGTCAGCCGGTACCCGGTGTGATGGTTGAGCAGATACGGCAAAACGCCGCTGTGCTCAGTTTCAGGGGATACCGCTATCGGGTGGCCTATTGAAGTCAGGCCCGCAGTAATTGCATGGGCTGACGAGGTTGAGACCGGGTTTCCACCCGATGAGCCAACACCACCGGCTCGCTGACACCTTGCGCTGACGCCTGTGCAGCATGTGCATCTGCCTGGTTCAGGATGAAGATGGCGGCAGCCCCCACCAGTTCCTGAGCCTGGCTTGACAGGCTCGTAGCGGCGGCGGCCATCTGCTCCACTAGTGCGGCGTTTTGTTGCGTCACATCATCCATCTGGGCGATCGACACCCCGACGCGGGCGACATCCTGGCTCTGCTCGTTACTGGCAGCGCTGATCTCACCCATCAACTCTGTCACACGGCGAATGGAGTCCACCACCTCGGTCATGGTCGAGCCGGCCTGATCAACCAGCGCAGTACCCTGGGCAACCCGCTGCACGCTGGCACCTACCAGATTCTTGATTTCCTTGGCGGCTTCGGCCGAGCGACCAGCCAAGCTGCGCACTTCAGACGCCACCACAGCAAACCCACGGCCCTGCTCGCCTGCCCGTGCGGCTTCAACCGCAGCGTTCAACGCCAGGATATTGGTCTGAAAAGCGATGCTGTCGATGACACCAATGATGTCGGTGATCTTTTTCGAGCTGTCGTTGATACCCTTCATCGTGTCCACCACCTGCGCCACCACTTCACCACCTTTGGCGGCCACAGCCGATGCGCTCAGCGCGAGTTGGCTGGCCTGACGGGCACCCTCGGCGTTTTGTTTCACCGTGTCGTTGAGTTGCTGCATGGACGCTGCGGTTTGCTGCAGGGCCGACGCTTGCTGCTCGGTGCGTGATGACAGATTGGTATTGCCCTGGTCAATCTCGCTGCTGGCCACCGCAATGCCGTCAGCCCGTGAACGAACCTCTTTCACCATGCGGGCAATGCTGTCGCGCATGTCACGGATGCCAGCCAGCAGGCTTTGCGAGTCACCGTCTTTCAGGGCGATATCCATATAGAGCTTGCCTTCGGCAATCTCTGTGGTCAGCGAGGTGGCATAAGCTGGCTCCCCGCCCAGTTGCTTGAGCAGGCCGCGTGTGATGATCAACGACATAACCAGACCAATTAATACCGCGCCACCCAATAGGCCAAACGTCCAGAGCCGGGCGCTGACATACACGCCGTTGGCATGATCAGCAGCAGCTTTACCGCCTGCAAAGTTGAGTGCTGTAAGCTTGTCCAGAGCGACGATGGCATCGTCTGACAACGATTTGGCAGCGCCTTCGCCAATGTCTTTAGCATCGTCCGGCTTGTTTGCGCGTCCCAGGTCAATAACTTTTTTGTTCACAACGAGGTACTCAGCCCAAGTTTTCGAGAACTTCCCGAACAGCTGTTTGCCTTCCTCACCTTCTATCATTTTTTCGTAGCCACTACTTTCCTGAGTCACGATGGCCAGCGCAGCCTTCATTTTTTCTTCGTATTCTTCCATGTAGCCAACGTCTGCTGCCCGGGTGTGCTTGACTTCCAGATCGCGAAATTCAAGCATGGCGCTGCGCATCGTCGTTGTGTGACCCACACTGGGCATCCACTTGAGCGCCAGATCACTGGAGACCTGGTTAACCTGAGCCAGCTTGACGATGGAAAAGCCACCCAGCAGCAACGTGAGCGATAGAACGAGGAAAAAGGCCAGCATCAGCTTGGTGCCGATTCCGACGTTCTGCAGCCCGCTATTGAGTCCAGGGTACAACTTCATGATGATTTGCTTTCAGTCGAACGGGGCTGATTACTGCATTCAAAAAAACAGGACGATTTCCGGGATACGTCCAGAATCGCCCTGTCGGTTTACCAATAAGACTGCTTATTTCTTGTGGCCGATGTAGCTGACACCAATGACCTTGCCACCCTTGTCCTTGATCGGGTTGTAGCAGGCGTCAAAAGCCGTACCCAGCACATCCACTGGGCCACAGAACTGCTCGCCCTTGTTCATGGCTTCGTAGGCTTTGGCTTTGGCCAGAGCGGTACCTACGCCGCGCTTGCCTTCCGGGGTCAACACGTTCGTACTGACGCGAATGTAGTCGTCACCGTGTTTGACAAATACCGTTGCGGTGGCCCCGTGGGCCTTCTTGATTTCATCAACTACGTCGAAGTTGTTGTTGATCTTGCGGCTGCCGAAATAGATAGCGGGGACCGTCAGTTCACCCGCTTTGTCAGTGCCTTCAACCTTGGGTTCGCCGATTTTGGCCAGGCGTGCGTCCAGCGCAGCGATCGTTGCCTTGGGATCTTCGGCAAAGGCAGAGCCTGCGGTGAAGGCGAGTGCGGCGGCCAGGGCGGTCAGGGTCTTTTTCATGAATAACTCCAGTTTGGCGATAAAGAAAATGGATGGTGGGGCACCTGGCTATGCACGTGCCTCCACCCTTCATCGGCACTTTATCGATCGCCTGAAGTGCTCACCTCCCGAAAAAGACCCGGTTACCCCAGCATTTCTCAGCGTCCGCCCAAACCCATGGACCGGGTGATCACCTCTTTCATGATCTCGTTTGTGCCGCCATAGATGCGCTGCACGCGGGCGTCGGCATAGGCGCGGGTGATGGGGTATTCCCACATGTATCCGTAGCCACCGAACAGTTGCACACATTCGTCCATCACCTTGCACTGCAGGTCAGTAGTCCAGTACTTGGCCATGCTGGCCGTAGCGGTGTCCAGCTTGTCCAGCATCACCAATTCGGTGCATTTATCGACAAACACGCGTGCTACCTGAACTTCTGTCTGCAATTCGGCCAAAGTGAATCGGGTGTTCTGGAAAGACGCCACCGGCTGACCGAAAACCTTGCGCTCCTTCACGTAGGCCACGGTCCAGTCGATAGCTGCCTGCGCGCTGGCGACGGCCGTGATGGCAATCTGCAGCCTTTCCCACGGAAGCTGTTCCATCAGGCAGATGAAGCCCCTGTTTTCATACGCCTCACCGCCCAGCAGGTTCTCTGGTGGCACCCGCACGTTGTCGAAGAACAGCTCGGACGTGTCCTGCGCCTTCAGGCCCAGCTTTTTCAGGCGCTTGCCTTTCTCAAAACCCGGCATGCCGCGCTCCACCAGCAGCAGGCTGGTGCCTTTGGCTCCCGCCGCAGGATTGGTCTTGGCGACCACCACCACTAGATCGGCATGCCAGCCATTGGTGATGAAGGTCTTGCTGCCATTGAGCAGATAAGACCCGTCCGTCTGCTGGATGGCGGAAGTTTTCACACCCTGCAAATCGCTGCCCGCCGCGGGCTCGCTCATGGCAATGGCGCCCACCATCTTGCCGCTGGCCAATTTTGGAAGGTACTTTTTCTTTTGTACCTCGGTTCCGTAATGCAGGATGTACGGCGCTACGATCTCGCTGTGCAGGCTGTAGCCGATACCACTGGCACCGGCGCGGGCCAGTTCTTCCATCTGGATGACGGAATACAGCTTGTCGGCACCCGCGCCGCCATAGGCTTCCGGCATGGTGGCGCACAGGAAGCCGTTATCACCGGCCTGGTTCCAGACTTCTCGCGCCACATAACCCTGCTCCTCCCAGCCGTCATGGAACGGCGCAATCTCTTTGTCGATGAAACGGCGAAAGCTGTCTCGAAAAGCCTCGTGATCGGCGGTGAAAAGGGTTCTTTCAATCATGTTTGCTGCCTTGTGAGGTGTCTCTGGTAAGACCGGCGCGCTATTTGGGTACTGCCCGGATTAGAGGATTTATACCAAGCATACGCTTGGTGAAATGAATATACTGGAAAACACCCCATCCGAGGAGCCCCCATGAGCGAAGCATTTGTGTATGACGCCATCCGAACACCACGCGGCAAAGGCAAGAAAGACGGCAGCTTGTATGAAGTCAAACCTGTGAACCTGCTCGCCGGGGTGCTATCTGAATTGCAGCGCCGCAACGACTTTGACACCGCGCAGGTGGATGATGTGGTGATGGGCGTCGTGTCCCCCGTTGGTGAACAGGGCTCGGTGATCGCCAAAGTGGCAGCGCTCAAGGCAGGCTGGGACTTCACCGCATCGGGCGTGCAGATCAACCGCTTTTGCGCTTCCGGCCTGGAGGCGGTGAACATGGCGGCGCAAAAAGTGCGCTCGGGTTGGGAAGACCTGGTAGTGGCGGGTGGCGTGGAGAGCATGAGCCGCGTACCCATCGGCTCCGACGGGGGCGCTTGGGCGATGGACCCCGAAACCAACTGCGCCACCAACTTTGTGCCGCAGGGCATTGGCGCCGACCTGATTGCCACGATGTCGGGCTTCAGCCGCGAAGACGTCGATTCATTTGCGATGGAGAGCCAGAAACGCGCCGCCAAAGCACGCGAAGGCGGCTACTTTGCCGGCTCGGTGGTGCCGGTGAAGGATTTTCTGGATCAGACCATCCTGGACCACGACGAATTCATCAAACCGCACACCACGCTGGCGGGTCTGGGCTCGCTCAAATCCGCCTTCGAGCAGATGGGCGCCATGGGCTTTGATGCGGTCGCCCTCACCCGTTACCCGCAGGTGGAACGCATCAACCATGTTCACCACGCGGGCAACTCGTCCGGCATTGTGGACGGCGCAGCGGCGGTTCTGATTGGCTCGGAAGCGGCCGGCAAGACCCACGGTTTCACGCCCCGGGCCCGCATCGTGGCGGCGGCGCTGAGTGGCGCAGACCCCACCATCATGCTCACCGGCCCGATGCCGGCGGCCCGCAAGGCGCTGGCCAAAGCGGGCATGACGATTGACCAGATCGACCTGTTTGAAGTGAACGAGGCCTTTGCTGCGGTGCCGATGAAATTCATGCAGGAGCTGGGCGTGCCGCACGAGAAGGTGAACGTCAACGGCGGCGCCATCGCCATGGGCCACCCGCTGGGCGCGACGGGCGCGATGATTTTGAACACGCTGATTGACGAACTGCACCGTCGCAAACTGCGCTACGGACTGGCCACGTTGTGTGTGGGCGGCGGCATGGGCATCGCGACGATTGTCGAGCGGATTTGAGCCTAAAACAGGCAAAAATAAGCATCAAATTGGCACCTAGCCCTCGTCCGCTATGCGCGAGTAGCTACATTATTTATAGCAAGTACACATGAAAACCATCCAGTACCAACTCACTGACGAATCCATGGGCAAGGTGGCCACACTCACGTTTGACGAGCCCGGTTCACCCGTCAACACCATGTGTGTGCAGTGGCAGCACGACCTGACCGAAGCCGTTGCGCAGGTGGTCAAGGACAAGGATGCCATCAAGGGCATCATCCTCGCGTCTGCCAAAAGCACGTTCTTCGCCGGGGCCGACCTGAAGAGCCTGATGCGCAACCGGCCGTCAGATGCCGCCGCGATCTTTGTCGAGATCGAGCAGATGAAAAAGAACTTCCGCACACTGGAAACACTGGGCAAGCCGGTGGTGAGCTGCCTTAATGGCGCTGCGCTGGGTGGCGGCTGGGAAGTAGCGCTGATCGGCCACTACCGGGTGGCAGTGGATGACAAAAAGATTCAGCTGGGCCTGCCCGAGATCACGCTCGGCCTGATTCCGGGTGCCAGCGGGATCACCAAAATGACCCGCCTGCTGGGCCTGATGGGCGCACAGCCCTACATTCTGGAGAGCAAGCTGTTCACCCCGCACGAGGCTCAGCAGTTGGGCCTGGTGGATGAACTGGTGGCCGACGCCGCGGCGCTGCGACCCGCTGCATTGGCCTTCATCGCCGCCAACCCCGAGTCACAACAGCCCTGGGACGACAAGGACTACAAGATTCCAGGCGGCACGCCTGCCAGTCCGAAGGTCGCCATGGCGCTCACCGTGGCGCCCGCGATGCTGAAAAAGACCACACGCGGCCTGTACCCAGCCCCCGAGGCCGCGCTGGCCGCGATGGTGGAAGGTGCGCAGGTGGACTTTGACACCGCGCTGCGTATCGAGTCGCGCTACCTGGCGCGGCTGGCCGTGGACCCGGTGGCCAAGAACATGATCAATACGTTCTTCTTCAACATGAACGCGATCAAAAGCGGACAGAGCCGGCCTGCCAACATTCCCCGCTACAAACCCCAGCGCGTCGGCATTCTGGGTGCCGGCATGATGGGCGCAGGCATTGCGTATTCGCAGGCCAGCCGTGGCATCGCCACCGTGCTCAAGGACATCACCCGGGACAAAGCTGAATCGGGCAAGGCCTACAGCCACAAGCTCACGCAGGCGCGGGTGGACAAGGGCCGCATGAGCGCAGCTGATCAGGCCGCCCTTCTGGCACGAATCACCGCAACCGACACGGCAGCTGATTTGAAGGGCTGTGACCTGATCATTGAAGCCGTATTTGAGCAGCGCGAGCTCAAGGCCATGGTCACGCAGGAGGCCGAGCCGATGCTGGCCGAAGGCGGATTCTTCGCATCCAACACGTCTACGTTGCCCATCTCCGGTCTGGCCAAAGCCAGTCGCCAGTCCGAAAAATTTGTCGGTATCCATTTCTTCAGCCCGGTGGACAAGATGAAGCTGGTGGAAATCATCCGCGGCAAACAGACCGATGACGAGACGGTCGCCCGCGCCTTTGATTACGTACAGGCGCTGGGCAAGATCCCGATTGTGGTGAACGACTCCCGTGGTTTTTACACCAGCCGCACCTTCGGTACGTTTGTGATGGAAGGCGCCGCCATGCTGGGCGAAGGCATTCCAGCCACGGTGATTGAAAACGCCGGCATTCAATGCGGCATGCCGGTGGGACCACTGGCGGTGCTGGATGAAACGGCGCTGAGTTTGAGCGTGCATGTGCTGGATCAGACACGTGCCGACTATGCCGCCGAGGGAAAAACTTACGCTGCAACACCCGGCGACCTGCTGGTAGAGCGCATGGTGAAGGAACTCAATCGGTCCGGGCGCGCAGCCGGCGCCGGTTTCTACGACTACCCCCAGGGGGCCAAAAAAGTACTGTGGCCTGAGTTGAAGAAGCTGTTTGAAAAGCCCGGCTCAACGTACGACATGCAGGACATCAAGGATCGCCTCCTTTACCGCCAGGCTGTCGAGACCGCACGCTGTTTGCAGGAAGGTGTGCTGACGAGCGTGCACGACGCCAATATCGGCTCCATCTTTGGCATCGGTTTTCCGGCCTGGACGGGCGGCGCCATGCAATTCATTTACAGCATGGGCCCGGACGCGTTCTTCCAGCGTGCCGCAACACTCGCCACCCGATTCGGGCCAGGCTTTACGCTGACAGACGCCGTCAAAGCCGCTATCCTGCAACACCAGCCTCAATACTGAAGCAGAAGGATTCACCCATGTCAGCCTTACCTTTGCACAGCGCCACGCCTCTGGATCTCGTTCGTTCCGAACTGGAGGCCACACTGAAACTGCAACGCGCAGCGTACT
>Ga0116158_10004555_pt1 | contig 11826 bp, 4 predicted proteins | sample AD_UKC052_MetaG_FD_89883 | JGI IMG/M metagenome (GOLD analysis project Ga0116158, IMG submission 89883) | Active sludge microbial communities of municipal wastewater-treating anaerobic digesters from USA - AD_UKC052_MetaG | ecosystem: Engineered > Bioreactor > Anaerobic > Digestate | place: USA... | reverse complement strand
GCCAGCCAAGGGTGCAGTAGCTTCACGACTGCCCGACTGCTGATCTTGGGATTCTCCGCCTCGTACACCACGCCCATGCCACCTTCCCCCAGCTTCCGCACGATGCGGAAGTTGCCGAACATCGCGCCGATGCGTGGATCTATGGCTGGGGACTTGGGCATAGTGACGAGGCTGACAAGAGCAAAGCCGCCCGAGCATAGCGCACATCACTGCCGATTGGCATCTTGGAAGTGCCGATTCACTCCGTCTCAAACGCTGCCGTATCCATCTCTAAGAGTGCAAAAGTGCGCCAACGTTGTCGCTCCGATTCGCTTAGCCGCCGGGCCTTGGACCGCTGGCTCCTCTGTCCGTGCTTGGCTGGTCTGTGTTAAGCAGGGCGATATCATGAGCAAAGGCGCTGAATTGAAGTTCGGGCGACATGTTCGCCAAGCTGCTGGCGCGTTACAGCGAGGGGCCTTTGTTGCCCAACAGCGGGAACAGATGCTTTTGCGGGCGTCGCAGTCAGCTGTAGAGGCGATGTCGAGGACAAGCTAACGGCGGCATGGACACTGGCCGACGCGAGGAGGCGATGCGTGGATTCGGAGTTTCTGGTTCCCAGTCCGGATGATTTCGATGTGCAGCGTGCCGACCGCAGCTTGGGTTTGCGGCGCGCGGCGCGTTTCTACAATGAACTGGTCGCTCCGGGTATCGGGGGGGCATCGCGCGTGCGACACCTAAGCTGGGCGGTCGCGGGGCTGTATTTGCACGGACAGGTCGATGGTAAGTTCAGTGCTGTTACGCTGGCGCACGCCGTCGAGGCGCTGGGCAGCAAGGTACAGTGGGCGATGCTTCCGCCGGAACAGCAGAGCCAGCCGAATGGCCTGCGTGGTCGCCGCGCGTTTGCTCGCCACCCCAATGCTTGGACGTTTCGTGAGCTATGTCAGCGACGATACTACGTCCAGGTCACGCACCGGCAGCAAATGACGCGCGCCCTGCCGCCCGATACGGGCCTCGGAATGGCGTGGGGCTCCAGTCGGTTCAACGGCATGGCGCTGACCGATATTGGCAGGCACCTGGCCGAGGCTCTGCTGACACAGCGCGGCGTGGGGCAAGGGAGCCCGGCGCTTCTAAAAAACCTGAAGGCTTGGATGCAGGGAACGCTCGTGCTCGAACCCAAACGCGAGCGTCTCGCTGCGCTACTGGGTCCTCGATCCCCCACGGAAGAAGAACGCGTGATCGTGCGAGGCCGGCTGCACAGCGACTCTTCTTGGGCCGTCGGCAACGATTCGCAGCGGAGATCGCGCCTGATTCGCTTCTTGCAAAGCAAGGGAATCGACCGCTTGGCGCAACAGCACGACACCGATTCGCTATTGCCCCGCTTGGCTGAGTTTCCTGGGGGCGCTGCGCACGCGCACGATATCCGTACCGCGCTTGCCTTCGAGGATCTTCGTCTCGCGAGCGTCGGCGTACTGGACGCAGTGGTGGCCCGTCTTCAGCAGGCCGGAACCAAGTTGGCGGTCGCCCGCTGCGCTGCTGAACCATCCGTGCGAGCAGCGATTCTGGCGCACCGTTCGGCCGTTGCGAAGTATCAAGAGGCAGTCGACGCAGGGAAAAACGGACACGCCGACGTCCGCAGGTTCGCCGAAGAAACGAAGCACAGTGACGTGGAAACCCTGACCGCCTTGGTCCGCCGCGATGGTCGCGTGCTGGAGGTGTGCGACGATGCGATTTGGCGCGGCCCGGTCTTTCCGGTTGACGAACCGCAGCCAGCCGGGCGAGCTACAGCACCGCCCACAGAGCCGGCAACGGACGACGCAGAGGAGGAGCGAGACCTAAGAGGACGCCCGGTTCGCTTGTACCAATTCATCGAGCTGTGGAGGGACTGCCGTGGCTAAGCCCAACCCCACGCTGAGCGCTCTGTTTGCGCCTCCTGCCGCAGCGAGCGATGGTAGTGAGCCAGAACTGCACGGCATCGGCGGCGTGCTGTGCGCATATTCCGCGGATGCCCAGTTCCTTGAGCACGCGCTGCTGCGTTTCACGCGCGTACCGGCTGGCTCGCGGCTGGCTCGCGGCAGCGTCGACTTTACGCTACTGCTCGACCCTAAACATCTGATGCTCGGGCCCGAGGCTGTCGCGGGGCTGATGGTGCTCCGTCCGCGCGATGACATCAAACGACCGCACCGCTTCGCCGCCATGCATGCCAAGGTGGCCCTGCTGGCCTTTGGGCCGGCGCGGCTCGGCTCCCCGACGCACTATCGCCTGATTGTCAGCACGGGCAACTGGACCCGTGCATCGGCGCGTCATTTAATCGAGATGGTATGGTCGGTCGACGTAGTGCCCGGCGTTTCCTCCCTAGCTGATCTGGGCGAGATTCACGCTGCTGCGGCCTTTCTGAGAACGCTGCTGACGTGTTATCAGTCGCAGTCTCCAGCGGCAACACAGGCCCATCGGTTAATCGGACAGGCACTGACGCACGCCCTACAGCCAAAGCGGAGCCAGCCTGTGCGCTTTCTTTCGACCCTACCGTGGCGCGATGGCGGCAAGGCGATGAGTGTTTGGAAGCAGCTGCGGCAACGTCTTTCCGACGACGCTGATGCTAGTAACTACCTGATTTGTGGCTCTGGCTCTTATGAACGGCTCACGGATCCGAGCAAGCCGCCAGAAGTGCTGACTCGCATCATCACAGAGCTGAAGGAAAAGGGTGGGCTGACGCAGTCTCCGATGCTTCAACTGGTGGTGAATCCCGGCAGCAAAGATCAGGTCATCGCCAGCTACCGAAACGGCACGCGATCCGATTGGGAGCTGCACATTCCCAAAGATGTCGCGCACGACCGCACGCAGCTGCATGCCAAGTTCCTGTTTATCGCCAAGCGGTATCAGGACTCGCTGCGCAATCCTTGGCTTTACCTTGGATCCAGCAACCTCACCCACCCTGGATTCTTGAGTGACCCGCCGACAGGAAACGTGGAAGCGGGCGTGCTGATCCCGGCTCCTCAGATCGAGCACATGCGAGAGCAGAGCCGCTATCTGCCCGTCGGCCCGCTACTCAAGCCGAAGGATCTGGCACCACTCGACGGCGAGTTGTCCGAAGAGCCCCCGCAAGAGTCAGATGCTCCAGCCTGTCCAGTTGTGGCCTTTTCCGTGCTGTCTGGTGGGCTACTGCGAGTTCACTGGGATCCAGAGGTACCAGTCAGCACTTCGATAGAAACCCTGGGTCCCGCAGGAGAGCGCACGGTCCTTGCTCCGGGGCAGGCCAACCTGCGCTGGGCTGAACCGATTCCACGCTGCCTAGAAGTGCGCTGGGATGATCACGCATGCAAGATCCCCTACCTGGACGAATCGGGCCAATATCTGCGGCAGGTCGCGCCCATCGCTTCGTTCGCCAGCTGGCTGGAACAACTGCGACGGTGGAGCGACCCCGACCCCGCTGAGGAAGATCTACAGGATGATGACGGGGATGGAGACGGAACTGATGACATCGCTGCCGTGGCAGCAGCACGCATGGACGATCCGTCGCTGAGCCGCGACTTTCCCGCCCGCACCGCCATGATGCTGGTCGAGGAAATCGCCGAACGGAACGGAGAAGTAAGCGAAGCGCAGGCCGCCGACTGGCTGCACTACCTGGGACACATGCTTCAAAATGTGCCGCCTGCTTGGGTGACGGGCTGGCAGGACCTGCGGGTAAACTTCCTGCGTGCTCTCCAGTCACCTGAGGGATTCGCACCAGATTGGAAGTGCCGGGACAAGTACAATGCGCTGATCGACGCGGTCGCCAGCGCCTGGGGTTTAGCGTCCTGTCCGCCGTTGGAGGTGACCCCATGATCAGGAATACATCAAAGCCCGGACTTTGGCAGCGGGTTGGCCAGCGGCTGCAAGAGTGGTCACGTCCCAACGCGCTGTTTTGCTATGGGCAGCAGCACTCGCTTCGCTGGGTCGCCAAGCAGATCCAGCAGCACGGCGTCATCGTCGCCGATGAAGTGGGGCTGGGAAAGACGCGCATTGCGCTGCTTGTCCTGTTCGCCGTCTTGGAAGAGGGGGGAAACGTCGCGGCCGTCGTCCCGCCCGGTCTGATATTTCAGTGGCAGCAAGAGATTGATCAGCTGGTCACTGCACTGCAACATTTTGGAATTCCACTGTCGAAGCAATGGCGTGTGGTTCCGCTTCATACCTACGCAGATCTGTTCGACGCGGCAGCGCTGGGAACGGGGAGCCGCTATCCGATCGCCGCCAACAGGCAGGGTCGGTGGCTTCTTATCAGCCAGACGTTCGACATGTACATGGTCAAGGGCAATGCGCAGGCGTGGCGATTGGAACTTCCTGCGCTGATCCGTGCGATTCGCGAGGACGACGGAACGCAGAGCGGCAACAACCGTTGGCTTTTGTACAGGAACAAGCGCGAACGCCTGCATGTGGCCGATCGCGATAGGACTTGGTGGCGTAACCAAGAGACGGCAGCGAAGTATTTAGCTGGCCTGCGATACCCGCAGCAAATCGATCAGTTGCTGCAAGATGAGCGGCTTCGCCCCAATCGTGGTGATGACGAGGAGAGCAACTCCGCCTGCACAGCGTTTTTCAAAGAGAAGGGAGGAGGTCGTCAGCTACTCCGACATCTAATGGGGCGCCTCATGGGTCCACTAGATCTGCTGGTCATTGATGAAGCGCACAAGAGCCGCGAGGACGACGAACACCCTCATACCAGACTCGGATACTTGCTGGCGAATACACTGCAACGGGCATCAGAGGCACGGCATGTCAGCATGACCGCGACGCCGATCGAGCTAACGGCTGAGCAATGGATGGCGTTGCTGAAGCGTACAGGTATCGACAAAGATCCGGTCGCATTGGGTACGATCGAATGCGCGATCAAGTCGTTCGCTGCTGCGCTACAGCGAACACGAAGTTACGTGGACCAACCGGATGCGCTCGACGCCCTGGCAAAAGCGAGTAGGGACTTCGCAAACGCCTTACGGCCCTATGTCACTCGGCGCCGTAGGATTAGCCAAGAAGAGATGCAGGTGCTCTTGCTGCCAGAGTTGAGTGGGGCACATCCCCACCGCCAGATGAAAACCCACGGAATCCAGATCAAGCAGCTCGATGACACTTGGCGAAAGATGGTATTGGCGCTGGAGGGACAAGGTCTTGCTTCGAAGGGGGGCCCGTCCGAGCTAGAGCACCGACAGCGGCAGACGGATATCCGATACTCGTCCGGGCTGCGTGTCGAGTTCGAGCTGCCAGCGATCGAGGAAGGCACAACGCCCAGTCGGAAAGAACGGCGCATGCGCGCCTGGGCCATAACCCAGCAACGACTGTCGAATAGCCCAGAGCAAACCGCCAAGTCGTGGCTATGGACTCATCCACGCATCGTCCAAGCCGCAGACCGCATCGAAGCGCTGTGCCGGTATGACGGATGGGTTCCTCAAGAAAAGGTCCTGGTCTTTGGGCGCTTCAACGAACCGATGCGCGCACTGCGCGACATCCTGAATGCGCGCCATATTCTCCGCGTGTTGGATCGAAAAGGGACTGCATTCATGCCAGCCTGGCACATTGATGCAGATGAAGGTGTCCTGCTAAAACACGTTTACGATCAGTCGTTTGCCCCACAACCCCTTGACGGTGTGCTTAGGGACCAGCGGCAGACCGCTAGCTCCTTGGTCAAACTGCTCGCAGAGGCGCGCAGCCGTTACGAAGCGCGTCGTGAAAACCTACTGAGACGCATTCGCGCCGACCGCGAAGATTGGTTGGCTTCGCTGTCCCACGGTAAGTGGCTGATTCAGATTAGGGATGCAGCGCCAGAGAACTGGCAGAGCTTGGTGCAGATCATCCGTTCGGACGTCTTCGACATGCTGCTGCATGAAGGACATACCGATAAGCGACCGGTTACCGACGATGCCTTTTCAGCGCTTGTTGGACGAGTGGTCCGCGACCATGTTACCTGCATCTTCAATCGCGAGGTGGATGCAAAGGTCGACGGCAGCGATGACGATCAATCGAACGACTCGCCGGTCACAGAGGTCAATCGCGACCGGACCTGGGATGCACTGCCATGCTACTTGGATCGATATCTAAAAGAGCCGCGCAGTCCGTTCTGTCGTCTGCTCAACGGTGAGGATCGGCACGAAACCCGTCGCGCTATCCAGGCCGGCTTCAATCGACGGAATACAGGCCCATATGTCCTGGTTGCACAGAGCCAAGTCGGTCGCGAGGGCCTAAATCTGCACATGGCCTGTCGTCGCGTCTTCCTGTTCCATCCAGAATGGAACCCAGGGGTTATGGAGCAGCAGATCGGTCGCGTCGATCGCATAAAGAGCCTGTGGACCGAGCATGCAGCGGCGTGGCAGCAGCTGCATGCGGCGACGTCGCAGCATATCGACACTTATCCACGCATCGAAGTCGAGTCGCTGGTCTTCCGCGGCACCTACGACGAGTATCAGGCGAATGTCCTGCACAACCGCCGCAGCTCATTCAACGCCCAGCTATTTGGCGCACTGCTTGATGAAGAGTCACTGCTAAGAGTCCCCACCGAATACCGCGACCAGTTGACCCAGGCTGCACCAAGTTGGGAACCTGCCGACCAACTATAACCGTAGAACGCGCGAGCTTGACAGCAAGCTGTCCGCAGACCTTCCGCCGGTACACCGACGACAACTCGACCCTGTGCCACGTCAACCCAAGCCCGCCGCCTTGGTGTGACCAGGCGCACATTTGATTTGCCAAGGGTGGGGCGGTGGGCATGCAGTTAATTAATAGCTAGCTATCCCATCGCTGGGACAGCGACTCTGGACACGGACGTGGCAAGAGATATCTTCGGCCCGTCGAGAAAGCTTAATCGGCGGGGCATAAGATCGGCTTTTGATGCTGTGGGCGGACGCACAGAAGTCTGTTCGCTGGTTCCTGATCCCGGTATTTATCAGACCACACTGCTGGTTGGGGTGTCGTCCTGCGCCGCTAAGTTACTACCTTCGAGGTTCCAAAATTACATAAAGAGCAGCGTCTGTGCAGAAGGAGGCGTTAAGCCTATGCGGCTAATGCGAACCATACTACAGCGTAAAGCAACAGTGGAGCCCTGGCACTCTCAACGCGACAAGTCATATGTTTACGTTATGATTCGAGCCATCTCTGGAACTGCCCTATGAAGCGGAAGATCGATTTCCGCCACATCGCCCCCCGGAACGGCAGCCAAGACGACGCCTTCGAGGAGTTCTGCTGCCAACTTGCCCGCCGTGACCCCGCCGTCCCCACAGACAGCGAGTTCGTTCGCTTCCACGGAGCCGGTGGAGACGGTGGGGTGGAGTGTCTTTGGCGAGATGCGGCCGGCGACGAGTATGCCTGGCAGGCGAAGTTCATGTTCGACCTCACTAAAGCCAAGGCCGCTCTGGACGAATCCATTGCGACGGCTGTCAAGATCCATCCCCGCCTGCGCCGGTATGCCGTCTGCCTGCCCTTCGACCTCACGGGGCCGACGGGGAAGACCAAAAAAGACGGAACCCCCTCCTCAAGCCAGAAGGAGCGGTTCGACGGATACCGTGGGGATTGGGAAGCATTCGCCGCCGCGCAAGGGGTGCCGCTCAAGATCAGCCTCGAAACGCCATGTACCCTGCTTGACCGGCTGCTCCAATTCGACCCGAACGGTGGGCGGCTCAGCTTCTGGTTCGACGCGACTCTGTTTGGAAGCGAGTGGTTCGCGGACCACTTGAGCGACGCGACGCGGAGCGCTCGGCCTCGATACACACCGGAACTGCGCATCGGCACCCCCACCGCTGCTGTGTTCGACGCGCTCGGCCAGACCCACCGATGGCAGAGCCTGTCATCCGAGAAAGCTGATGCCCTTAAAGAAGTCGTGGCCAAGTGGCACCGGTCGGTCTCGGCGAAACAGTACGATCAAGCCGTGCCCGCCTTTCCGGCGCCACTCGTCGCCGACGGGCAGCAATGCCTCCAGTGCCTCAATCGCCTGATGCAGGATGTTGAGGCGTCAGCAGCCCGACCCGTCAGTCCGGCCGGGATCGACGCCCTTGGCAGGCAGGTTTCAGAAGCCTTGAGCCTGTTCTGCAGCATCGAAACTCTGCTCGCCCAGGACCTCGACACCCGGTTTGGAGAGGGGCGGGCCGACTCGCCAGGTTTTCGACAGTTTCAGGCCGCATATCAGATGAGCTTTCCCGCTGCCCACCTTGACTGCGCACGCGACGTCCTGAAAGGGCTAGAAGATGTCGCGGCATGGTTCAAGGAGCCGACGGCGAAGCTCCCGGGGGCGACCACCCTAGTCCTGCTCGGGCCGGCAGGGGCTGGCAAGACGCACGTCACCTGTGACGCCGCATACCTGAGGGCTAAGGACGGACTCCGCACGGTCGTGCTCTTCGGCGAGCGCTTCAGCCCAGCGGCAGATCCTTGGGAAAACGCGCGCCAGATGCTGGGGCTCCCGGCGACAATTGGACGAGACGCGCTCCTGACGGCGCTAGACGCGGCGGGCGAAGCGTCAGGTAAGCCGCTGCTCATCTGCATCGACGGCGTCAACGAGACAAAGCCGCGTACTTATTGGCAAACCCGTCTTGCCGAGATGGCGTCGCAGGTAGCGCGCCACCCATGGCTCAGGCTCTGCATCACCTGCCGTAGCGCATACGAAGCATCCGTCATGCCGCGCGGTACCTTCGAGGAAGCGACCGGAGCGGTGCGGGCAGTCCACCGCGGGTTTGCCGATATGGAGTCGACGGCGTGCCGAGCATTCTTTGAACATTACGGCCTAGAGCCACCGCCGCTCCCGGCGGTACACGAAGAATTCTCCAACCCGCTCTTTTTGCGCCTGCTCTGCGAGGCAATGAAGGCGGCCAGCATACATCGCCTGCCGTCTGGATGGATGGGGCTGTCCACCGTCATTAAGGCGTTCGTCACTCAGAAGAACGAGTTGTACGCGCTGCAGAATGATCAGCTTGCGTCGCACCGAGTGCCTGAGCGAGCGCTCCAAGCCCTTCTATCGGCCATGGAACGGCGGCAAACCTCGGCGCTCTCATTCGACGACGCAGCCGAGGCGGTAGACACTTCCGCAGGACAGGCGGTGCAGCGTTCCCTGACTGGCCCCCTCCTAGATTGGCTGGTACGGGAAGGGCTCCTCATCCTAGACGCTGGCCCCGATGGGGGTGAGCAAGTGCGGATAGCGTTCGAGCGCCTGGGCGATCACCTGCTGGCTGCCCGGCTTCTTGACGGCCTAGGAGGGGTGGACGCCGTCCGCAACGCATTCGCGCCGGGCGGCGCGCTCTGCGCGTATGTGGCCAACGAGCCGGATGCCATGAGGAACGCGGGCCTGGTTGAAGCTCTGTCCATACAAGTGCCGGAGCGCTTCGGCATCGAACTCATTGACTGTCTTGATGAGTCTGCCACGGGCGATAATTCGGACCGGCGCGATGTAATTTTGCGCTCGACCATTACCGCTTTGCCGTGGCGAGACCCCACTCACTTGACCGTGCGAACTGGCGGCATCTTACACGATCGGATGACCAACTTCATGGAGGCATTCGACGCCGCACTGGCCGTCGGACTGCAGCCCTCGCCCGTGGACGCCCTATGGATCCACGATTTACTGCGCCAGTACCCCATGGCGTCCCGCGATGGCTTTTGGTGCCCCTACCTGTACGGCAGCTACGAAAAGCGCGGCCAAGTCCACCGGCTCATCCACGCCGCCTTCGCCACCGACGTTGCCGCCGTTCCTAGCTCCGTGCGTCAGCGTTGGGCCGCCCTCCTTCTCTGGTTCTGCGCCGCCTCAGACCTGCGAGTGCGCGATTTCGCGACGAAGGCTCTGGTAGCGGTCACCGAACCCGAACCGGCTGTCTGGGCACGGCTGATAGAGCTGGCCGTCGATGTCAACGACGACTACGTGATAGAACGCTGCCTGGCCGCTGCCTACGGCACCCTGCTCCGGACGCAGAACGAGGAAGCCGTCCGCCTCGCGGCGGAGGCGGCGCACCGCTTCGTCTTCTCCGCCAGCGGTCACCGCTTCCAAAATGCGCTGATACGCGACCATGCCCGGTGCATCCTGGAGCTAGCGGAACATTACATCTGCCTTCCCACCGAGATATCTCGAACAGACTTCTTGCCTCCCTATGAGAGCGAATGGCCCCTGGCAATCCCGCCCAAGGCCGAACTTGACCAGTATGAGGGCGACGATGACCAGGCGCCGCGGCTGTACTCAAGCTGCTTCACCGATGACTTCTTCAACTACACGCTTGGACGGCTCGATCCGTACCTGGCTGGGGAGCTCGACAAGAACGTCGCTGCCCGGTGGGTATTCGGGCACGCCACATCGGCCCTAGAATATCTCGACAACCCTGAACTGGCTCGCTTCGACCGCCACTTGTGGGCTAAATACGGCGCGGGTCGGGGACGAGTTACTTGGGCAGAACGCATCGGCAAGAAATACCAGCGCATCTCTTTAGCGCGCCTAGCAGCACGCCTAGCCGACCATGTGACACCCAAGAGGGATCGATGGGACCCATTGCCGAAGCGTTCGCCCCTGAGCTTTGAAGCCGGTCGCGACATCGACCCTAGCCTCCTCGTCCGGCAAAGCAGCCAGGACGATGAGGCCCAATGCTGGTGGTTGCCGAAGTGCTTCCAATTTAACGAAACCGGGGGGGATGGAAAAGTATGGGTTTCATCCGTTGATGACATACTCGATCTCGCGAAGGTGCTCGCACCTAAACCGGGGTCAGAGGGACGCCGCTGGCTGCTCCTCGCCGGGTACCCACGATGGTCGGACTCCGCCGATAAACGAGACTCCGGCACCTATCGGATCGCCAACTTGGAGATCCTCAGCCACCTCGTTCCGAAGGACGATAGCGACGCTTTCTGGAAGTGGCTTTCTCGAACGCACCTCGAACACGGGCAGATGTCTGCCGGTGCCGAGTTCATCGACGGATACGCAGGTGAGTATCCATTCGCCACGGTCTTCAACGTCTACGAGGACAGCTACTTTTCTCGGGGAGGATACGGAGCGGACGTGCCCTGCCGCGACCGCATCGTTCCCACAAGCAACCGGCTGCTTTTGGAGAGCAACGACTCCTATCAGGAAGGCCACGTCGCATACCGTCTGCCTGCCCGCGTTTTCTTCGCTGAGCGGAGGCTCCGTTGGGACGGAGGGAGCGGATATGCCGACGCGACGACGGGCCGCCTCGTTCTTTGCGATCCCTCACTGAGTGCCCCTGGGCCGGAGGCGTTAGTGGCCGAGGAGGACTACCTGGGAGAGTTTTTGGTGCGGGCCGGGTACGACCTTTTCTGGACCGTTATCGGTGAGAAGATCAGTATGGAAAAACCTAGTGCATCGGCGCGGCTCACATTCACCCAAGCGTTGCGCTGGGACGGGCACTCGGTCAGGAAAGCGGTGATGCACCAACAGATCGAGTAGCCCTGCCCGGCACCCGCCGAGCTCCGGCTGCGCCTCCGACAGGCAAGTGCGCTAGGACTCAACAGAAGTGCGTCACTCACAACCCGTTTTCGGTCACTGATCTCCTTGCTCCAAAGACCGTAGTGGTTCGAATCCACAACGAACCTAAGACCTGCACTGCGGCCGCACTGTGATTTTCTGGCGGGTCTGGAGAGCAAGCGGTGATGCTGCTTGGTGTGGCAACTGCCGCGGCAGGGCTTGGCGGTCCAGAGCCAAGTTGGGGGCGGTCCGCTCCAGCCACCGCTCTTTGCCGACTTGCATTTCCCGCACCGCGCCGATGGCTAGGGTACACATCTGCGGATGAGTTCCCTTTTTGTCCGAATCGCCGATGACGTGATACACGAGTAACCCATGCGGGACAGACGCTGGCTAAAGCGCGCCTGGCTGTTATTGCTGACGGCGCTGCTCGCCCTATCTTCTCG
>Ga0116158_10004553_pt1 | contig 11829 bp, 10 predicted proteins | sample AD_UKC052_MetaG_FD_89883 | JGI IMG/M metagenome (GOLD analysis project Ga0116158, IMG submission 89883) | Active sludge microbial communities of municipal wastewater-treating anaerobic digesters from USA - AD_UKC052_MetaG | ecosystem: Engineered > Bioreactor > Anaerobic > Digestate | place: USA... | reverse complement strand
TGGCGAGGTGCCCTTGACTGATCATGGGGCCAATGATGGTTTTTTCATCCAGCGGATCTCCTACCGTGATGCGAGCAGCGCGTGCTGCAAATCGTCTGGCAAATTCTGCATATATGTTTTTTTGTACCAAGATGCGACTGCCCGCGGTACAGCGTTCGCCATTGTTGCTGAAGATCATGAAGATGGCCGCATCAAGTGCGCGATCTAAATCTGCATCGGCAAAGATAATGAATGGGCTCTTTCCTCCGAGTTCCATACTGAATTTTTTCAGACCTGCAGCCTGAACTATGCGGTTGCCTGTGGCAGTGGAGCCTGTGAATGAAATAGCACGCACATCAGGGTGCGAACACAGAGGTTCTCCAGCTTCCTTGCCAAAACCGTGCACGATGTTCAACACGCCATTTGGAATGCCAGCTTCCATGGCAAGCTCGCCCAAGCGCGCAGCTGTTAATGGCGAAAGTTCGCTCATTTTGAGAACTGCGGTGTTGCCGAAAGCCAAGCAGGGTGCGACTTTCCAAGTTGCGGTCATGAAAGGTACATTCCAAGGACTGATCAACGCGCAAACGCCTACAGGATGGAACAAGGTGTAATTTAAATGTGTAGGTGTTGGGTAAGTATGCCCATCGACTCGCACGCACATCTCGGCAAAGTAACTGAAGTTATCGGCCGCACGCGGCACCAACTGTTTAGCGGTTTGCGAAATGGTTTGTCCGGTGTCATTTGTTTCTGTTTGTGCAATTTCCGGCACGTGTTTGGCAATGAGTTCACCTAAAGTTCGGATTTTTTTTGCACGCTCAGGAGCGGCTAATGCAGACCATGCGGGAAAAACATCTTTTGCTGCCTGCACTGCAGCGTTAACTTCATTAACCCCACCAGAAGCGACTTCGGCTAAAACTTCTTGTGTTGCGGGATTCCTGGTTTCAAAGTATTGCTGGCTAGATACCGATTTGCCGTTAATGAGATGGTCAATGCGCATGAATGTGGTTCCGTGGTTTGGTTGATACAGTGGGTTAGCGACCGAACGCGTCATCCCCCACGATGGTGTTGACAAGACGGCCGATATTTTCAATTTCGCAAACGACTTCATCGCCTTCATTGACGTTGACAACACCCTTTGGTGTGCCAGTCAAAATCACGTCACCGGCCTGCAATGTCATGAAACTGCTGAGGTATTCAATGAGTGCCGGGATGTCGTTGATCATATTTGCTGTTGTTCCGTCTTGTGTCAGCTTGTCATTGACGCGAGTTGTGATTCTGAGTTTATGCGGATCAGGAACCAGTGCTGCCGGAACAAACCAAGGACCTAAAACGGTAGCACCATCACGATTTTTGACACGTAAATTTGGACGATACCAGTTTTCCAAATAATCGCGTATAGCGTAATCGTTGCAAACTGTGTAGCCTGCAACGTGCGTCATCGCGTTTTGACGACTAACGTGTTTGGTGGTTTTACCAATTACGACAGCAAGCTCACATTCATAATGCATGAACTGCACATTTGCAGGGCGACGCGTGTTGCCACAGTGACCGATGAGCGTACCGGGCCCTTTGATGAACACCAAAGGTTCGTCCTTAGCAGACACGGTGAGTTCTTTGCTTAATTCTTTGAAGTGGTCCGCGTAGTTCAGACCCAGTGCCAATATCGTGCCCACCTCAAATGGGGGCAACCACTGTACGTCACTGCTGGCGACGATGCGGCCATCATCTAACTTTAGGTCTGTATTGTGGGCTTGTGCACTGTGTATAGCGCCTCCATAGACCACGCGAGCGCTCGGTGTGGTGGAATTGCTCAGTACGCGCGCAGTGGAAGATGTCAATGCCTGAGTTTTGTGTTGTGATTCTTGCACCAGTGTGAACTGCACCGTATCTATTCCTTCGATGTGCGCTTGAATCTGATCGCCTACACATACCGACAGTGCTGGCGAGCTACTTCCCAGTAAGAGCACATCGCCAGCCTGTAAGGTCATGAATTCAGTCACTGCAGCAATGAGTTTGGCCACATGTCGCACGCGTTCGCCAGTGGTCCCTTTAGTCGTTTGCTGGCTATTAACAGTCACAGATGTGGCTAGATTGTCAGGGTTGATATTGACCGATGCTTGAGTTACCTGTCCCATGACAGTAAAACCATCGCGAGCCTTCAATCGCACATTCGGACGGTAGTGGCTGCTACTTGGTAAGCTGATTTCCACCACCGAAATATATCCCGCAATGACGCCGGCTGCTTCTGATTCGGAAATGTTGCATGCAGTTTGTCCAATGACGATCCCTAATGATAGGCCGATCTCAACCATGTTGGTGTCGTTAGGCACGCCAATGATAGAGCCGCTGGCGCACAAGGTGTTTCGAGGTCTCACCTGTAAAACTGGAAATTGAGGTGCAGATTTATATGGCGCAGCGTTGACAGCGTCGCCCATATTTTGCAGTTGGGGCGCATGGTTGAGCAATGCGCCATACACCGTACCTGAAAGATTCCAGGGGGCAAAACCTATGGACGACCAACACGTTGCTAACATGGATGACTCTCTGTGAATTTAAAAATCGACAAAAATACTTATATATAAGCAAATATATTGCTTATATATAAGCAAGTCAATAGGTATTAAATATTTCCAGCTAAAAAATCCTGATGTAATTCATCTTTGCTTGATAATTCGATCATGTCTGTTTCAAAGATTAATCTACCTAAGAGAAATGTGCCGCTGTTGCTTTTGCATGTCCGCGAACTTGTGATGGCAAGGTTTCGTCCCATGTTGAATGAAGCGGGTGTGACCGAACAGCAATGGCGAGTGTTGCGTGCATTGATAACGGATGGATCGCTTGAGCCACGACAAATCGTGATGACTTGTTGCTTGTCCAGTGCCAGTCTCGTTGGCATACTGGTGCGCATGGAAGATTTGGGATTCATACACCGCAAACCAATTGAAGGTGATCAGCGCAAGGTACTGATTTGTGCTTCTGCGAAAGGAAAAAAACTGGTAGAAAGACTAGCTCCGCGCATTGATGCAACATATGCGCGTTTGGAAAAAGATCTTGGATCGGATTTAATGCAAAATTTGATTGAAACTTTAGACACGGCTTTTGAACGCTTGGGTTCTAACTAGCAGACGCTTTATTTTCAATTTAGATTTATTTCCCAATCAACTCGTTCAGTTTTTCTGCCTCAAAAGAATCTTGTCGATGTGCATCAGATGGCACGCAGTTGTCGGCTTTGTTTTGTGCTGAGAGTTGTTCGATGGCTTTCCACAAAAGTGTGATTTGGTGGTCTTGGCTGGCGGCGCCATCGACCAAACCACGCAGTGCTTGACTCACAGGGTCGTCTTCGTTGGTGATGCCGTAAGCGTTGAATTTGGGATCTTGGGTGGTCACATCGGCACTGGTGTCATCCTTGCTGGGAATGATGCGTGCTGGTATACCGACGGCTGTTGCGCCCGCTGGTACAGGTTTAATCACCACCGCGTTGCTGCCGATTTTGGCGTTGTCACCCACCACAAAGCCGCCCAGTACTTTGGCACCCGCACTCACCACGACGTTTTTACCTAAAGTGGGGTGGCGCTTTGCGCCTTTGTAAAGCGATGTACCACCCAAGGTCACGCCTTGGTAAATGGTGCAGCCGTCGCCAATCTCAGCGGTTTCACCCACCACTACGCCCATGGCATGGTCGAAAAAAACACGTTCACCCACGACCGCAGCGGGGTGAATTTCAATGCCAGTTAAAAAACGTGAAATGTTTGACACCCAACGCGCCAACCACTTCAAGCCCATGCCCCAACAGGCGTGCGCAAAACGGTGCAACACCACAGCGTGAAAGCCGGGGTAACTGGTGATCACATCCCAGCGCGTGCGCGCTGCGGGGTCGCGGTCTAAGATGCATTGAATGTCGGATTGGATGCGCTTGAACATGCCTTAAGTTTAATGCAGGTTGAAAGAATGTTCCGTCAAACCTTGTTAAGGCTTTTGTGGGTTAGGTGATTGTGCAAAGTCACTTGTTCCTACAACAGTGGGCGCTGGACCAAGCCAAGACACATTTGCAACTTTCAGCAAGCGGTCCACATACGCAAACGCGCTGCGGTTGCCACCACTTCTTTTGATTTTGAGCCGCACCACTTTGTCGGCTTTTTGAGCTGCTTGCAAGATAGGCAGCAACTGTTCGCTGTTGGTAATGACCACATCGTCTATCGCTTCTAAATAATCACCAGTTTGCAATTCTGCTGCGCTGCCCAGTGAGCCGGGTTCAATGAAATGTGCACGCACGCGGGGCAGGGTGAAGTCTTGAATGTCTCTGAAACCACTCACTGCAAACAACACGCCTGATGCTTTCACGCCCGTGCGATTGCGTAAATCATCTTCTACCTGCAATTTGCCTTGCACGCTGACAGCTTTGCCCGCACGCTCGACGCGCAAATCTATGGCATCGAGCTGGCCACGCAGTTTGTCAAATAGCTGTGTTTCATTGTCAATTTTGCCGGGCTTGTTGCCCACTTCCAAAATCACGTCATCGGCTTGCAGGGGCAGCAAATCTTTGGCTAAAAAGGTTTTGGCCACGCGCAATATTTTGCGATCGTCCAGATCGGTGTAATAGACCACGGGTGCTTTGGGCGGGCTGGGGTTTTTACCCTCTTTGAGCAAGTTGATGATGGTGCAGGCGTATTTCATGCTCACAGCAAAATTGGTGTTTTGCGAACCGCGCACAGTAGACGTGTTCACGCCAATCACTTTACCTGTGCTCATGCTGATGAGTGGTCCACCCGAATTGCCAGGGTTGATGGGGGCATCGGTTTGTAGCAGTTCTGATTCGTGGCGATTACTCACGCCAGAGATAATGCCCTTGGTGCCCGTGTATTTGAAACCCAGCGGGTGACCAAACGCGCCTACTGGGTGACCAACCGATGGCAAATCGCCACACCACAGCGGCGCATCTGACACATTGTTAGCGTTTTGCACCGATGCGCCCACTTCCAGCAGCGCCAAGTCCAAATAGGGGTCCACATACAGTTTGTTGGCCAATACAAAATCGCCATTGCGCACAGAGACTTCCACGCGTGAAGGCGAGCGGCTCACCACGTGTGCATTGGTCAACACCCAGCCACGCGATTTGTCGATTACAAAACCCGCACCGCGCGATGTGCCTGCGGAATCGCCAGAAAAAGGAGTAAGCGTGGAAGTTTTGATTTCGACCGTGAAATCCAGCGCCTTCTTGTAAACTGCTTCGGTCGCATCCACTTGGGCTGTGGCGCAAGATGAGCACAGAAAAGCTGCGATGAATGCTGAGGCCAGTTGGGCATAGCTGGTGGAGAGTGAGTTGTTCATGGATTGAATCATGATTGGATGTTACAGCTATATCAATTTGCCCGTTGACAGTCAGCCTTTATTTTGCTGACACGGATGCCGCTTGCGACATGGCTTTGGCAATGCCGCGCAAAATGTGAATTTCTTCTGGGCTCAATTGTGCGCGGTTGAACAACTGGTTCAGCCGTGGCATGAGTTTTTTGGGGGCCGCAGGGTCTAAAAAACCAATGTCGGTGAGCGATTGTTCCCAATGTTTTAGCATACCTGTGATTTGTGAAGCGTCGGTCAAATCAGGATCAGAGGTATTTGCAGGTTCGACATCGGTAAACCCACCCATTGCCAAGCGCCACTCATAGGCAATTAATTGGATGGCAGCACCCAAATTGAGCGAGCCGAATTTTGGATTGGTTGGAATTGAAAGAGCCACATTGCAGCGGTACACATCCTCATTGCTCATGCCAAAACGTTCTGAACCAAACAAGAAGCCCATGCCAAATGCACCGCCATTGATTTCAGCATTGTTATATGCCAAATCTGGCTCTATACGGCGTATTTGTTGCCTAGTTTGCTCTTCTTTTAATAGCAGTTCAAAATGCTCTCGTGGTGCGCGTGTGGGTGGGCCAAAGTCACGCGGCGTCATCGCCGTCGCGCACAAATGTGTCATGCCATCCAGCGCTTCGTCCAGTGTTTCCACAATGCGGGCGTTGTTCAATACATCCAAAGCACCGCTGGCACGCTGAATCGTCTCTTCGCGTCGCAGCACATTCGCCCAGCGCGGTGCCACCAGCACCATGTCACCAAAGCCCATGGTTTTCATCGCCCGCGCCGCTGCGCCCACGTTGCCGGCGTGGCTGGTGTTGATGAGAATGAAGCGGGTTTTCATGCGGTTAAAATAGGTATATTGTATGGATAGCTGTTCTACGGCTTCTGTACGCAGCCACAAACTGCCATCGCCGCAGTTTTTTAACCCGCTCTTCACTACAACTTATGTCACTCAATCTACACCCTATGGTCAACGTCGCTGTCAAAGCGGCACGCGCTGCTGGCGCACTCATCAACCGCGCTGCGCTGGACATTGAATCTGTGCGCGTCTCTGCCAAACAGGTGAACGATTTTGTGACAGAAGTGGATGTGGCCTGCGAAAAAACCATCATCGAAACCCTGCTCACCGCCTACCCAGGGCATGGCATTTGGGCAGAGGAATCCGGCTCAGCACAAGGTGCGCAGGATTCTGACTATGTGTGGATCATTGACCCACTGGATGGCACCACCAATTTCATTCATGGCATGCCCATTTACTGCGTCAGTATCGCGCTGGCAGTCAAAGGCAAAATTGAACACGCTGTGATTTACGACCCCACTCGCAATGATTTGTTTCACGCCACCAAAGGGCGCGGCGCTTTCATGAACGACAGGCGCATTCGTGTGAGCAAACGTATTCACATGGAAGAGTGTTTAATTTCAACCGGTTTTCCTTACCGCGCTGGCGACAACATGCCCAAGTACTTGGAAATGCTGGGCGAAATCATCCCCAAATGCGCAGGCGTGCGCCGCCCTGGTGCTGCGGCATTGGACTTGGCCTACATTGCGGCTGGTTTTGCCGATGGCTTTTTTGAATCGGGTTTGCAGCCTTGGGATGTAGCCGCAGGTTCCTTGTTGATTCAAGAGGCGGGCGGTTTGGTCGGTAATTTCACAGGCGAAGCCAACTTCTTAGAAACCGGCGAATGCATCGCTGGTGCACCCAAAATCTACGCGCAATTGGCAACGACTTTGAGCAAGTACAGCCAATTTGCCAGCGCCGGAGAAAAAGCTGCTGTACGGCAGAGTTTGAGTTTGAAGCGAAACAAGGCTTAATTTCTGTACGGCTAACTGCGTTTTAAATGCCAAATTGGCAAAATTAAGTGGTCTTGGTTTGAGATTTGCGCCAGTTGGAAACTGTGCAATCAAACTGGCGTCTGAACCAAAAAGCAAACGCACTGGCGTTGGAAAAGCCGAGTAACTCAGCCAACTCGGCCAGTGGTCTGTCACTGTCGCGAATTTGTCGAACAGCCAATTCTTTGCGTACCGATTGCATCAAAGATAAAAACGTTTCACCTTCTTGTAATAAGTGCCGGTGCAAAGTGCGTCTGTTCATGGACAAATGTTGTGCCACTTGGTCGGCAGTGCAACGCCCACCAGGTAACAGTGCCGCTATCAATTGTCTAGCAGCATCACTGGTGTTGCTGCTGCTTTTTGACAAGGCTTGGTCTAAAAACCTGCGTGCATAGGGTGCCATGCCCGATTCGGCGGTTGGCAGTTTGGCTGACAAATCTCGTGCCGAGCACACAATGCCATTGAAGCTGCTGTTGAAATCCAAATTTGAACCAAACAACTCGCGGTGGGTGCTTAAATCTTGGGGAGGACGGTGCATGAAGCACACGCGTTTGGGTTTCCAACTCTCGCCCATGAGTTCAGTCAAGATGCGGTACATCACACCTACCGCCAACTCGATGGATTGGCGCACGCCTGTTCTGCCATCGACTAAAAATTCTTCGCGAATAATGACCAAATCCCCATGGTCTTCAATTCGTGTCAGCAATGAGGCATTCAGCAATCGCAGATAGCGCGACATGGTGTCCAAAGCCTGACGCGCAGTGGGCTCTTCGCGCAACACAATGCTGATAGGGCCTAAGTTGGATATGCGTCTGCCACGCACCAGTTGCAAACCAAAATCCTCCGCACCTGCGGCAGTTGCGCTGGTCTCTAGCAATTCTCGTGCTGCTGTGATGCTGATGGGTGTTTCAGGGTCGTCCAAACAACGTGGACTCAAACCCACTTTGCGCATCATTTGTTGGGGGTTGAGCTTGAGTGAACGCGCCAACTCTACATAACCATTCAAGCTGGCACTGCGTATAACTCGTACGTTTTGCATTATTTTTAGATTAATTCTTCGTCAATTTCTGCGAACAAATGGTCATGTGCTTGGATATCGGAATGGGCATAAGGGTGAACCCGAATGTTGTCCCAAATTAAACATTTAATGTCCCAAAATATACATTAATTTGCGGTTCTTGTCGATATATTCGCCTCACCAAACAAGATTTATGCTTGGTGCTGAATCAAAACCGACAACACTTTAGGAGACACCATGTTCAAACTGAAATCACAAAGCCAAGTTTCGCGTCTATTGGCTGCAACCCTCATCGCATTTGCACCCATGGCGATGGCTTGGACCGATAAACCCGTGAAATTACTGGTACCAGCACCAGCTGGTGGCACCATGGACGTGGTGGCACGCATTGTGGCCGCACAGTTGTCTGCCGATATCGGTCAACCTGTCGTGGTAGACAACAAACCCGGAGCTGGCGGCGGTATCGCCGTGCAAGCCATGAATGCTGCAGCGGCCGATGGACAAACCATCATGGTGACGGCCAGCAATGTGTTGACAGAAATTCCACATGTGATGAAAACAGGCTTCGATCCATTGAAAGATGTGAAGCCGATTGCCACTTTGGCGCGTGCCGGTTTGGTCTTGGTTGGCAATGCTGCCGTACCGGCTGACGATTTGAAAGCACTTGTTGCGTACTTGAAAGCCAACACTGGCAAGATGAGCTATGCCAGCTACAGCGCGGGCACCGTGTCGCACTACGCTGGTAGCATCTTCAACCAAAAAATTGGCGCGGACATGCAACACGTGCCATTTGCGGGTTCACCACCAGCATTGCAACAAGTGATGGGTGGTCAAATTCCCATCATGTTTGACGGCATCGTGACTTCGATGCCGCAAATCAAGGGTGGCAAATTAAAAGCTTACGGCGTTGCTTCAAAAGTCCGTTCTGCACACTTGCCCAATGTCCCAACCTTGGCAGAGCAAGGATTCCCTGAGCTTGATTTCAGCAATTGGTTGGGCGTGGTGGCATCTGCAAAAATAAGTCCTGAAATGGCAGCCAAAATCAATGCGGCGGTGCTAAAAGCAGCGGAAGCGCCTGCTGTGAAAGGCAGAATGGCTGCCGTGGGTTTTGAAGCCAATCAAGGATTGAGTTCAGCCGAATTGTCGCAAGTCGTGAAGACGGACTTTGACCGCAATGCGGCCATCGTCAAACAATTCGATATCAAAGCGCAATAAGCTTTTTGTACGGAGAAAGTCCATGTCAACTACCAAAACCATGCGCATCGAACCCATGACATGCTCGATTGGTGCAGAGCTTGTCGACGTGAGTCTGGGTGACGCTGTGCGTGACGATGGCTTGTTCAATGAAATTTACCAAGCCTTGCTGAAGTACAGAGTGTTGTTCTTGCGTGATCAGACTTTGGACAAGTTGTCACGTGTTGACCACATGGCTTTCGCACAAAGATTGGGGCAGCTTGAGACGCACCCCATGGCACCCAGCCACCCTGAGGCGCCTGGCTTGGTGCAAATTTATAAAAACCCTGACAGCCCCATTGACCGCTATGAAAACGCTTGGCACACCGATGGCACATGGCGTGAAACTCCCGCATTGGGTTGTGTGTTGCGCTGTATCGAATGTCCGTCAGTGGGTGGTGACACGATGTGGGCGAATATGGTCTTGGCTTATGAGCGACTACCTGATGCGGTGAAGTCACAAATTGATGGTTTGTGGGCAAATCACAGTTTCAACAGCTCTTTTGCCTCGGCCATGCCGCAAGACAAGCGCTTAGCAATGAAAGCGCAATATCCCGATGCTGAACACCCCGTTGTGCGCACGCACCCTGAAACGGGTGAAAAGACTTTGTTTGTTAACTCATTCACAACACACTTTCTGAATTATCACAACAAAGACAATGTGCGCTACGGGCAAGATTACAGCCAAGCGGCAGGGGATTTGTTGCAGTATTTGCTCGCACAGGCAGAAATTCCAGAGTACCAAGTTCGCTGGCGCTGGAAGCCCTACAGCATGGCGATATGGGATAACCGCAGCACGCAACATTACGCTGTGATGGATTACCCGCCATGCCATCGCAAGATGGAGCGAGCGGCGATAGTAGGTGACAAGCCTTATTGAAAATAAGCAAAACAAGCTAAGCAGCGATAGATCAATCGCTAGTTAGACCTCATTTATTTGTAAAGGAAAAAATCATGAACTTCATGGATGGATCACTGTTTCCCGAAAACCAAGAAAAACTCGTTATCACCTGTGCGCCCTATGGCCCCGAGTGGATGCCCAGCGATTTCCCTGAGGACATCGCCATCACGATGGAAGACCAAATTCAAAAGGCGGTGGACTGCTACAACGCAGGTGCAACTGTTTTGCATTTGCATGTGCGTGAGCTGGATGGCAAAGGCAGCAAGCGATTGTCTAAGTTCAATGAACTGATCGCCGGCATACGAGCACGTGTGCCTGATTTGATTATTCAAGTTGGCGGGTCCATCAGTTTCGCACCTGAAACTGAAGGTGATACCGCTAAATGGTTGAGTGATGATACGCGTCACATGCTGGCAGAGTTAAAACCGACACCAGACCAAGTCACCATTGCCATCAATTCAAACCAGATGAATGTGGTAGAACAAATGTGTGATGCAGATGTAAAAGGTACTTCGCTTGATGTTGGTACAGACATGTACCGCGCCTACCGCGAAATGACCATTCCAGCAGGACCAGAATGGGTAGAAGAACATATCAAGCGCTTAACCGCGAATGGCATTCAAACACACTTCCAATTGGCCAATATCACACAGCTAGAAACCGTCGAACGCATGATGCGACGCAATGTGTGCAATGTGCCATTGATATTGACTTGGGTAGCCATCGGTGGTGGTTTTGATGCCCCCAATATTTATAACTTGGCCAACTTTGTTCGTGCCGTGCCTGATGGTTCGGTTTTGACTTTGGAAACCAGTATGCTCAATGTATTGCCAATCAATATGATGGCGATTGCCATGGGCTTGCATGTGCGCTGCGGCATTGAAGACAATATCTGGCAGCAAGATCGCAAGGCAAAAATGGGGTCCGTCAAACAAATCGAGCAATTGGTGCGCATATCACGCGAATTTGGACGCGAAGTGGCCAATGGCAAAGAAGCGCGCAAAATTTACCGCATGGGCGAATTCTATAAAAATGCCGATGAAACATTGGCTAAAAATGGATTTGCACCCAATCGCAAAGCTGGCCAACGTGGCTTTATGCAGCACGCTTGATTCATTCAATAATTAGGGAGATATCACTTGACCAAAGCCATCCGCTTTTACGAAACTGGCTCGGCCGACGTGCTCAAATACGAAACGGTAGAGCTGGGCAATCCCGGTCCTGGCGAAGCCCGAGTGCGCCACACGGGCATCGCGGTCAATTTCATTGACATCTACGTTCGCACCGGTTTGTACCCGGCGCAACTGCCCAGCGGTTTGGGTTCGGATGCGGTCGGCGTGGTCGAGGCTGTGGGCGAGGGCGTTACCGACATCCAAGTCGGTGACCGTGTGGGATATTTGATTGGGCCTCAAGGCGCCTATTCTGAAGCCCGCGTTATGCCGGCGCAATTCCTCATCAAGTTGCCAGATGGCATCAGCGACAGCGTGGCTGCCACATTGATGATGAAGGGCATGACCGC
>Ga0116158_10004538_pt1 | contig 11858 bp, 6 predicted proteins | sample AD_UKC052_MetaG_FD_89883 | JGI IMG/M metagenome (GOLD analysis project Ga0116158, IMG submission 89883) | Active sludge microbial communities of municipal wastewater-treating anaerobic digesters from USA - AD_UKC052_MetaG | ecosystem: Engineered > Bioreactor > Anaerobic > Digestate | place: USA... | reverse complement strand
TGCACGCTCAATAATTCTTTCCCGGACGTTTTTCTCACCTTTCATGCGCGGCACTGGCAATCGATAGATACTTCCGAATTTCAAATATGTAGCTCCCTCAATACGAATCGTCCAATCAAGGACAAATGAGTTCGTAAAACTCATTAAATAGAGCATATCTCGGTAAGGCGATGGCGAAAGACCCTTGGTAACAACTACCGTCACATTGTGGTTACAGGTGACTCTCTTAGGGATGATAGCGCTTATCAAAGTTCGTTCATTCGTAGGTGATGCGATCGCACGGAAAACGAGTTTATAATCATCACAAGTCTGCCAGTCTGTGTTATCGCCCCTCTGCGGAAGGTTGTGCCGCACGTCTTCGATTGCGAGAAAATAGCGTGGTTCGCCATACTTGCCGTTAAACTGCCAGAAAGAACTGCCCTCGTATAAGGGTAATCGGTTTTGGGCTGGTTGTGTTGTAAACAGATGACTGTCGTTCGTCATGTGAAACTCGACAATAAGCTTTACATTCCAACTCTCAGTAGATGATTCTCCCAAGGCTGGATGTTTTAACAGTTTGCGTAAGATGGCCACATCAGTAGCACACTGAAATTCTAATATTGCGAATGTGTCAGGGGAAAAAGAATCTATCATGTCTTTAGACAACCATATGGCATTTTCTTTTGGAAAACTTCCTAGTTCTTCCAAATCGTGTCGAACAAACGCTGCGGGGAAATCGTTGGTTGGCTGTCCTTTTTGGAGTGTTAAGATCGCAAACTTAAAACGGCTATCAACATTTTCGAAAATGACTTTACGATTCTCGAATGAAAACAGCCCTGTTACAGTTGTTTGCAAAAACAACATTTTCCGGAGTTGTTTTGCGCCGATGTCAGTATAAACACTACTTGGAACAACTATGCCGCAATAACCGTGATTACGCAGCAAGTTTACACATTGCTCAGTAAATAGTTTGTAGAGATTTATATCAGAACTAACTCTTTTACCCTGAACCACGCTGATTTGATTTTGATATTGCGGCGCTGATCTGAAAAACGCTGCGACATGTGGGTATTCGCTTAAATAAGTCAGCCAGGCTTCGACTATCTCTGGATCTTTCAGTATTTCCGTTTTCTTTTGTTCAAATTCCCTGATTGTCATTTTCTTCTTCGAAACTAAATCCGAGTACTCGTTAAAGAACTCCTTTGCCTCCGGAGTCAATATTTCCCATGGTGGGTTGGTGATGATGGCGTCGAAACCGCCTTTGGCCAGAATCTGATCGAATTCGTAGCCCCAGTGGAAGGGTTTGAGGGCCTCGATGTCGAGCACGGTGAGGGCGCGGCGTTCAGGCTTGCCCTCCTTGTTCTTCTTAGCGTCCCATGTGGCCTGCTCGTAGCGGATGTCGAGCGACTGGAACTGCTCCAGCAGAAGGCGGTTCAGCATGGTCTTGGCGGCGTTCTTCTTCTGCTCGATGCCGTCGCGAAGCTCCTGCAGATCGTGGCCGAAGCCCGTCGCGCGCCGGTAGAGGTCGATCAGGTGGTTCTTCTCCTCCAACAGCTCCGCAAAGCGCTGGCCGTGGAGCCGCGCCAGATACTCGCGCTCCTTCTCCTTGCGGGTCTTGCCAGGCGCGGACTCCACAACGAAACCCAGTTCGTCGGCGCTGGGCTCATGCACGAAGATCATGCGCTTCTGCTCGACGGCCGTGTCTGTGAGCGCGTCGAATTTCGCAGGATCGACATGGAGCAGGCCGATGAGCGAGTTGCCCGGCATGATGTTGAACTCGATGTTGGGCAGCGGTTCCAGTTCATCGGCGGTCTGGGCGGAGGCGACCAGGGCGAGGAAGAGGCGCAGCTTGGCGATTTCGACCGCCTCCTCCATAATGTCCACGCCGAAGAGGTTGTTGGTGATGATGCTGCGTTTGATGAAGTAGGCGACGCTCTTGTGCTCTTTCTGAGTCTTCTTCAGCCACTCCTGCAGCTCGCGGCTGTTCAGGAACTCGATCTTGCCGATCACGGCGGCATAAACATTGATCAGCGTCTTCATGGCCGAGACGAGGAAGGCGGCGGAGCCGCAGGCCGGGTCGAGCAGGCGCAGGTTCGGCAGCACGTCATGCAGGAGTTTCTTGCAGAGCGGGGCGTCGAGGTTGAGCAGCAGGTCGCCCATCGATTCAAACGGACGGGAGGCCTTGCCGTCGCCCGCGGCGACGCCGTCGAGAATCAATCGGTGGATGGTCCGCTCGCATAGATATTCGGTTATTTCAGGGCGCGTGTAGTAAGCGCCGAACGCTTTCTGGTTGATGTACTTCTCGAAGATGTAACCCAGCACATCGGGGTTAATCTCGTTGTCGTCGCCGCGGGGCGTATCGTTTAGGTTCCAAGAGTAGCTCTGAAACAGGGCAAAAAGGTTTTCGAATGCCTGATCCGGTACGGCGATCTTTGGCCAGCGGATTTCGATGGGGTGCGGCAGGAAAAGGCCGCCGTTGAGATACTTGATCTTGCCAAGCAGTGCGTTGACTTCGTCGGTGCGCTTGACCTCCGGCTTGGCGAAGCCCTCGAAAAACAGCACTTTGAGAAAACGGGAATAGTAACGGTCAGCGCCCTTCTTTTTGCTCTGGTCGAGTTTGGTCTGGAGGTAAAACTCGTCGCCGTTGTCCAAAAAGAATTTCCTCTGCAGGAAGTAGATGAACATCAGACGGTTCATCAGCACCGACGCATACCAGCGCTTGTCGCGCTCGTCGTCAATGCCGGTGATCAGATTCAGGAACGCAAGGTGTTGCGACTGGAACTCGCCGTAGAACTTCTTGGTGACGCGCTCGATGTCGAGGGCCTGCTTGAGCCGGGCCGTGACCTCGAGCAGCGGCACGTGGCCGCTGTCGTCAAAATCGGCGAAGTCCACCGCCAGGGCGCTCAGTTTGCTCAGCAGCAGGTCGCCGGACTGGCCATGCACAAAGATGTGGCTGCGGGGAACGAGCTTCTTGTCCTGACGCTTGGCCCAATACCACACGCTTTGCGATGGCCTGTTGCTATAAGACTTAATGGCGTCCACGAAGATCAAGACGTTCTCGTGGTGGAGCTTGGCGATTTCCTTGTGGATGGCGGCGCGTCCGGCGGCATCGGGGATCGGGCCGTCATCCGTGAGGATCTCGATAACCACGACCCCCGAGAGTTGCGCGACTTCACGGCGAGTGCATGTGAGGTCTTTAACCGCCATCGGCACGGGCTTGGATGAAGACGGCTTGGACCAGCCCAGCTCCTCGATGAAGAGGCGGGTGAAGTCGAAAGTTTTCAAGCAGTCGCGTGCGTTCTGAAGATTCATGGTCATCCAATCCGGGGGTGTGCGGCGATGCCGCACTCGTTGAGGAAATCACACTGCCGGCAGCGCTTGGTCCGACGGTCCAGCTCTTTGGAGATCCCGAAGCATCCGGGGTGCTTGACCGGGGCGGCATCGGGTGAGGCTTTGGGCGTCAGCCGCCAGGAGAAGCCTTTGAACCATTGGCCGGCACCGGACAGGTGTTGCCCCAGTCGGACGGTGATGTCGCCGGCCTGGTCGAGGGACTCTCCGAAGATATGGATGGCATTGCCGATCCCACCGGTGAAGGCGAGCAGTCCCATGGCATACACGCCATAGTCTTGCCAGAAAGAGCCTTCGCCCGAGTCTTCGGCGGTGACTTCAAGCCGAAGGCCGTGTTGTGCCGTCAGTTCTTTGAGAACGCGCGAGAGCGCGTGATAGCCTTCCCGTGTGCACGCCTTGCGTTCGTCTTCGGTGAACGCTTGGTTCCTGGGTTTCCGGAAACGGAGCGTGAAGACGGCGACCTCGCCGCTGTCCGAAGATTCGACGGCGTGACCGGTATTTCGGAGGCCAAGCGAGCAGATGACGTGGGGTTCGGTGCTGTCGGCATCCTCCGTGACGCGGCAGAGGCGGGCATCGGCCCGGAGGGCGATCACGAGGTCGGCAAGTTCCTGGTCGCCGATGCCGCTCTTCAGCTGACGGTTGAGCGTGTCGGTGGCGGACTGAAGCAGCGGGAACTTGTAGATGTCCTCGATCGCGTTACGAAGTTCGGGCAGATCGAAGAGCGTGCCTTTGACCTCCTGTGCGTGGGCTTTGAGGCGCTCATAGGTGCGGAAGCGCGCGCCGGACGGGCGGCCGAGCTGACCGCCGACGGACCGCTCGGTTTCGACGATGAGCGTGACGCCTTTGGCGACCATCTCGTGGTGGTCTTCGTGGCGGGGCACGGCGGGCGTATCGGGCGCGCACTCGGCGGCCTTTAGAATAGCGAACTGGGATTCCGTGACGCTCTTGCCGGTCTTGTCGATCCACGCCAGCGCGTCGTTGCCGTCGGCGGTGCGCAGATAGACGAGCGCGCCTTCCGGCTGGTCCGGACGCGGTAGATGGGGCCGCGTGGAGTAGACCACGTTCGGCATGGCCGGGATGATTTTCTCGATCTCGGGGTCGCGGTCGATGGCATTCTTCCAGATCTGGTAAGCGTATGATGCGAGGTCCACTTCGGTGTCATCGTCGCCGTCCAGAATGCCCGCTTTCTCGGTAAACAAGTCGCGCACGGTCTGGGAGTCAGCCTGATCCTCGAAGAAGGCCTCGTCAGCGCCGACGACTTCGGCGTTCTCCTGGAGGCGTTGCCGCACGCGGGAGCGGAGGCGGATTATGCGCTCGACGCCATCCGCCGGCAAGAACGAATAACAGAGGATGGTGTCGGACTGTTGGCCGATACGGTCGACGCGGCCCGCGCGCTGGATGAGCCGGATGATGGCCCAGGGCAGATCGAAGTTGACGACGACGGAGCAGTCTTGGAGATTCTGGCCCTCGCTGAGCACATCGGTCGCGAGGACGATCCGCAGTTCGTCTTCACGGGACACTTTGTCGCGTTTGCCGTTGCTGACCGGGCTGAAACGGTAAGCGACGGCGGTCGGGTCTTCAGAGTCGCCGGTGACTCCTTCGAGCGCCGTGAACCCTCTGGCCTTAAGCTGCTCGCTCAGATAGTAGACGGTGTCGGCAAACTGGGAGAAGAGCAGGACTTTGTCCGTCGGGTGCCTGTCTTCCAGAAGGGCCAGCAGGGCTTGGAGCTTGGCGTCGCGGGCGGCGTCCCAGCCGCCCGCGTTCTTGAGCACCTGCATCAGGGTCTTGGCGTCTTTCAGCAAGTCTTCCGCGAGATCGGACGCAAACAGCTCGGGCTTCAGCCATTTGAAACGGCGGCGGAATTGGGCGGCATAGGTGTCGTAAATGTCCGAGGCTCTGGCGCGGAGTTCCTTTTCGGTCATCACCTGGCGGACCGTTGACAGAGGGTCGCGCTCCGAACCGTCGTCGTCCGTGTCGGCGGCGGCGTCCCAAAGATCGGGATCTTCGTCACCTGCGGCCTCGTCGAGCAAGCCCATGTCCTGTGTGCCGATGGGGAGCGGCAGACCCTTCTCGATGGCGTGCAGGCAGATGAAGTTGCGCAGGATGTGGCGTTCGACAGACAGGATGAAAGAATGGCCGCTGCTTTCCAGCCGCTTGAACAGGTTTGTGCGGCAAAAGCCCTTGAGCCGCATGCCGGCCCGAGAGAGGTCTGCCAGCACCTTGGCCTCATCGGGTGAGGGCGACTTGTGAGGCGAGGCCTGCTGATAGTTGCCCAGCCCGTAGCGGGGCAGCGTCAGCCGGTTGACGGCGTCGACCACATCATCGGCAAACAGGCGGGCGTACTGGTCGCCGGGATCCTTTTCGGTGATTTTGAAACGGACTGTCTTGGGCACGCGCGAAGGGAAGTAGGAGCGGGAGCCGTCCGCGAACTCCAGATATTTGCGCGAGCGCTCCGCATCGAACTTGGCGTAGTTCTCCTGGATGAAGCTGCGGGTGCGGCGGACGAGATAGAGCCGCATGAGGTCGCGCCAATCGTCGGGGTACTCGCTTTTCTCGAATGCAGCGAGCGACCGGACCGGACATTGATGACGGCGGATAAACTCCGTCTCGCCGATTTCGCGAAGCAGCCGCTCGGGGCGAATGCCGATATCCTTCTGCTCGTCGATAAACAGGCGGAGCTGGTTAGAGAGGTCGAGATACGTCTTGTTGTAGGGCGTCGCGGAAAGGAGGATTACGCGGCTGTCGTTGGCGGCGATATACTCGGCGATCGCGCGGTAGCGGCGGCCCTCGCGGTTGCGCAGATTGTGGCTTTCATCGATCAGGACCAGACGGTAGCGGCGCAAATTCGGCAATTCTCGCTGAACCTTTGTGACCGGCAAAACGTATGCGCGGAGCCGGTATTCCTGTTTGTAGTCCTCCCACATGTGGACCAGATTCTTGGGGCAGATGATGAGCGTCTCGACACCGTGATCATCCTCAAAAATACGGGCGAGCGCCGTCGCCATTAGCGTCTTGCCCAATCCGACCACGTCGCCGATCACGACGCCGCCGCGCTTGTTCAGGTGGTGGGCGGCGATTTTGACGGCCGCTTTTTGGAAGTCGAAGAGCCGGTTGCCGAAATCGCTCGGGATGCGGAACTCCGACAAACCCGCTCGGGCTTCTTGCGAAAGGTGATAGGCGGTTTTGATATAGATGTGGTAAGGCGGAATCGCTTCCTCACGCGCCCAACTCGCATTGATGATGGCGACGAGCTCATCGGAGATGTCCACGCAGAAGCGGTCGCTCCACCTGTCTTCAAACCACTTCGCAAGCTTGTCGCAGGCGTCATGGTCCATCACATCGACGTTCAACTCGCCTTGTTTGGATAGCCCCGCGAAGGTCAGGTTGCTGCTGCCCAGATACCCGATCTTGGGATTCAGGGGGTCTTGCCGGAAGAGCAGATACAGCTTCGCGTGAAGGGGGTGGCGGAGAAAGAGCTTCACAACGACCTTGCGCGCCGTGATCTGTGCCGCTAAACGCCGGAGGCCTTCTTCATCGGCATTCGTGGGGATGCCGACCGTCAACTGGTCTCTGAAATCCTGGGCGAGTTTCTTTTTGAGCGCGATAGCGGTTGCCTGATCGATCTGATCGTCCGATGAAGTAGGGCCGAAAGCCTGACGCAGTTGATCTTGCGGCATCCGCTGCATACCGACCAGAAGGCGGCAGCAGTGGCCCTCACCGCCCGACCACTTCTCGATCTGATTGTGGAACTGACGCCAGCCGCGAAGATTGAAGTAGCCGACACAGAAGTCCGCCCGTTCGCACAGGGAGAGAGTTTCCTGCAATGCGGGCAAGAGACTATCGGTGATGTTGTCAAAAATGCGCGGCATCAATCATTCCTTCGGCAAGAGAGCCTTGAGATGGAGGGCCAGCGGCGCGAAGTCCCCCGTCACGATGTCCCAAAGAATGCTGTAGTCCACAGCGTCGTAACCGTGGATCAGATGGTTGCGCGTGCCGATGATCTCCCGCCAGGGGATCTCGGGGTGCGCGGCCTGCAGGGGCTCGGAAATCCGGGTGGCCGCTTCACCGACGATCTCGACCAGTTTCAGCGTGGCGAGAAAAAAAACACGGTCGGTCTCGATGTCCTCACGCTTATGGCCTTTGGAGAGGGCGACCGCTTCCTCGACATGGTCGAGCATCTGACGGAGTGTGATGGTGTCGTCATGCCGCGACATAGACCGCCTCCGCCTCGTTCATCACCTCGGCCCGGAAGTACTTGCTCAAGCTGCCGGGGGTGTTTAAATCCACCGTGTGGCCGAGAATGACCGAAAGTTCGTCCTGCATCCTGATGAACGCCAAGCCGACATGGACACCGGGGTGAAACTCGACCAGCACGTCGATGTCGCTCTCGGGACGGAAGTCATCGCGGAGAATGGAGCCGAAGAGCGCCAGACGGCGAATGCCGTTGGCAAGGCAAAAGGCCTCAATCTGCGCCCGCGGAATCTCTATGCCGTGCAATGTCATGGTTCATTCTCCTTGTGCCCCCGGAGTCGCGTATTCTCACCCCCCCGAGCGTTCTGCTGAAAACACTGGGCTGATAAGTATTTAAAACGTTTCAGAATGTAGCAGGACGTGTTCAAAAATACCAGTTAAAATGGGCGGCAGCTCACCATGACGACAAGGTAAACCCGAACAAAAGGGCCGGTCTTCACTGCATGCCAGATGCGAGACAGTTTGGCACTTCAAAGCGCGGCGACCAGCGCGCGGAGCCGTTCGGCGTCCTTCTTCCACGTCTTGGCCGTGGTTGCGTCCAGAATCTCCAGCATCTGTTCTTTCGGCGTCTTGCTGCCGTTGGTCAACAGTTTCGGCATGGCAGACTGGAGCGCGCGCCGGAACTCCTCCCGGCCGGGCTGATAGTAATGCTTCAGCACCACCTCGGTGGTTTTGTGCCCGGTGACCTTCTGCACAAGTTCAAGCGGCACGCCGGCGGTCAGCGCGAGCGTGACCCAGGTGACGCGGAAGCTGTGGAAGTCACGCACGCTCGCGCGGCGCAAACCGCCCTTGCGCTTGGCGTGGATCTCGCCCCCGATGGTAGCGGGCGTGACGGGGTCGTTGCCGTCCCCATTCGCCTGCGACAATGACACCGGCGCAATTGAAGCTGCCTCTCCGTCAACAGGGGCTGTCTCGCTCTCCTCGTCGGCATCCTTGAAGCCAGCAGCGGCAAACACCTTGCGCACGCGCCAGGTGATCCCATCCGGGTTCTCCTCATACATGGCGGCCTGTTCGGGAAACACATACCCGTCTGCTGTGCGCGTGTGGCGGACCAGCTCGTCGTAAAGCATAGGGAAGATGGGTATGGCGACAGTCGCGCCGGTCTTGGCCGTCTTCACGGTGATGAACCTTCGCGAGAGGTCGACGTCCGTCCACCTGAGCAGGCAACAGTCGCCGCGCCGCATGGCCGTGCATATCCCGGTGATGAGGATAGGGCGGGCGAAATCATCGTCCAGTGCCGCATCCACAATGGCTTTGAGTTCTTCCGGCGTGAAGGGCTTGCGGAAGACCGTTTCGGTGTCACGCGTGGGAATGCCGGTGAACGGATTAATGCTCCCCGCAGGCAACAGATATTTGCAGGACGCCCGGCAGAGCTTCAGCGTGTCATTCCAGGTTTTAGAAGTCACGCCCCGCTCTGCCTCAGCCTCCATGAACGCCCGTGCGGTCTGACGGGTGACGTGTCCGAGTTCCTCCGCCTGTGCGTTATAGGTTTGGACAAAGGTCGCGAAGCGTGCCAGCGTCGAACGGCACTGTCCCGCATAGCGTCCGTCCGGCGTCCGCTTCCTGGGGATCTTCGTCCACTCCTCGGGCAACTCCGACAGTTTCACAGATTGGATTTGCTCCCCGGTCTTAATCTCATAGAGCTTCTCGACCAGACGCGCAGAGTCATGCTTGATGCGGGAATCCGCCACGAGGGAATCCAGTTTCGCTTGCGCGGCCGCCCGCGACCGCTCATAAGCGCCATCGCCCTCAGCACGCAAAGAGAAGGGCACAGGCGGTGTACCGGCGAACTTCACGTCGAGTTTATCGCAGTAGCGCTTGCCGTTAACCTCATACCGTCCGTACCAGACCCGGCGCGGCGTCCCGTCGGCTTTCATCCTGACTTCGAGTGGCATTTTGCACCTTGCCTTTCCGGTTCGCCGGACACCCCGGCGGTGTTATAATCCATGCCCATGAAACGAGACGAACATACAGCAACAGGCAGGCCAGATGCAACAAGAAAAACCAACAAAACCACCAACAAATCAGTTTAATAGTCTAAAATAGCAATAATACCCAATGAATATGCGGTACACACGTCAGGCTCATAACCTGAAGGTCGTAGGTTCAAATCCTACCCCCGCTACCAATTTCAGGCCTCGGTTTTATGGGAAAAACCCAATAAAACCGGGGCTTTTTTGTTTTTCTGTTTGCACACGGGTGCTGTGTGAAAATGTGTGGGGTGGTGGGGAGTTCCACCAAAAGTCCCACCACTAACCCACCAAAAGTCCCACCACTAGATCGGCGGGCTCCCCCGTGTTGTTCACCCATCCACTTGGTCGTTGGGCTCATGGGTTGGCGGGTGAAGAGCAAATCGCTCGAAGGGCCTGCGCGGCAGGCTTCCATCTAAGGGTGAAAAATCTACGGTATGAGTGACGGGCCTAGCGTTCTCGGCCGGAGTGCCGATGGAGGTCGCGCGACTGGTGACTGGGCACAAGACGGTCGAGGTCGTGCTTAAGCATTATTTCAAGCCGGGGCGAGAACATCTGCGGGCTGTGCTGGGCGATAAACTGCCGGACGTGCTGACGGGCGGGAAAAAGGGACCCAAGCAGTTGGCGGCGGGGAAAATGACCGTCGAACAACTGGCCGCGAGGGTGGCGGACAAGCGTGCGACGGAAGAGGAGCGAAAACGGCTAGGAGCGTTGCTGAGGTCGTTGACTTTGCGAGCAAAGCGTGATGCCTTTATTTCATATTAGTAATGCTATGTCAACGTGTATGTCATGTAGGGCGTGTACTCTTTCACCATCGCGTTAGAAAGCAGATGGATGTTCACGGTGCGGTCAGTCTGCGAGTTTCAGGTTGGCCGAGGAAAGGAAGTGACGCGACCGGTGCATATTAAACAATCCATTGTCATTCCGGCGTACAATGAAAGTGGCAGACTAGGACATACGCTGGAATCAGTCGCCGACTACCTTGCGAAAGAACGTATTGCGCGGGACGAGTTCGAGGTGATTGTGGTTTGCGATGGTTGCCGTGACGGCACGGAGCGCATCGCCAAGTCGTTTTGTGGACGCCTGCCGTTGCGGGTGGACTCTTACACCTGTAATCGGGGCAAGGGCTATGCGGTCAGGCGGGGTGTGGCTGTCAGTTTGGGGCGCGTTGTCGCGTTCATGGATGCTGACGGGGCGACGCCGGTCCGAGAGTTGGGCAATCTGTCTGAGCCCATTATCAAGGGGCATGCGGACGTTGTTGTCGGGTCTCGCCGGGTGGAAGGGGCGACGGTGGAGGACGACCAACCGGTGTTGCGGCGTTTGCTCGGACGAGCGTTCGCGTGGCATACGCAGGCGGTGCTCGGTCTGCGGTTTCGGGATACGCAATGCGGGTTCAAAGTGTTCGCCGGCGATATTGCGCGAGATCTGTTCAAGGGGTTTTCATGCGACGGATTCGCCTTCGACTTGGAGGTTCTCGCCGAGGCGCGCGAACGCGGACTGCGTGTACTAGAGCGGGGCGTGGAGTGGCATGACGTTGAGGGCTCTACGGTTCATCCGCTGAGCGACGGCGTGAGGATGTTGCGCGCAGCCTGGCAGATCCGGAAGCGGTTGGAGTTCCGGAGACGCGTGCAGTCCAGGGGTTTGGCTGTCGGTCAGACGGTGACCGCCGGCACCCTCGGCAGCAAGACTAAGGCATGAGGCCTTGGTCCAGATATACTGTTGCTCGCTTGGCACCGATCACACTGGCGCTGGCGCTGGGCGCGCGGGCATTATCGACGGCGTTGCTGCCTCTGACCGACGCCACGGAGGGCCGCTACGCCCAGGTGGCGCAGGAGATGGCAGTCACGGGCGACTGGGTGACGCCGCGCGTCTGGATGAATGAGGCGCATATTCCTTTTCTGGGAAAACCGCCGCTTTTCTTCTGGGCCTCTGCTGGCGCAATGAAGGTCTTCGGGGAGAATGAATTCGCCGCTCGGCTGCCCAGCCTTTTGTCGGCGGTCGCGCTTCTGTGGCTACTCTACCACGTCATGCGACGTTACGGCGGAACGGGATCGGGCCTGCTCAGCGTGATGGTGACGGCTTCCTGCGGCTTCTTCGTGGCGGTGGGGGGAAGCGTGGCTGTGGACATGTTATTTAGCGCGTGTGTCGCCGGGAGTCTGCTGGCCTATTTCGCTTTCATCAGCGAGCCTGACCGCCTGATCCGGCGGCGGTGGAGCCTGCTTGTTTTCCTTCTGCTCGCGCTGGGCTTTCTGACGAAGGGCCCTGCTGCGGTCGTGCTGTTCGGGCTGCCGGTGCTGGTGTGGACGGTAC
>Ga0116158_10004534_pt1 | contig 11864 bp, 9 predicted proteins | sample AD_UKC052_MetaG_FD_89883 | JGI IMG/M metagenome (GOLD analysis project Ga0116158, IMG submission 89883) | Active sludge microbial communities of municipal wastewater-treating anaerobic digesters from USA - AD_UKC052_MetaG | ecosystem: Engineered > Bioreactor > Anaerobic > Digestate | place: USA... | reverse complement strand
GGGTCGGGAGGTCACGGCATGACCCTGCACCCGCCTTCGCTCGACGCACGGCCAGGCCCGCCGCGGGCCGCCGCTGCATCGGTGTTCCTGGCGCCGTGGAGCGGCCTGGACGACGCTGCGCTGCTGGCGCACTTTCGCGGGCCACGCCCGGTTCGCTATTACCCGGTGGCCGATGCCGACGAAACGCAGCCGGCGAAGATCGACGCCCTGTTGCGGGGCGACTTCGAGTTCAACCACGAAGCCCACCGCTTGCCAGATCCGGTGGCGTGGCTGCACAACCCGAGCGCCGACGTCGAGTGGCACATCCTGCTGCACAAGTTCTACTACGCGGTCGGCCTGGGCCTGGCCTTCGAGCGCAGTGGCGAGGTGCGCTACCTGCAACGCTGGGTGCAACTGATCGATGGATGGATCGCGACCACGCCGCCAGGCTTCATCGCTGCCGACGTGACCGGCCGGCGGGTGCAGAACTGGATCTACAGCCTGCACCTGTTCGTGGGCTACGCCAGGCACGACACCGGCATGCACATCGCGCCCGCGTTCCACACCCGGCTGCTGTGCTCGTTGCATGAACAGGTCGAGTACCTGTGTGCGAACCTCACCGAAAAGCGCAACCACCGCACGCTCGAGCTCTACGCGATCTTTCTGGCCGGCGTGGTGTTCCCGGAGATGCGCCGCGCTGCGCATTGGCGCGAATTCGCGCTGAACGAGACCGTGGCCAACCTCGCCAGCGACATGCTCGACGACGGCGTGCACTGCGAGTTGTCGACCGACTACCACCACCTGGTGTTGAAGAACGCCTTGAACTTCCGGCGCCTTGCGGCGCTCAATGGCGTGGTCGTGCCGGCCTCGTTCGACACGGTTTTGCAGCGGGGCCTCGAGTTCAGTCTCCACGTGCACAAGCCCGACGGCGTGGTGCCGAGCCTGTCGGACGGCGACGCCCGCAGCCACCTCGACCTGCTGCGCCAGGGCGCCGAGTTGTTCGGCCGAGCCGACATGCTGTTCGTCGCCACGCAAGGCGCGCAGGGCAAGGCGCCGGCCGAGCGCGCCGTGCACTTCGCGGCCAGCGGCTACAGCGTGTTGCGCAGCGGCTGGGGCGACGCCGCCACGAAGTTCAGCGACGCGCACTACCTGGTGTTCGACAGCGGCCCGCTGGGCGAGGGCAATCACGGCCACTTCGACTGCCTGAGTTTCGAACTGGCCGCGTTCGGCCGCTCGCTCGTCGTCGACCCCGGGCGCTACACCTACAGCGAAGCCGGCGACAGGAACTGGCGGGTGCACTTTCGGGGCACGGCAGCGCACAACACGGTCGAGGTCGACGGTCGGCAGCAGACCCGCTACATGCCCAAGCCGACCCAGCCCGGCACGCGCCACGTGGCCGGCACGGTGCGCCACAAGGTCGGCGGGCCTGCGCCCGAGGCCGCGTTGCTCGAACGCCAGCACGGTCCGCACTTTGACCTGTTGCACGGCTGCGCGCGCAGCCACGAGTACGACGCCTTGCACGAGCGCTGCATCGTCTTCGTCGACCGGCACTACTGGATCGTCAGCGACTGGCTGCGTGCGCCCACGCCGCATGTGTACACGCTCAACTTCCAGCTCGGCGCACACGCCGAAGGCGGCACGTGGCTGGCACCGGGCGCGGCACTGCGGGCGAGCAGCCCGGGGCTGCTGCTGCTGCAGCCGGCGCGCCGCGGTGTGCACAGCGCGGTCGAGCCGAGCTGGGTGTCGGCGCGTTATGGCGACAAGCAGGCCGCGCCCGCGCTGCGCTGCCGCCTGCACGCGGCCGATGCCGATTTCGACACCGTGCTCGTGCCCTGGAAGAGTGTCGAGCCGGCCGTCACGGTGGAAGACGTCGCCGTCGAGGCCGATGGTCTGCCCGCGGGGCAAGCGTCGCGCGCCCTGCGCATCACGTTCTTCGAAGGCGGCGACACGGTGGTCGACCACTGGTTCCATGCCCGCGGGCTCGATGCGCGACGCTGGCACATCGGTGACTTCGAGTTCAGCGGTCGCTGGGCGTACTGGCGTGCAGACCGCCGCGGCCACGTCACGCGCGTCGTTTCGCACGATGGCGCCGTGCTGGCACGCGCTGTGGCGAGCGAAGCGGCCTCCTGATGCGCGCCTTGCCCACCGACCCGGCGCTGCCGCACCTGGCGCATGCGCTCGACCCGCAGGCCATGGCGCAGACGTTCGCCGATCTGCTGGGCGGCCTGAGCGTGTGCGCCTGCGAGGTCGACCGGGTCAAGTACCGGCCGCGTCGCAACTGCAGTGTGTCGTACCGGCTGCAGCTGCGCGACCCGCACGACGGCCGCGAATTCGAACAGCGGGTGGCGGCGAGATTCTGCAGCGGCGGTGATGCGCAGCGCCGCCACCGCCAGGCCCTGCTCCGGCCCACCGTGGCCTCGGCCGCCGGGCCGGCACTGTCGCACTTCGCCGAGCTCGACATGCTGGCGCACTGGCAGCCCAACGACCCGAAGCTCGCCGCACTCGCGCTGTTGTGCGATGACGCCGAACTGCGCCGCCGTTGCCTGCCCGAGGTGGCCGCGGCATTGACCGGGGGGCGGGGGAGGCTGGTGGGGCACACAACGACGCTGGTGCAGGTGGTGCCGGAACTGCGGGTCTGCGCGCGCGTCGAGTTGCAGGTCCAGGCAGACCCCCGAGCGCCAGTCCGGACGCACACGCTGTTCGCGAAGGCCGATGTCGAGCGCAGTGGCGCCGCCACGCACGCCCTGATGCAGGGCCTGCATCTGAGTCCGGCACAGGCGCGAGGCGCCTTGAACACACCCCGGCCTTTGCTGTGGCAGGAACACACCGGCCTGCACTGGCAGTGCGCCGTGGCGGGCCGCGTGCTGGCAGACCACGAGCCCGGCGTCGGCCCGGCCGTGTCGGAGCGCATCGGCGCGCAACTCGCGGCGCTGCACGCGACGCCAGGGGTGGCACTGCCCTGCATCGGTCTCGACGGACTGCGCGCGCAGGTACAGCGATGTGCCGCCCTGCTGTCGACCGTGGAGCCGAGGTGGCAGCCGCTGCTCGCACGCCTGGCTGCGCGCCTCGACGCCGGCGCCGCTGCCCTTGCGGCCGAACCGGCCGCCACCTTGCATGGCGACCTGCATCCGCGCAACATCCTCGTCGACGGCGAGCGGCTCAGCTTCATCGACCTCGACGGTGTGCACACCGGCCCGGCCGTGTTCGAGCTCGGTGCGTGGCTCGCCGACACGCTGTACCGCGCCGTGCTCGACGCTGCCGCACCGTGGCGTGCGGCGGCCGGCTGCCACGCATTCCTGGAGGCCCATGCCATGGCCTCGGGTCGCGCGGCCGATGGTGCGCTGCTGGCCTGGAGCACCGCGCACGACCTGCTGTGCAAGCGCGCCTGGCGCTGCGTGGCCAACCTCAAGCCGGGGCGCTTCGAGCTCGTGCCGCAGTTGCTGGCGCTGGCGGATGCCATCGCCGCGGCGGGCCGTGTCGACGTGGTGCTCACGCAGCAGCAAGAGGCGGCATGACGAACCTGCCGGACCTCGACCTGTGCACCGACGGCGCCGCCATGCAGGCGCAGTTGCAGGCCATGTTGCCCGGCTTTGCCGACGGGAGCCTGCGCATCGACGCGCTCGGGGTCTCCAGCGTGCGCCGCAACACGTCCCAGCAACGCAATCCGAGACGATTGACGCTGTGCTACGACCTGGCCGTCCACGAGCCGGTCAGCGGCCGCAGAGGCGTGCAGTGGCTTTACGCCGAGGTGTTTCGCGACGACGTCGATGCCGTGGCGTCGGCAGCGCGCCAGCGCGGGCCACTCACCCCGCCGGCATTCGGCGAACCGCTGGTCCACCTGCCGCACCTGCGCATGCTGCTCTGGGCGCTGCCCAACGACCCGGGTCTGCCGCAACTGTCCACCTTGCTCGACCCCGTTCGGGCTGCTGCGGTGGTGCCCGGTGCGGGTTCCGCCGGCGTGCGGATCGAACTGCTGCGCTACGCGCCGGAGCAGCGCGCAACCCTGCGCTACACGCTGCCCGGGCGCGCCGGCGCAGCGCCGAGCCAGGTTTACGCCAAGACCTTTCGCGATGGCCGCGCGGGTGCGATCGCCGCACGCTTCCGCCACTTCTGGCAGGCCGCCCGGGGCGATGCCACCGCGCCGCTGGTGGCCGAACCTCTGGGTTGCGACGAGGGCCTGCGCACGGTCTGGCAGGCACCTGCCGCTGGGGTGCCCCTGCGCGATACGCTCGGCGAGGCCGATGCGCCGCGCTGGATGGCCGGTGTGGCCCGGGCTCTCGCCCGCCTGCATGCCGCGCCGCTGGCACCCACGGCAACGGCCACGCCACGTTCGGTGGCGCACTGGGTGGACGAGGTCGACCGGCGGCGCAGGAAGATCGCACGCATCGATGCCGCGCTCGCACCCCGGGCCCAGCACATCGCCGAGACCCTGCGTGCTCACGCCCCTCGGCACCTGCAACGGCCGATGTCCCTGATTCATGGGGATTGGCACCTCGACCAGGTGTGGGTGCAGGGTGACCGCCTGCTGCTGTTCGACTTCGACGAGTTCACCCTCGGCGACCCGATGGAAGACCTGGCCGAGTTCGTGCTGAAGCTCGAACAACTCGAACGGCACGACCTGCGTGCCGCGCGCGGCAGTGCGCTCGCCTCGGTGCTGATCGCCCACTACCGGGCCGCTGCGCCGCAGCGCTTCGACGCCGCTGCATTGGCTTGGCATCTGGCCATCCAGAGCCTGCTCCAGGCCAGCCGCGCCTTCATCTACCAGCAGCCCGACTGGCAGCGCACGCTGGAGCGCCGACTGGCCGCCTGCGAAGTGCGCACGGCCGCGTTGCGCGACCTCTGATGGTGACCCCATGAAAGACACCCGCACCTCGTCGCGCCTGCGCGCCGTCATCACCGAGAGCCTGCTCGCCCAGCGTGGGGGCGTGCTGCTGGCCGCCGCGTGCCTGATCGGCGTCGTGCTGATGGATCTGGTGGCGCCGTGGCCGCTCAAGATCGTCTTCGACCACGTGCTGCTGGGCCAGCCGCTGCCGCACTGGATGTCTGCGCTGCAGGGCCTGCTCGCGCTCGGTACCTGGCCGGCGTTGCTGGTGATGGCCGGCTCGATCGCAGCGATCGCGCTGCTGTCGGGCCTCTTTTCGTACCTGCAACTGTTCAAGACGGCGCAGATCGGCCACCGCATCACCTACCGCCTGCGCAGCCTGCTGTTTGCGCACCTGCAGCGCCTGTCGCTGGCGTTTCATCACCGCAGCCGCAGCGGCGAGTTGTTGACCAAGGTGGCGAGCGACACCAACCAGCTGCGCGACATGTTCGCCGACTGGGCACTGAACTTTGCCGCCCAGCTGCTCACGCTGGTGACCATGCTGGGCGTGATGTTCTGGCTCAACTGGCAGCTGGCCGCCGTGGTCGCTGCAACGCTGTTGCCGCTGATGGCGGTGATCTACGTACTCAACAAGCGTGTCAAGGCCTCGGCGCGCGACCAGCGTCGCTTCGAGGGCCGCATGACTTCGCGCCTGAACGAGGTGCTGTCGTCGATCGCCCTGGTGCAGGCGTTCGGACGCCAGGGCTTCGAGGAAGCGCGCTTCGAGGCCGAGATCGAGGCGCACTACGAGAGCGGCATCCGCAGTGCGCGCACGGCTGGCGCCATCACCAAGGCCATCGCGGTGGTGTGCGCGGCCGGCACCGCGGTCACCGTGCTGCTCGGCGCGCAACAGGTGCTGGCCGGGAGGCTCACGCCGGGCGAGCTGCTCATCTTCATCGCCTACGTGGGCAGCCTGTTCAAGCCGGTGCGTGATCTCGGCAAGCTCTCGGCCAAGTTCTCGCGCGCCGCGGTGAGCGCGCAGCGGGTCGGTGAGATTCTCGACACCGAGCCCGAAATCGACGACGCGCCCGACGCGATCGACATCGGCCGTCCGGCCGGTGAGATCGTGTTCGAGGACGTGTGCTTCGGCTATGCCGGTGGCCGCCCGGTGCTCGACCACGTGTCGCTGCGCATCGCGGCCGGGGAACACGTGGCGCTGGTCGGGCCGTCGGGCTCCGGAAAGTCGACGCTGCTGGCGTTGCTGTTGCGCCTGTACGAGCCGAGCCAAGGGCGTGTCCTGATCGACGGCATCGACATTCGCCGCTTCACATGTGAGAGCCTGCGCCGTGCGATCGGCATCGTGCCGCAGGACAACATGCTGTTCGCCGTGTCGGTGCGCGAGAACATCGCCTATGGCCATCCGCAGGCCAGCGCCGCGGCGATCGAACAGGCGGCGCAGTGGGCGAGGGCGCACGAGTTCATCGTCGACCTGCCGCAGGGCTACGACACCGAGCTGGCCGAGCGCGGCGGCAACCTGTCGGGCGGCCAACGCCAGCGGCTGTGCCTGGCGCGCGCGCTGGTGAAGGCGCCGGCCATCCTGGTGATGGACGAGCCGACGGCCTCGGTCGACGCGGTCTCGGCGCGCTTGATCCACGACGCCGTGGCTCACACGCACCGCGACCGCACGCTGCTGACGATCTCGCACGAATACGCCGACATGGCGGCCTACGACCGCATCCTGGTGATGCAGGGCGGCCGCCTGGTCGAGGCGGGTGCACACGCCGCGCTGCTGCAGGCACGCGGCCCTTATCTCGCTTTGGTGGAGCGCCGGCATGTTCAATGAAATCGATCACGTCGCGGCAGCGCGGCCGTCGCTGCTGTTCTACTGCCAGCACTCGCTGGGCATCGGCCACCTGACACGGTCGTTCGCTCTCGCCACGGCGTTGGCACAGACCTTCCGTGTCGTGTTCCTCAACGGCGGCCGGCTGCCGCCCGGGCTGCCGGTGCCGCGGGGCATCACGATCGTCGACCTTCCGCCGCTCGGCATGGACGATGGCCACACGGTGGTTAGCCGCGACGCGACGACCGACGTGGCCCGGGCGATGGCGCTGCGCCGCACGCTGATCGAAGCGGCGGTGCAGCAGCATCGACCCGCGGTGTTGCTGGTCGAGCTGTTCCCGTTCGGGCGCAAGAAGTTCGCCGGCGAGATCCTGCCGATGATCCGACTGGCAAGGCGCCAGCGCGGCGGGCCGGCCCAGGTGGTGTGCAGCCTGCGCGACATCCTGGTCGATGCGCGGCCCGACCAGCAGCAGCACGACGACCGCGCGCGATGGTTGTGCGATCGGTACTTCGACGCGGTGCTGGTGCATGCCGACCCGGCGCTGGCGCGGCTCGAAGACAGCTTTCGGCCGCGCCGCGCGCTGCGCGTGCCGGTGCACTACACCGGCTACGTGGCGCCGGCGCGCGCGCCCACGGCAACGGCGCCACGTGCCGGGCACCTGCTGGTGTCGGCCGGCGGCGGCATCGTCGGCGACGCGCTGTTTCGTTGCGTGTTGCAGGCGCGAGCGCTGTTGCGCGAGCCGCTGCCGCTGCGCATCGTCGCCGGGCCGTTCCTGCCCGAGCCGCAGTGGTTCGCGCTGCAGGACCTGACGCGGGGCGCCGGCGGTGTCGAGCTGCTGCGGCAGGTGCCCGACATGGTGGCCGAGATGCGGCAGGCGCGCGCGTCGATCAGCCAGTGCGGCTACAACACGGCGCTCGACATCCTCGTCTCGAAGGTGCCGGCGCTGGTGGTTCCCTATGCGACAGTCACCGAGAACGAACAGGGCGAGCGTGCACAACGCCTGGCCGACCTCGGCGCGATGCGGCAACTCGGCGGTGCGCTGGAGCCGGTGCGCATGGCCGCCGCGATCGAGTCGCTGACGGCGTTCACGCCCGCGGCCGTGACCCTCGGCCTCGACGGTGCGGCCGAAAGCGCACTGCAGTTGACCCGGCTGCATGCGGCGACCTCGATGCTCGACCGGCGCCTCCCATGCACGCCGGCCTGAGTGTGCTGCTGGCGGCGCTGGAAGCCGCGCCGGCACCGACACGGTTCTTCCTGCGCGACGACGATGCGGGCTGGGAGCACACACGCCTGCTGGCGCTGCTCGACCACACCGAACGTGCCGAAGTGCCGATCGATCTGGCGATGATTCCGAAGGCTGCCGACGCGGCGCTGGCGTTCACGCTGTGCGTGCGCATGAATGCCGCGCCCGGCCTCGTCGGCGTGCACCAGCACGGGTGGGCGCACACGAACCACGAGTCGGCGCAGCGCAAGTGCGAGTTCGGCACTGCGCGCGATGCAGATGCGCAGCGCCGCGACCTGCGCGAAGGCCGCACCCATCTGCTCGGCCTGTTCGGCGCGCAGCTCGACCCGATCTTCACGCCGCCCTGGAACCGCTGCAGCGCGGCCACGCCCCCGCTGCTGGCCGAGCTGGGGTTCGCGGCGCTGTCGCGCAGCCGCGGTGCGGCGACACAGCATGCGCTGCCCGAACTGCCGATCGACGTCGACTGGTGCAAACAGCGCCGCCGGGCGGCCCTGGAAGGTACCGACGGCCTGGGCCACATCGCGCACGAACTGGCGCGGTGCGTGTCGGCCGGCGGGCCGGTCGGCCTGATGCTGCACCACGCCGAGATGGACGAGGCCGACCTCGCGCTGCTCGATCGCCTGCTGGCGGCGACGCACCACCACCCGCGCGTGTGTTGGCTGCCGATGCGCGCTTTGCTTCCTTCGGCCGTCGGTGCGCCGGCTTCCCTTCAGAGCCCCTCATGACGCTGCACACCGTGCTGGCAGTCGCCGCTGCGTGCGCCACCTGGGCGGCCAGCGCGCAATCGCCGGCGAGGCCGTTTGCCCGTGCGGCCGGCGATCTGGCCACGCCGGTGGCCATGCTGAACCGCGACGACCAACGCGCCGAACAGCCGATGACCATCGAGTTGTTCGGCACGTCGGTCGACCTGGGCTTGAGTTGGGAGGTCGCGCAGGAACGACGCCTGAACTTCGACCTCGATCGCGCACGACAGCGTGGCCGAGACGTGCGGGATCACGAGGTCAAGCTCGACGCGCGCGGACAGGCCGGCAGCACGCTCACCTGGTTCCTGCAAGGCGTGGCCCTGACCGAACGCCGGGTGGCATTGTTCGACGGCGCTGTGCAGGATCGGCACTCGTTCGAGCGTGGCCAGTCCTGGCTGCTGTTCGCGCGGCCGGGTGGGCTGCCGCTGTCCGCACAGGCCGGCCGCATCGCGCTGATCGAGCGCCGTTCGTGGTGGTGGGACGAGGACCTCGACGCCCTGCGGCTGAGCTACACACCCACCGAGCCCACCTCGTGGCGCCTTGAATCCGGCCTGGCCCACGAGGTGCTCAAGCCCGCATCGGGCGACCGCGGCGTGGCGCCTGAACTGAAGGGCGTGACACGGTGGTTCGGTCAGGCGGGTTGGCATTGGGCGCCCGAACACGTGCTCGAAGGATTCTGGCTGTTGGCCCGGGACCGATCGGCGCAGGCTGCGGTGGGCACGCGGGTGGGTGCGGGCACCGAAGACCCATCGGACGCGCAGCTGGCGTGGCTCGGCGTGCGCGCCAGCGGCGAGACGCGCTTCGAACCGGGCCACCGCCTGAGCTACCGCGCCGACACGGCCGTGCTGCGCGGCCGCGAAACGCTCACGCCGTTCGAAGAGACCGCCAGCGGCCAACTCGCCGCCGGCGACAGCAGCACCCGCCGTGTGCGCGGCCATGCGTGGGACCTGGGCGTGCAATGGCGCCTTCCCGGTGATGCGCGGCCGACCTTCAGCGTCGCACTGGCGCAAGGCTCGGGGGGCACTGCCGGCGCCGCGCTGGACCGAAACTTCCGCCAGACGGGCCTGCAAGAGAACAAGGGCCGCGTCGCTGGGGTCAAGCGCATTCGCTACTACGGCGAGTTGCTCGATCCCGAGTTGTCGAACCTGCGCGTGGCGACCATCGGATTGGGCGTGCGCGCGCTGAACAACAGCTCGGCCGAATTGATGCTGCACCACTATCGACAGGCGGTCGCTTCAGCGCGGCTCGCCGGCTCGCGGCTGTCGCAAGACCCGGCCGGCACGAACCGCGACATCGGCCGGGAGCTCGACCTGCTGTTCGCGTTGCGCGAGTGGAAGCACGTGGAGTTGACGCTGCGCCTGGCGCGCTTCCGGCCTGGCGGCGCCTTCGCCAACGGCAAGCGACAACCGGCCCAGAGCGTGCAGGTCGGCGCGACGCTGACGTTCTGAAACCGGCCCGATCGGCGGCGCGAGGTATCAGCCCCCGCTGCCCGTGCTCTGTCGGGCATGAACACTGACTCCTGCACGTGCATGGAACCCCGGTCATGACCACCGTCGCCGTGATCGGACTGGGCTATGTGGGGCTGCCGCTGGTGGTCGAATTCGGCAAGCTCACGCGCACGATCGGTTTCGACATCGATGCCGGCCGTGTGGCCCACTGCCAGGCCGGCAGCGACCCCTCGCACGAGATCTCCGACGAGGACATGCGCAGTGCCACGCACGCGGTCTACACCCACGACCCGACGCTGTTGCACGAGGCCGATTTCGTCCTGGTGGCCGTTCCCACGCCGGTCGACTCGGCGCACATTCCCGACTTCGGCCCGTTGCTGGCGGCCAGCCGTGTGATCGGCGAAAACATGAAGCCCGGTGCGGTGGTGGTGTTCGAGTCCACCGTCTATCCCGGCGCGACGGAGGAGGTCTGCATCCCGATGCTCGAGAAGGCGTCGGGTGCACGATGGAAGCAGGACTTCTTTGTCGGCTACAGCCCCGAGCGCATCAACCCCGGTGACCGCGAGCATCGCTTGACCACCGTGGTCAAGGTGGTCGCTGGAGACACGCCGCAAACGCTGGCGCGCGTGGCGGCGGTGTACGAGAGGGTGGTGCGGCCGGGTGTGTTCCGCTGCAGCAGCATCCGTGCGGCCGAAGCCTGCAAGGTGATCGAGAACACCCAGCGTGACCTGAACATCGCGCTGATGAACGAATTGGCGATCATCTTCGAGCGCTTGGGGATCGACACCAGCGAGGTGCTCGAAGCGGCCGGCACGAAGTGGAACTTCCTGAAGTTCAAACCCGGGTTGGTGGGCGGGCACTGCATCGGCGTCGACCCCTACTACCTGACGCACAAGGCCGAGATGCTGGGCTATCACCCCCAGGTGATCCTGGCCGGGCGGCGCATCAACGACGGCATGGGCAAGTACATCGCGGAGCAGACCGTGAAGGACATGATTGCCGGCGGCAGCTACGTCAAGGGCGCCAAGGTCAACGTGCTGGGGCTGACCTTCAAGGAGGATTGCGCCGACCTGCGCAACAGCAAGGTCGTCGACATCATCAGGGAACTGCACAGCTACGGCGTGCAGGTGTTCGTGCACGACGACCACGCCGACCCCGCCACCGCCCTGCACGAGTACGGCGTTCGCCTGTGCTCGTGGGAGGAATTGCCGCGTGCCGATGCGATGGTGGCCGCGGTGGCGCACTGCAGCCTGCAGCAGCGCAGCCCCGAGGAGATCGCCCGGAAGCTCGTGCGGGGCGGCAGCTTCATGGACGTGAAAGCCGGCTTCGATGCGCCCGCGCTGCGCGGCGCAGGGCTGCGTGTCTGGCGCCTCTGACCACCTTTTTGCGAGAGCCATCGATGCGGGCCGTATCACCGGACCGCCTGGCGGCTCTGTCCACCAACGCGCTCGCAGTGGCGCTGCACGAGGAACGCACATGAAACGCACCGCCGGCCTGCAGGAAATCGTCGAACGCAACACCGCCACCCGACCGTTGCACGCCGCCGCGCGCTGTATCGGGCCCACGGCGGGAACCGGGGCCTGCGCTCAAAGGCCGGTCGCGTGAGCCGCGTCCTCGTCACCGGGGTGGCCGGGTTCATCGGCATGCATGTGGCGCTGGCGCTGCTGCGGCGCGGCGATGAAGTCCTTGGTGTGGATGATCTGAATGGCTACTACGACGTCGGTCTGAAGCAGGCGCGGCTGGTGCGGCTGATGGTGCTGCCTGGCTTTCGCTTCGAGCGTCTGGACGTGGCCGACACGGCTGCGATGGC